>Ga0136630_1001307_pt1 | contig 10096 bp, 7 predicted proteins | sample AntDrymUQ5682106_2_FD_105496 | JGI IMG/M metagenome (GOLD analysis project Ga0136630, IMG submission 105496) | Polar desert sand microbial communities from Dry Valleys, Antarctica - metaG UQ568 (21.06) | ecosystem: Environmental > Terrestrial > Soil > Desert | place: Antarctica: Dry Valley...
CAACATGGAAACGCCCGTCGTTCGCGGCAGCGCGCCCGATTGACTCCGACAGAGACATCCGAGTAGCCCAACGGCAACCCCAAGCGCGCCATCCATATGTCCAAAATCTTGCCAGGAGCAGCGCGCGCTTCTACACTTACGAAGGGTAAGAGAGCATTCCACCCCCGAAGCCCGTAGGGGTTCACATGAAGACGCAGATGAGCCGCTTCCACATTCACGATGACCTGTCTGCCCCCGAAGGCTCCCTGCCCGTGCTGAAGGGCGCGATGGCCTCCGGTGGGCAGCTTCCGAACTTCCTCGGCGTCCTCGCCGGGTCGCCGGCGGCGCTTCGCGGCTACACGCGCTTTCGCTCGGAGCTGCGCCACGGGAGCCTCGCGCTTCCCACACTCGCACGGATCGCTCTCGCCGTCGCCGAGCACTACCGCAGCCAGCCGGGCCTGGCGATCCACACGCGCACCGCCCGCCAGGCGGGCGTCGGCATCGACGAGGTCGCCGCCGCCCGCGACTGGGCGTCCTCGGACCCGCGAGAGGCGGCGCTGCTGCGCTACCTGCGGGCGCTGCTCGAGCAGCGCGGCCATGCGCCGATGCACCTGCACGAGGAGGCGCGCGAGGCGGGCTGGACCGACGAGCAGCTCCTCGAGGCGATCGCCTACGTCTCGCTCGAGTCGCTGACGGCGATGGTCAACGTCGCCGGCGAGGTTCCGGTCGACGGCTCGGTCGAGGACACGCGCGTCCTGCGGGCGGCGTAGGCTTCCGTTCCATGATCCCCGAGCACCAGTCCGCCCGCCGCCGAGTCGCGGTGGCGACGCTGGAGCGGCCCGAGGCGCACTGCTGTCCGTACCTGCACGAAGCGGTCGAGCTGATCGGCAAGCGCTGGTCGGGAGCGATCATCGTCGTCCTGCTCGAAGGTGGCGGGATGCGGTTCTCCGAGATCGCCCAGGCCGTCCCGCAGCTCTCGGACCGGTTGCTGTCCGAGCGCATGAAGGAGCTCGAGACGCGCGGGATAGTCGAGCGCCGCGTGCACCCCGACACGCCGGTCAAGGTCGAGTACGCCCTGACCGACATGGGCCGGGAGCTGGCGCCGGCGCTCCAGCAGTTGAAGTCCTGGTCGCATCGCTGGCTGGCCTGAGCGAACCCTGCTTGTACCGCCGGTCCACTGCCGCCCGCCCGCGGCTCCACTAGGCTGCCGCGCACCATGGACACGCCCCGCACCCCGCAGGACGTCAAGGCGCTTGCCGAGGAGCGCGGGATCCGCTTCATCCGGCTCTGGTTCACCGACATCCTCGGCCAGCTCAAGTCCTTCTCGATCAACGCCGCCGAGCTCGACGACGCCTTCGAGGGAGGCATGGGCTTCGACGGCTCCTCGATAACCGGCTTCAACGCCATCGAGGAGTCCGACATGATCGCCATGCCGGACCCGAGCACCTTCGCCGTGCTGCCGTGGCGTCCCGAGGACGAGGGCGGCGGCGTGGCCCGGATGTTCGCCGACATCCGCACGCCGGAGGGCGAGCCCTACGAGGGCGACCCGCGCCATATCCTGCGCCGCGCCGAGCAGCGGATGCAGGCGATGGGCTTCGAGTCCTTCAACGTCGGCCCCGAGCTCGAGTACTTCCTGTTCAAGGACTCGACCTCGACCGAGGTGTTGGACCACGGCGGCTACTTCGACCTCACGACGCTCGACGCCGGCTCTGACGTGCGGCGCGAGACCGTGCTGGCGCTCGAGAAGCTCGGCATCGAGGTGGAGTACTCCCACCACGAGGTCGGGCCGAGCCAGCACGAGATCGACATCCGCTACGGCGACGCGCTGAAGATCGCCGACGACTGCATGACCTACCGCATCACGGTCAAGGAGTACGCGCTCAAGAACGGCTGGCACGCGACGTTCATGCCCAAGCCCCTGTTCGGCGAGAACGGCTCCGGCATGCACACGCACCAGTCGCTGTTCCGGGGGGAGCGCAACGCGTTCTACGACGCCGAGGACAAGTACTTCCTGTCCGACGTCGGCAAGGCCTTCATCGCCGGCCAGCTGCGCCATGCGCGCGAGGTGTGCGCGATCTTCGCCCAATGGGTGAACTCCTACAAGCGCCTGGTGCCGGGCTACGAGGCGCCGGTCTACGTGGCCTGGAGCCGGCGCAACCGCTCGGCGCTGGTCCGCGTGCCGCTTTATCACCCGGGCAAGGAGCGGGCCACGCGCATGGAGCTGCGCTGCCCCGATCCCGCCTGCAACCCGTACCTGACGTTCGCGGCGCTGCTGCAGGCGGGCCTGGAGGGAATCGAGAAGGGCTACGAGCTGCCCGAGCCGATGGAGAAGAACCTCTACCACCTGTCGCCCGACGACCGCCGCCGGCTGGGGATCGAGCAGCTTCCGGAGACGCTCGGCGAGGCGATCGAGCTGTCCGCCGAGTCCGAGCTGGTCCTGCGCACGCTCGGCGAGCACACCTTCAACCGCTTCATCGAGATCAAGCGCCAGGAGTGGGAGGACTATCGCGTCCAGGTCACTCCCTGGGAGCTCGAGCGCTACCTGGGCATCCTCTAGGAGATCCGCTCGGGCGCCGCAGCGCGGCCGTTGTACGCACCCGCGCCGGCCTCGGCCGGTGCGGCGCCGTCCGGACCGCGGCCGTTGCCGCCGTCCGTGTGTGCGAGCTTCGACGGCCACCAGATCCGCGGCCCGATGTCGAGGGTGAGGGCCGGCACCAGGATCGACCTGACGATGAACGTGTCCAGCAACACGCCGAAGGCGATCACGAAGCCCGTCTCGGTGAGGAACACAAGCGGCAGCAGCGCAAGCACCGAGAACGTGCCCGCCAGCACGATGCCCGCCGACGTGATGACGCCTCCGGTCACGGCAAGGCCGCGCACCATGCCCTGGCGGGTCCCGTGGCGGAGCGTCTCCTCACGGACGCGCGCCATCAGGAAGATGTTGTAGTCGATGCCCAGCGCCACCAGGAAGATGAACGCGTAGAGCGGGAACGACGGATCAACGCCGGCGAAGCCGAAGACCACGTCGAACACGACGACGCTCACGCCGAGCGCAGCGAGGAAGGAGAGGATCACCGTCCCGATCAGAAGCAGGGGCGCCAGCAGTGACCGCAGCAGCAGGATCAGGATCACCAGCACCACCACGAGCGCGATCGGGATGATCAGCAACGTGTCTCGGGCCGCCGCCTGCCGCACGTCGTACTCGATCGCCGACGGCCCGCCGATCAGCACGTCCTCACCGCCGGCCTGCTTGACGGCGCCGCGCAGGCCCGGTATCAGGTCGAACGCCTCGGTCGAGTAGGGCTCGGGCTCGAGCACGGCGTTCAGCAGCGTGCCCGCAGATCCTTCGATCTCGGTCGGCAGGACCTGCGCGACGCCGTCGGCGCTTCCGAGCGCGGACGTCACCGCCTGGATGTCACCGCCCTGAGGGACGATCACCTCGGTCGCCGCGCTCGCGCCCGCCGGGAACGACTGGGCGAGGAGGTCCTGACCGACGAGCGACTCGACCTCGTCCCGATAGGCGTCGGCCTGGGTCAGGCCCGTGTCGATCGTGACGACGCCCAGCGCCCCGACGGCGAGCAGCGCGGCGGTGCCGATCCAGACGCGCCGGGGACCGCGCGCGACGCGCTCGCCGACCCGGCGCCACGCGCCGTGCGTCTCGTCCGCGCCCTTGTCGCCGAAGTGGGGGATCCCGTTGTTCCACCCGAAGATCGCAGGGCGCCAGAACGCGCGCCGCCCGCAGATCACCAGCAGGGCGGGCAGCAGCGTGAGCATGGAGATCATCGCCACGGCGATGCCCAGCGCCCCGATCGGCCCGAGGCCCGCCGTGCCCTCGACCTCGGCCAGGGCCAGGCACAGCAGTGCGCAGATCACCGTCGCGCCGGAGGCGACGATCGCCGGGCCCGCCGTGCGCAGCGCAAGCGCCATCGCCTCGTGCTTGTCCTCGTGCTTGCGCAGCTCCTCGCGATAGCGCGACACCAGCAGCAGGGCGTAGTCCGTGCCTGCGCCCAGCACGAGGATGGAGAGAATCGAGGACGATTGCCCGTTCACGGTGACCCCGAGCTCGGTCAGCCCGTAGCCGATCGAGCGCGTCGCCACCTCGGCGAAGACCACGGCGAACAGCGGGATCCAGAGGAAGATCGGGCTGCGGTAGATGAGGACCAGCAGCACGACGACGAGCAGCAGGGCCGTGCCGAGCAGCGTCCCGTTGATGCTCTCGAACACCTTGATCGCGTCGGCGGCGAAGCCGGCCGGGCCCGTGACCTTCGTCTCGAGCCCGCCGCCGGGGTCGCTGACGCGGTCGCGGATGTCGTCGATCGGGTCGAGGATCGTGGCGCCGTCGCCGTCACCCGTGATGTTGCCGATCAGCAGCGCGGCGTCACCGGACTCCGAGGGGCGCGGCTCGGCGAACGGAGAGACGGCGCGGTAGATATCGTCCTCGTTCGCCTCGATCGCCGCGTTGAGCTCCTCGCGGTCCGCCGCGATCCGCGCCTGGTCGTCCTCGCCCAGACCGCCCTCGCGGCGGTAGACGATCACGATCGGCGCCTGCTCGCCGCCCTGCAGCTCTTCGGAGATCCCCAGCACCTTCGTGGATTCGGCGTCCGCGGGCAGGAAGCTCGTGGACTCGTTGTTCTCCGCGTCGGTGTACTTGCCGGGCAGGTTCGCCGCACCCGAGGCGAGCAGCCCCAGGATGCAGACCGCCAGGACGACGAACTTCGCAGTACGGCCGGCGGGGACGGCGAGCAGACGGGTCAAGTGGGAGCTCCGCTTCGGGGAGAGGGGAGGACGGTGGGAAGTTCTACCGGACGTACGCGGCGTCGGGCAGCGACCCGTCGCGTCAGAGCAGCGCGGCGAGCGCGTCGGGCTCGGTGACCGGCGCCCGGCACGCGAACCGCTCGCACACGTAGGCCGCCGCGCGGCCGTCCACCGGCTCGCGGCCCTCGAGCAGCGGGACGCCGTCGGCCGGACCGCCGGCCACGACGACGTGCGGCCGGAACTCCCCGCGCACCACGCGCTCGAGCGGTTCGGCGCCTGGTCCGACGATCGCCACCTCCTTCACGGCGGCGAAGTGGAAGTCGAGCGCCTGCAGCAGATGGCCGAACGCGACGGGGTGCTGCGGGGCGACGACGTGCAGCAGCCGGAGCACGCCGACCGCCGCCTCCTCGTAGCGATGCTCGCCGGAGAGCGCGGCCAGCCGCAGCAACCCGAAGGCCGCCGCCGAGGCGCCGGAGGGGATCGGCGCGTCTTCGAGCTCCTTGCGTCGCGCGATCAGCGGCTCGTGGTCGTCGGCGGTGGCGAAGAAGCCGCCGTGCTCGGCATCGGCGAAACGTTCCAGGATGGTGTCGGCGAGCTGCCGCGCGGCCGCGAACCAGCGCGGCTCGAACGTCGTCTCGTACAGCGTGAGCAGCGCCTCGAGCAGGTAGGCGTGATCCTCGAGGTAGGCGGCGAGCCGGGCCTCCCCGCGGTTGAAGGTCCGCAGCAGGCGGCCCTCGGTGTCACGCATCGCCGTCCAGACGAACTCGGCGCACGCCACCGCAGCATCGCGATAGTCGGGCCGGTCCAGCGCCGCGGCCGCGTCGGCCAGGGCGGAGATCATCAGCGCGTTCCATGCGGTCAGTCGCTTGTCGTCGAGCGCGGGCCAGACGCGCTGCTCGCGCACTCCTCGCAGGCGGGCCTTGACCTCCCCGAGGCGCTCGAAGTCGCTGGTGGCGCGGACCGGCGCCCAGTGCCCCTCGAAGTTCGGCGGCCCAGTCATGCCGAAGTGCGCGAGCGTGACGTCGGCGAGCGCCTGGTCGGTCAGCGCCGCACGCACCTCGTCGGGCGTCCAGACGTAGAACCTTCCCTCCTCGCCTTCGGAGTCGGCGTCGAGCGCGGACGCGAAACCGCCTTCGGGCTGGCGCAGGTCGCGCAGCGCCCAGTCGAGCGTCTCGGTGCACACGCGCGCGAAGAACGGCTCGCCCGACACCTGGAAGCCGTGCAGGTAGGCGCGCGCGAGCAGCGCGTTGTCGTAGAGCATCTTCTCGAAGTGCGGGACAACCCACCGCGCGTCGACGGAGTAGCGCGCGAACCCGCCGCCGATCTGGTCGTACATGGCGCCGCCGGCCATGGCGCGCAGGGTGTGCAGCGCCATCCGGCGCTCACCTCGACGCAGCAGGAACTCGATCGCCGATGCGGCCGGGAACTTCGGCGCGCTCGTGGAGAAGCCGCCGTGCTCGCCGTCGTAGCCCCGCTCCAGAGCGGCGACGGCCGAGTCCAGCGCCGCGGGGCCCATGTCGCCCTCCGCCGGCGGCATGCGCGCCGCGCCCGCCAGCCGCGGCAGGATCCGCCGGCCGGTCTCCTCGATCTCGGCGCGCTGCGCGGTCCAGGCGTCGGCGACGCCGACCACCACCTGCGACCACGCCGGCATGCCGTGCCGCGGCTCGGGGGGGAAATAGGTGCCGGCGAAGTACGGCACGCACTCGGGCGTGAGGAAGGCGTTGAGCGGCCAGCCCCCGTGGCCGGTCATCGCCTGAACGGCGTCCATGTAGATGGCGTCGACGTCCGGGCGCTCCTCGCGATCGACCTTGATGCAGACGAAGCGCTCGTTCATCAGCGCAGCGACCTGCGGGTCCTCGAAGGACTCGCGCTCCATGACGTGGCACCAGTGGCAGGCGGCGTAGCCGATCGAGACGAGGATCGGACGGTCCTCGGCCCGGGCGCGGCCGAGCGCCTCGTCACCCCACGGATACCAGTCGACCGGGTTCTCCGCGTGCTGGAGCAGGTACGGCGAGGTCTCCGAGGCGAGGCGATTGGACATCGGTAGGTTGCCTATCCATGTCCCATCATCGCGAAACGGTCACCGCGGTCGGCGCCCCGGAGGCGGCCGGTCCCTACTCGCACGCCGTCAGAAGCGGCGGGCTGATCTTCCTCTCCGGCCAGACCCCCATCGACCCGGACACCGGGGCGCTGGTGGAGGGTGACATCGGCGCCCAGACCAAGCGCTGCCTCGACAACCTCGCCATCGTGGCGGCGGCGGCGGGCGCGTCGCTGGGGGAGGATGCCGTTCGCTGCGGCATCTACGTGACCGACATGGTCACGTTCAAGTCGGTCAACGAGGCCTACGGGGGCTATTTCGGCGACGCGCCGCCCGCGCGCAGCACGATCGGAGTGGCGTCGCTCCCGCTGGGCGCGGACGTGGAGATAGACGCGATCCTCGCCGTGCCGGACTGAGCCTGGCGGGCACTCCGGCCAGGCACCACGGACGAGATCGATCCGGACCCGCGGCGTGCGGGTGCGAGAATCCCTGGTATGCGAGGGTGCCGCGATCGATCGGTGTCCGGATGAGGACACCGGCGCCTCAACGTCGGCGTGCCGACACGACCGCCATGGACGGCCTGCTGGCCGCTGCCCGAGACGAGCTCGGGATGGAGCTCGCCTATCTGGCCGAGGTCCACGAGTCCGAGCTCGTGCTGCGCGACGTCGACGGTGACACGGCCGCCTACGGCGGGGTGGGGCCCGGCTTCACCCTCCCGCGGGCGTACTCGTGGTGCCATTCCATGGTCGCCGGCGAGGCGCCTCAACTGGTGCCCGATGCCGCCGCGCTGCCTGACGCGGCAGGGCACCCCTTCGTCGTCGCCACGGGCATCCGCGCGTACGCGGGCGTCCCGGTGCACCGCTCCGACGGCACGCTATACGGCTCGCTGTGTTGTCTGAGCCGGCAGCCGCAGCCGCAGCTGGGCGAACGCGACCTGCGCTACCTCGCGGTGCTGGCCCGGGTCGCCGCGGACCTCGTGGCTGCCGCCGAGAGCGCCCGGCTCAGTAGCCGCGCCGAGGTAGAGGCCGCGGCCGGCCAGGCGCTGCTGGCGGCACTCAACGCACGCGAGAACTACACCGCCGCGCACTCGCAGGCGGTGCTCGCGCTGGCGCTCGAGGTCGCCGACGAACTTGGCATGGCCGGCGAGAGCGCCACCTCGGTCGGGCAAATCGCGCTCCTGCACGACATCGGCAAGGTCGGCGTGCCCGACGCGATCCTGCAGAAGCCCGGGCGCTTGACCGCTCCCGAGTGGGACGTAATGCGCGAGCACCCGGCCATCGGCGCGCAGATCGTGAGCGAGATCGGCCCGCTCTCCCACCTCGCCCCGGCGGTCCGCGCCGAACACGAGCGCTGGGATGGGCACGGCTACCCGGACGGGCTCGCAGGCGACGCGGTTCCACTCGCAAGCCGCATCTGCTTCGTCTGCGACGCATGGCACGCGATGACCTCCGACCGCCCGTACCGCCGCGCGCTCACGACGGAGGAGGCGCGCGCCGAGCTCGAGCTCCACGGCGGCGCGCAGTTCTGCCCGACCACCGTCGCGGCGCTCGTCCGCGTGCTCGACCGAGACGGCGCACCGGTGATCGAGAGCGCCCGGAGCATGGCCGCGGACGAGCCGACGCTGCCCCGCGTCCGGCCGGACGAGCCTCTGGAGGCCGAGCTGCGTGCCCTCATCACCGTCTCGGGCGCCGTCGCCGGCGCACACCGCTTCGAGGAAGTGCTCGACGTCGTCGCCGCCGAGGCGTGCCGCGTGCTCCGTGCGACCGGCGTCTCGATCAGTCGCTGGGAGCCCGGAGGCGACCTCATGCGCACGCTCGTGAACGCCGGCGAGCTCAACCCGGGCGAGGAGGCCCGGCCGGCGGACGAGACCTGGTCGCTCACCCGGCTCGACCGTGGGCTGGTCGAGCAGGGTCGGCCGTACGTGACCGCGCTCGACCACGTCGGCCTGCCGGGCGAGGAGCGGGAGTTCCTCGAGCGCATCGGGCGCGGGTCGGCGCTCGCCGCCCCGATCCGCTTCCACGACCTTGTCTGGGGCGTCCTGGAGGCCTACTCGGCGGTCGGTGTCCCGCCGTTCACGAGGTCCCACGTGCGCTTCGCCGAAGCGCTGTGCGCTCAGGTGGCCACGGCGATCGGGCGCGCGGAGCTGTTCTCGCGACTGGAGTCGCTCGCTTACAAGGACTCCCTTACGGAGCTGCCCAACCGGCGCGCGCTCGACGAGCGCCTCGAGGAGGCGGTGGCGACGGGGCTGGCCACCGGCCGCGGGCTGACGCTGCTGTTCTGCGACCTCGATGGCCTCAAGACGGTCAACGATCGCGAGGGCCACGACGCCGGCGACCGTGCGCTCATGGAGGCCGGGGCGGCACTGGCCGACGCGGCCGAGGCGTTCCCCGGCTCCTTCACGAGCCGGCTGGGCGGCGACGAGTTCTGCGTGCTGATGGAGGGGCACGGGTCCGACTCGGCTCGCGCGCTCGCCCGCGACGCGGCGCATCGCCTGGCCGCGGCGCCCGGCGGCCCGTTCACGTTCTCCTGCGGCGTGGCGTGCCTGGACGAGGCGCACCAGCGCTCCGCGGACCTCTTCCGCGCGGCGGACGCGGCGCAGTACGCGGCCAAGCGGGTCGGCGGGGGCAAGCTGTTCGTGGCCGAGCCGGGAACCGTCACGGCTGCCGCTCCGCCCCCGGAGTCATGGCCGCGCCGGCGCTTCCGCGACGCAGGGCCGCACGAGCGTGAGGCGCTCGTGCGCTTCGTGCTCGAGTCGCTGGACTCAGAGCTCGGCGGCGCAGGTGAGCTCGCGCGCCTCGAGGCGGTCGCGGGCGCGTTCGCGGAGGGCTTCGACGCCGCCAAGTGGACGATCTCACGCCGGCGCCCGGGCTCCCCCGAGGTCGAGACGGTGCTCGGAGCCGAGCGGCGGGATCGCCACGACCCGCAGGCGCCCGACATCCGCTTCAGCGTCGAGGACGAGGCCTACGCGCTCGCCGACTACCCGCTCACCGCCGAGGTGATGGAGCGCGGCGGGGGCTTCGTCCTAGACGCGGCGGACGAGTCGGCCGACCCGCACGAGCGCGCGCTGCTCACCGAATGGGGATTCAGCGCGGTGACCGCCGTGGCGGCGCTGGCGCCCGACGGGACCGCCTGGCTTCTGGAGCTCTTCGCCGATCGCCGCACCCACGCGCTGCCCGCGGCCCTGCCCGAGCTGCGGCTGCTGGCGGGAGAGGCGGCCGGCCGCGGGCCCGGGCCGGGGCACGACGGGGCCCGCACGGCGCGCGCGAAGGGCTCGAAGACCGCCACGTAGCGGCGGAGTTCCGCGTCGGAGGTCAGGACCGACAG
>Ga0136630_1001308_pt1 | contig 10094 bp, 5 predicted proteins | sample AntDrymUQ5682106_2_FD_105496 | JGI IMG/M metagenome (GOLD analysis project Ga0136630, IMG submission 105496) | Polar desert sand microbial communities from Dry Valleys, Antarctica - metaG UQ568 (21.06) | ecosystem: Environmental > Terrestrial > Soil > Desert | place: Antarctica: Dry Valley...
TCCTGGCCGATCCGCCGCTCGATCCCGTGATCGGCAGGACCTGGGAGATCGGGGTGCGCGGGCGCCTGCCGCTCGGCGAGGACCTGCGCTGGCGCGTGGCGTTCTATCGCACGACGCTCGAAGACGATCTCGTCTTTGCCGTGACCGAAACGAGCGGCGCCGGGTTTTTCACGAATATCGACGAGACGCGCCGCCAGGGCGTGGAGCTGGGTCTGAACGGGAAGTGGGAATCCGTGCGTTGGTCCGTCAATTACGGGTTCGTGGATGCGACTTATGAATCCGCCGAGACCCTGGCGAGCGCGGTCGAGCCCGACGGCATCCAGGTGCAGGAAGGTGACCGCATCCCCGGGATCCCCGAGCACAACCTCAAGGCTGGCGCCGACTGGGCCGTCCTCCCAAAGTGGTCGGTCGGCGGCACGCTCATCTACGCCTCCGACCAGTTCCTGCGCGGCGACGACAGCAACGAGCTCGATACGGTGGATGATTACGCGATCGTCAACCTGCGCACACGCTTCGATCCCTGGGAGCACGTCGAGGTCTGGGCGCGCATCGACAACCTCTTCGGTGTCGACTACGAGACCGGTGGGACCCGCAACTTCAACGCCTTCGCCGATCCGATCGCCGAGGAGCGTTTTCTCGCGCCCGGGACACCGCGCGCCGGGTGGGTCGGCGTGAAGCTGCGGTTCTAGGTAGGGCGATCCGAATCGCCTGTCCTCGATGTCGATATTGGTCCGCATTGGAGATAGGTCCGCCATATGTAGGCGCATTCCAGCGTGCCGGGCGATGCGGTCCTGTAGCTGGCGGCCGCATTAGCGCAAGCAAGCTTCTTCTGAATCGAAGGGCGATCGGTAAAGGGCTTGCTCCTCAGCCGTAGGCGCTCGGTTTGCCAATCTGCACGCCACGGCAATCCACTCTGTCGGCGACGTGGCCCATGCCGTCAGCCGTCCGTCGCGGAAAACACCGTACAGCCGCTTTCCCGTCCCATTGAACGCCAGCGCCTCCACGTACATCTTGTTGCTGTTGCTATATGCGTCAACTTTCACTTCGGGTTTGAGTTCGCCCAAGAGTGCTCCGGTGGTGCTTTCGCGCAGAAACACGCGGCCGTCGATATCGGCTACGGCCACGTAGCGCCTCGTTGGGTGGATTGCCACCGCGGTCACGTACTCCTCATGGCGGAACTCGAGTCTCTTTGTTGGCCCTTTCTCGCCAAGCTCCCAGGCATCGACCAGCCCGTTGAGATCGGCGCTGACGACCTCGGTTCCGTCAGCCGAGACTGCCAGCGCAGTCACGGATTGGGAGAGCTTCTTGGCATCGGTGGGGTGATCCGTCCTTCCCGCCAAATCCCAAAAGAAGAGTGACCCGTCGTCAGCGCCGCTCACCAGCATGTCGCGGCCCGGCACGAAAGCCGTCACCTTCACGGTACTCTCATGCCCGGGCAGGCTCAGCGAGTTCCAGGGTCCGTTATCGCTAGCTTGCCAAATCGTCAACGTGCCGCTGCCGTCACCACGCCCGCCCGCGAGCATTGTTCCATCGTGAGACCAGCCGAGGCCCACGACCGTCGTGCCGAACTGCCCGATCTTCTCGACGACCGGAGGCTCCGGTCGCAGGTCGACGGAAAAGAGCTCGCCCGAAAAATTCGCAACCGCCAAGCGCGAGCCATCGCCGCTGACTGCAACGTCGGTAATCGAGCCCAGGTCAGCTAAGTTGCGGGAGCTGACGCTCCCTGGATGCGGTGAGCGGACGAACACGTCGTGAAAGGATGCGCCCACGACCACCTCGGCACCCGCCGACAAACCGGCGGACCTGATGTCGCTCAAACCGATATGGTCGACATTTCCGAGAGGCGGCTGCTGTTCGAAGTTCCACAGCTGCACGCGACCCGACCGGTCGCCCGCGATCAGGAGCCTGCCACTGCGGTCGCTGCTGAGCGTCGTGATGAAGCCCTTCCGCGGCGCATCCATTTTCCCGAGAACTTTCGGCCTCGTCGGGGAGCCATCAAGCGGCCATGTCATTACGTTGCCCACTGCGTCGAAGCCGACCAGTTTGCCCGGCGAGCCTACGATCGCGTGCTTCCAGACATTGCTGCCCAGGGTCGTCAAAGCGTTTCTGACGGGCTGTTCCCCGTCGATGCGCCACAGGTTCATGTTGCCGCCGGCATCCGACACTACGAGAAACGGGCCGCTGATCGACAGGTCGAGAATGGTGCCCCGTTGGCCTTCCAACGGCTTGGCACTCTGGAAGTCGTCGGCGAAATTCCAGATCATGACCTGGCCGGTGCCATCGGCGCTGAACAGCCGCGTTCCTTCCGGATGGACCACTAGGTGCCATATCGCTGTAGCGTGTCCGGGAAGCGTCTTTTCACGCGGGTGTTCGGCAGCCATGGTCCAGACGCGGACTTCGCCGCTTTGGTCACCGGTGAACAGTGTCCCGGTCGTTGGATCGAGCGCGATGGCGTAGATGGGCGCCTTGTGGCCGTCAAGAATCCTCCAGGGGGTCCAGGTCTGGTCGATTTGCCGGAAAACGGTCACGCCGCCTCCGCGGTCTCCGGCAGCGAGGAGATCGCCTCTAAAGAGCGCTAAGGCCGAAATACCTGCAGGGCGCGTGCGGACCTTCGCGCAGCGCCGGCTCGGGTTGGCGAGATCGCACAGCAAGAGCGCGCCGCCCTCTCCTCCCAGGGCCAGCAGGCCGACCTCCGGGTCGAAAGCCGCCGCGCTCCACGTTCCCGATGGCGGCTGCGCCATTCCGGATAGGCGAAGCCGCGCCTGACCCTCCAGGTCCCAGACCGCGTAAGCGCCTTGCTCGTCGACGGTAGTCGCCCACCGCCCGCGCGGCTCGATGCCGGTCGCCATGATCGGCGCTTGGTGGTGATGCAGGTGGGCGCGCAGGTAGCGAAGCGCTGCCAAGGATTGAACGAGCGTTCGGCTGGCCTCAACGGTCGGTTTCACGTGAGCGGCTATTGCGGCTTTCAGCAGGCCGTCATCGGAGAAGCCGTTCGCACGGCTGGATTGGTCGATCGCCGCCGCTGCTTCTGCCGCGAGCTGACGGGACGTCGCCAGCAGCTGGCGCTCCCGTGCCAAGTAGGCCGACCAAGTCGCGATCACGCTGATCGCCGCGAGCAGGCACACGGCGCCGGTCCTGACCGCGCGGTTCCGCCATGCGCGCCGGATGCTCGCACGGGCGAACTCGCGCTCGGTCCGGTTGAGCCCTGGCGCGACAGCGACGAGCAGCGCTTTGATACTCGCGAGGCGAGCCGGATCGTTCCAGAGTAAGTCGGACGTCTCCCTGCGAGAGGGATCCCAGGCTTCAGCACCCGACGTGAGGCGGCGCAGCGTTAGGATCAGCGGGGCGTCTTTCCTGACCCACGCGAACAGCCGGTCCCAGCCGTGGATCAGCGCGTCGTGCGCCAGCTCAACGTAGGATTCGCCCTCCAGCTCATCCGTCACAAGCAACCGGGCCTCGACGAGTCGGTCGAGGACCCGGTTCACACGGGCGTCCTCGTCCTTTTCGCCCTGGTTGAGCTCGCGGCGCGGCACCCGGCGGCGCGTGAGCTCGCCGGCCTGAAGCGAGACTAGCCGTTCGAGGACGCGGCACGCTGTCTCCTGTTCCAGGGCATCCAGCTCGTCGAACACCTGGTCCGCGCGGACCCGAAGGGAGCCCGTCACGCCGCCCGCCAGAGCCTCGTAGTCCTGCAGCGTGAGGGTGCGGTCATCGCGGCGCTTCAGGAAGCTCCGGTACATCTCGCTGAGCGCGAACGACAGCAGGGGCAGCGCCCCCGGCATCTGGACCACCTCGTTGACCAGCTTGTCCACGAGCTCGGCCGACTCGAACCGTATCACCCGCGCCGCAGCCGGGCCCTCGATGACCCGCCGCAACTCGTCTTGCGTCATCTGTGGGACCAGGAATTTCGCCGCATGCCAACGCGGGCCCAGGGGCAAACGCGCGAACTGCGGCTCGAACTCCGACCGTACCGTGAACAGAGCCCGCAGCCGGCCTGCGGCGCCCTCCAGCGCATTCGCGAGCAACCGGAGATAGGCCTCCGTGTCCTCGGGACCGGGGCCCATCGTCACCAGCTCTTCGGCCTGGTCGACCACCAGCAGCACATCGCGATCGCTGGCGTGATTGCTCGCCCAGGCCGCCAGCGCGACCGGGTCCGCCCTCAGAACCCGGTCGTCCGGCGACGCGCCATCACCCAGGCCCGTTTCCCGCAAGGCGGACGCGAGGCTCGCGAACGGGGTCAACCCAGGGCGGACGACGACGCGCAGGAGGCTGGGGTCGAGATGGGGCCAGCAGCCCTGCCCGGACGAGGCTGGACTTTTCGATACCGGACGGGCCGGTCACGACCACGAACGGCTCCACCGAGACCCGCGCCAGAAGGTCCTCGGACACCCTCTTCCTCCCGAAGAACAGCTCGGCATGGACGCTCTCGTACGGCTTGAGGCCCCGCCAGGGGTTCGCGGCCTCGTCCAGGGACGGCGCCGGCGGCAGGTCCGGCGCCCGCCCCGGAGCCAGGAACACGAACTCGCCCTTGTCGTGCTTCGGGAGCGGCCAGAGGCTCGGCGTCTGTCTCCAGCGCGGGCTCCCGGGCGTGGGCTCCAGCCGTTCCCGCAGGTGTAGGTAGAGCTCGGTCGCGGTGATGACACCGTCGCCGTCGTCGCCGTCCGCCCGCCGACGGTCGGCCGCACCGGCCAACCCGTCGAGTAGGGCCCGGGCGAAAGGCGAGTGGCCGACTGCGTCGCCACGAACACCCAGTGACTCGCCCGCGGCCACGTCCAGGGCCTTCTGGTCGTAAGCGGCGGACGCGATCGCCTGCCAGGCCGGGTCGCGAACGAACCAAGCGTACCGCTCCTGGTGTAGCTCGTCCGGGACGATGGCCAGGTTTGGCCCGCTCGACCACCGGAACGCGCCCGCGAAGCAACAGTCGAGGATCGCCAGCAAGTGCCGGCACGGGAGCGCCTCCAGCGCCCGGCTCAGCTCGGCCATCGGCAGGAAGCTCGCGGCGCTGCCGCGGTCCGCGTCCTGCGGGAGGACGTAGCCCTGGGGGCCGTCGTCGCCATCCATGGGGACCCCGTGCCCGGCGAAATAGAAAGCCACGCGGTCGTCCGCGCCGACGCGGCCGGGCAGGCCCGCGAGGAAGGCCCGCAACCCCGCGAGCGTCGCCTCTTCGTCGGCGATCACATCCACCTCGAAGCCGTGATCCTCCTGCAAATGCTCCGCGAGCGCCCGGGCGTCTGCGATCGGGGTCCGAAGTGGAGGGACACCACTGGTGTAGCGATCGACCGCGACCAGGAAGGCCAAGCTGCGCCGAAAGCCCTCCACCTTCATGCTCGCTGGAGCGCCTCGAAGAGCGCCTGCCGGCCGGCCTCGGAGCTGAAGTAGGTGACGTGGTCGCAGGTGACCTCTGCGGTCTGCGGCGCGGGCGCGCGCCCCTCTGGCACCGCCTTAGCACTCGCGACGCTCACCGCGATGTCGTTCGACGCCTTGAGGAAGGCCAGCGCCGTTGCGGCGTACAGCACCCGCTGCGGCGAGAGCTTCGCGAGTAGCGAGCCCAGCTTACCGTCCTCGGCGGCGGCCCGAATAATTGACGTGTTCCCGACTAGGAGCGTGTAGGGCACCGTCGGGTCCCCGCTCCGGGCGAGCTCGGCCAGGAACGGCGAGTCCGGCGCCATCTCATCGAGCATCACGTCCACCCTCTCGACCGCGCCCAGAAGGTCGCCGAGTAGGCGCACCGGCCAGGCGACCTGGGCCAGGCCGTTGAGCCCGAGGGCGAGCGCGGCCGTGGCCCAGCTCTGGATTGTCGGCCATGGCGAGCCAGCGTGCGGCGTGCCGAGCGTGACCAAGTGCTGAACCACTTTGTCTCCACCCTCGTGCTCGATGAGCCACCGCGAGACCAGTCCGCCCATCGAATGCGCTGCCAGATGCAGCGTCTTGCTGTGGCCCGGTCTGAGCCCAACGGCGGCGAGCCGTTCCTTGAGCGCCTTGGCCGTCTCCCTGATCCCGGTGTTGATGTTCTCGTAGTCGAACGCGAGGACAAGGTCGTACCGATCCGCAATTCGCTGCGGCGGCGCATTCAGAAGCGCGACCTCGGCCTGCGAGGACGCCGTCATCCCGAGTGTATCGCCGAGGATGCCGTGGACGTAGAGCAGGATCCGGTTCGCCCGCGCCACCCTCTCGCAAACAACGTCCGTTGCCTTTTCATAAGTCGGCTTTCCTTTGTCGTCGAAGGTGACCGCTGCGAGATGAGGGTAGTCGAACTCGATACCGAGATAAGGGCTGACGATCTTCTGAAAGAGGATGCGCACCGAGCTGACAATGCCGCGCTCGACGTCACCCGCGGTCTGGAGTGGCGCGGGCAGCTGCCGCAGCTCGATCTCAGTCTCGTCGCCGGCCTGCCGCGCCGCCCCAAGCGGCAGGAAGAACTCGCCATCCCAGGCGAACGGCAGGACGTGCTCGCCGGGCCGGAGTTGCATCTGTACCCGCAGCACGAGCGGCGTATCGGCGGTGACTGCGCCGGGGCTCTCCACATCCACGAGTTGGAGCGCGCCAAGACCGGGATCGGCACCGCGCGGCGCTTCGAACAGGAACGGCTGCGAGGCGTCCGGATCGTCGCGCAGAATGCCAGGCAGGCCGAGATCGCCGAGGCTTCGTCCCGCTTCGGTCGGGGAGATCAGGCGCGCCTTCGCTCGCAGCGCTGGGTGGCCCATGAGGGTGACGCCCGCCCCGAGCTCCCGCGCCTGGTCCTGCGGCGGCACCTCGGCCGCTTCGAGAGGCCGCACAACGGTCAGCGTCAGCTCGCTCGCTGCCCAGTCCGCGAAGTCCTCGCCCCCCTCCGTCGCGATACCACGGAAGTGCACCCGCGCGGCCATCCGCTCGAAGACGCTCCTGGGAAGGGCTTTCGCGGCGCGGGTCCGCACGTACCGGTCGAGTTCCTCCTGGTCGAACAGCCTCGCGTCGAACTGATGCGTGCTGACGAGCAGCTTGAGCACGTCGCTGACCTCGGTACGCCCCTCGCGCCAGTTCGCGTCCGGCACGAAGCCGTAGAGGTCCTTCCCACCGTTCGCCGCGACCCACCCGCGCGCCGGGATGTGCTCTACGCCGCCTGGCAGCAGAGCGGAACTCACGGAGTAGTCCTCCCCGAGCCACAGTAGGGCGCAGTACACGTCGAACTGCCCGCGGTTCCTTAGCTCAAGCCGCATCCGGGGCCGCTGCCACTGCCCGTCGGCGTAGACGTAGTCCAGCCGGATGTCGCGGCGTGGGTCCAGCTCCTCCCAGGTCTCGTTGCCGGCGGCATCCTTCGCCGGTCGCTTTACCACGACCTCGAAGGGTTCGGTGCCGAGCCGGCCGCCGTGGTTCGCGAGCCGCGCGACGGTCTCCCAGCGGGCGACGTGCTCCAGGCGCTCGACCGCGAGCCGCGCGCCGTCCGGATTGGTCCCGTCGATCGCGGCCACGAGTGGCCGGTCGGCCATGGCGCGGCTGATGCGGTACGCGCCGTCCGCGGCGTCGAGCCGGAGCGCGGCCGCGTCCTCGGCCGCGATCTCGCGCACCAGCAGCGATGCCTTGCCGTTGTCGCCCGCGGTCGCCAGGGCCTGCCGGACCAACTCGAGCGCCGCGCCGTCGCCGGCCATGAACACACCGAGAGCGGGCAGCGGCGTCGACGTGACCATGGCACGGTAGGTCCGAGCTGTGTCGAGCCCGCCATCCCGGGCCTCCACTCTGACCCGGCTTAGCTCGGGCCGGACCTTCTCCACCTCGGCCGTGGCGAGCGCGTCGTCCAGCCGCCGGCACGCCTCGGGCGGGGCATCACTGTCGAAAACGGCGAGCGTCGTGGTCTCGCCGCCGACTGATTGCGGGATGCCGTGCACCGCCCCCCGTCGATCACCCAGCCGAGGGCGCGGTCGTAGCGCAGCGTGAAGTGCGCGCGCTGCGCCGCCGAGGAAGGCCCGCTGCAGGTCGGTCGGGTCGCTGGCCTCTACCTGCGGCACCTGCTGCGCCACGCGCAGCCGCACCTGCGCCTCAGCTCGCTTGAGCAGGTCGCGGTAGGTGATCGAGCCCCGCGTCTGGCGCAGGGTCGCGAGCAGGGCCGCCGTGAAGGCGCCGTGCGCCTTGCCGGACTCCATGACCTCCTTGGCGGTCTCGCTCGGTCGGCACGCCGCCAGGAGCAGGTGCTTGCCGGCCGGCACCACGCCCCAGCCCGCGCCAGACGAGCTGTCCCCTCGGTCTAGCCCGGCCGCGAGCGCGCCGTCGAGGAAGGTCTCGACGGGTCGGTGCCGCCGGTCGGTGGGCGCGCGCCGCACCGCGATGCCTTCCTCAAGGGAGGCTCGGGTGCCGCTGCCGGAGTGGCAGCAATCGAGGACGCAGAGCACATGCGGGCCGCGCCCGGCGACCTCCGCGATCAGAACCGCGATCTCCTTGTCGGCGAGGTCCCACTGGCCCTCGTCGCGGCTGTCGTAGCAGACGAGGGTCTCGTCGAGCCGGTCCGGCTCCAAGTGCCAGAACTCGGGCGGGGCGTCCTCCTGCGAGCCATGGCCGCTGTAGTAGAAGAGCGCCACGTCCTCCGGGCCCGCCTTGCGCAGGTGCCCGCGGAAGCCGTCCATGACCGCCGCGCGGGTAGCCTCGGCGTCCTTGAGCACCCGCAGGTCCAGCGCGAACTCGCCGCCGGCGCCGAACTCTTGGAGGAGCGCCGCGACGGCCTCGATGTCGTTCACGCAGCCGTTGAGCGGCGGGACCGGAGGGTGGTATCGGTCAATTCCCGCAAGAAGGGCGTAAAGTGTGCGCGGCATGTGGGTCCTCCCCCTCACAATATCTCCTTATTTCCCCCATCTCGCAAACCGCCTGCACGGCGCCGCCGGCGCCGGTCGCGAAGATCAGGATGGGCAGGTAGAGCGGCAGGAGCAGGAGCGCGAGCAGGAGCCCCGCGCCGCGCAGCCCGACCGTGAGCGCTACCCCACTGCGCCGATGAGGCTCAATGCCGGCGTGCCGAGCGCGAGGCTCAGGAGCAGGGTCGCGGTCGACTCCATCGTCAGCCCGAATTGCAGGGCCAGCAGCGGCGCCAGCAGGAGGAGCGGCAACCCGGTCGCGAGCCAGTGCGCGCACACCTTGGCGAACACCAGGACCGGCAGCGGGTGCGGGCAGAGCAGGAGTTGCTCGATGCTGCCGTCCTCCAGATCCGGGCGGAACATGCCCTCCAGCGACAATAAGGTGGAGAGCAGCGCCGAGGCCCAGATGGCGCCGGGGCCGATGGCCGCGAGGGCCTTGGGATCGGGCCCGAGCGCGATCGGGAAAATGGTAGCGACCATGGCGAAGAACAAGAGCGGGTTGGCGGCCTCCGCGCGATGGCGCGAGACACACAGGAGATCGCGCCTGATGAGTCCGAGGCAGGCGCGCCACAGGCCGCTCTGCCGGCTCATGCGGCGAGGCGCAACACGCGTGCATGATCGATGGGCAGGGGATGGTGGCTCGTGACGATGGCGAGCCCGCCGCGCTCGGCCTGTTGTTCCAGGAGACGTCCCACGGTCGTGATCGCGGCCTCGTCGAGCGCGGCGAAGGGCTCATCGAGGAGCCATAGAAAATCTGCCAGGAGAAGTTCATGAACTGAACCTGACAGTCGGTTTCGCACAACGGGCGACTGTCAGATCAGGTTGCGACTACTACAATTTAATTTGCCGACTTACCCGCTTTACCCGATTAATCTTCATCGACGTCGGCAAAATCCCTCCTCATTTGAACCCCTGCTACCCCTGCAAAAAACTTCTCGTAATTGTTCGGTACTATTGCGTTGCAAAGGTTGGATCCGTTGAATAAAGGATTCGCAGCCAGTCCATACTTGGACTTTCTTATACGCACACAACTTAAATCCGAATTAACGAGGTTGCAATGCTTGAACTCTGTACACGTTATATCGGCGCCCAGCAGAATTGCTCCCTCTAGGTTGCATGTAACGAACTCTGCGCGGGTAAGATCAGCGCCCGTGAAATCCGCGCCCCGAAAATCAATTTCGATGGCTTCCGCACGGCATAATATCGCTCCGCGGAACGACGATCTCGCAAAGTGGGGCTGACTAAACTCTCTAGTTGCATAAATTTCCATGTGGATCGTCA
>Ga0136630_1001309_pt1 | contig 10093 bp, 13 predicted proteins | sample AntDrymUQ5682106_2_FD_105496 | JGI IMG/M metagenome (GOLD analysis project Ga0136630, IMG submission 105496) | Polar desert sand microbial communities from Dry Valleys, Antarctica - metaG UQ568 (21.06) | ecosystem: Environmental > Terrestrial > Soil > Desert | place: Antarctica: Dry Valley...
AGAGACGCTGCTACAGATCGACAAACTGCACAGAGGGACGCTAGACATCGGGTTCATGTTGAAGCCCGAAGAGGACGACCTCGTGGAGATAGAGCACGTCCTGGATATAGAGCTCGTGGCCGCCCTTCCCGAAGGACATCCCCTCGCTGGCCGGAACGCAATCTCGATGAAAGACTTGGCGGACGAACGCCTCATCCTTTTTTCCCGCAGCTTCCATCCCCGCAGCTACGACTACGTGGTCGCGTGTTGCAGGGACGCGGGATTCGAGCCCAAAGTCGTGCAGCGCAAAGAGCCGCAACTGTATTCGGGGGCCACGACCTACAGGATGGTAGCGTCCGGCATCGGGGTCGGCATCGTCGCCAGGCCCGTGTTATCGGGATACCGGCAGTACGATGTGATCTTCAAGCCCCTGCGGGACCCCGCGCCAGCGCTGGCCCTGGTCGCGGCCTGGCGGCGCGGGCACTCTTCCCCGAACCTGCAAGCCTTTCTCGAAGGCGTCCGTGAGCTCAGCTCGATCGGAGGCCAGGCGAGCAACGGGCTCACGCCGAACGGAGATTTCGCTGCAGGGATCTAGCCCCTCAACATGCAGGACCACAGGAGCTAATCTAGCCCGCTCTCACGGTCTATTCAGACCACACACCACAGGCAGAACGTGTATCAAGCGTGTTCGTTTTCATCTTGGTGGAGCCACCATAACCACCACACCCACGATGCAGATGAAGGCTCCGAGCAAATCGTACCTGTCAGGCTCGAAACCGTCCACGACCACACCCCACAGGAGCGCCAGGGCTATGAAGATGCCACCGTATGCAGCGTACACCCTTCCAAACTCCGATATAGGCTGCAATGCGGCGACCACGCCATAAGCCGCCAGCACCAACCCACCGATGAACGCCCACGCTAACGGTTTGGTGTCGCGCATCCATCCCCACACGAGATAACCACCGCCAATCTCGCAAAGTCCAGCAACCACGAACAACACGCCGATGATTAAGAACCTCATATTTCCCCTTCCGCTGTATACTGCCTTCCAGATACGAAGGAGCCAGTAGTGAACATCGAGATACTTTATTTCGACGGATGCCCAACGTACCAGACCGCCGAGCAGACCCTACGCGAAATCATAGCCGGCGAAGGCATCACGGCATACGTTGGGTTAGTCGCCGTGAACACGGACGAAGACGCACAACGGCTCAAGTTCCCCGGTAGTCCTACCATCCGCGTTGATGGTCAAGACCTCTTCCCCACACCGGAGCGTCAGGACTACAGGCTAGGTTGCAGGATGTACGCCACACCGGAAGGATTGAAGGGAAGCCCCACGGCGAAGATGCTGCGAGAGGCGATAAGCCGCACTTGACACCCGATAGCGCAGCGTGTAGTATCAAAAATAAATACTACTAAGACGGGAGCGAGCATGTACATACGAAAGGTCAACATCAATCGGGACGGGGAGCGATACGGGACATACTTTCAGGCTGTGCGCTCGTACAGGGAACAGGGGAAAGTCAAGCAAGACGTTGTTCATTTGGGCGAGTACAGCACCGTAGAAGAGGCTTTGATTGCTTGGACGAAAGATATAGGGGAGTTTGAGCGTATCGGCAGACCACGCAAAGCCGCGAAACTACGGGCAAAAATGGAGCGTTTGAGGACCATATCTTGATTGCCTATCTGATTGCCTATCGCCCCATTTTGATTGCTTATCCGGTCGTATTCTGTGGTAAGGTGTCGCGGCTATGAACCCTAGTATTTGGCTTAGTTATGGGAAGAAACCTACTTTACACACTCTTGCTCGTCGGGATAACGGCTGTCTGGGGCTGGACGTTCGTTGTGGTACGGGACGCCATCGCGCTGTATGGCGTGCTGCCTTTTCTGGCCGTGCGTTTCGCTTTGGCCGCCGGGGCGCTCGCGCCTTTCTCCGTCCCGAAGCTCACGCGCCGGACGCTTCTCGTTGGCGGTGGCATCGGGGTGGTGCTGGCTGCGGCATACCTTTTCCAGACGCTTGGCCTGCTCTTCACCACGCCTACGAACTCCGGCCTCATAACCGGGCTCTTCGTCGTGTTCGCTCCGCTGGCGGACCGGATCCTCTTCGGCGCCAGCTTCTCGCGGCAGGTGATCGTCGCCGTCGTCATGAGCCTCCTCGGCATGGTCCTTCTGGCCGGTGGCGGCCCGGAGGGCATCAACTCCGGGGACATCCTCACCCTCGTGTGCGCGGCGGCGCTTGGGCTGCACATCGCGCTGCTATCGCGCTACGCCGCCGGACATGACGCTGCCAGTCTCGCCTTCGCCCAGATACTCGCAATGGCGGCGCTCTTCGCGGTAGCGTGGCCGGTCTTCGAACCGGTGACCTTGCCGCCTTCCGGGGTTTGGATCGCACTGCTCGTCACGGGGCTCGTGGCGTCGGCTGGGGCGTTCTGGGTGCAGACCTTCGTGCAGCAGCGCATCCCGGCGGCGAGAACCGCGATCATCCTGACGATGGAGCCTGTCTTCGCAGCCTTCTTCGGATACTGGCTCGCGGGCGACCGGCTCGTGGCGATACAGATCCTCGGAGCCGCCCTGATCCTCTCCGCACTCGTCGTCGGCGAGGTACTGCCAATCCTCGCGCGGCGCAAATAGCGGACTGTGGTTGATCTTCCATTAACCGGCATTCAAGGATGTCTGGGACGGCTACGTAGGCTCCCGCAACCGCGGCGCTCTCCGACGACCAGGGTTCCGAGACGCTCGGCAGCGAGTTCGTCGGCACTTCCATAACCTCCGGCGGCGACGGCGCGGACACGACCCCGAACCAGGAATTGGTCGTCGCGGAGAACCCGCACATCAAGTTCTTCAACGGTCAGCGCGGCTACGTCCGCTGCACCCTCACGCCCGAGCAGTGGCGAGCCGATTACCGGGTGCTGCCATTCGTGAAGCAGCAGGGAGCGCCGGTCTACACGAGGGCCTCCTTCGCCATCGAGGCGGGAAATCCGGGCCTTCAGCAGGTAGAAACCAATGCGGTTCAGGGCACGCGGGTCTCCTCCGCGCTCGTCGAGTCCGACGCGGAGAGGATCGCGGCCCAGGAAAATGCCGCGACAAGGGGACGCCGCAGGTAGCGAACAGCCTCTTCGCGCACTCTCGACCGCTCGGACGGTATCTTCGCCGTCCGGGCGGTAAAATAGGTGCGTGTCTCAGAGAACTTGAGGAGGTTCGCATGGCTCGCACGGTTGAGGTTCCGAATTATGAGGTTCACGGAGATGTCCGGCTGGACCCGGCGAAGACGGCGCTGGTCGTCGTGGACATGCAGAACGACTTCGTGAAGGAGGGCGGCTCGCTCTTCGTCCCTGACGCGGAGGCCACGATCCCGGCCATACAACACATGCTGGATCTCGCTCGCGCCTCGGGCATGAAGGTCGTCTTTACCCAGGACACCCACACGGACGGAGATCCGGAGTGGAAGATTTGGCCCGAGCACGCCCGCGAGGGGACGTGGGGCTGGGAGATAGTGGACGACATCGCGCCGCATGAGGATGAGACGGTGATTCGCTCGGTTCGCTACGATGCCTTCTACGGGACGCATCTTGACCACTTCCTGCGGATATGGGAGGTGGACACCCTCGTCATCTGCGGCACCGTGGCAAACATCTGCGTGCATTACACTGCGGCGAGCGCCGCTATGCGCTGGTACAAGGTCATCATCCCCAGGGACGCCACATCGGCCCTGGATCCCTTCGACATGGAATCGTCGCTGCGGCAGACGGCCTGGCTGTTCGCCGGGACCATCACGGAGAGCGAAGCCCTGCGGATCACCCCACCAGATATCTACCGCAGCAAGATCGAGGAAGCCGCCTCGGAGGCGAAAGAAGGCGTTTAGAAGGAAACGCGGAAGCGGCGGCCGGATCCACCGCTTCCCGATCTATCCGGAGCAACCGCCCCTGAAGACGAAACCTGCCGTTCCCTAATCATCGTCCCGGTCGTCGCCGTTGTCATCCGAGTCGTCATTATCATCGTCATTGTCGTCACGATTATTAGCATCGTCCCTGTCGTCGCGGTCATTACGATCATCATCGAGATCGTCTGCGTCGCCCCGACCGTCATCGTTGTTGCGATCATCGTCATTGCGATCGTCTGCGTCATCCTGGCCCTCGTCACGATCATCAGCATCGTCACGATCATCAGCATCGTCACGGTCATTGGCATCATCCTGACCGTCGTTGTTATCAGCTCCGTCGTCGCGGTCGTCGCCATTGTCATCATCGCGACCATCATCACCAGATTCGTCGTCGCGATCATTGCCGTTGTCGTCGTCGCGGACGTTCTGATCCCGGTCGTCTGCGTCGTCGTTCTGGTCATCGGTGGCGCTGTTGTCGTTTGCATCATCGTCTCCGGCGTTTTGTTGCGGCGCGTTGTTGGGCTGGTCCGATTCCGGCGGGTTGGCCTCGGGTGAGCCGTTGGCCGCCGGGCCGCAGGCTGCTGCGCCGAGGATCATGAACGCGGCGATGATGGTTGCCGTCAGCTTCGCTTTCGTTTCGTGCATGTCGCTTGCCTCCTTCGTAGGGGTTTCTGATACAAGGATTATTGTCGCCGGGCATCATTAACCGGGGATTGGAAGGGCGTGAGATTGCTCTAATTTGATCCGCGACATCCGAATTAGCGAGGTGCCACGGATATCTACTGGCTGAATGGGGTGAGTTCCCCGGCTAGCCGGTCCACCGTTGGGCGGCGTTCGGGTTCTGGTTCGAGGCAGCTTTCTATCAGGTTGGCGAAGGCGGCGGGCGTTCGCCGGTATTCCCGGATGGGTTCGATGAGGCGCTCCAGTTGCTCGTAGTGGTCCTCGTCTTCGCCATCGAACGGAACTTCGCCGGTGGTGGCCTCGAAGAGGACGGCGCCAATGCCCCACACGTCGGCGGCGGGGCCGAGTACGCCTCCGCGGGCCTGTTCGGGGGACATGTAGTTGTGGGTGCCGACGCCTGCGTGGCACTTCCCCGACGCTCGGGCGACGCTGAGGTCGAGCACTTTGGCGAGACCGCGCTCCGAGACTATGTTGGTCGGTTTCAGGTCCATGTGCAGGATATCTTGGCGGTGGAGGTAGTGGATGGCCGAGCATAGGTGCAGCCCGAGGAAGGCGATGTTCTTCACGGAGAGACGGCGATAGCTCTCGTCTATCAGATATGACAGAGTCTCTCCGGTTAGGGTCTCCAGGATCAGAGCCGTCTTCGGGTTTTCGATCACCTCGTAGGCGCGCGCGATGTGCGGATGAGTGAGGTTTTCGAGCAGGCGTCCCTCGCGGATCAAAGTCCGCCGCGATGTCCGGTCGCCGACCTCATCCTGCCGCAAGACTTTGGCGATGCAGCGGCAGGCTCTCTCCTCGCTCCATGCTTCGTACACATCGTAGTGATTGCTCTGGTGAAGGTGTTCGATCACCTCGTATCCAGAGACGAGCGTCTCTCCAGGCTTCATGCCCGCCCGGCCCATGCGCCTGCCACGCCATCTTGTCCGGCGAGTTCTTCGTGGGTCCCCGTTTCAATGATCCTGCCGTTCTCAAGCACGACTATTCGATCCGCGTCGCGCACGGCGTCGAGGTCGTGCGAGACGATGATGGTCGCGCGGCCTTCCATCAGGCGTTTGAGGGGAGCCATCATCCTCCGCGCCGTGGCGGCGTCGAGGCCGGTGGTTGGTTCGTCGAGGATCAGGATGGGCGCGTCCCTGACCGTGGCCCGCGCCATGGCGATGCGCTGGCGCTGGCCGCCGGAGAGGAGCCGCCCTTTTTGTCCGATCCGGGTGTCGTACCCTTCGGATAATTGCTCTATGAACTCGTTGGCGTCGGGTGGGAGACGTCGAACGAAGACCTCCAGGGCCACTACCTGCGCAGCCTCCAGGCGCAGCGTATCCGGGCGATCACCTTCGAGGCATTCAAGGAGGTGTCGGACGCTCTCGGGGAGAACGACTCTGATGCGCGGCAGGAGTTCGAGCAGGCTCTGGAGCCGGCCGATAGGGACTTCGAGATGTGGGCGAATCTGGCGGAGACGGACGAAGAGAAGCGCCAGGTGCGCGAAGTGCGCGAGGATTACGACACGCTCGTCGCAGACGCCAGGAAGTTCTTCGATTTGCTAGATAGCGGTCGCCGGAACGAGGCTGCGGATCTCGCCGACGGCAAGATAGAGGAGGCGGACTTCGAGAACTTCGTGGCCTCCACCGGGCAAGCGGTCGCCTCTGACCGGGAGCGGCGCGACGAGGTGCGGGCGCGGGCGGAGGACGCCCGCCGGACGGCCCAGCTAGTCCTGATCGTGGCCGCCTTCGGCACCATCTCGCTGATGCTACTCCTGGCGGCATATCTCACCTCCGACCTGTTCCGGCCCTTGAGGGAGTTGGAACAAGCCCTCGAAGACGTGGGGAAGGGCGACCTGAATCGGCACCTGGACGCCGAACGAGCCGATGAGATTGGCGCGGTGAGCGCGGCGTTCAACCGCATGGTGGAGACCATCGGCCGGCGGGAGCAGATGGGAAGCTCCTCAGCGGACCAGGACGGAGCAGAAGGCAACGGTTTGGCTTGGCGCGACGCTCCCTCACGGGTCACGCTGCGCCGGCTGGTCTCGCAACTACGCACGAGGATTACGCGGCTGGGCAACGCCGAGACGGCGGACGGCGCCACGGAAGAAGAGCGGCGCGAGCTTGTCTCGCAGCTCGAAGGGCTCTCGCAGGCGGTGGCGCGGGTGACGGAGTTTGGCTTCCCGCTGGACCTGGATCTTTCGCGCACCGACATCCGCGAGTTGGTCTACCGGGTGTTCATGCGCTACGGAGACGAGTTCGCCGACCGATCCGTCAGCCTGGACCTGGAGATCTCGCCCGAGGTTGACTACGCTGTCGTGGACCGGCTGAAGCTGCGGGAGGCTTTGGCCGAGTTGCTACGCAACGCCCTCGACGCGCTGCCGGAACGTGGCGGGCACCTGGGGTTGCGCTCCCGCCTCTCCGAGGACGGCGCGGAGCTCCTGATCGAAGTGGCCGACGATGGCGCGGGCGCGGAGCAGTCCCTCATAGACGCAGCCTTCGACCTCGCCGGAGACGGCGAAGAAGGCCAGCCTCACACCGGCCTGACCCTGACAAAGGCTATCGTCGAGCAGCACGGCGGCAGCTTCGGCATCGAGAGCGAACCCGGCGAGGGTACCTACGCCCGGATGCAATTGCCTCTCCGCAGATAGCCCGCCAACGTCAGTAGTCTCGAACCGCGCGGGATTAGGATACCCGGGCACTGGGTAAGACCCCAAAACACCAAAAAAAGCTAATGAATAGGAGTGGATGCATGGCTACTGCGGAACGGCGCGCTGACGTTGTATGGAGGGGCGATCTACCGACCGGCTCTGGTTCTCTGGACCTGGAGAGCAGCGGGATACTCAAAGGGGCTGGGATCACCTGGGCCTCACGAACGGAGCAACCGGAAGGCAAGACCAGCCCGGAAGAACTCATCGCCGGGGCCCACGCCGGTTGTTACTCGATGGCCTTCTCCAACGTCCTAGCCGAAGGCGGCAACGTGGCCGAACAGCTCGACGTGAGCGCCACCTGCACCTTCGATGCGGGGAGCATCAAGATCACCACGATGGTACTCGACGTGCGCGGGCGCGTCCCCGGCCTCGACGAAGAGGGCTTCCGCAGCGTCGCGGAAGAGGGCGAGAAGGCATGCCCCGTCTCCAACGCCCTGCGCGGCAACGTGGACATCCAAATCAACGCGACCCTGGTGTAGCCTGAGCTAATTCTTCACTCCCGGATGCGAGCCATCGAATAAGCGTCAACGTACCCACCGTCACGGAAGGCATAGCGGCGGTGGGTTCCTTCTATCTCGAACCCGAACTTCTCGTACAGCGCGAGGGCGGCTTTGTTGTCCGTGTATACCGTAAGCTCGATGCGCGTCAGGTTCAGCCAGTTGTCCGCGAGGTCCAAGACCGCTTCCATGAGCGCGGTGCCGACGCCTTTTCCTTGCCAGTCATCGCGCACGGACATGCCGATCTCAGCGGCGTGCCGCACGCGCCAGCGGGCTGGCGAGGTGTGCAGGCCGAGGTTGCCGACCAGTTCATCGTCCGCGCAAGCCACCAGGAAGAAGCCTTCTCTGGAGATCTCCGAGAGCCGTTCACGCCATCTCTCTCGCGTCGGGAACGGTAGCTGCAGCGTGCCGGCTATCACCTGCGGGCCGCTGAAGATCCGGTGCAGCGCATCGGCGTCCCCCGGCTCGGCGTGACGAATGGTTATCTCCACGATGTGGCCTCCCTCGAATCCGCTGGCTGTCACAGGATAACGTAGAGCCACTAAAAGAGAGCCCCCGCCGATGAGGCGAGGGCTCGGTAGTGTGAAGGGTGTGGTTTCGGGCGTTACGTGGTGCGGGGCTCCTCTTGCGGGGTGGACTCCTGAAGCTCCTGTTCTATGTTGGAGATGCCGGTGAGGGAGCGGACCTGGATCTCATCGTAGGAAACCTGGAGGCCCTGCTCCCGCTCGCGTTCGGCCCCGCCCCCGCCCAGAAGCGTGCCCAGGTAGCAGCCCAGGAAGCCCAGAGGAACGGAGAAGAGAGCCGGATACAAGAATGGGAATGGAGCTTCGATGGGGATGATCGGGGTCGCCGGAGGCTCCGGGTTCTGGCCGGTCATCACGTTGGGGCTGAGCATGATCAGGACTATGCAAGAGATCAAACCGACCAGGATGCCAGCCACCGCCCCGGTCGTATTGAACCTCTTCCAGAAGATAGTCAGCAAAATGACCGGAACATTCGCGCTCGCCGCCACCGCGAACGCGAGCGCGACCAGGAACGCCACGTTGAGGCTCGCCGCCGGTATCGCAAGCAGTATCGCGAGGACGGAGATGCCGACCGCCGTGAAGCGGGCCGCGCGAAGCTGTTCCTGCTCCGAAGCCTCGCCGCCCCGGATCACATTCGAGTAAAAGTCGTGGGCGAAGGCGCTCGAGGCTGCCACGACGAGCCCGGCGACCACCGCCACGATGGTGGCGAAGGCGACCGCCGAGATGAAGGCGAAGAAGATGGGACCGCCAAGCGCCTCCGCGAGCTGCGGGGCCGCGAGGTTGCCTGCGGCGTTCGCTTCGGAGATGGCGTCCTGGCCCACGATCAGGGCGGCGCCGTAACCGAGGATCGGTGTCAGCAGGTAGAACAGGCCGATGATCCAGGTCGCCGTGATGATGGAGGAGCGGGCCGTCTTGGCATCGGCGACGGTGAGGAACCGGATCAGGATGTGCGGCAATCCGGCTGTTCCGAGCACGAGAGCGATGTTGAGGGAGATCACATCCAGCCCCGCGACGAGACCGGCGGGCGGCGGCGGCAACACCATATCGGAACCCAACTGCGAATCAACCTCGTTGAAGAGGGTGATGGGGTTGAATCCGTAACGGGCGAGCACGAGCACCGAGAGCGAGAGCGCACCGGCTATCAGCAGCACGGCCTTGACGATCTGGATCCAGGTCGTCGCCACCATGCCGCCCGCCACGATGTAGAAGGTCATCAGGATGCCGATGACGACGACCGAGAGCGTGTACGGCAAGCCGAGCAAAAGCCCGACCAATGCGCCCGCGCCGTTGAGCTGCGCGACCATGTAGAACATGCTGATCGCAATGGTACTGAGAGCCGCCGCCGACCGGACGCTCGGCTTGTTGAACCGGCTCGCCAGCATGTCCGCGAACGTGTACTTGCCCAGGTTCCTCAATGGCTCCGCCACCAGCAACAGCACCACCAGATACGCCACCAGGAAGCCTATGGAGAGGTAGAAACCCGAGAAGCCGGTGAGTGAGATGGCGCCCGCGATCCCGAGGAATGATGCCGCCGAGAGGTAGTCGCCGGAGATGGCGAGGCCGTTTTGCCAGCCCTTGATATTCCCTCCCGCGACGTAATGGTCGCTGGTGGATTTGTTCTTGCGCGATGCCCAGATGGTGATGCCAAGCGTCAGGGCGATGATCAGGACGAAGAATATGATGGATATTGTCTGATCACTCACCCTGACGACCTCCCGGCTCCACCGTTCTCACTAGTTCCGTCACCCTCCGCTGCCTCGTGTCTTGCCCGGTCCACCAGATCATCCCAGCGGTTGGCCCGGCTGACGTAGATATGCATGAGTATCCAGGTCATGCCGAACTG
>Ga0136630_1001311_pt1 | contig 10091 bp, 8 predicted proteins | sample AntDrymUQ5682106_2_FD_105496 | JGI IMG/M metagenome (GOLD analysis project Ga0136630, IMG submission 105496) | Polar desert sand microbial communities from Dry Valleys, Antarctica - metaG UQ568 (21.06) | ecosystem: Environmental > Terrestrial > Soil > Desert | place: Antarctica: Dry Valley...
GCCGCGGGATGCCCGCGCCCCCACTCCGCGCCCGCGGAGCCGTCCGGGCCACGCCCCGAAAGCGGGAAGCGTTCATCCGGGCCCCGTATGCTCTTCCGTGTTCGGCGTCGCGGGGCGCACGGAAAGAAGCCCCGGCGGTGAATCTCCGGGGCTTCCATATTCCACGGTTCGTTGGGAGGCTCGGGCTAAATGCGGTCTTCGACCTCGACCATCTCTTCTTCCTCGATCATTTCCTTGCGGATGCGGACTTCTTCCTTCCCATCCTCGCCGCGGATGCGCTCGGCCCGCGCCCTCTCGCGCTTGACCGTGACCCGGACTTTCTCCCGCTCGCCGCCGGACGACGAGCCGGAGGACGACGAGCCGGAGGAGCTTCGGTCGTCCCGGCGGTCGTCGCCGCCCCGATCATCGTCGCGATGTTCGTCTCGCCTTTCGCCTCGGTCATCGTCCCGCGCCATGCTTCCGCCCGCCGCGCCGCCAGCCGCCGCACCGCCGGCCGCCGCCGCGCCCCCGGTGTCCGAGCGCGTATCCGACGAGCGGCGATCCTCGTCGCGGGCGTCCCGCGAATCCCGGTCGAAGTCGTCCCGGCTCTCGGAGCGAACGCCGCGGTCGCCGTGATCTCGCCCATCGCGATCCCGGTCGTCGCGATCCCGGCCGTCGCGGCTCTCCGCGCCGCGGTCCCGGTCGTCCCGGTCGCTTCGGGATTCGCTTCGAGGTTCGTCGCCTCTTTCGCGGCCTCCGTCATCGTCGCGGCGCTCCGATCCGCTCGATGCGGCGGTGGAGCTTGCTCCGGCGGATCCGGCGATTCCGAAGTATTCGCGGACGCGGTCTTCGAAGTCCCGGTTCACGTCGTCTTCGTTGTCGAAGGTCGGGGCTTCTTTGATGCGGTCTTCCGAGGCTTGCACCTCGAACTCCTTGTCGCGCTCGCCGGGCCGGAGGAGTCCCTCGGGGATCAAAGTCGTGTTCGAGCCGAACCATCCCGTTTTGACGGCGATGTATTCCGGCCTCCCCTCCGCGTCGAGGACGGTGTACTCGACTTTGCCGACTTTTTCCCCACGCTCGTCGTAGAGTTTGTGTCCGGCATAGTCATCCACGATCCTTTGCCCGATGCCGCCCCGCTCGCCAGTGTCCGTCATGAATACTCCTCCCTTCCCACTAGATCGTGGGTTCGTTGCTTTCCACGACTCCATTTACCCGAACCACGCGGTTCGCAACCTCCCCCCCCGATCCACGCGCCTGTATCATGGAGCCGACATGGAGATTCCGGGGATAATCGCGCTCGCGCTCGCCGCCGCCGTTCTTGTCGTCGTCCTCGCCATCCTTTTTCTCACCGGAAGGCTCGGAGGAAGGCGGCGTGAGATGTCGCGGGCCGGACTCTCCCGGCGGGCGTCCGGGGAGGCCGAAAGCCTCCGCGACCTCGTGGAGGAGCGCGAGTCGAGCCGCCCGACCGGCGACTCCGTCATAAGGGATCACGACCTTCCGAGCCGCCGCGTGACCGTCCACGACGAAGGGACGAGGGAGATATACCTCCGCGACCATCTCCCCGAGGTGGCCGACCTTCGGAGGCAACTCGGCGAGCGCGGCGTGCGCGACGAGACCCTCGACTCGCTTTACGAGGCCGCCGAGAACGGCTCCGACCTCCGGACCGTCTCCACCGCGCTCTTCGAAATGGCCCGCCGCCTCCGCCCGAGGCTGCGATGACGGACTCATGCCAAACCCTCGTTCGAGAAATCTCCATTTGCTGTTTGCCCCGAGGCTCCGCACGGCCGTCTCGGAGACGAATTGCGGAAGGGTCGAGGCTGCGAGATGCGGGCATCGGGTTTCGGGTGGCGCACGTCGTGCGGAGTCCGGGTGAATGGTTCCGTCGCCCGCCTCGGGGAGCGATACCCGTCCTTCCCGACTTCCCATTCCCGAAGCGAGCGAAGCGGAATGCGAAACTATGCGGCCTCCCGACCCCCGCACGGCCGTCTCGGAGACGGTTCGCCGATGCTTTTGTTCGGGGATGCCGGGGCGACCTCGATGCGATGGTCATTGACGAGCCGCCGAACCTTTTCGGGACGGGCACGGCTCCGAATTCCCCGGAGGCGGCTCGCGCGGCCCTCGGGTCGGTGTCATGCGGTCTCCGCGCCCGAACCCGCCGCGCTCGTCGGGGTTCGGGAGCCACGCCTCGATCCACGCTGCCGTATTCCGACCCGCGGCGCTTCGCATGTCGGGGGCGGGGAACGCTCGTGGCTCCGCCCGGCGAGTTTGGCGGCTCGGAGTTTCGGCTCCGTGTCTTTTCCGGTTCCCGCATGAGGACGACTTTGCGATGATGCATGTGCGAGGCTTTTTCGGGAGGCTTCGCCGGGGGGCGGGGGATGGTTTCGGGAGGATCCGGGGGAACATATGGTCGGTGGCGCAGACCGCCGCCGCCGCGAGCGCGGCTTATTTCCTCGCATATTATCTCCTCGGGCATGAGCGGCCATTCTTCGCCCCGATCGCCGCCGTCATCACGCTCGGAGTCACGCTCGGGCAACGGGGGAGGCGGACGGTCGAGCTTGTCGTCGGGGTCGCCATCGGGCTTATGGTCGCGGACGCGCTCGTGTTTTTGATCGGGCCGGGGGCGGTGATGATCGGGGCGGTCGTCTTCCTCGCGATGGCGGCGGCGCTCCTCTTCGGCGGGGGCGTCCTCCTCGTGAACCAAGCGGCGATATCGGCGATCCTCGTCGTCGTCCTCCAGCCGCCGGACACGCTCTTCGACCCCGGTCGCTTCCTCGACGCCCTCATGGGAGGCGCCGTCGCCCTCGCCGTGAATTACGTTTTCCCGGCGAATCCCGAACGGCTCGTGGAGGGCGCGGCGAATCGGGTTCTCGACGAGCTCGTCGTGGTTTTGGAGGAGGTCGCGGCCTCACTCCGGGATGGCGACTTGCCTCGCTCGGAGGCGGCTCTCTCGAAATCGCGGCGCATTGACGACGAGGTGCGGGGCTTCACGGAGGCGGTGAGCGCCGGATTCGAGACGGCCCGGCTCTCACCGACGCGGCGTCGGACGCTCAAGCACATCGAGCTATATTCGGCGGCGGGTGGGCGCATCGAACTCGCCGTTTTGAACACGCGCGTCCTCGCCCGAGGCGCATACAATGCCGTCCGCCGCGGCGACGATGCCCCGCCTTCGCTCCCCGAATCCGTACTCGACCTCGCCGAGGCGGTCAAATCGCTCGCCGTCTTTTTGGAGTGGAGGGAAGAGCCGGAGGCGGCCCGCCGCCACGCCCTCAAAGCCGCCGAGCGGGCGACGACGCTTCTCAAGGATCGCCACGACCTCGCAATAAGCGTCCTCGTCGGACAGGTTCGATCCGCCGCCGTGGACATCCTCCGAAGCACGGGCCTCGATCAAGCCTCCGCCCTCGAAGCCCTCGAAGAAGCCGCCGGACGCGCCTCCGAAATTTAGCCGCGAAGCCGCGCCGAAACTCGCCGGGTGGGGAGTGGGGAGGGCGCTCCGAATCCGGCTTCGCCGCGTTCGCTCCGCTCGCTTCGGAAGCCGGGAAGGAAACCATGCGCCGTCGCGGAATGCGCCGTCGTGGAATTCGGCGGCGGGATTTCGTCGGAGGCAAATCGGCTTCTCTCGTCAGAGTATTCGCTTCATGGATAGTTCGGGTCGGCGAGTTTCGGACTCGTCAAAGCCATTTGAAAACGGGAATCGGAAGATTGCTTTGTTCACCCTGAGATTCGGGAAAAGCGGGGGATGAAATTTCCACCGCCGAGCATCCGGTCGAGTCCGTCGAGGACTCCAGCCGCAGTGTTCCGGCTCCCGGCGTTCCGGTTCGTCGAAAGCTTCCGAAGTCCGTCGTGATGTGGAATCCGACGACCGGTTTCCATGGTATGTGGGAGCCGGGAGGACGCATCTCTCCACGTTCGCTCCGCTCACTTCGGAAGTCGGCGGTTCACGAATACCTCCCGAAGCGAATCATCCACCCGGACTCGGTATGAGATGGGGTCCGGTGAAACCCCGGTTCCGCGACCGACACTCGAATCAATTCGACCTTCGGGAAAGGCGGAGGGTCGGTCGTTCGGACCCCCCGTTTTCCGGGGATTTTTCACCTCACCGGGATTGGTTTATGGTGATGCTTTGCGAGATGCTTTGTCCCGGCCTCGGGGGCGGGGCGGCGGTGGCGCGGTCGGTTCCGCCGCTTCCGGCGTTTCCTTGTGCGGCTCTTCTCGGCGGCGCGGAGGTCACGAAGCCCCATTCCGTTATCGTCCTCACGCCCTCTTCGTCGGTGGCTATGATCCGTGCGCGGTGGCGGCCCGGCGCGAGAGAGATCCTCTTCGTGAGACGGTCGTTGTTCGCGTTGTATGTGAAGTTCACGCGCCTTCCGTCCACGACGAGTCGTATGTCTTTCCTTTGGAGTTCCGTCTCGGAGTCGCGGATTATGGCTCGTATCGTGGCGACGTTCGTGTTTAACCTCGACGTCGGCCTCGGGTACGGGTTCGCTATTCGAGGAGGCGTGTTCGCCGGGAGCGCGCCTACCGCCGCCGCCGCGTCCACGCGACCGTGTCCGAAGGCATTGTCTTTCCCGCGAGGGCCGAGATCCACGGCGGTCGCCTCGATCCTCTCCCTCGTCTCGGCGTTCGAGCGACCTTGACTCGCGAGAAGCCCCGCCACCCCGGCCACCACCGGGGACGCCATGCTCGTCCCGTTTTTCGTTCCATACTCGCCCATGGCGACCGGAACGGTCGAGAGGATGCTCCCACTCGCCGCCGCGCCCGAACCACCCGGCGCGGACACGTCCACCCACCCCCCGAAGTTCGAATATCCGGCTCTCGCGTTTTGCCGGGTCGTGGCGGAGACGGCGATGACGTTCTCATACGCCGCCGGGAAAAACCGGACGTTCGAGTTTTCGTTCCCCGCCGCCGCGACGACCGTCACGCCCGCCTCCCACGCTTTGTTCACCGCGTCGCGCTCGGCGGCGATGTCCCCGCTCCCCCCGAGGGACATGTTTATGACATCCGCGTCCTCTCTCGCAGCCCACGAGATGGCCTCGATGACGGCGGCGACATCGTAAGTTGACGGCGCGGCTTTTATGTTCGTGTTCGCCACCATGAGGCCGCAGTCGGGGCATGTCCCGGCGATGCCTTCGTTATTGTCCGTCGCGGCTGTGGCGATGCCCGCGACGTGCGTGCCGTGTCCGGTTTCGTCCTCCATGCTCTCCGCGTCGCCCGGCTCGCAGGTTCTCTCTTCTCCATCCGCGCCGGTCGGGGTCGTGCAATCCACGGCGGCGGTGATTTTGCCCGCGAAGTCCGGATGGTCGAGGTCTATGCCGCTGTCTATGACGGCTATGTTCGTCGCCGCATTCCCTCTCGCGGTGTCCCACGCCGCGGGCGCCCGGACCGTTCTCATGTTCCATTGCTCGTCGAAGCGGGGGTCGTTCGGGACGGCGAGTGATGTTCGCCGATAATTGTAATCGGCGGCCTTCACCGAAGGGTCGCTCTCGATCTCACGCCGCTTTTCTTCGAGGAGACGCTCACGATTTTCCTGCGAAGCCACATTTTTTATCTCCGGGAAATCGAGAAGTTGCGCGTCCACGGAGGGAAGCTCCTCCGCGACCGTCCCTTCGGCCGACGAGGCGATTCTCGCCGCGGGAGACGCCCCTTCCTCATATGACACGATGAGTTCCCCGGCGGTGTACGGCGCCCCCTCCGCGTCCGTGTCCACCGCCCCCTCGCCCGGCTGCCCCGACGCCCCTCGTGCGGTGAGAAATATTAGAAAACACGCCACCGAAATCGCGATGAAGAATGCCATCGCATACGGCAACATATGGAGCGTGTGTGTTCGCGGTGAATTCCCTGAAAACGGTCTGCGCGTCATGTCCCCCCCTCGAAAAAATATGTAAAGACGCGATTTTTACAAACACCTCGTACCTTCCCGACCGCCGCGCACGCAAGCGGCGCGGGCTAAACTTTGCTCATGGAGGCTCGCGGTTTCATAGATTCGGTGCGGAATACGGCCTCGCTTTTCGGCATGGACGTCTCACGCCCGCTCGCGCTCGTCTCCGGCGGCCCGGACTCCGTCGCGCTCCTCCGAGCCATCCTCGAACTCGGCGGCGAACCCAATGTGCTTCATATAAATCACGGCCTCCGAGCCGACGAATCCGAAGCCGACGAGAGGTTCGTCCGGGATTTGTGCGAAGGACTCGGCGTCCGGTGCGAGGTTCGGCGCGTCCACTTTTCCGGCTCGAATTTCCAGGAGCGGGCGCGGGAGGAGCGGTACCGGATCTCAGCCGAAGCGGCGAGGGAATTCGGATGCTCTTCCATAGCGACGGGGCATAATTCGGACGACGTGGCCGAAACCGTCCTCATGAACCTCGCCCGAGGAGCGGGGCTTCGCGGCTTGTCGGGGATACCGCCGAAGCGCGGGAACATCGTCCGTCCGCTCATCGGGCGGAGCCGGGACGAGATACTCGCGTACCTCGGAGCCATCGGGCAGGTGTACCGGACCGATTCGACGAACCTCGCCGCCAAATATTCCCGGAACCGCGTCCGGCTCGAAGTCCTCCCGGTCCTCGAAGAGATGCACCCCGGAGCGTCGCGGAGCATATCGCGCGCGGCGAACCTCGCTCGGGAAGCCCTCGAAGCCCTCGAAGAAATCGCCTCCGATGCTGTCGAAGCGAAAGGCGGAGAGGTGATCGTATATCTCGACCGGGCGCGGAGTCCCGCCCTCCTTCGCCATGCTGTGAGGCTCGGATATGAAAAGGCCGCCCCGGACGAGCCGCCGCTCGGATCGAAGCTCGTGGAGGCGGTGGCCGGGGCCGCCGAGAAGACCGACGGAACTCGGATATTCGACCTCCCCGGAGGTGTCGTCGCGGCGGTCCGGTTCGGGCGGGAGGTCGCTTTTTACAAGGCGGTCGAAACCGAGGCCGGGACGGCGGATCTCGTTTCGGGCGAGATGGTTTTCGGCGGGTGGGAGGTTTCGGTTCGGGAAGGAGTGGGGTTCGATGGGGGGGACGCGGCCAAAGTGAATGTCGCTTATCTCGATGGGGGGCGGGGGCCGTATCGGGTGCGGATGGTTCGGGAAGGGGATACCATGCGTCCGATGGGGCTCGGCGGGAGGAAGAAGGTTTTTCGGGCGATGATGGATCGGAAAGCGCCGAAGGACGTTCGGCGAAAAACCCCGGTGGTCGTGGATGGAAACGACGAAGTCGCGTGGGTTTTCCTCGGTGAGACGGGGGAAAAGTTCGCGGTCGGGCCGGAGACGGGAGGGGCGATACGGGTGGAGGTGCGGAAGACGTGAGGGAGATGTCGAGCATGATGGGGGACGTGAAAGAAGTCCTCATACCGTCCGAGGAGATTCAGGCGAAGCTCCGGGAGATCGGAGGTTTTATCACGGAGGATTATCGTGAAAATCCACCGCTTCTCGTCGGGGTTCTCCGGGGGGCGGTCGTCGTCCTCGGCGACCTCATGCGGAACGTGGACCTCCCATGCGAGATAGATTTCATGGACATAAGCTCGTACGGGGCGGGAACCTCGTCGAGCGGGGTCGTCCGGATTCTCAAAGACCTCGAAGAAGACATCACGGACAGGCACGTCCTCATCGTCGAGGACATCATAGACTCGGGTTTGACTCTCTCGTATTTGACGCGGGCGCTCCTCGCGAGGAAGCCCGCGTCCCTCGAAATATTCGCTCTTTTAACCAAACCGTCGCGGCGGAAGGTGGAGACGAGGGTGAAGTATCTCGGGTTCGAGATACCGGACGAGTTCGTGGTCGGGTACGGCCTTGATTACGGGGGGGCGTACCGGAATTTGCCGGACATATGCGTACTCAGGCCGGAAGTTTTCGGCGGAGGGTGATGCGGGGGTCGCTTCGCTTGTCGCTCCCTTTGGTCGCTCCGGTCATTTGTTTGTGGTTATTGGTTATTGGCAAATGCCAGCAACCGCGAGCGGAGCGAGTGACGCTTTCGCGCCCAGATTGTTGCGCGGGTAGTATAATTTCGATGTTTTCAGCTAATTCACGAGAGGTAAAGACCGTTGGGTAGAATTCTAAGAAGCGGCGGATTACTGTATTTCATACTCCTCATGGTGTTCGCGGTGATCCTGATCCGCGTCCTCTCCTCGGGCGACACGGACGTCGAGGTTCTCAACTCGCAGGAGTTTCAAGAGAGGGTCGAGAGCGGGGAGATAGACGCCTCCATCCCCGAGGGCGAAGAGGGGGCGCTCATGGTTCTCGACGAGGATCAAACCGTCGAGGGAACCCTTCAAAACGGCGATCTCTTCGAGTATTCGTACCCGACGGACTATGAGATATCCGCCGCTTTCGACGAGCAAAGCATACCGTTCACCACCGACCCGCAAAACACGGGTTTCTGGCTGACGCTCCTCGGGACGCTCGGGCCGATACTCCTCATCGTACTTTTCCTTCTCTTCTTCCTTTCCATGTCGCAGGGCGGCGGGAACCGGGTGATGAGCTTCGGCAAAAGCAAGGCGAAGCGGATGACCGCCGACGCCCCGAAGGTTACGTTCGCGGATGTCGCCGGGGCGGAGGAGGCCGTTCAAGAACTCACCGAGATCAAAGAATTCCTCGAAGCCCCGCAGAAATTCCAGAAGCTCGGCGCGAGGATCCCCAAAGGCGCGCTCCTCGTCGGGCCGCCGGGAACAGGGAAGACGCTCCTCGCCCGCGCCGTCGCCGGGGAGGCCGGGGTTCCGTATTTCTCGATCGCCGGCTCGGACTTCGTCGAGATGTTCGTCGGCGTGGGGGCTTCGCGTGTCCGCGACCTCTTCGAGCAGGCGAAGCAGAATTCGCCGTGCATCATCTTCATGGACGAGATCGACGCGGTCGGCCGCCAGCGCGGGGCCGGAATGGGCGGCGGCCACGACGAGCGCGAGCAGACGCTGAATCAGCTTCTCGTCGAGATGGACGGCTTCGACTCGCAGTCCGGGATCATCATGCTCGCCGCCACGAACCGACCCGACATCCTCGACCCGGCGCTCCTTCGTCCGGGGCGTTTCGACCGCCAGATCGTGGTGGATCGCCCGGACTATCCGGGGCGCGAGAAGATCCTCCGCGTCCACAGCCGGGGCAAGCCGCTCGGCGACGACATAGATATTTCGGTGGTCGCGAAGGGTACGCCGGGCTTCACGGGCGCGGATCTCGCAAACCTCATCAACGAGGCGGCGCTTCTCGCGGCTCGCCACGACAAGGAGGTCATCGAGCAGTCCGAGATGGACGAGGCCGTTGACCGGGTCATCGCCGGGCCGGAGAGGAAGACGCGGCTCATCTCCGACCGGGAGAAGGAGATCACCGCATTCCACGAGGCCGGGCATGCCATCGTCGGGGCGCTCCTCGAGCACGCCGACCCGGTCCATAAAATCTCGATCATCCCCCGCGGGCAGGCTCTCGGAATCACGATGAGCTTGCCGGAGGAGGATCGGTTCATGATGAGCTTGTCGCAGATGATGGACCAGCTTTCCATGATGCTCGGCGGGCGCGCGGCGGAGAGGGTCATCTTCGACGAGATAACGACCGGGGCGTCGAACGACATCGAGCGTGTGACGAAGATGGCTCGGGCGATGGTAACGCGGTACGGGATGAGCGAGAAGCTCGGCCTCATCGCGCTCGGCAACCCCGAGGCGCAGGTTTTCATGGGCCGCGACTTCAATTCCTCGCCGGACTATTCGGATGAGATCGCCTTCCAAATAGACCGGGAGATCCGGCGCATCGTGGACGAGTCGTACGACTCCGCCGAAGACCTCCTCATCCGAAACCGCGACCTCCTCGACAAGCTCTCCGCCGACCTCATCGAACACGAGACGGTGGATGCCCCGCACCTCAAACGCCTCATCGAGGAATACGCCGTGGACAAGCCCCACTTCGAACCGTGGGCGCCGCACCGCAACGGCAGTCGCGAGGAATAATGCCCGAAACCCGAGAAATCGGGGCGAACGAAGGAGGAGCCGGAGCCGCACATGCGCCCTCCGGCTCCTTCTCCGTTATGGGCATTCTCAACGTGACCCCCGACTCCTTCTCCGACCCCGGAGAGTTCTTCGACCCGGACAAAGCCGTCTCCCACGCTATGAAAATGCTCGACGAGGGGGCGGACATCATTGACGTGGGAGGCGAATCCACACGC
>Ga0136630_1001312_pt1 | contig 10090 bp, 11 predicted proteins | sample AntDrymUQ5682106_2_FD_105496 | JGI IMG/M metagenome (GOLD analysis project Ga0136630, IMG submission 105496) | Polar desert sand microbial communities from Dry Valleys, Antarctica - metaG UQ568 (21.06) | ecosystem: Environmental > Terrestrial > Soil > Desert | place: Antarctica: Dry Valley...
AAGTATCTGGGCACCGAGACCGAGTACGGCATCGCCGTCATCGGTCGGCCGGACTTCAATCCTGTCCTGGCCTCGTCGCTGGTCGTCAACGCCTACGCCGCCGACGGCCGCTCACGCGCGAAATGGGATTACGAGGAGGAGAACCCGCTGCGTGACGCCCGCGGCTTCACGCAGACGGGAACCGCTGAGCCCGCGCCCGAGGACGACATCGGTCTGGCCAACTCGATCCTGACCAACGGCGCGCGCTTCTACGTCGACCACGCCCACCCGGAGTACTCCTCGCCGGAGTGCTCCAACCCTCGCGACGCGGTCATCTGGGACAAGGCGGGGGAGCGGATCCTGGAGATGGCCGCCCGCCGCGCCGGTGACCTCGTCCCCGGGCCGGCGGGTTCGCCGCCCGGGCGGATCCTGATCACCAAGAACAACACCGACGGCAAGGGCGTCGCCTACGGGATGCACGAGAACTACATCCTCGACCGCGCGCTGCCGTTCGGCGAGGTGGTGCGCCACATCACCCCGTTCTTCGTCAGCCGCCAGGTGATGGTCGGGGCAGGTCGTATCGGCAACGAGTTCGGCCTCGACGACGTGCCCTACCAGGTGACCCAGCGGGCCGACTTCTTCGAGGTCGAGGTGGGCCTGGAGACGACCCTCAAGCGTCCCATCGTCAACACCCGTGACGAGCCGCACGCCGATCCCGAGCGCTTCCGGCGCCTGCACGTGATCGTCGGCGACGCCAACATGAGCGAGGTCTGCACCTTCCTCAAGCTGGGAGCGACCGCGCTTGTCCTGACCATGGTGGAGGACGGCTTCCTGCCGGACCCGCCGGCGCTGGCCACACCGGTCAAGTCCCTGCACGCGGTCTCCCACGACCTGTCGTGCACCCAGCCGGTGAGGTTGAGCGACGGGCGCAGCGCCACCGCCGTGGAGATCCAATGGCACTACCTCGAGCAGGCCAAGAAGTACGCCGAGGAGCGGGGTGCGCCGTCCTGGGCCAACGACGTGGTGGGGTGGTGGGAGCGCGTGCTCACGTCGCTCGAGGACGACCCGATGTCGCTGGACGGGATCGTGGACTGGGTGACCAAGTACCGCCTGCTGTGCCGCTACGTCGACCGTGACGGCCTGGCCTGGGACAACGACAAGCTCAAGCTCATCGACGTGCAGTACCACGACGTGCGCCGAGACAAGGGGCTGTACAACCGCCTGGCCGCGGGCGGTCGGGTCGAGCGGCTGGTCGCGGAGTCCGAGGTCCAGCACGCGGTGACCAACCCGCCCGATGACACCCGCGCCTACTTCCGCGGCCGCTGCCTGGACAAGTACCGTGACCAGGTCGCCGCGGCGGGGTGGGACTCGATCATCTTCGATGTCGGTCGCGACACCCTTCAGCGCGTGCCGATGATGGACCCGGCGCGCGGCGGTCGGGAGAGCACTGAGGCGCTGATCGACCGCTGCGCCACCGCCGCCGAGCTCCTCGAAGCCCTGCAGGCCTGAGGTACCAACCTGAAGCGTTGCCCCCGTATTCGGAGGCAGCGCCTCATTCGGGGTGGAGAGTGCGCCGATACACTGCTGGCAAGGTCTCGACAGGGGGAGCACACATGAGCGACGGTGGCCAGGTGCGCAAACAGCGCTCCAAGCAGGAGCAAGCCGACGACGAAGAGGCACCACAGACCGCCGAGGCGGTCGACACCTCCGACGTGGACGACCTGCTCGACGAGATCGACGAAGTGCTGGAGGAAAACGCCGAGGAGTTCGTCAAGAACTATGTCCAGAAGGGCGGGCAGTAGCGCAACGTTTGCCGTTGTCTGCCGATACCTCGTCTGACCTGCACGTTCGTGAATCACACGCTTGCCATTAGTTCGTAGCGTTTCCCGTCGTTTCTCGGCCTCGTGTGCACCAGGTGTGCACCAGGTGTGCACCAGCCGTGCACGCCATAGCGGCGCTCCGGGTCCAAAGGGATTGGTGTTCGTGGACCTCGGCCGCCAGGCCGCCGGTGGCACCCGGCCGCGCGTTCACGATAGCACAAGCGTCAGACGGCCGGTGCGCGGCCTCACGCCGTAGCCGGTCGAAGTCGTCGTCGGCGACCCTGGCGACCCTCTGCCACCGCGACGACTGATTGTGGTCGATCCCCAGATCAGAAGCCCTCTCACGCTGAGAGTGTTTCGAGGGCCGGCCACCCTCGTGCGAGACAGCGTCCGCGAGTAGCTGTCCGGCGCGGCGTTGGCACAACAGCGACACGCGCGCCGCGTGGTTCGCGGCCTCGCGGGAACGCAGCACGTCGTGAAAACGGCCGACCTGCTTGGGACCTTGACGCGCACACCGCATCGGAGTAGAAGTGGACGACGGCGGGCGGGGAAACGACTGGCGACGGTGGGCGGGGAGACGACTGACGTGCCTTCCTCGGGCTGCCAAGGTCGCCGAGGAGGTTCCCAATGAGAAGGTCGTTGTTGTGGTTCGCGAGGAGGTTCCCAATGAGAATGAGAAGGTCGTTGTTGTGGTTCGCGCTGCTGTTCGGGATCGTCGCGTCGCTGGCGGGTGCCGGGGCAGTTTTCGCAACCGATAGCCCCGGCGGCTTGACGCCAGTCCTGCTCGCGCGCGGGACGCTGGCAGAGAAAGTGAAGGTCAACGTCGGCGACATCAAGATCCAGACCAAGGACGCCGTCGACGTGGCCACGCTCCAAGTCACGTTCAGCAAGGGCGGCGGGTCAGCTGGCTGGCACACCCATCCGGGCCCCGTGTTCGTGGTGGTCAAGTCGGGCGAGATCTCGGTCTGGACCGAGGACTGCCAGAAGACGGTCTACGGAGTCGGCGAGACGTTCTTCGAGATGGGCCCCGAGGAATCGATGCTCGTCAAGAATGAGGACCCGGACACCGACGCCGTCGTGGTCGGCACCTTCATCGTGCCGGTGGGCGCGGCACCCCTGACGATCCCGACCGAACACCTCTGCGGCATCGAGCAGTAGGGGTCCTCGCTGCGGCACTAGCGAGTCCGGCGCCCTCCCGATGAGGGGGCGCCGGACTGATCGTCGTGCTCGTCTCAGCCGGGAGGCCTCCTGCGCGCGTTCGCCGCGCGGTGATCTACTCATCACCAGCGTCTCCACCCGAACCTTGACCACGATCACGCGACGCCGACCTTGACCAGAGCCTGCGGGTGCACGAACCCGAAGGCGGCGCGCATCGTCGCCTTGACCGCCACCCGGTCGGACGTGAAGAACACCGACCTGTCCGCCTCGACGGCGGCGTCATCACGGACCACCAGCCACACCCTCGAAGCGTCGATGGCCCACAGCGTGTTCGCCGCGACGTAGGGCGACACGTACAAGGGGACGCCGAGGATGCGCCGGCCGGTCGCCGAGGTCGCGTCTCCCGCCGTTCGGGCAGGCGCGGCGTTCCGGTCAGCTGGCGACGGCACGCACGGTTGGACGGCTTCTGGGCGTCTCAGGCCAGACGTACGTTCGGCACCATGCAGTTGCACGCCCCCCCCGCTTATCCGGTCGGTGGCGCGAGCATGGGGCACCGCGCAATGCCCGGCGCTGGTTGTCCTACAGTCCTCCTGATGAGGACGGAGCTGGCGCAGGTTGCCGGATACATGGCGCGGACCCCACTCATCGCCAGCGAGATTCGCGCCACGCACCACTTCACCTTTGCGCCGAAGTCACAGCTCGCTCGGGAGTCGGCAGAGCTTGGCGACAACGCCGCGGCGTTCGTCACGGACGGGTTCACAGCGGCGGTGGCGAGGATCGTCGCCGCTGAAGACCACCTGTCGGCCATCGCTCACCTGGTGCAGGACGAGTACAGGGTGTTCCCGCAGTACACCGTGGCGCGGGGGTGTAGCGAGATCGCGGCCTTGGCGTGGTGGTTCCTTGATCCAGACATCAGCGGGATGAGGCGCGCACATCGGGGCTTCGAGGACCGTAAGGCCAGCCTGCTAGCCCAACGCGGGCTGCGAATCCCGGACGCGGCGCAGCATGCACAACGCCGGCTCCATGAGTTGGACAAGTCGGGTAACCAGGCGAAGCTGGGGAAGGTGGGTTCGGCGGACAGATGGCCGAGTCCTACCGCTGTATTGCGGGACGTCTGGGGCTCGGCGAGCGATCCATTGTTCGGCGAGGTGGTCTACGGACTGCTGTCGGCCTTCGGTCACGGGACTCTGTACGCGCTGACGTCGATGGCGGGCGCCGAAGTGGAAGGCACCCGCGAAGGGCGGGTGTCGCTGCGGGTCCTCGAAACGAATCCGAAGCAGCAGGCGTTGATGATGCTGCTGGCCAGCATGCCGTATACGAGCGCCACTACCCGCCTGCTGGAAACCGCCGGATGGGCCGGCGAGGACCTGACGGCGCACCTGGCGTACATGCACCGCGACTTGCTCAACCTTCAGGACGCGTAGCGCCTCGTGGTTTGCGTCCGAGGCAGCGCCTTGCGTTGTTCACGGGTTATGCCGCCCCCACCCGCCATGCTCGTCATGCTCCAACGTCTGGGCGAGGCAGTCGCGGTGCACCGGGCACTCAGCCAGCACGTCACGGTCCAGGTAGGCGCGGGGACCTGCTGTGCCAGGACTTGCACCCCGCTGTAACACAACCGGGCACCAGCCTGCACTGTGGGCGCGTCTCCCGGCCGTTGGGGAGCGCGCCCTTCCTTCAAAAAACAATGGCCGTATAGGGCGGCGCTCAGTCGGTCGGTGGTGCGGCAGCCGACCAACTGGGATCGGCACCTCTATTGACCCGCTACACGGCGACGTCCTAGGGTTCCGGCGGCACCTCCGGCAGACGGTTGCGCGGGCCTTCGAAGCGACATCGTGCCCTGTGGCCATGATCCTGTCAGCCGGCTTGCGCGTACCCCCTCAGTCCACCGAAGTCGACCAGCACGCAGGGCTCGTCGCCCTCAGTCCAGGCGTCGTGACCCGGCGGCATGTTGAACGTCTCGCCCGGACTGAACTCATGCTGGGAGCCGTCGTCCATACGGACAACCATCCGTCCTGAGATGACATACCCGACGTGGGCGACCTGGCAGCTGTCGGTTCCGGCCAAAGGCTTGACGTCCTCCGACCACTTCCAACCCGGCTCGAACGTCCCCCTGCCGACAGGCCCGCTCGCGAGATTGACCAACTCGACCCTCCCGTGCGCTTTGAACTCGCGCACCTCGTCGGGCGAATCGAAGCTCTTACCCTCGAGCCCACTCATGGCGGTTTCCTCTCCTCGATAGAGGCAGAGCATCCCACACTCGCCAAAGCCACTCAAGGGGCGACATCACGGGAGCGTCACCGGAGGACAGGCCGAGCAAGAGGCGAGCGCGTCGGCCTCCTGCTCGTCACATCACCCGTCAGGTCACGGAGCCGAGTCGCAAGTACCAAGCCCTGCGCGGGCTATGACGCAGGCTCTGGCGGCGGCGTGCCCGCAGCGTCCAGCAGCACCAGTCGCGGGTCTCTGGTGGGCTTGGCCCGCCGCCGCTTCCCGCGGTCCTGCGCGGCTTCGGTGCGCTCGACGGCCCATTGCAGTCGGCGGCGGTTCAGCGGCGACAGGCCGTAGGCCTGGCCTTGGAGGCGGATCTCGGCAAGCTTGGCGGGGGTGGGTTTGCGCCAGTAGTCGTCGACCAGTGCCGCGACCATGAGTAGGCCGTGCACGTCTGAGGCCAGGAACTCGCCGGCCATCGGGGAGGCCCACAGGTCTGTCCACCAGGCGACTGTCTGGGGGTGCCAGCCGTCGTCGCGGTCGGGAAGGGCGGGTGGCTTGGCGTCGGCGGCGGCTTGCAGCACAGCCGCCGTGGTCGAGCGGTTGCGACGCGCCCGCGTGGAGGGGTGCTTGGGCGCCGTGGGCATGGGTCAGCCGCCCCTCAGAGGGTCGGTGGCGAAAACCCCCGAACCGTACACATGAAAATCCGCAGGCCCCGACGGTCCGGGGCTGTGTTGCCGGGGGGGCGATGGTGTTCGACGAGCAGCGCAAGCGGTTCCGGGCCGTCGCCTCGGTCAGTTCACTGGTGGCCGAGGCCGTTCGTGCCGAGCGGGAGCGGCGGGGCTGGAGCCAGGCCGAGCTGGCGCAGCGGATCAACGAGCTGTCCGACAGCTCGTGGCATCAGACGACGGTGAACAAGCTGGAGCGGCAGTTGCGGCAGGTCAGCATCAACGAGGTTGTGCTGCTCGCGGTGGCTTTGGAGGTCAGCCCTCTGGATCTTCTGGTGCCCGAGGGTGAGGACCACCTGGTGCTCGTGGCTGAGCAGCACGCTGTGACGGCCCCACAAGCACGTCAGTGGTTCGCCGGCCTGGACAAGCTGCCTTCGCCCGAGGCGATCCTGGCCGATGGGGGAGCCTGACGATGGCGTCGGTCGAGAGGCGTGACGGCCGGGCGGCACCGTGGCAGGTCCGCTACCGCGACCCGGAGGGCAATAGCCGGTCCCGCCAGTTCGCCCGCAAGGTGGACGCGCAGCGGTTCCTCGTGGAGGTCGAGCACGGCAAGAACGTCGGCGGCTACGTGGATCCTGCTGCCGGCAAGGTGACGTTCGGCGCGTTCGCCGAGCAGTGGCTCGCTTCGCAGACCTTCGACGTGGCGACGCGGGTGCAGGTCGAGTCGCGCCTCCGGGTCCACGTCCTGCCCACGCTTGGCGATATGGAGCTGCGCGCCATCCGACCCTCGACGGTGCAGGCGTGGGTCAGGGGCCGTGCTGACGAGCTGGCGCCGGGCACTGTGAAGGTGCTGCTGTACCGGGTGGCGGGGATCTTCGGTGCGGCGGTCGAGGACGGGCTGATCGTCACGAACCCGTGCGCGTCGCGGTCGGTCAGCGCCCCACGCGTCGAGGACAAGCGGATCATCCCGTGGACGGCCGCGCAGGTGCGAGCGGTCGTCGCCGCTCACCCGGACCGCTACCGCGCCGTCCCGATCGTCGCGGCCGGCTGTGGGTTACGGCAGGGCGAGGTGTTCGGGCTGCGCGTGTCCGACGTCGTGTTCCTGCGCCACAGGCTCCACGTCCGCCAGCAGGTGAAGCTCGTCAGCGGGCACGGCGGCCCGTTCGTCGCGCCACCCAAGCGCGGGAAGCTGCGGGAGGTGCCGCTCGCGGACACGGTGGCCGAGGCGGTCGCCGAGCACCTGCGCGTCTATCCGGCGGGCGACGACGGGCTGGTGTTCGCGGACACCGACGGTGGCCTGGTCAACCGTGACCGCTACAACCGCGACGTCTGGAAACCGGCGCTCGTGGAGGCGGGGATGGAGCCGACGCGGGCCAACGGGATGCACGCGCTGCGTCACTACTTCGCCTCGGTGCTGCTCGACGCGGGGGAGTCGGTGCGTGCTCTCGCCGAGTACCTCGGGCACACCGATCCCGGTTTCACGTTGCGGACCTACGCGCACATGCTGCCGGCCAGTGAGGACCGGACGCGACGGGCTGTGGACGCGGCGTTGTCGACCTCGCGTGTCCCACAGGTGTCCCAGAGCGCGGACTCCTGAGTGTTTACGCAGGTCACGGGCCTATCCGTGGCGCATAGTGGAGTTCGTCAAGAACTACGTGCAAAAGGGCGGGGAGTAGCCAGCGGCGACGGCTCCTCCACCACCACGCGGACGCGCCCGTGGCCCGACTGCTGACCGTTGGGCACGGGACCCTGAAGCAATCGGACCTCGCTGGCCTGCTGAGCGGCGCGGGCGTGAAACGACTGGTTGAGGTCACCGCAGCGCTACAGGCGGTGCTGGCCGACGCCGAGCAGGCGGCCACCGCGGTGCTGTGCTCGGAGAGCCTGTGGTGGCGCTGCCACCGGCGACTGATTGCCGACGCTGCCGTCCTGCTGCACGACACCGCCGTTGTGCACCTGCTGCATGACGGCCGCCTGACACTCCACGGGCCTACCGACGGTGTGCGCCGCGACGGCGAGCGGCTGGTATACGACGTGGACGGCGCGGCCGACCAGGTCTCGCAGCAGCCCCTGTCGCTCGGGTGACGCCGCCGGTCGCTGCCGTGCGTCGTGTCCGGCCAGCACCTACCATCGCCAAGCCGGTCGCGCGAGGCTGTGGACCAAGGTGCAGCGCCCAACCGGCCGGCTCGACCACCAACCAGCGAAGGCAGCGGCGTGCAGAACACCTTCTCCGACCCGTTCGACCTGGACGGTCCCAGTTTCTCGGCGTTGCTGCGCCGGCGCTTGCCCACCACGTTCGAAGCGGCGTTCAGGTCCACGCCGGTTGACCACGTGGAAGGCACCACCATCGTCGCCTTGACGTTCTCGGGCGGTGTGGTGATCGCGGGGGACCGCCGGGCAACCGCCGGCAACGTCATCTCCAAACGCGACATGCGCAAGGTCTTCGAGGCCGACGGCTGGTCGGCGGTGGGCATCTCGGGTGCCGCCGGACCGGCGATGGAGATGGCCAAGATCTTCGCCACCGAGCTGGAGCACTACGAGAAGGTTGAGGGCGGCCCCCTGTCACTGGAGGGCAAGGCCAACAAGCTGGCGCAGATGGTGCGGGCCAACCTGCCGCTGGCGATGCAGGGACTCGTGGTGGTGCCGCTGTTCGCCGGCTTCGATCCTCGTGACCAGCTCGCGCGGATCTACGAATTCGACGCCGCCGGCGGTCGCTACGAGGAGCGCCGCTTCGCCACCGCCGGCTCGGGTGGCCGCGACGCTCGCGGCTCGCTGAAGGCACGGTTCCGTGAGGGACTTGACCTCGACGCCGCCGTCGGCATGGTCATCGAAGCCCTGTGGGATGCCGCCGACGAGGATTCGGCCACCGGTGGCCCGGACCTGGTGCGCGGCATCTATCCACTGGTGGCCGTCATCGACGCCCAGGGCTACCGCGAGCTGGACGACTCGACGGTCGCCGAACGCGTGCAGTCCGTGATCGCCGACCGCCGCCTGTAGCGGCTCAACCGATGCCGCCCCGCCGACCCGCAACCGACCTCGCGAGGAGCTCACCGCCGTGGCGATGATGCCGTACGTCTCACCCGAACAGCAGATGAAGGACCGGGCTGACTATGCCCGCAAGGGCATCAGCCGCGGGCGGTCCGTGGTGGCGATCGAGTACGACAACGGCGTCCTGTTCGTGGCGGAGAACCCCTCGGCGACCCTGCACAAGGTCAGTGAGATCTACGACCGGATCGCCTTCGCCGCGGTCGGCAAGTACAACGAGTACGAGCAGCTACGGGTCGCCGGCATCCGTCTCGCCGACGTCAAGGGCTATCAGTACGCCCGTGAGGACGTGACCGGCCGCTCGCTGGCCAACGCCTACGCCAACGCTCTGGGGGCGGCGTTCACCGAGAGCGCGAAGCCGTTCGAGGTCGAGCTGCTGGTCGCCGAGATCCACGCCGACGATGTCGAGCTGTACCACATCCTCTACGACGGCTCGATCACCGACGAGCACGGCTACGTCGCCATCGGCGGGACCGCCGAGGCGTTGACGACCCACGTGGGCGAGCGGTTCCGGGAGGGTCTGAGCCGAGACGAGGCCCTGGGGCTGGCCCGCGAGTCACTGGGTGCCGCCGAGAAGCGGGAGATCCCTCACGACCGCCTGGAGGTCGCCGGCCTCGACCACGACCGGGGACGGCGCAAGTTCGTGCGGCTGACCGACGCCGACATCGCCGCAGCGCTTGGATGACCACCCACTAGCGGGCGGACTGCGGCCGTGGCGCGACGGGTTGCCGCTGGTGGCGGCTGTCGCCATGGTCTTGGTCGCGGCTGCGGTAGGCGCGTGCGTCGCGTCACCGAGGCAGGAGGCGTCCACGCCCGACGGCGCTGTCGCCACCCCGCCGGCGGCCGCCGGCGATGGGTCGACGTCTAGAGCAGGGTCGCCCAGCGAGCCGGAGTCCCGCGAGCCAGGGTCAAGCGAGTCGCCCAGTGGCGCGGTCGAGCCGCCACCGGGGCAGGACACCGCCGGGTTCGGCCAGCTCAGCGAGCAGGTCGCCGCCATCCGTGAGCTGCCGCTCCAACGGCGCGTCCGCGCCAGGGTGGTCGGCTCGCAGGCGCTGGCCGACAAGGTCAGCGAGCTGGGCTTCGCCGAGACCGATCGGCGCGAGACTGAGGCCGACCAGCGGCTCCTGGTGGCGCTGCGCCTCGCGCCGGCCGACCTGGACCTGTCGGGGCTGCTGGAAGATCTGTATCGCGAGCAGGTCCGCGGGGTCTACGTCCCCG
>Ga0136630_1001313_pt1 | contig 10085 bp, 9 predicted proteins | sample AntDrymUQ5682106_2_FD_105496 | JGI IMG/M metagenome (GOLD analysis project Ga0136630, IMG submission 105496) | Polar desert sand microbial communities from Dry Valleys, Antarctica - metaG UQ568 (21.06) | ecosystem: Environmental > Terrestrial > Soil > Desert | place: Antarctica: Dry Valley...
GCGCCCGCCGGGAGCCAAGCGCCTGCGGCGACGGCACCGGGCGGCACCGGCGGCACCGGCGGGACCGGCGGGACCGGTTCGACCACCCCGGGCGAGACCACCGTGCCCGGCCAGACGACGCCGCCAGGTGAATCCACGGTGGCCCCGACACAGCCCCCAGCCGCCGCGGTGTACGAGCCCGGCGACAACGACGCCGATGGCGTGACCGACGACAAGATCGTCATCGGCATCCACGCGCCGGTGACTGGCGCGTCGCCGATCCCGCAGGAGAGCTTCGACATCGGCAAGGACATCTACTGGCAGTTCGTCAACGAGAACGCGCCCGACCGGCTCTTCGGCCGCGAGGTGGAGGTCGTGTTCCGCGATGACGAGTTCGATCCGCAGCGCGCCGTGCAGGTGTGCCGCGAGATGGTCGAAGAGGAGGGCGCCTTCCTCCTCGTCGGCGGTGGTGGCGCCGACCAGATCACGGCGTGCGCGCAGTACGCCTCTGAGAACGGCATCCCGTACCTCTCGGCCGGCGTGAACGAGGAAAGGCTCTCCGATCTGGAGACCTACTTCGCCACGTCACTGACCTACTCGCAGCAAGCGCCGCTGATCGTCGCCCAGCTGAAGGAGGAGGGCTTCGACCAGGCCGCGCTCGTGGTCAGCGACACCCCCTCGTTCGAGGACTTCAACGAGTCGGTGAAGACCGCAGCCGAAGAAGGCGGACTCGAGCTGATCTTCGAGACCCGCATCAACAAGAACGCGGATCCAACCGAGTCGGCGACGGTCGCACAGCAGCTCAAGAACTCCGGCGCGGAGGCCGTGATCCTGCTCGCCTCACCCGTCGTGTACGTGCTCGGCCTCGCTCCCGGTGCCGCCAACCAGAGCTACGACCCGCGATGGATCGGACCAGGCGTGACGAGCGGCCTCAACGTCGTGACTTCGATCGGCTGCCCGAACGTCGGCAACGGCGAGTTCTTTTCGCCGACACCCGGCTTGGATCTGATCACGGACCTCGATCCCGACTTCGAGAAGGCGTACAAGCAGTTCGGCGGAGGAGAGCCCGCCGACGACATCGGACTCCAGCTGTGGTCGATCAACAAGGCGATCTCGATCATGCTCGAGCAGACCGGACAGGAGCTCGGCCGGGCGGCGTTCATGAACACGCTCGTCAACACGGCGTCGTTCGACAACGGGATCTACGCGCCGCTGGCGTTCACACCCGATGACCACTTCGGCGGAACCGGAGCCCACCTGCTCGAGGCCGACTGCGAGCAGAAGTTGTACGTCACGGCCGCCGACTTCGTCCCGGCGGAATAGGTGATGGCGACATCGTGAACGAGGCGCTGCGCGCTCGACTCGGGTGGATCGTCGGTGCCGTGCTCGCCGTCGGGCTGGCGGTTGTCCTCATCGTCACCGGTGAGGAGAACGCGCTCGTCATCGGCGTGACGCAGGGCTCGGCCTACGGCATGGTCGCCCTCGGACTCGTGCTCGTCTACAAGTCGAGTGGGGTCTTCAACTTCGCTCAGGGCGAGTTCGGCACGGTGGCGTTGTTCGTCCTGTACCTCCTCGACTTCGAGACGAACTACTGGCTCGCGATGGCGGGCGCACTCGCCGTCGCCGCAGTGATGGGGTTCCTCACCGAGCGGATCGTCATCCGCCCGCTGTTCGAGGCGCCACGGGTGATCCTGCTGGTCGCCACGGCGGGCGTGGCGCTACTGGCGATCGGCGTGCAGATCTGGTTCGGCGACGCGCAGGGCAAGCCGATCGACAAGGCGTTCGATCGGGTCGATCGGATCACAGTGCTCGGCGTGCAGGTCACCGATCAGCAGCTGGCGCTGATCGTCGTGCTCGTCGCACTCGCCGCGCTGCTGGCATTGTTCTTCACGAAGTCGAACCTCGGTCTCGCGATCATCGGCGCCAGCCAGGAGCCGACCGCGACCGAGCTCGTGGGCATCAGCGTGAAGCGCCTCTCGAGCTTCATCTGGGTGATCGCGGCGGTGCTCGGCGGACTGGCGGCGGTCATCGCCGTGCCCAACCTCGGCAGCTTCGGACCGGGGATCATGACCTCGCAGTTCCTCATCCCTGCGTTCACGGCAGCCGTGCTCGGGGGCATGACAAGCCTCCCCGGCGCGTTCGTCGGAGGGGTCCTCATCGGCATCGTGCAGTCCGTCGCCACCAGCGCCCCGGTGTTCCAGGACATCCCCGGCACCAAGAGCACGCTCGTCGTCTTCATCGTGCTGCTCGTCGTCCTGCTGATCCGCCCCCAGGGCCTGCTCGGGAAGCCCGCCCGATGACCGCCGTCGCATCCAGCGCCACCGACAGCGGGCGCACGCGCGGCGCTCGGTTCCGGCCGTCGGCGCTCGGCTGGTTGCCGCGACTCGCCGTCTGGGCGGCGATCGGCTACGTCGTCCTCTACCTGCCCCTCGGCCGCCCGCCCACCGACGTGCAGCGCTTCACCGAGGGCGTCGCCTACGCGATCGTCGCCCTCTCACTCAACGTCATGCTCGGCTACGTCGGCCAGATCTCACTCGGACACCAGGCGTTCGTCGGCGTCGGCGCCTTCACCTCGGCCTACATCGTGACCGAGCAGGGACAGTCGTTCTGGCTCGGCGTGCTCGTCGCCGCAGCCGTCGGCGGCTTTCAGGCGCTCGTGCTCGGCGGTGTGTCATTGCGCATCCGTGGTCTGTACTTCGCGCTGATCACGCTGTCCTACGGCCTCGTCGCCGAACAGAACATCTTCCAGATCCAAGAGCTCACCGGAGGTGGTGCCGGGCAAGCGGCGCCGAAGCCCGACTGGTTCGACACCGAGTGGCGCTACTACTACCTGGCGCTCGGATTCCTCGCCCTCGTGCTCTACATCGACTGGCGAATGATGCGCTCGAAGTCGGGCCGCGCCCTGCTCGCCGTTCGCGAGAACCCGCGGGTGGCATCCACGTTCGGCATCAACGTCCGAGCTGCGACGCTGTTCGCCTTCGTCGTCTCCGGGGTGTTCGCCGGCATCGCCGGCGCGATCAAGGCGCACAGCGACACGCAGGTCTCCGTCGACGTGTGGAACTTCAACCTCGCCCTCGTGTTCGTGATCATGACCGTCGTCGGCGGGCTGCGGAGCCGATGGGGGCTCGTGATCGGCGGCGGCTTCTTCGCGCTGCTGCCGTACTTCATCGAGAAGATCCCCGGGCTGGAAGACGTGCTCGCCGACATCCCGCTCGTCCCGCGAGTCCTGACACCCGAGATCGCACCGCTCGTCATCGGACCGCTGCTGCTCCTCGTGAACCTGATCAAGTTCCCTGGCGGCATCGGTCAGCAAATCCGCCCCATCACACGCTGGCTCTCGGGACACCGGTTCGACATCCATGACAAGGGTCCGAAGGAGGTGCAGATCACCGATGTCCGTGCTTGAGGCCAACCACCTCTCGATCCGGTTCGGCGGTGTGCAGGCGAACCGCGACGTGAGCGTCGCCGTCGGCGAGTTCGAGATCGTCGGGATCATCGGACCCAACGGCGCCGGCAAGACCACGCTGTTCAACCTGATCACCGGCTTCTTCGCCCCCGATGCCGGCGCGATCGTCTACAAGGGTCGTGACATCACGGGAATGGCGGTCAACCAGCGCGCTGCGCTCGGGCTCGGGCGCACGTTCCAGAACGTCGGCCTGGTCAAGGGCGCCACCGTGCGCGAGAACCTCGTGACGGCACAACACCTCCAAGCCGACTACAGCACCGTCGGGGGCTTGCTCGGCAGTGGGCCCGCGCGGATCGTCGAACGCCGGCTACGCGAACGCGCCGACTCGCTGGCCGACGTGCTCGGACTCGGCGAGCTGCTCGACACGCAGGTCGCAGGACTCCCGTACGGCACGTTGAAGCGCGTCGAGATCGCCACGGTGCTCGCCACCGATCCCGACGTGCTGTTGCTCGACGAGCCGTCGTCGGGCATGGGGCCCGAAGAAGCCCACCAGCTCGGTGACACGCTGCTCGACCTGCGTCGCTCGTTCGGTCTCTCCATCGTGATGATCGAGCACCACGTGCCGCTCGTCGTTCGCGTGTGCGACTACGTCTACTGCCTCGACTTCGGGCAGATGCTCGCCGAAGGCCTTCCGAACGACGTTCGCAACCACCCCCAGGTCGTCGCTGCGTACCTCGGCGAGGACCCCGACGACGAGGCTGCGCCAGTCGACAGCATGGCGGAGGGGAACTGATGGCCAGCTGCAACGTTCCCCGGCCACGAAGGCCGTTGGCTACCGCTCCTGCGCTGGCGCTCCGTCGCTCGAACCTGTGGAGGGCGATCTGATGGCTCTTTTGGAGATCGACGAGCTGCGCGTCGGGTACGGCTTCCCCGTCCTGATGGGCATCAGCCTCCAGGTCGAGGAGGGCGAGACCGCCGTGCTGTTCGGGCTGAACGGCGCCGGCAAGACCACAACCGTCAACACCATCGCCGGCCTGCTCAAGCCCGACTCCGGCAGCATCACGTATGCCGGCGCCGAGATCGGCGGGAAGTCGCCGACGAAGCTGGTCAGCCAGGGCATTGCGCTCGTGCCAGAGGGTCGTCGCGTGTTCCCCGAGCTGAGCGTCGCCAACAACCTTCGACTCGGTGCCTGGTCGCAGCGGCGGAGCGGTGCAGCCCAGATCGCCGAGCGACGCCAACTGGTCTACGAGTATTTCCCGCGGCTCGCCGAGCGTGCCGACCAGGCAGCCGGCACGCTCTCGGGCGGCGAGCAGCAGATGCTCGCCATCGGTCGCGCGCTGATGTCCAAGCCGACGCTGCTGCTCATCGACGAAGCATCCCTCGGCCTCTCGCCTGCGCTGGCAAAGACGGTCTTCGAGGTCGTCAAGCGAATCAACGACGACGGTGTCACAGTCATCATCGTCGAACAGAACGTCGGCGTGCTCCCCTATGCCGATCGGGCACTGATCATGGAGAAGGGCACGCTCATCTTCTCCGGCGTGGGCGAGGAGATCCAGCAGGCCAACCTGCGCGAGACCTACCTCGGTGGAGCCGACGAATGACCGATCGCAGCGTTCCCCGGCCACGCAGGCCGCCGCTTACCGCTCCTTCGCTGGCGCTGCGTCGCTCGCATCCGCGACATCGCGTACCAACGAACCACCAAGACGTTTCCACCCACCAACATCACCGGAGGTCCTCATGAACCGCTTCGCCAAGCTCGGCGGCGTCCTCGGCATCGTCTACTGCATCGCCGGTTTCGTCCTCGTGTTCCTCGGATGGAATGGCGCGGCGACGTACGACAACGAATCGTCGCAGATCCCCTACCTCATCTCTGGTGGGGTCGCCGGGCTGGCGCTCGTCGTCGTCGGCGGCGCACTGATCGTCGCCCACAGCCTGCGCAACGATCGCGTCGAGCTTCGGGGCGCGATCGACGACCTGCGGGGCGCCGTCGAGCAGCTCGGTACGGCCAGTGCAGCGCCTGCGGCTTCGGGGTCTGCCGCGCCGGAGAGGATCGCCGGCACCGGCAACGTCGAGGGCGACGTCGTGATGGCGGGCGCCGACAGCTACCACAGCCCGTCGTGCACGCTCATCGAGGCTCAGACCGACGTGGCGCCGATGTCGCTCGCCGACGCTCAGGCGAGCGACCGGGTGCCGTGCCGCGTCTGCACGCCCGGCGTCAGCGAATGAGTCGCTGAGCCGTCACGCCGGTTAACCATGCGCGACTCGCTCGCCGGCGAGCTCGCCGACGTCGTCGGTCGGGCGCACGTCATCACCGATCGCGACCGCCTGGCCACGTTCGAGACGGACTGGACAGGCCGGTTCCAGGGCACGGCGGCGATGGTCGTGCGGCCCGGCTCGACCGACGAGGTGAGCGGAGTGCTCACTCGCTGCCAGGCGCAGGGCGTGGGCGTCGTGACGCAGGGTGGCAACACCGGACTCGTCGGCGGCGGCGTGCCACGCCCCGACGGCGACGCACCTGTTGTGCTCTCGACGATCCGGCTCGACGAGCTCGGGGGCGTCGACTGCGACGCGATGCAGGTCACGGCCGGCGCCGGCGTGACGCTGGCGGCATGGCAGGCCCAGGCGCGCGACGCCGGCCTCGACGCGCCCGTCGACTTCGCCAGCCGCGAGTCGGCAACGATCGGCGGCGCCGTCGCCACCAATGCAGGAGGCTCTCGCGTCGTACGGTTCGGGACGATGCGGTCCCAGGTCGTCGGGATCGAGGCCGTGCTCGCCGACGGATCGGTCGTCGGCTCGCTGTCGGGCCTGCCGAAAGAGACCGCCGGCATCCACTGGCCATCGCTGCTCGCTGGGAGCGAGGGAACGCTCGCCGTCGTCGCAGCCGCACGGCTGCGACTCGTGCCGTGGTATCGCAGGACCGCGACGGCGCTGGTCGCTGTCGACGACATCGCCGCCGCCGTCTCGCTGCTCGCGTACGTGCGGCCACGGCTCGACAGCCTCGATTCCATCGAGCTCGTGCTCCCTGCCGCAATGGCGCTCGTCGCCGAGCACGTCGGAGCCGACGTGCCGGTAGGCGACTCCGGCGCCTACGTGCTCGTCGAGTGCGCCGCCCACGACGACCCGCTGGACGAACTCGCGGCGGCGATCGAGTCGAGCGGCGCGGTGCACGATGCCGCCGTGAGCGCGGAGGGCCCACGACGGGACCACCTCGTCGCCTTTCGCGACCGGATCACGGAGTCGATCGCTGCTGCGGGCGTGCCGTTGAAGCTCGACGTCGCCGTCCCCGTCTCACGCCTCGACGAGCTCGTCCGGCGTGCGACGGCGACGGTCGACGAGTTCGGTGGCCGACTCATCGCCTTCGGCCACCTCGCCGAGGGGAACCTCCACCTGAACGTGCTGGGCGCGGGCGACGCCGAGGCCATCACCGACACCGTGCTGCGCACCGCGACAGAGCTCGGTGGAACGATCTCGGCAGAGCACGGGATCGGCATCGCCAAGGCGCCGTGGCTCGAGCTCGTGCGCAGCGCCGCCGACCTCGCCGCCGCCCGTGCGGTGCGCGACGCGTTCGATCCGCAGCGGATGCTCAACGCAGGAGTGCTGGAGACGTGAGCGAGCCCGCGAGCGAACCATCGTTGCGGTGCGCCGCTGCGCAGCAGCGGAGCGGTCATTTGTGCATCGCCCGTCGTCCCGGTCGATCCTCCACACGGCCATGGATGCACCAATGAGCGACAGGATGGCGGGCTGATGGAGCTCGGGAGCATCCTCGCCTCGGGTTGGGCGTCTGGGATCAACCTCTACGGCACGGTGTTCCTGCTCGGCCTGGCCAATCGGCTCGATTGGGCCAGCACCCCACCCGCGCTCGGCGAGACATGGGTGCTCGTCCTCAGCGGGCTGCTCTACGCCGTCGAGTTCGTCGTCGACAAGATCCCGTGGCTCGACAGTCCTCGTCCGCTGGTGGGAACGTCGTCGTGGTGGCCCAGACCTCGCAGTACGGAGAAAGTGAAATCCGTCTTATGAGTGCAATTCCCTCGATTGTTCTGCCATGATCGTTACATGGAAGCTACGCGTGCATCGCGCCGCAAGATGTCCGACGAGCACAAAGCAGCACTTGCTCAAGGTCGCACCGAGGGGCGAATCGTCAGGGACTACCTCGAAGCACTCAGGTCCAACCGGCCAAAGCGGGGTCGAAAGCGCACCGAGGCATCGATCACCCGCAGGCTCGAGGCGATTGAGAAGAGCCTCTCCGAGGCGAACCCGTTGAACGAGCTCAAGCTGGTGCAGGAGCGCCGCGACCTGCTCGCCGAGCGCGATTCGATGTCGAATGGCGTCGACTTGAGCGACGTCGAGGACAAGTTCGTGCAGGTCGCAAAGGAGTATGGCGAGCGCCAGGGCATCAGTTACTCGTCATGGCGTGAGGTCGGAGTGCAGCCGAACGTGCTCAAGCGCGCCGGCGTCAGCCGGTCCGGCTGACCGGGCACCGGTGTCAGCCGTTCCGGCTGACCTTGCGAACGCCGCTGGCGATCCGCTCGAGCTCCTCGAACACGAGATCAACGCGCCCCAGCGAGCGCTGGAGGTCGAACGCGTCATCCAACACGTCGTCATCGATTCCCGCTGCTCGGACGTCCGCGTCCTCGTCGAGCAGCGCCCGGAACGATTGCGCCCGATCCCAACTCTGTGCTGCTGCTCGTTGCACGACTCGATACGCGTCGTCACGGGTCATTCCTGCCGCCACAAGCGCAAGCAATACCGGCTGAGAGAACACGAGGCCATGGCTCGACTCCAGGTTCCGCCGCATCCGTTCGGCATCCACCTCGAGGTGTGAGACGAGGTGCGTCATGCGCCGCAGCACGTAGTGCGCAAGGTGTGACGAGTCGGGAACCACGATGCGCTCGACAGAGGAGTGACTGATATCCCGTTCATGCCACAGTGCCACATCCTGCATGCCGGCCATCAGGTTCGACCGCAGCACGCGCGCCAGACCGCTCATTGTCTCGGCAGAGATCGGATTGCGCTTGTGCGGCATCGCCGACGATCCCTTCTGACCTGGGGCGAAACCTTCACGAACCTCCGCCACCTCCGTGCGCTGCAGGTGTCGCAGCTCGACAGCCATCACCTCGACGGTCGCTCCGACCGACGCCAGCACCCACAGCAGCTCGGCGTGGCGATCACGGGCGATCACCTGCGTCGCCGGCACCGGCGTGAGGCCGAGCACCGCACCCACATGGGCCTCGACGCGCGGATCGATGTTGGAGTACGTGCCGACTGCTCCCGAGAGCTTGCACACACCGACCGTTCGTCGCGCAGTGGCGAGCCGATCGAGGTCGCGAGCGAGCTGGAGCGCCCACAGCGCGACCTTCGAACCAAACGTGATGGGCTCGGCGTGGATGCCGTGGGTCCGGCCGACCATGACGGTGTCACGGTGACGGACTGCGAGCTCGACCAGCGTCTCGAACAGCTCGCGGGCGGCGCCGACCACGAGGTTCACGGTGTCGCCCATGGCCCACGCGAACGCCGTGTCGACGACGTCACTCGACGTCAGCCCGTAGTGGATCCATGAGCCGGCGGGCGCGCCGATGCGCTGCTGCACGACGTCGACGAACGCCGCAACGTCGTGGTTCGTGATCGCCTCCCGGTCGACGACGTCGACGACGAACCGTTCGTCCACTCGTGGAGCCGACGCGCGGCATCGGGCGGCGTCCGCAGCGGACACGACGCCGATGCCGGCCTGCGCCTCTGTGGCGAGCAGCTCGACCTCGAGCCAGCGTTCGAAGCGGCGCACATCCGACCACACCGCCGACATCTCGTCGGTGGAGTAACGATCAATCACGTTGCCGCGCTCCAGTGGAAGTAGTCGTCTCGGTCGGCGCCGACGCCCACGACCCCGACGTCCACGCCGACCTCGCGCTGAACGAGGTCGAGCAGGTGGCGGGCGCCGTCGGGCAGCGCATCGGGCGCGCGCACGTCGCCGAGCGGTCCACTCCAGCCCGCCACGGTCTCGTAGACCGGCGTCACCCGGGCGAGCACGTCGACTCGGTCCGGGTACCCGCGCACGGGCACGCCCTCCAACTCGTAGCTCGTGCACACCTCGACCTCGTCGAACCCGTCGAGCACGTCGAGCTTCGTCAGCGCGAGCTCCGACAAGCTGTTGAGACGGACGGCGTGACGCAGCATGACGCAGTCGAGCCATCCGGCCCGCCGACGCCTCCCCGTCACGGTTCCGAACTCCTTGCCGACATCGACGAGGCGGTCGCCGTCGTCGTCGAGCAGTTCGGTTGGGAACGGACCCGACCCGACCCTCGTCGTGTACGCCTTCGTGATGCCGACGACGCGACCGATCTCGCGTGGTCCGATCCCGGTCCCGACCGACGCACCACCGGCGATCGGGTTCGATGACGTGACGTACGGGTACGTGCCGTGATCGAGATCGAGGAACGTGGCTTGCGCCCCCTCGAGCAGCAGGTGCTCACCTCGCTCGAGCGCCTCGTGGAGGAACGACACCGTGTCGGCGACGTACGGGGCGACGCGCCGGCCGAGCTCCACGAAGCGGTCGACGATCGCGTCCACGTCGAGTCGCTCGCCGCCCTTCGCCCGCAGCTCTCCGTCCTCCGCCTCCGCCCGCGCCCGCACGTTGACGGCGAACGTCGACTCGTCGACGACGTCACCGACGCGCAACCCGACACGACGCGCCTTGTCGGCGTAC
>Ga0136630_1001314_pt1 | contig 10075 bp, 11 predicted proteins | sample AntDrymUQ5682106_2_FD_105496 | JGI IMG/M metagenome (GOLD analysis project Ga0136630, IMG submission 105496) | Polar desert sand microbial communities from Dry Valleys, Antarctica - metaG UQ568 (21.06) | ecosystem: Environmental > Terrestrial > Soil > Desert | place: Antarctica: Dry Valley...
GCATGTCCGTACAGATGGATCAGCATCATCGTGCGCTTCCCTTCCCAGATGTCCCCGCCGATCTCCTTGCCGTAGCGCGACTCGTCGGCCACGAGATTGAGTACATCGTCCTGAATCTGAAAAGCGGCCCCCATGTAGTAGCCGAACCGGTTGAACCTGTCGGGGTCGATCGCGCCGCGGCTGGCAATCACCGCTCCGATCCGGCACGGGTGAATGCAGGTGTACCAGCAGGTCTTCTTCAGAGTCATCCGCAGGTAGTCTGCGTCCCCGAGGTCGAGCACATTGTCGCGGACCCAACCCAGCTCCGTCGCCTGCCCCTCCACGGACTGTTTCACCATGTGCTGAATCTCGACCAGCACGTCCCACGTCAGATCGGAACCCAGCACCTCAAGGTTCCGCATGAGGGGCTCGATGCTCAGCACATTCATGGCGTCGCCAACGTTGACTGCCACCGCCAGCCCATACTCGGCGGCCAGCGTGGGAAGGCCGCGCCGGTTGATGCTGCCATCCTCGACGTCGTCGTGAACCAGGAAGGCGTTGTGGAAGAGCTCAATCGCCACCGCCGAGTTGAGCGCTATGGCGGGAGCGCCGCCGAAGGCGCCGCAGGTCGCCATAGTGAGGCCGCATCGCAACCCTTTTCCCGCGCGCTTGGGATACAGGGGGACCAGGTCATACAGGTAGCGACGCGGCTCCGTGTCAGGCAGTGCCGCCAGCAACGCGGTCATCGTCAGATCCTTGTACTCGGCTAGGCACTGCTCGACGAACGCGAAGCGCGCCTTCGGTGCTCTTCGCGGCGACGGCCGCCTGGCTCGTCGCGCCGGCCTGGCGGTGCTCACCCCACTTCGATCGAGAGGAGCGCTCGAAGAGCATCCAACTGTGTGGCGCGAACCAATCCTTCGTACATTCCGGGTGGAGCCTTCGCTGGTACGCTGACCTTCACGCTGACCTGACCAGACGAGCGCGGACCCACGCTCAGCGTGGCGGGAGCGAAGTAAACATGGTCGGACGGGATTCGCGCGCCGGAGGCGCTTACCAGTTCTGCGGCATGCAACGTGAACTCGGCGGTCGTTTGATCGCTATCGTTCTCGAGCGACATCGCCAGCTCGCCGACACTCCCCGCCGTCACCTTTCCTTTTATTCGCACGGTGGCAAGACGTATTCCAGGCTCGGCAGGCGCCGACCGCGACGAGGTCGTCGATGTTGCATGACCAGCCGTTACGTTAATGAAGCGACCTGCTCGATCTCCAACCGTTGTGGCAGCCGCCGTCACAATATCGAGAATGATGTCAACAGCCTCATGGGCGTCGCGCCTAAACCGCGACATGACGGCGTCCGCGGGTTGCGCGCGCAACGCGTCCACGTCGAGAAAGCGCTGCTCGATGCGCTTGGCCGCGCCGATTCCCATCGCGACCTCTTCCTCGAGAATGGACGCCGCCATCTGCACGATGGTGGGCGTTGCCCGGATGGCCCGCCGCGAGGCGCCCATCGCTGCATCGGTGGCAGCATTGAGAGAATTGCGGGAGATGTCGGCGCGAATTCCACGACGCGGTACCTCGCGGTCCGCCGTCTGCGCAGCTGGCGGTGGTTCGACGGGACGTCCGGGGTGTGGCGCGTCGGCCGTTCGCGGCTCGGCACGAGCCCCTGCGGGCGGCGCCGTCCCGCCCCTCGAAGGACCCGGACGTGCCTCCTCGCGCGCAGACGACGATGTCCGTTTTGAACGGCTCTCCGGTTTCTTGGACGCCATGGCCTAACGCTGCTCGTCGCAGGTGAAGATGCGCGTTTCGCCACTGACGGTGATCGTTGCCACGGGCCGGTCGAAGATGGTGATAGCGATCGTGTACTCGCTGCGCACACAGATCGGCTCGCAGACCCGAATGCAGATCGGCACCTGTCCTCGCACCGAGATGGTGGAATCCGTGGCTTGATTCACGGTTGCTGGCTCCTTGAGCCAGCTCACGATATTGATGTTACTGGTTTCGCCGTTCGCCATGCGTGTCCTCCAAGTCGGTGCGTGGACGTTCAGGAATCGGTGCGTTGGGTGTGGGTGCGGCGGAGATGTCCAGCACTGCGGATTGCTCGAGCCGAGGCTCGCCTGCGCCTGGCCGACGCTATGGCCTAACGCTTCTCGTCGCAGTTGAAGAAGCGCGTTTCGCCACTGACGGTGATCGTTGCCACGGGCCGGTCGAAGATGGTGATACCGATCGCGTACTCGCTGCGCGCACAGATCGGCTCGCAGACCCGGATGCAGATCGGCACCTGTCCGCGCACCGAGATGGTGGAATCCGTGGCTTGATTCACGGTTGCTGGCTCCTTGGGCCAGCTCACGATATTGATGTTACTGGTTTCGCCGTTTGCCATGTGTGTTCTCCAAGACGGTTACTGGCTCCTTGGGCCAGCTCACGATATTGATGTTACTGGTTTCGCCGTTCGCCATGCGTGTCCTCCAAGTCGGTGCGTGGGCGTTCAGGAATCGGTGCGTTGGGTGTGGGTGCGGTGCCGGCGTCGGCACAGATATCGATCAGCAGTCCCTCCTGACCGCCTCCGGTAAAGAGGAGCACGGCTATTCCGGCGGCGGAGATGTCCAGCAGCTGCGGTGTGCCCAAGCCTAGGCTCGCCTGCGCCTGGCCGACGCGCACATGCGTCGCATCGAACGCCTCCATGCGGACGGGGTCTCCCCCTTGGGAAAGGACATGCGCGGTTACATGCCCCGCCACGATGGGCACCTTGACCTCCAGCGTCTTTCGCGGCAGTGCCAGCTTGCCCTGGCCCACGGGATCTCCCCAGACCGCGATGCGTAGCGGGTCTCCACCTAACGACGCAAAGGCGAATCCGTCCTGCTGGAATGTCGGACCGATGACCCTGGGACGCTCTTCGGCGCGCCAGTCGACGCAGTGCCGTTCCGGTTTCGGGGGGTGGCAGGGAGACGCTTCGCCCAGGGCACATGGATAGGCGAGCAACTCCACCGAGTCGAACCAGGCGCCGGAGGTCCCGCGATCACTCTGGTACTCGAGGAAGATCGTGATCGCGCGCGCGGTAGCGGTGGCACGCACCGCCAGCTGCCGCCACGCGGTTTGCTCCGTCCCCGAGGTCCAGACGATGGCCGCGGCCGCGGGATCCGTTCCGCCCCCGGGATCGATCCCCAGACGCACCGTCCCGGCACCTGACCCGGCACCTGACGATCCGACGTGACACCAGAACGAGATCTGGTAGTCCCAACCGACGTTTGCACCGATCGACTGGTACAGTCCGAAGATCGACGTTCCCGAACCTCGGATGTGCTGCGAGCGCTGGCCATCGTGGACCACCATCTCCTCGGCGACGAAGGGCGAGGCAGCGGCGGCTCCGCTGTCGACATCGCCGGCGCTGCCATAGGGTTCCCATTCGTTGGCCACGATGCCTAACGCATGTGTGTGGAAGCCGCCTTCGAAATTGCCATTCCGGATATCCACGACGCACACGATCAACCAGTCCTCGCCAACGCCACCATCGTCATCCGTGACGGTGCACACGGCGTGGAACGAACCGCAGCAGTCGTAGCGATGGGTTGCCGCCGCGATGCCGCAGCCGAATGGCGGATCGTGCCGCTCGCGCACGGTGGCCGGCACCGGCGTGGTGCAGTCACCAAAATCCCATGTGGCGGTGTGCGTGTCACACCAACCGGGGTCGGTGAAGTTAGCCACCAGCGTGATCGGCGTGCAGGGATAGGCGAACATGTCCACGCCGGCATCGACGGTCGGCGGGACGTTCGTCACGAGCACGCGCTTGGTCGCGACTCCGACTCCGCCGTCATCGTCGATGACCCTCACGGTGACGCGATAGTCGCCGTTGTCGCACCAGGCGTGCCTGGCACGAGCCGTCCCCTGCCCGAGCGGAGCGACGTGCGTCTCCCCAACGATTCCCTCAACTGGAGTGGAGTTGTCCCCGAAATCAAAGAGCGCGCGATGTGTGTCCGGCCACCCCGGATCCGTGAACGTCGCGACAATCTCGACTTCCTCACCTTCCGGGATTGTAATCGGTGGGCCCGTGTCGACCGTCGCGGGAACATTCGCCACGCGAACGGCGGCGAAGTGGCGTGTTGTCACGCCCCCTTCCTCGTGCACGACGGTCGTCAGCTTGGCGACGTAGAGCCCGTCATCTGCATAACGATGGGTGGGCGACATCTGTGGCGCGCCGCTCCCATCGCCAAAATCCCACGCGTAGGTCGTATTCGCCTTGGCCGGTCCGCCGTCGAACAGGACGGACGCACCTTCCGGAACGACATACGGCCCCTTGGCGTTCGCCAGAGCGTCCGTCACAGAAGCGAAGGTCGCGCGAACAATGTACTCGTCCCCGAAGAGAATGCTGCTGGGATCGATCTCGATCGGGTTCTCGAAGCGGGTGGTGATCTCTCCGATCCCCTCGAGTGTCTGCGGCCATGCACCGATCCCCTTGATCTGCCCCGTGACTTCATCGCGGATGATCGTCCCGCCGATCTTCTGCGCGATCCCTTCGACAACTGCAATCACCACCAGCGCGATGATGCCGCCGACGATGCCCAGCGTAATGAAGCCGAGGAGGAAGGAGAGAATCCAGGCGAGCAGCGAAAGATCGACATCCGGTTCGCCGATCAGGAATGGCTTGACGATCTGGCCGCCGGTTGCGTTGTCCTCCCACTGCAGACCGGCTTCTGCTTCAAAGCTGGCGTCTACGTCGATGCTGTCGGCTATCGCGTCGATAACCGTGACGTCCCCTTCGACGTGAATTGACCCGGTCCGGAGCGAGACGGAGAGACTCGTCAGCTTGGCGTCGTGACCGCGATGTTGTGGAACGTATGCGGCGGAAAGTCCGGACCAAAGCCCCCTTCATCTTCCGGCCGGTGGATCTGCTGATCTACGATGGCGAGGACCTTCGCGCCATCGATCGCGATGGCGCAGCTGCGTCCTCCGGGAATGAAGTTGAAGATCGCAGCGGTGTTCCCACCGGGGTTGTTGAGGCAGAACGCGATCGCGTCGTTCAGGGCAAGCGGCTTGACGTCCGTGACAGAGACGCTGCCATCGGGAGGAGGCGTCGGCGTCCACAACGCGATATCGCCTCGACCAATGATCGCAGCGTGGGCGCGATCGGCAATGAACGTCTCGATCTGTTCCACGGTGGGCACAACGACATGGATATCGCCGATGGCCGAGGCAATCGCCTGTGCCCTCGACTTCAGATTCGTTTTGATCGCGTTCTCGAGCAGGCCGCCGCTGAACGTATTGTCGGTCGTGTAGTTCGAGCCTTCGCTGTCATACGACCCCGCCGCATCGCTCACCGGGGCGGGAGCATATCCCTCCAGGTCGATTGTCGCGGTCGACAGCTCGGCGGTGATCGAGCCAGGTGCAACGACCAGGTCCGCGAGAATGGAGAGCTTAGCCACCACGCCAGCGGGCGAGAGCCCGGACGACATGTTGCTCAGTTTCAGATGGACCGGGATCAGCAGCTTGACCTGCGCCGGAGTCGGCTGGCTGACGACGATCCGGTGCGTCGGCTTGGACGCGTCGTCGTAGATGTCGACCCACGCATCGGCCGTGAACGTGAGAAAGGTTACGCCATTCTGGCTGACATGGTTCGGGATGGTTCCATCCACATACTTCGCGTGGACAAACTCCTCGATCGCCGTCAGGGTGAGGCCCGGAACCGGATCGCCGCTCGTTAGCTGCGCGCTGACATTGCCCCGCGGAATGGAGCCGAGCAGCGCGGCGACGTGGATCGTCCCTGGCAGTACGCCGATCGGAACCCGGACTTCGACGTCCGCCTGCATGTCGAAGAAGCCCGCGCTCGGGATCGGCGGATTGGCGATATGGACCTGGATCTCCGACGCCAGTGTGACCTTGACGCCGTTGATGCCGGTGTCCATCACGAGATGGACGCCGCTCCGCGGAATGTCGACAACGCCGTCTGCCACGGCGTACGGACCGAACATCGTACCGGCGACGATGTTCGTGCTATGCGGAATGATGTTGTTGTCCCACGCGCCCTGCAGGATCTGATTGAGTACGTCGACCGTGAGTTCACCGACGACTTCGAATCCGCCGAGATTGGGCATCGTGGTGCGCCTCTACTTCGGCGTCGCGCCGCGTTGCAATCGCGCGCGAATGCGGATCTTCGGAAGCGCCGCGTCCCCACGCGCCAGGCGCTCGACTAACTCGCGGGACGCGAGCGGCGGCTGCGAGGCCTGTAATGCGCGGTACTCCAGCAGGGGCGGCAGCACCGGATGCGTATCGTGCAGCCGTTCCAGCGGGTCAGGCCGGCGTACACTCCCCGGCGCCGTCCAGGGATGATCGAGCTCGTGACGTGGCGATGATTGGGACACTCTCGCAACCTGCGAACGGGCGATAACGACCGGCTGCGCAGGGGGCGGGAGTGGCGACAGTTTCAACCGATCGAAGAGCACGCGATGGACCTGCGCGGGATCGTCCACATCAAACGCTTCGCCCGCACGTTTCTGGATATCGGCGCGCAACTGCTGCAGGCGTTCAACCTGCTCCGGGCGGAAGCGCAGACGTAGTTCCACCTCAGCGGCGAGCCGATCCGTCAGTTCAATCCCCATCTCCTGAAGCACAAGCAAGGGATTGGCGGCCGCGCGCAGCGCCAGCGCCGCCTCGTCGTTCAACCGCTTGACGATTACGGGAACGCGACGACGCAATGCGTCGATGGTATCGAGTCGCTTGTCCGCGCCCTTCCTGCTTCCACCCGTGGCCACACTGCCCTCCAAGGGTTGCCCTTACACTTGCCGCCCACTCGTGCGCTTAACCGTCACCGATCTAAGTATGTGCGTCCTTCAACAGGGCACAAGGATGGCAATCACAACGCTGATGCCCGTCATAGCAACCTCGGCTTTAGGACCGCCGCGAGGCGGTCGCCCCTCACCGTCGCACTTCCGCGGACGGCCTCCCAAGCGAGCGGCAGCCATCGACTGAACCGATCGGGGTGCGTCTGAAGCTCGCGGGCCAACGCCTCTGGCGCTCGCCAATCCCATTCGGCGACCTCTGCGGGGTCGGGGTTCGGCGTGCCATTCCAGACGCCGACGAATACGTGATCGAATTCGTTCTCGGTCAACTCCTCGGTCACCGCGAGGCAATAGGTGAAGGCAGCCACCTCTGCGAGCGCACAATCGACTCCCATCTCCTCGCGAAGTCGCCGACGGGCCGCGGCGTCAACGGGCTCTCCCGGCCGAGGATGCCCACATGCCGTATTCGACCAGAGACCCGCCGAGTGGTACTTCTGTTCGGCGCGCCGTTGCAGCAGAATCTTGCCAGCGCTGTTGATGAGAAAGACGGAGAACGCGCGATGCATCAGTCTAAGTTGATGCGCGCGCAGTTTCTCCTCCGTGCCGATCTCCTCATCGCGTTCGTTGACGAGGACGACGCGCTCAACTCTCATAGTATAGGAAATTCAACGCGGTTTCGCAAGCATAGTATCTTCTCGGTGGGGGCGGGGGAGTGACGGAGTGGGTCCGCGTCAGGTCGGGAAATAAGGATACGAAATTCAACGCGATTTCGCAAGCGTAGTGTCTTCTCGGTGGGGGGCGGGGGAGTGACGGAGTGGGTCCGCGCCGGGTCGGGAAGTACTTATTTGGCGGGGACTGCGTGACCCAGTGAGAGATCGTGGCCACTTGTGAGCGGCTCTCCGAGGCCTACCTGATGCCGGTGATCAAGGCCATGCTAGAAGGCTTCCCCTTCACGATTAGCGGCTTCCGTGCCGGCCACGGCTCGGAGTACATCAACCATCGGGTTGCCCGCCTGCTGGAGAAGCTCCGCATTGAGCTTACCATGTCTCGCCGCGCCATTCGAATGACAACGGCCTGGCGGAGACCAAGAACGGCGCCGTGGTGCACAAGTGCTTCGGCTACCGCCATCCCCGCAGCGTTATGCGATGCAAATCAATGCCCCTTCTGCGCCGCATCCCTCAACCCTTCGCGCAACTTCCACCGGCCCTGCCTGTTCGCCGAGGACACCATCGATGGCAAGAGCAAGGTGAAGAAACGCAACAGCTGGTCATGACGTCCCTGTAGAAGCTGGACTCGCTGTCCGATGCCAGCACCTTCTTAACGCCCAGCATCACCCTGGCCCAACTCCAGCCAAGGCCACCCGACTGACCGACGACACGCCCCCCAGCAGGGGGGTAGACCCCGTCCGCACGGTGACGCAGCCGGCCATATGCGGCCCGGGCGGGCACGGTCCGGCGACACTGCAAAGACCGATGGCGTGACAATCGCCGGGAGAGCTTGGCACAATGCGAAACGCATGCTCACCGAGTGCCTCCCCACGAAGATGGACGCGCTGCGCGCGCTCGTCGCCGACGACATCGCCGATGTTGACCGGCTCATCAAGCTGCGCCTGTATTCCGAGGTCGCGCTCATCAACCAGTTGAGCCACTACATCGTCGCCAGCGGTGGCAAGCGCCTGCGGCCGGTGCTGGCGCTCTTGTCCGCCCACGCCCATGGCTATGGCGGCCGCCTCCATATCCACCTCGCCGCGATAGTCGAGCTGATCCATACCGCGACCCTGCTACACGACGATGTGGTCGATGCTTCGGATCTCCGGCGCGGGCGCGAGACCGCCAACCTGGTCTTCGGGAACGAGGCGAGTGTGCTGGTCGGCGATTTCCTGTACTCGCGCGCCTTCCAGATGATGGTCGATGTGCGTGACATGCGGGTCATGGAGATCCTGTCGGACGCGACCAATACCATCGCCGAGGGGGAGGTCATGCAGCTCGTGAACTGCCATGACCCCGATACCAGCGAGGAACGCTACCTGGCCATCATCCACAACAAGACCGCGAAGCTGTTCGAGGCCGCCGCCAGGCTGGGCGCGGTGCTGTCCGGGGCGGGCGTCGCCGCGGAGGAGGCGATGGCGGCCTATGGGCGGCATCTCGGCACCGCCTATCAGCTCATCGACGATGTGTTCGACTATACCGCAAGCGCCGAGCAACTCGGTAAGAACATCGGTGACGATCTGGCCGAGGGCAAGCCCACGCTGCCGCTCTTGTACGCCTTATGGCACGGGAGCCCGGCACAGGGCGCGCTCTTGCGCGGCGCCATCGAGGAGGGCGGGCGGGGACAGATCGGCCCGGTCATAGAGGCCATTGAAGCCACCGGCGCCATCACGTACACTGCTGCGCTGGCGCGCTCGGAGGCGGGGTGTGCGCTGCGGGTGATAGAGGATCTAGCCCCGTCCCCGTACAAAGACGCCCTGCTGGCGCTCGCGGCGTTCGCGGTCGACCGCAGGTCTTGACCGATCCGGCATCGGGCCATTTTAGATTCGGGGCCAGTTTAAATCGAACCAAGTGTAAATCGGCCCAAGTGTACATCGGGGTGTAGCTCAGCCTGGTAGAGCACTGCCTTCGGGAGGCAGGTGTCGCACGTTCAAATCGTGTCACCCCGACCAATCCCATTGCCTATCTGGCATTAACTATACTGGGCATCGTCCCCCTCCGTCACGCCAGAAACTCCATCTCCTCCGGCGGTTGCGGTGGGGTACGCGGCCGAAAGCCCAGGAGCTCGATGCGCCGCCGCTTGGCCTCGCGCCGACGTTCCTGCTCGCGCGCCTCGGCGTTGGTGAGGAACAGGAAATACGCCACGATCGCGGCGTGGCAGAAGTACAGGAAAATTCCGAACCACGGGTCCATGCCGACACCTGCCGGATATTACGGCACCGGCGCCGGCAAATAGCAAGTCTCCACGTGTTCTCCAAGCCCCCCCGGACGGACTCGCACCCGGACCCGCGTGCGGCCTCGGCATGCCCGCCCGGTTTTCCACCAGGGTTCCTGTGGGGCGCGGCGACCTCGGCCTATCAGATCGAGGGCTCGCCCTTGGCGGACGGCGCCGGGGCGAGCATCTGGCATCGCTTCTCCCATACCCCAGGGACCATCGCGAATGGCGAGACCGGCGACCTTGCCTGTGACCACTACCGGCGCTTTCCGGACGACGTGCGCCTGATGCGGGAGCTCGGCTTGCGAGCGTATAGGTTCAGCGTGAGTTGGGGCCGGGTGTTGCCGGAGGGGCGCGGCCGCGTCAACCGCAAGGGGCTCGCGTTCTACGAGCGCCTCGTGGATA
>Ga0136630_1001315_pt1 | contig 10075 bp, 7 predicted proteins | sample AntDrymUQ5682106_2_FD_105496 | JGI IMG/M metagenome (GOLD analysis project Ga0136630, IMG submission 105496) | Polar desert sand microbial communities from Dry Valleys, Antarctica - metaG UQ568 (21.06) | ecosystem: Environmental > Terrestrial > Soil > Desert | place: Antarctica: Dry Valley...
CGCCCTCCGCGTCGCGCAGCAGTTGCTGGGCGAGGTCGTGACAGGTGCGCTGCACCGCGGTGGCGAAGTCGCCGTACCCCGGCGTGACACCACTGGCGCCGGACACCATCAGCAGGACCGAGTCGTTCGTGGACATGCAACCGTCGGAGTCCAGCCGGTCGAAGGTCGTCCGCGTCGCCTCCCGCAGCGCGCGGTCCGCAGTGCTTGCGTCGGCGACGGCGTCAGTCGTGAGGAAGACGAGCATCGTCGCAAGGCCGGGTGCGAGCATCCCGGCGCCCTTGGCGATCCCGCCGATCGACCAGCCGTCCCCCACCGCGACGGCCTGCTTGGTGACGCTGTCGGTGGTTCTGATGGCGTCTGCGGCCGCCGCACCGCCGCCGCCGCTCAGCGCCGCGACGGCCGCCTCCACTCCGGCGAGCAGCGTGTCCTTGTCGTCGAGGAGACCGATCAGCCCGGTCGAGCAGACGATGACGTCGATCGCGGCCACGTCGAGCAGCTCCGCGGCCCGCTCAGCGGTCGCGTGGGTGTTCTGGAAGCCGGCAGGGCCGGTGTAGCAGTTGGCTCCGCCTGAGCTGGCGACGACCACCCGGGCAGAGCCCTCGGCGGTGACCCGCTCGCTCCACAGCACCGGGTTGGCCTTGCACCGGTTGCTCGTCCACACGGCCGCCACCGCGCTCGACGGCCCGTCGTTGACGATCACGGCGACGTCCCTCACACCCGGTGGCTGGAGGCCCGCAGCCACGCCGGCCGCCCTGAATCCCGACGGGTGCGTCACGGTCACGGGGCCACTCCGACCGTGCTGAGTCCGGCCTGCTCGTCAAGGCCGAGCGCGAGGTTCATGCATTGCACGGCCCCACCGGCGGTGCCCTTCGTCAGGTTGTCGATCGCCGCGACCGCGACGAGCCGTCGCGCTCTCGTGTCGACCGTGACCTGGACGTGGGTCGCGTTGGACCCGAGTGTGGCCTTCGTCTGCGGCCAGCAGCCCTCGGGGAGCAGGTGCACGAACGGCTCCTTGTCGAACGCGTCGACGTAGCCGGCTCTGACGGTCGCTGCGGTGACGCCGGCTGCCAACGGAGCCGACGCTGTCGCCAGAATCCCGCGGCTCATCGGCGCGAGCACCGGCGTGAACGACACGCTGACGACCTCACACGTCAAGGTGGCGAGGTTCTGCTCGATCTCAGGGGTATGCCGGTGGACGCCTCCGAGGGCATACGCACCGGCGGAGCCGATCACCTCGGCGCCGACGAGGTGCGGCTTCGGAGCACGGCCGGCGCCCGACGTGCCGGACACTGCGACGACGACGATCGCCGAGGTGTCCACGAGCCCCTCGACCACCGCCGGCATCAGCGCGAGCGTTGACACGGTCGGGTAGCAGCCGGGGACGGCGACCCGCGTCACGTCGCACAGCACGTCGCGCTGGCCGGGGAGCTCTGGCAGGCCGTACGGCCACGCCCCCGCCCGGGTCCCGCCGTAGAACTCGGCCCAGGTGTCGTCGTCGGTGAGCCGGAAGTCGGCGCCGCAGTCGATGACCAGAACGTCGTCGGCGAGTGCCGTCGCCAACGATGCCGACGCTCCGTGCGGCAGGGCCAGGAAGACCACGTCGTGACCGGCCAGCGCATCCGCCGTGGTGGTTCCGACCACCCGGTCGGCCAACGGCACGAGGTGCGGGTGGTGACTGCCGAGTGTCGTCCCCGCCGAGGAGGCAGCGGTCACCGCACCGAGCTCGACGCCTGGGTGGCCGAGCAGCAGGCGCAGGAGCTCCCCCCCGGCATACCCGGTGGCTCCCGCAACCGCGACGCTCACAATCATGTGCATTAGTATGGCAACTCTGCCACATGTATGCAACCAGCTGGAGCGAGAACAGCCGCGGTCAGTACCCTTCCCTGGCCACCTCGACGAACGCGCCGTGCAGGTGGTCGAGCTCACCGGTCGCGAACCGGCGTACAAAACGCCTCATCGGGTCCAGGCTCCCGAAGTCGACACCGACGGCAGGTCCCCACATCGTCTCCGTCATGTCGGTGCGGACGAGACCCGGGCTGGCGCTGACGACCCTGACCGGGGAGTCGTCACCGAGCGCGGCGGCGACGTTGTCCATCCAGCGCAGCGCTGCCGACTTCGACACCGAGTAGGCGCTGTAGCGCGGCTCAGCCCGCCGGCCCGCCCCCGATCCGACGTCGATAACCCGGCCGCTGCCCCGCTCGACCATCCCCGGGAGCACCGCCGACGTCATGAGCATGACGCCGCGGATGTTGACCGCCATCACCTGCCACCAGTCGCCGGGGTCGGCCTCCCACGGCAGTGTGCTTCGCTGCTCGCGGAGACCGGCGTTGTTGACGAGTACGTCGACCGGGCCAAGATCGGCGATGACAGCGGCGACCGCCCGCTCGACGTCGGCTGGCTGGGTCACGTCGGCCGTGACCACGTGCGTGGGAGCGTCGAGCTCGGCGGCGGTGCCTTCCAGCTTCGCGCGGTCCCGCCCCAGGAGCCCGACCGCGAACCCTTCGTCGGCGAGGGCACGGGCCAGCTCGGCGCCGATCCCCCGGCCGGCTCCGGTCACGAGCGCCACCGGGCCCTTGTCACGTGTCACCCGCGCAGGCTACCCCCGGCGCTGCTAGCCGCGCTGGACGGCTCCAAACCGCTGGGCAGCCAGCGCCACCGCGCCGTGTCGCGCCGCCTTGATCTCCGCATCGGTCAGGGTCCGGTCGGGGGCACGGAAGCGCAGTGAGAACGCCAGCGACTTCTTGCCCTCCCCCGCCTGCTCGCCGGTGTAGACGTCGAAGAGCCGCATCGACTCGAGCAGCGCACCGGCACCCTCGCGCAGTGCCGCCTCGACGTCAGCGGTCGGCACCGACGAGTCGACGACGAGCGCGACGTCCTCCTTGCCGACCGGGTATGACGAGAACCGCTGCGCCACGACGATGTCAGGTGCCTGCTGCATCAACGCGTCAAGGTCGAGCTCCACCACAGAGGTGCGCGGCGGTACGCCGTACGCCGTGCAGACCCTCGGGTGCAGCTCACCGGCGTGACCCAGCACGCTGTCACCCAGCAGCACCCGGGCGCATCGGCCAGGATGCCAGAGAGCCTGCTGCGCGGCCTCGACGCGGACGTGGACGCCGAGCGCGCGGGCGATCTCGCGGGCGGCCTCGACGGCGTCGGCCCACGAGCTGGGGCGGGCCGGACCCCACCAGCCGGCTGCACCGCGGGACCCGGTGACGGCCACTGCGACGTGCAGCGGCTGGTCGGGCAGCGCGGCCTCGAGCTCCTTGAGCTCGTCGACAGTCGGGGCCCGGTCGACGCCGAGCGACGGGGCCTTGGGTCGTCCCGCCACGCCGGGCAGGAAGACGCTGCCAAGCTCGAAGAGGCCCAGGTCGGTGCGGCCACGGCTCACGTTGCGAGCCAGCGTGCGCAGCAGCCCGGGCACCAGGGTCGTCCGCAGCAGCGGCTCCTCCTCCGACAGCGGGTTGGCCAGCCGCAGTGCGGCTCGGCGTACGTCGTCGACGCCCAGACCGAGCGCCGCCCAGTCGCGCTCTCCCACGAACGGGGAGACGAGGGCCTCCACGTAGCCCGACGCGGCAAGCGCGAGACCGACCCGGCGCCGCAGCCGTTGCCGCTTGGTCCAGCCCCGCCCGGCTGGCGCCGCCGGAAGCACGGAGGGAACCCGGTCGTAGCCGACGATCCGCAGCACCTCCTCGACCAGGTCGGATGGGTCGGTGAGGTCGGGACGCCACGGGGCGGCGGTGGCGGTGATGCGGCCACCTTCAAGCGACGTGTCGCAGCCGACTGTCCGCAGCGCGTCGACCGCCTCGTCGTCGCCGATGGCGAACCCGGAGACCCGGCTGGGAAGCTGCGCGTCGATCGTGATCGGCTCGGGCCGCTTCGGCGTCCCGACCACCGTGGCGGTCTCGGCGATCCGGCCGCCGCCATGCTCGACCAACAGCTCGGCCACCCGCCGCGCTGCCACCTGCGAGATCGTCGGGTCGATCCCACGCTCGAAGCGCTTCGACGCCTCGCTCGGAAGCTTGTGCCGCCTGGCGCAGCGCGCGATGACGACCGGGTCGAAGTGTGCGGCCTCGATCACGACAGACGTGGTGGCACCGCTCATCTCGGTCTCCGCGCCCCCCATGACACCGGCGAGCCCGATCGGGCCCCGGTCGTCGGTGATCAGCAGGTCCTCGGGGTCGAGGACGCGCGCCGCGCCATCAAGAGTGACAAGCTTCTCGCCGGGACGGGCGCGCCGTACGACGATCGGTCCTCGCAACCGGGCCTTGTCGTAGCCGTGGACGGGCTGGCCGAGCTCGAGCATCACGTAGTTGGTGACGTCGACCGCGAGCGAGATCGGCCGCATGCCCGCCAGCTGTACCCGTCGCGCCAGCCAGCGCGGCGACGGCGCGGCGGCGTCGATGCCGTGGACCTCCAGCGCCACGAAGACGTCGCACCCGCCGGGGTCCTCGATCGAGACGGGGTAGCCGTCACCGGCCACGGCACCGGCCTGGTTGGCCGCCGGGTCGCGAAGGTCCAGCCCGTATGCTGTCGCCACCTCTCGCGCCACCCCCCGGACCGACAACGCGTAGGCGCGGTCGGGGTTGATCTCGAACTCGATGACGTCGTCGCGCAGGTGCAGCACCGTGGCGGCGTCGTCGCCTGGCTGTGCGTCGTCGGCGCCGAGCACAATAATTCCGGGAGTCTCATGCAACCCAGTCTCGTCGCCGAGTCCGAGCTCACGGGCCGAGCAGACCATGCCGTCTGACACATGCCCGTAGGTCTTGCGGGCGGCGATCTCGAACCCGCCGGCCAGCACAGCGCCGGGCAGAGACACGACGACGAGGTCTCCGTGGGCGAAGTTGTCGGCGCCGCACACGATCCCTCGGGGCTCCGCCTCGCCGACGTCGACCTGGCACCAGCGCACCGTCTTGCCGTTCGAGTGCTCCTCGGACTCGAACTCCAGCACCCGACCCACGACGAGTGGGCCGCTCACGTCGGTGCCGACGACCTCCAGCGCCTCCAGCTTGAGGCCGAGAGACGTCAGGCGGTCGGCGAGCTCCTTGACGTCCAGGGTCGCCGGCAGGTCGACGTAGTCGCGCAGCCACGACACGGGGACTCGCATCTCAGAGCTCCATTCCGAAGGGCAGGGCGAAACGGACGTCGCCCTCCACCATGTCGCGCATGTCCGCGACGTTGTGGCGGAACATCAGCGTCCGCTCGATCCCCATGCCGAAAGCGAACCCGGAGTACGTGTCCGGGTCGATGCCGGAGGCCACCAGGACACGGGGGTTGACCACCCCACAGCCTCCCCACTCGACCCAGCCCTCGCCCCGGCAGGTGCGACACGCCTCCACGTCGGGCGCGATCCCCCGGCATACGAAGCACACCAGGTCGACCTCGGCCGACGGCTCCGTGAACGGGAAGTACGACGGACGGAACCGCGTGCCGATGCCGGCACCGAACATCGCGGCCGCGAAGTGGTCGAGCGTGCCCTTGAGGTGGGCCATCGACAACCCCTTGTCCACGGCCAGCCCCTCGACCTGGTGGAAGACCGGCGTGTGGGTCGCGTCGAGCTCGTCGGTGCGGTAGGTGCGCCCGGGGCAGATGACATAGATCGGGAGGTCGCGCGACAGCATGCTGCGCGCCTGCACCGGCGACGTGTGGGTGCGCAGGACGACGCCGGCGTCCTCGGGCTCGAGGAACATCGTGTCCTGCATCGAGCGGGCCGGATGGTCCTTGCCGAGGTTGAGCGCGTCGAAGTTGAGCCAGGCCGCCTCGACCTCCGGGCCCTCGGCGACCTCCCACCCCATCGCGACGAAGACGTCGCCGATGCGCTCCTGCAGCGTGGTCAGCGGATTGCGTGCGCCACGGGGGTCGCGGTCGTACGGCAGCGTCACGTCGACGGCCTCCTCGACGAGCATCCGTTCCTCGTGCTCGGCCTCCAGCTGAGCCGTACGACGGTCGAGCGCCTGGTTGACCGCTCCCCTGGCCTGCCCGACGCGCTGACCCGCATCCTTGCGCGCCTGCGGGGGCAGCGCGCCGATCTCTCGGTTGGCGAGCGCCAGCGGAGAGCGATCGCCAGCGTGGGCGAGGCGGGCGTCCTTCAGCCCGCCCAGGCTCGTGGCCGCCTCGATGGCCGCGACCGCCTCGTCGCGCATGGCCGCGACCTCATCAGCGTGCAGCGGACTCACCTCGACCGGGTCGTAGTCCTTGTTAGGGCCTGACATGAGCTCGCTTTCGACGGGGACAGCAACCCGAAGTCTAGGAAGTAGTCGAGAGCACGCGCGAACCGGTTTCCTGCGCCCCGGCTCAGCTGACTGCGGCAGGCTCCCCTGCTGGGAGCCAGACGCGCATCCGGGCACCACCGGCCGGCGACGACTCGACGTGCAGGACTCCCTCATGAGCCGCGACGAGACCCCCGACGATGTACAGCCCGAGGCCGGAGCCACCGCTGGAACCGTGCTTCCAGAACTTGGTGAAGATGCGCGGCCGGATCTGCTCGGCGATGCCCACACCTGCGTCGTCGACGATGAGCTCGGCTCCGCCGTCTGGCGTCGCCGTCAACCGCACGGTCACGTGTCCGTCCCCGTGCTTGATCGCGTTCTCGACGAGGTTCGCCACGATCTGCGCGAGCTTGTCACGGTCGACCCAGACGCTCGGCCTCCCCTCCGGCTCGAACGTGATGGCGCGTTCACCTGGCGCACTCAGGGGTTCGAGCTGCTGCGTGATCGCGTCGACGAGATCGACGGGCTCCTTGCGAACCGAGAGGCGCCCCGTGTCGATGCGGGCGACGTCGAGCAGCTCTCCGATGAGCCTGGTGAGGCGGTCGGCGTCCGCGTCGACGGTCCGCAGCATGAGCTGGCGCTGCGAGTCGGTGAACCTGTCCCACTTGGACAACAGGGTCGCCGTGAAGCCCTTGACCCCGGTCAGCGGTGACCTGAGCTCATGGGCGACCGTGGCGACCAGGTCCGAGTGCTCGCGGTCAACCCGCTCCCGCGACCGCGCATCGCGCAGGCCCAGGCTGACGACCGCGACGTCACCGCCGGGGGACTCACGGTGCAGCCGGGCGGTGACGAGGACCTCCCGCCCCGACTGCGCCTGCCAGGACGTCTCGAGCATCCTGCTGCGGATCCCGATGCCGTCGTACGGACTCACACAGCCGTACCAGTCGTTCCCGTCGAGATCCTGTAGGGCCACGACTGCAGACAGGTGTGAGCCGACACACTGTGCGCGCGCGATCCCGAGCAGCGTGACGGCAGCGGCATTGACATGCGTGACGGAGCCCGCCGCGTCGGCGACGACCACTCCGTCGGGCAGCAGCTCGAGCAACCACGCATCATCCACCTGCGAACCGGACCTTCCCTCTGTCGACGTCGACAGACTAACGTCCAGATCGTCGAGCGCGCCGATCAGCAAGAACGATCACGTGCAGCCGCGCCCCGGTTGCCACCATGGTTCACAAGGCCCTTCCCGACCGACAAAGTGAGCGAGCGCCGTTGTGACACATCCCGCCCCGGCCCCGTTGGCCCGGCGGCTCGGCACGGGCGACGCGCTCATGGTCGGGCTCGGGGCGATGATCGGCGCCGGCGTGTTCGCGGCCTTCACTCCTGCGGCGGCAGCCGCCGGCTCGGGTCTGCTGTTCGGGTTGGCGATCGCCGCGGCGGTCGCCTACTGCAACGCGGTGTCGTCTGCACAGCTTGCCGCGCAGTACCCGACCTCCGGAGGGACCTACATCTACGGGCGCGAGCGGCTCGGACCGTCCTGGGGGTTCGTGGCCGGCTGGGGGTTCGTCGTCGGTAAGACCGCATCGTGTGCGGCGATGGCGCTGACGTTCGCGGCGTACGCCGTCGATGGGGCTGGGTGGGTGCAGCGACTTGTCGCGGTGGCCGCGGTGCTCGTGCTCACGACAGTCAACCTGCTGGGTATCACCCGGACAGCAGCACTCGCACGTGTGCTGGTCGCCCTGACGCTGCTGGCGCTGCTGCTGCTCGTCGTGGTGATCGTCTGGAAGCAGGACTCCGCTGGGTCGCAGCCGAGTCCCTGGCGAGAGCTCAGCTCCTCCAGCCCGCTCGGCGTCCTGCAGTCGGCGGGACTGCTCTTCTTCGCCTTCGCCGGTTACGCACGGATCGCCACGCTGGGCGAGGAGGTCCGTGACCCGGGCAGGACCATCCCCCGCGCCATCCTGCTCGCCCTGGCGATCACGGCCGCGGTCTATGCCGCCGTCGCGATCTGCCTGCTCATCACACTCGGGGCCGACGGCATCGCTGCGACGCCGACACCACTTGTCGAGGCAGCGAGGGCGGTCGACGCCGCGTGGCTCGGTCCCGTTGTCCGCGCAGGTGCCGTCGTCGCCAGCCTCGGTGCCCTGCTCGCGCTCGTCGCGGGGGTTGGACGGACCAGTTTGGCGATGGCACGTCACGGTGACCTCCCACGGTGGCTGGCGGGCGTCGACGAGCGTCACCACGTGCCGCACCACGCCGAGATCGCTGTCGCACTCGTCGTGGTGGCGCTGGTGCTGACCACCGATCTGCGCGGCGCGATCGGCTTCTCGTCGTTCGGTGTCCTCGTGTACTACGCCGTCGCCAACGCCGCCGCGGTGACCCAGTCGAAGGAGCACAGGAGGCGGCCGCGAGCGGTCAGCATCGCCGGACTGGTCGCCTGCCTGACGTTGGTCGGCACGCTTCCCACCGAAGCGGTCGTGAGCGGGGCCGTCGTGCTCGCCACCGGCCTCGCGGGTCGTGCGCTCGTCCGGCGCCGGCGGAGCCGGTGACCTCCTGCCGCGTCACCTGTCTGAGCGGCGCTGGCGTTGCACGCGGGCTGTCGCGTACAGGCACACCGCGGCGGCGGTGGCGAGGTTGAGGCTCTCGGCCCTGCCGTAGATGGGGACTCTGACGACGGAGTCGGCGAGCGCCGCGTGCTCGGCCGGCAGGCCCCGCGCCTCGTTGCCGAACAACCAGGCGGTCGGTCGGGCCAGCGCGGCGTCGTCGAGAGCGTCGAGCGTGAGAGTGCCGTCACCGTCGGCGGCGAGCACCGTCAGCCCGCCGTCGCGCAGGCACGTCACCGCCTCGTCGACTGGTTGGCCGGAGACGACCGGCAGGTGGAACAGCGACCCCACCGTCGCCCGAACCGTCTTGCCGTTGTAGGGATCGACCGACGCACCTGCGAGCACCACAGCATCAGCACCCACCGCATCGGCGCAGCGGATCACGGCACCGGCGTTGCCGGGGTCACGGACGTCGGCGCAGACCACGACGAGGCTGGGGCGCTGTGCGATGACGTCGTCGAGGGGTACGTCGACGAAGCGGCAGACGGCCACGACGCCCTGCGGGCGCACCGTTTGGGCGAGTCCAGCGAGGGCCTCCGGTGCCACCGCGTGCCAGGCGGTGCGCGCACCTCTGACGGCTTCGCACAGGTCCGCGTGCCGGCTTTCGGCGTCGTGGGTGGCGAAGACCTCGACGACGCATCCCTCACCAGCAGAGCTCTTGAACGCCAGCGCCTCGCGCACCGCGTGCGGACCCTCGACGAGGAAGAGCCGTTCGGACCTGCGAGAAGCGCGCCGGGCGAGCTTGCGGGCCGACCTCACTCGCGGTGACCGAGAGGTCATCAGCTCAGGGCTCGACACTGGCGTGCTCCTGCTGTGCAGATCAGACTGCGATCAGGCGGGCTGACCAGGCAGGACCGATCAGGCGGACGCCTTCTCGGCGTTGGCCGGGGCGCTCGGGGTGGGCACGTTGGCCTTGGCGACCTCGACGAGCGTCACGAAGGCGGCGTTGTCGTTGACAGCCAGGTCGGCGAGGATCTTGCGGTCGACCTCGACACCAGCCAGGCGCAGTCCCTGGATGAACCGGTTGTAGGTCATCCCGTGTGCTCGCGCAGCCGCGTTGATCCGCTGGATCCAGAGCCGGCGGAAGTCGCCTTTGCGAGCCCGACGGTCCCGGTAGCTGTACATCAGGGAATGGGAGACCTGCTCCTTCGCCTTGCGGTACAGGCGTGAGCGTTGCCCCCGATACCCGGCTGCCCGCTCCAGGGTCTCCCGGCGTTTCTTGTGGGCGTTCACTGCCCTCTTGACGCGTGCCACGTTGGTCACTCCTAG
>Ga0136630_1001319_pt1 | contig 10068 bp, 10 predicted proteins | sample AntDrymUQ5682106_2_FD_105496 | JGI IMG/M metagenome (GOLD analysis project Ga0136630, IMG submission 105496) | Polar desert sand microbial communities from Dry Valleys, Antarctica - metaG UQ568 (21.06) | ecosystem: Environmental > Terrestrial > Soil > Desert | place: Antarctica: Dry Valley...
GCGATCGCCCCGGGCGGTCGCGTAGGTAAGGCCTGAAAAGGTCAGGTCGATGCCGACGGCGTGCCCGTACCGGCGCAGCAGTGCGAGATTGTTCCCGGTGCCGCAGCCGCAATCGAGGATCGCGGGAGCCGGTCGTCCGGCGGCCGCCTGGCGCAGCAGCGGCGTGATGAATCGCCTGAAGCCGTGGAACCAGAAATGATCGCGCTCAGCGCGCGCGGTGGCTTCGAGAAGACGATCCATCAGTGTGTTCGGCGTTCAGATTTCGAAGTTTTTGCGGTAAGCTCCATTCTATCTTTCCCACAATTGAATCGCCGGGGCAGGAGAGTACGTAGATGAGACTGAGTCAGAGTGTCGTTCTGTGTGTGGCATTCGCCTTCGCGGGGGGCGCGTGTGCAAAGAAGAAAGTCGAGCCGCCGCCGTTCGCCGCTGCGCCGCCTGCTGCAGCCGCGACACGCCCCGACAGTCCGCCACCACCGCCCCCTCCGCCAGCAGCGGTGCCACCCGCGGCACCAACCGAGGACGAGATCTTCGCGAAAACGACGGTGGAGGAGTTGAACGCGCAGAAACCGCTGGCCGACGTCTTGTTCGGATATGACTCGGTGGATATCTCCGAGGAAGGACGCGCGAGTGTGCAGAAGAACCTGACGTGGCTCAAACGCTGGCCGTCGACGAAGATCAAGATTCAAGGGCACGCCGACGCACGCGGCACCAACGAATACAATCTGGCCCTGGCCGAGCGGCGGGCCGATGCCGTTCGCGATTACCTCTCCAGCCTTGGCCTTGCCGCCGACCGCATCACCGTCGTCAGCATGGGCGAAGAACAGCCGTTCTGCTCAGAGGAGACAGAAGCCTGCTTGCAGCAGAACCGGCGCGGACATTTCGTCATCACGGCGAAATAGTCGCGCAGCTTCTGACGATCTCTTCCGCGGCCGATCGTGGATCGGCCGCCGCGATGATCGGCCGCCCGACGACGATGTAGCTGGCGCCGGCCGCAATGGCCTGCGCCGCTGTCATCGTCCTTTCCTGATCGTCCGCGGCCGCCTTTTCCGGGCCTCCGCTCCTGATCCCAGGCGTGACGATGGTGAAGTCCGCTCCGCAGGCCTGGCGGATCACCCCTGTTTCCTGGGCCGAGGCGACGACGCCATCGAGACCGGCCGTACGGGCCAGCTTTGCCAGTCGCACGACCTGGTCGAGGACGCGGGCGTGCATTCCAGCCTCTGCGAGGGCCTCGGCATTCATGCTCGTGAGGACGGTCACGGCGATGACAAGCGGCGCCTGCCGTCCTTCTTTGGCCGCCGTCGAGCGGGCGGCTTCAACCGCGGCCTGCATCATCCGCGTCCCGCCAACCGCATGCACGTTCAGCATCCAGACGCCGAGCGACGTGGCGGCGGCGACCGCAGTCGCAACCGTGTTGGGGATGTCGTGGAACTTCAGGTCGAGGAAGACACGATCGCCGCGCTCGGTCAGAGTGCGCACGATCGACGGACCCTCGAGCGTGAAGAGGCGGCTGCCGATCTTGAAGCTCCCCGCCACGCCTCGAAGGCTCTCGGCGAGCTCCAGGGCGCGGGCTCCGCTTTCGACGTCGAGGGCGACTAGGAGCTGATCCACGCCTGCTGCCGGGAGGTCGCGTCGAGTGTGCCGGTGAGGTCGGCAAGCCGCGAGAGCTGGTGACGCGCCATGTACGCGCGGAGGCCGTCGAGCAGCCGGTACCAGATGAAGGGATCGACGAAGTTGGCGGTCCCTACCTGCACGGCGGTCGCGCCGGCGATCATGAATTCGAGCACGTCTTCGGGGTCCGAGATACCGCCCATGCCGATGATCGGGATCTTCACGGCCTGGCGGCATTCGTAGACCATGCGGACGGCAATGGGCCGGATCGCCGGCCCGCTCAACCCGCCGACGATGTTCGTCAGCTTCGGACGCCGGGTGTCGACGTCGATCGCCATCGCGAGAAAGGTGTTGACGAGTGATAGGGCGTCCGCCCCGGCGTCCTCGGCCGCGCGTGCGAAGGACGCGACGTCGGTGACGTTCGGCGTCAGCTTCGGGATGATCGGCAGGCGGGTCACCTTGCGGACGGCGGCAACGACGTGGTGCGTGCCCGGCAGGGAACAGCCAAACGTGAAACCCCCTTCCTTGATGTTCGGGCAGGAGATGTTCACCTCGATCGCGGCGACGCCCTCCGCGTCCGAGAGGATTCGCGCCAGCTCCACGTATTCGTCGATCGTCGTTCCGCAGATGTTGACGAACACGACGGCACGGCGGTCCCGCAGTTCCGGCAGCTTCTCGCGGATGAAACGGTGGACGCCGATCCCCTGCAGCCCGATCGCGTTCAACATGCCGGCGGGCGTCTCGACGATACGCGGAGGCGGATGCCCCTCGCGCTCGGCGAGAAACAGCCCCTTGACCGCGACGCCGCCGAGCGTGGAGAGATCGACGGCGTCGGCGTACTCGACGCCATAGCCGAAGCATCCGCTGGCGGCGATGAGCGGGTTCGAGAGCGTCAGGGTGCCGAGAGAAACCGAGAGGTCGACGCTCACGTCAGTGCGCCAGCGCCTCCCAGACGACCCGGGTCGCGTCGAAGACCGGTCCGTCGATGCACGAGCGTGTATGGTGTGGCGCGCCAGAGCCGTCGCGCGCGAGCACGACGCAGGAATAGCAGCCGCCGAGGCCGCAGCCCATCACCTGTTCCAGGGAAACCTCGCAGCGGCGGCCGTGGGCTGCCGCGACCATCGCCACGGCGCGCATCATCGGGGTGGGTCCGCAGACATACAGGCGGAGATCGATCGAGCGGTCCGTCCTTGCGAGCGCCTGTTCGAGGGGAACGGTGACCCGGCCACGTGCGCCGCGGCCCCCGTCTTCAGTGGAGTACACGACGTGGACGCCGAGCCGTTCGAAGACCTCCGCGCAGTGGAGATCCTGCGTGCGGCGCGCGCCATAAAACAAAGTCGTCGCCGTTCCGCGCGCGATCAGGGTCTCGGCGAGCGTCGCGAACGGCGCGAGACCCACGCCGCCGGCGATCATCCACGCTTCTGCCGGCGGATCGACCGCTTCAAACGGACGGCCGAGAGGGCCGAGACACTGCAGACGCGCGCCGGCCTCCGCGTCGTAGAGCAGCGCGGTCCCCTTGCCGATGCGCTTGTTGAGGACGGTGAGGCCGGTGAGAAAACCGCGCTCGTCGCGCAGCCGCTGGAAGATCGAGAACGGGCGCCGCAGCAGCGGATCCATTCCGCGCGACACCTTCAGCATCACGAACTGGCCGGGCTGCGCGGCTTCAGCAATGGCGGGCGCGGCAAGCGCCAGCACGCTGTAGTCATCCGACAACCGCGTGTTCGATATGACCGCGGCGTCGACGTCGACCGGCATGGATCGAAGTATACACTTGCGACATGCGGTTCCTCCGCATGCTCACCAACTCGCTCATCGCGGGCGCGCTCGGAGCTGCGTTCCTCACGATCATCGTCATGCAGTTGAACCCGGGCGTGCCGCTCGCGTCGGCCACACCGTGGCGATGGTTCGTGACGCTCGGACTCTTCTATGGGCTGTTGATCGCCGCTGCGTGCTACGTGATGATCGTTGCGCGCGAATTCTTCGCCATGGACGTCATGTCCCCGGGATGGGCAAGCGTACGCGTACTCGCGTGGCTGTCGGCGGCGCTGTCGGCCGCCGCGGCCCTGCTGATGTGGCTCAACGTGCGCGGCTTCGCGCAGGCGCTGGGCGAAGAATCGGCCCGGCGCATGACGGCCGGCGCGATCGCCACGACCGCCTCGGCGCTGGTGCTGCTCGCAATTGCGGTCCTGCACTACTCGTTCGGGAGGCGGGGGAGCCGCGTCGGCGCGTCGCTGTTCGTGCTGGCCGTCGTTGCGTCGCTGGTGCTCCCGGTCGTCGCGCGCGGCGCAGGCAAGGATGCCGATCCCGATTCGATCGCGTGGAGATCCGAGCCCTTTCCGTCGGCGGATGGCGCCGCCGGCCCACGAGTGACGCTGATCGCACTCGATGGCGCGTCACTCGATTTCATCCTCCCGCGCGCGGCGGAAGGACGGCTGCCGAACTTCAGCCGCGTCATCGAAGGCGGGGCGGCGATCGACCTCGCGACGGTCCGGCCGACGCAGCCGGATCCTGTCTGGGCCGCGGTGGCGACCGGAATGTATCCGGCGAACAGCGGGGTCCGATCGGCGGCGCGTTACTACGCCAGGAACGACGACCTTGGTATCGATCTGCTGCCCGACCACTGTTTGTCGCACGCCCTCGTCCGAATCGGTCTCGTGAGCAACGAGCCGCGAACGTCCGACCAGTGGCAGGCGCGTCCGCTGTGGGGCGTCCTGTCCGATGCCGGCGTCTCGACCGGAATCGTGAGATGGCCGCTGACGCACCCCGCACAACCCGCCCTCGGGTTCATGGTCAGCGACCGCTTCCACCAGGCGGCACGCGCCGGGACACCGCTCGAGCGCACGGCGTATCCCCCGGAAACGGTGGACGTCCTGCGCGCGGCCGCGTCGTTTTCCTCGGCGTCCAACGCCGCTTCTCCGGCAGAGTTCATGGCGCGGACGCCCGAGGCCGCCGTGCGTGAGCGCGACCTGGTTTATGCGCGCGTCGCTCGAACGCTCCAGGAGCAACACCGTCCCCGGTTCATGGCGGTGCGCTACGAAGGGCTCGATGTGGTGGGGCACCACTACTGGCAATTCACGCAGCCGCCGGCTCCAAGCGGCGTCCCCGAGCGCCGGCGCCGCCGCTTCTCGGACGTGATCGAGCGGTACTACGCGATGATCGACCGAGAGCTCGGCGCCGCGGTCGAGGCCATGCAGGCCGGGGATCTCCTGATCGTCGTGTCCGGGTTCGGCATGCACCGGACCAGCCCGATCAAGCGCGCACTATCGCGGCTGCTGCGTGACGCGGACCTGAGCGGTACGCACGAACGTGCGCCGGACGGGTTCCTTCTGGCCTACGGTTCCGCCGTCCAGCACGGCCGCCCTCAACGCGGCTCCATCGTGGACGTGACGCCCACGTTGCTCTATTTCTTCGGCCTCCCGGTCGCGCTCGACATGGACGGCTTTGCGCGCTCGGATGTCTTCACCCGCGAATTCACCACGGAGCGTCCGATCACGTTCATTCCGTCGTATCGGTAACGCGGGGCGCGGGGCGGTATGCGCGCGACGCGGCCGCATGTTACGATCCCCTGATAACTCTTTAACGCGGCCCTGAGAGGCCGTGAAGAGGTGACGAATGAGAGTCGTTCCCCGGAGGTGTCCATGCCTCAGGTAATGGACGCCGACCGCATGTCCCGCGCGCTCACGCGCATCGCTCACGAAATCCTCGAACGCAACCGTGGCCTTGACGAGATCGCTCTCGTCGGTATCCGCACGCGCGGCGTGCCGCTCGCGCGGCGCCTGGCGCGGTCGCTGCGCGAGATCAACGGCGACGACGTCCCTACCGGCGCGCTCGACATCACGCTCTATCGCGACGATCTGATGCGGAACCCGGTCGGACCGCAGCCGGTCGTCCGCCGCACCGAGATCCCGTTCTCGATCGACGACCGCAAGATCCTGCTGGTGGACGATGTGTTGTACACGGGACGGACGATTCGCGCGGCGCTCGACGCGCTCATCGACTTCGGACGTCCGCGCGCCATCCAGCTCGTGGTGATGGTCGACCGCGGCCACCGCGAACTGCCGATCAAGGCGGATTTCGTCGGCAAGAACCTGCCGACCTCCCTCAAGCAGAGCGTGCAGGTGCGCCTCCAGGAAATCGATGGCGCGGACGAAGTGACGATCGAGGGGGAGGCATGAAGGCCACGGTGCAACAGGCCACGGTGCAACACGGTGCAACACGGGTAAACGAAGCGGCCAACGGACACATCGAGATCGGCACAACGCCGCGGGCGCTTCGCTCGAGACATCTGCTGGGCATCGACGGTCTCGAGGCGGACGAGATCACCCTGATTCTCGATACCGCCGAGGCGATGAAGGAAATTGGCACCCGCGCGATCAAGAAGGTCCCGACGCTGCGCGGCCGCACGGTCGTCAATCTGTTCTTCGAGCCAAGCACCCGCACTCGGACGTCGTTCGAGATCGCCGAAAAGCGGCTGAGCGCCGACACCTTGAGTATTGCGACGGCCATGTCGAGCGTCACGAAAGGGGAGTCGCTCCTGGACACGATCCGGAACATCGAGGCGATGTCCCCGGACATGATCGTCATGCGCCATTCGTCGTCCGGCGCACCCCACCTGCTCGCCCGCATGTGCCAGTCGACGATCGTCAACGCCGGCGACGGCACCCACGAGCATCCGACGCAGGCCCTCCTCGACGCCTTCACCATCCGCTCGCACAAGGGACGGCTGGATGGACTCACGGTCGCGATCATCGGCGACCTGATGCACAGCCGCGTGCTCCGATCCAACATCCTCCTGCTGCGCAAAGTCGGCGCTGATGTGCGCGTGTGCGGGCCCGCGACGCTGCTGCCCGCGGGCCTCGATCGCTTCGGCGTGGCGGTCACGACGTCGATCGACGAGGCCCTCGAAGGGGCGGACGTGGTGATGATGTTGCGGATCCAGCAGGAGCGCATGGACGGGCACTTCTTCCCGTCCGTGCGTGAGTACTTCTCGCTGTTCGGTCTCACCCGTGAACGATTGAAGCGCGCGAAACCGGACGTCATCGTCATGCACCCCGGGCCGATGAATCGTGGCGTCGAGATCGACTCGGAAGTCGCAGATGGCCCGGGATCCGTCATTCTCGAGCAGGTATCGAACGGTGTCGCGGTCCGTATGGCCGTGCTCTACCTGCTTGCCGGTCGGGAAACCGCAGCCGAGCGGCCGGAACGGAGCGAGAGCGAGTGAAGGCCGCCAGCCGGGGTGCAGGGGGCCCCGGCGATCACAGTTGAGGGCTGGTCCATACATGCAGCTGCTTTTGAAAGGCGGGCGCGTGGTCGATCCCGCGAATGGCGTCGACGGGATGCTCGACATCCTGATCGAGGACGGCAAAATCTCCCGGGTTGGCCGTGACCTGCCGGTAAACGGTGCCCATGTCTACGAGGTCCCACCTGGTGGCATCGTCGCTCCCGGCCTGATCGACATCCATGTGCACCTTCGTGAGCCGGGCCAGGAGCACAAGGAGACCGTGGCCACCGGAGCGGCGTCCGCGGTAGCAGGCGGGTTCACAGCCGTTGCGTGCATGCCGAACACCGATCCGATCAACGATCACGCGGGCATCACGCAGTTCATCCTGAAGAAGGCGGCGGAGGCGGGGCTGGTGCACGTGTATCCGATTGGCGCGGTTTCGATCGGATCGAAGGGTGAACAGATGTCGGAGCTGGGCGAGCAGCAGGCCGCTGGCTGCGTCGGGTTTTCGGATGACGGACATCCCGTTCGAACCGCGCTCCTGATGCGGCGTGCGCTCGAATATGCCGGCATGCTGGGCGTCCCGGTGATCGATCACTGCGAGGATCCGACCCTCAAGGGGGATGGGGTCGCGCACGAAGGGTTCTTCGCGTCGGCGCTGGGTCTGCGCGGGATTCCCGGCGCTGCCGAATCGGTGATGGTCGAGCGCGACATCTCGCTCGCCGAGCTCACCGGCGCGCCGGTCCACATCGCGCATATGAGCGCTCGCGAGTCGATCCGCGCGGTCCGGGCGGGGAAGGACCGCGGCGTCCGCGTCACATGCGAGGTCGCGCCGCATCATTTCACGCTGACCGACGAGGCGCTCGACGGGGCGGTGAAGTACGACACGAATCTCAAGATGAATCCGCCGCTGCGTGACAAGGCGGATGTGGCGGCATTGCTCGCGGGGCTCGCGGACGGCGTGGTGGATGTGATTGCCACTGACCACGCGCCGCATCACCTGGATGAGAAGATGGTCGAATTCGACCGGGCTCCCTTCGGGATCGTCGGTCTCGAAACCGCGGTGCCGCTGGTGTTCGATCGCCTGGTGCACACCGGGCGCATCGGCATTGAACGGATGATCGAGCTGCTGTCCGTCAATCCCGCGCGCCTGATCAACGTCCCGGGTGGAACGCTCGCCGCAGGGATGCCTGCAGACATCACGATTCTTGCTCCCGACGTGAAAACGACGGTCCGCGCCGGTGCGCTCCGATCGAAATCGAAGAACACCCCTTTCGACGGGTGGGAATTGCGCGGCGGAGTTGCCGCAACGATCATCGCCGGTCGAATCGTCTACCAGGCGCCGTAACCCGCACCGACGGACCCAAGGACCCACGGACCGACCGACCTACGGACCCAAGGACTCAGAGATGAACCGCACACAAGATCTGCGACAGCAGGCCGTGAAGAAGCTTCAGGAATTCGAAGTGCTCATGCGCCAGGGGCACTTCGACTACGGCAACGGGTTTCACGGCCGCGTCTACCTGAACCCGCATCAGCTGTTCCGGTATCCCTCGACGATCTGGCGTCTCGCGCAGGACCTCCTCGACATCCTGCCGGGCGACCTTCTCGCGAGCACCGAAGTCGTCGCCGGGCCTGCCACCGGCGGCGCGCTGCTCGCGCATACGGTCGCGGGGCTGCTCGATGGCCGCCGCGCGCTGACGCACCCGCCGTGCAGCTTTGCGCCGTTTACGAGCGCGGGTGACGGCTTCGTGCTCCGCGATTTCTATGCGGCCCAGATGAAAGGCCGCCGCGTGCTGCTTGCCGACGATGTGAGAAACACGGGGAAGACGTTCGAGCGGTGTGCCGTGCTGGTGCGGTCCGCGGGAGGGACGGTGCTGGCAACGATGGAGATCTGCGACCGCATGGAAGCCCTGACCGACGCCGGCGTGCCCAACTACGCGCTGATGGAATACGCCGCCCCTGAGAACTACGTGGCGGCAGAGTGCCCGATGTGCAAGGCCGCCGAGCCCATCACGAGTTTCTAGAGTTCATCACCACAGAGGCACGGAGACACAGAATAGTGGGTCTTCCCTGTGAGCTTTGTGTCTCTATGGTGTGATCTGTCTGTGCGCTCTATAACGCCTCAACTTCGCCCGGCACTGGATTCCTTGTACCAGGCGTACAACCGGGAGGAATCCGCCTCCGATCCGGTTCATCTCGTGCGGCCGTACAGCCGGAACGACGATCGTGAGATCGCCGGCTTCTGCGCGGCGGCACTCGCGTTTGGCCGGGTGGCGAGCGTGCTCAACTCGATCAGGACGCTCTTGCAAATCATGGGGCCACATCCCGCAGACTTCGTCCGGACGTTCGACCCGGAGGCCCGGCACGACGAGCTCCGGCAGATGGTGCACCGCTGGACGAAAGGGGTGGACCTCGTTGCGCTGCTGTGGGTCCTGCGGCAGATCGTCGAACAGGGTGGAAGCATCGAGGGGTTTTTCGCCGAAGGGTACTCCCCCGATGACGACGATGTGTCCGCGGCCCTCGACAGCTTTTCGACGAGAGCGCTCGCGCTGGATATCAGGCGCGCCTACACGCGCGTGCCGAAGCGACCGGGTGTCTGTTACTTCTTTCCGCGGCCGTCGAAAGGCAGCGCCTGCAAGCGGCTGAACCTCTATCTCCGCTGGATGGTGCGGTCCGACGAGATCGATCTCGGGGTATGGACGCAGATCTCAGCCGGCAAGCTGATCGTCCCGCTCGATACGCACGTGATCCGGCTGGGACGCTGCCTCCGCCTGACCAAATACGCGAGCCCCGGTTGGCGAATGGCGGCAGACATCACCGCGTCGCTGCGCGCGCTCGATCCCGCGGATCCCGTCCGCTTCGACTTCTCGCTCTGTCACGTTGGAATGATGAACGCCTGCGGATACGGCCGGAAGCAGGGAGATTCCCAATGCCCGCTCAGAGGTCTCTGTCATCCGCGCGTGCGCGGCCGGTGACGTGACACGGATCACGTGGCAACGTGCGGATGCAGGGCAACTCGCTGATACAGCTGCAGGGTTTCCTGCACCATGCGTTCGGCGCTGAACCGTGCCTTTGCCAGCGACAGACCTTCGGCGCCCATGCGGCGTCGCAGCGCGTCATCCTTGAGCAGCTTCACGATCGCCGCGGCCATCATTTCAGGATCGCGCGGCGGAACCAGAATGCCGGTGGCGCCGTCGCGTACCACTTCCGGGATGCCCCCGGCGGTCGTCGCCACC
>Ga0136630_1001320_pt1 | contig 10067 bp, 7 predicted proteins | sample AntDrymUQ5682106_2_FD_105496 | JGI IMG/M metagenome (GOLD analysis project Ga0136630, IMG submission 105496) | Polar desert sand microbial communities from Dry Valleys, Antarctica - metaG UQ568 (21.06) | ecosystem: Environmental > Terrestrial > Soil > Desert | place: Antarctica: Dry Valley...
CACGGCCCGGACGACATCTTTCCGGGCTTCCACCTTTCCGTCCGGGGCGACGGCGTCTTCGAGGTCCAAGAAGATCGCGTCGGCCTCGGAAGCGAGGGCCTTCTCGACCATCCGCGGGTTGTTCGCGGGGACGGCGAGTATGGAACGGGACGCTCTCACGCTTTTACTGGAACAGCTTCTCGACCGGCTCGCCGCGAATGGAGGCGTCGAGGACTTCCATTGGGTGGGCGGCTGGCATCTCGCGGCCCATCTTCTTCATGCTGGCCCGAAGCTGTAGCGTGCATCCGGGGTTGGATGTAACGATAATTTGCGCGCCGGTGGCGAGGACGTTCTTCGCCTTGCGCTCCCCGAGTTCGGCGGCGGGCTCTGGCTCGACCATGTTATAGATGCCCGCCGACCCGCAACAGACTTCGGACTCCCGGATCTCCTTTATCCCCAATCCGGGTATCTGCTTGAGGACGTGACGCGGCTGCTTGCGGATGCCCTGCGCGTGCCCCAGATGGCAGGCGTCGTGGTAGGCGATCTCGACCGGCAGGGGATGCCGCTCCGCGACCGGCCCAATGTCGTGCAGGAATTCCGTCACGTCCCTGACCTTCGAGGAGAACTCTTTGGCCCGCTCCGCGTACTCCGGGTCGTCGCGCAGGAGATGCCCGTACTCCTTCATCGTCGAGCCGCAACCAGCGGCGTTGACGATCACATTGTCCAGGTTCTCTCCCTCGAAGGTATCTATGGTCTTGCGGGCGAAATCAAGGGATTCTTCCTCGCGCCCGGCGTGGGTGGACAATGCGCCGCAGCAGCCCTGCTTCGGGGCGACGATCTCACATCCCTCCGCGGCCAGAACGCGCACCGTGGCGGCGTTGACGTGGGAGAAGAACACGCGCTGCACGCAGCCTGTCAGGATGCCGACGCGGCGGCGTTTCTCGCCCACCGGCTCGGTCAATTCCAGGATTTTCTCTTCTTTCGGGAGGTCAGGGAGCAGTGCCTCCATCGCCCGCATCCGGGCCGGGAGGCGATCCATGATGCCTGCCTTGCGGAGCCGGTCCCCGATGCCGAAACGCTGGTACAGTCGCATGGGAGCGGCGATGGCCCGCAAACGGTTCGGATACGGGAAGAACTTGAAGATCATCTCCCGGAATGCCTTATCATCGGCCCTTCGCTCGTAGCGGCGCTCTATCTGCCCTCGCGTAGCCTCGATGAGCTTGTCATACTGCACCCCGGACGGACAGGCCGTGACACATGCCATGCACCCGAGGCAAAGATCCCAGTGACGCACCATCTCGTCGTTCATCGGCTCCTCGTCGAGGCCCTTGTTCATCAGGTAGATGCGCCCGCGCGGCGAGTCCATCTCCTCCCCGAATAGCACGTAAGTCGGGCACGTCGGCAGGCAGAACCCGCAATGCACGCAGTCGTCTATTAGACCCTTGTCCGGCGGATGATGGTCGTCGAAGGCCGGGAAAGCGTAGCTGCCGCTCTCGGGCCGGTCCTTGCCCATGGTGTGCTGCAACGATTCCGTGGTGGCCGCGAAGGTGTTCTGCCCCACGTCCTCCGGGCTCCCGGCCCCGATGGCCCCGGCCATCGCGTCCTCACGCGCCGTACCCTCATCACTCCCGCGCTCCGTGGCGTCGGTCGCGTCGTAGCGATCCGTCATCAAAGACCTCCCAAATACCTGCCGGGGTTCATGCCGCCCCGGGGATCGAACTTCTCCTTCACCCTTCGCACGAGACCGAGATAGTCTCCCCCGTTGTCCCACGTACTGACCCTCTGCTTCAGGGTTAGCGGGGCGCGTTGCAGGGTTACGTTTCCGCTTTTGCGGGTTTGAATCTCACGCATCTCCCCCACGAACCCAACTGCGGCATCCTCATCTTCACCGGAGAACCCGATGAACGTCACCCCCGTACCAGCGTGACCGGTGATGCGCGGATGCGCGAGTCCCCTGCGTTCCGCTGCCCCCAGGACCGATTCGAGAACGGAGCCCAGTTCCGCTGGTGGAGCCCCGAGTTTCAGTACGATCTCATCGGCGACCGCAGGCGGCGTCAGGGGACCGAGATGGTCCGCTTCCTCTTCCGATAGCGTCCGCACCTCTCCGAACTGCTTGAGGAGGAAGGAAGCTGTCTCCACCTTCGCGTCCATGCCGCCGGGGATGCTTTCGAGTAGCACCGTCAGTAACTTCTCGTCCTCGGCGTAGTGCAGTTCGATAGCCGTGGCCTCGACCTGAGAATGAACTATGGACTGTGTCGCTTCTTGCGCTTGTTGGGGGCTCTCCACTTCGACGGCGACCGTGCGGGATGCTTTGGGGAGCGGGTGGAGGCGGAAGTTGGCTGTGGCGATGATGCCCAGGGTTCCCAGGGAGCCGGTGAAGAGCTTCGATAAGTCGTAGCCGGCTACGTTCTTGACGACCTTGCTACCGGCTTTGGCTACGGTGCCGTCGTGAAGGACGACGGTTATGCCGATGATCAGGTCTCGCACGGTCCCATACTTGTACCGCCGAGGCCCCGATGAGTTGGCAGCGATGATCCCCCCTAGCGTCGCGCCGCTCTCCGGCGGGTCCAGGGCGAGCATCTGGTCCGACTCTGATATGCGTTCTTGCAAGTCTTCGAGTCTCACTCCGGCTTCGGCACGGAATATCTGGTCGCCGGGCGTGTGCTCCATTATCTCGTTCATGCGCGTGGTGCTCACGATGAGGTCGAGTTGGCGCGGCGCGTCCCCTAGGTGCGTCTTCGTGCCGCCGCCGCGGGGGGAGACGGCGAGACCCTCGCGGGCGGCGAGCTTCATCACGCCACTGATCTCCTCTACGGAACCCGGCTCGACCACGAGGGCGGGCTGTACGCCCTCGATGGCGTCTTCGGTCGTGGCTTCGCGGATGTTGTCCGAGCCGACTATCTGGCGCAGATCCCCGGTGATCCCTCTCTCCGTCTGCATCAGAACTGCTCCACGATTCCGGCCTTCTGAAGCGGGTGCATGTGGAAGGGTCCGGGACGTTCGCCGCAGAGGCGGGGGGTCGGGAATATTTTGCCTGGGTTGGCGAGCTGGTGCGGATCGAAGGCGCACCGGAGTAGCTGCATGACGTTCATGTCGTCGTCGGTGAACATCTTGGGCATGTACTTCTTCTTGTCCTCCCCGATGCCATGTTCGCCCGTGAGCGAACCGCCGTGTTCCAGACAGGTGAAGACTATGTCTCCCGCCAGCTTCTCGGCCTTCTCGGCCTCGCCCTCCGTGCTGTTGTTGTACAGAACGAGGGGATGCAGGTTCCCGTCTCCGGCGTGGAAGACGTTGGCTACCCGTAGGCCGTAATCTTCGGACAACTCGGAGATCCTCTTCAAGACCGCCGGGAGTTCAGTGCGCGGGATCACGCCGTCCTGGACGTAGTAGTCGTTGGAGATGCGGCCCATCGCCCCGAAGGCGGCCTTGCGGGCTTTCCAGAAGAGGGCTCGTTCCGCGTCGTCCTCGGCCACCCGGATCTCTGTCGCCTCGTTCTCCTCGCAGATCTCCAACACTCGCCCGAACTGTTCCTCGACCTCAGCTTCAGGTCCATCCAACTCTATAACCAGCACCGCGCCCGCATCCGGCAGACCTGGATGCACGGCTGCCTCGACGGCCTCTATCGTCAGCCGGTCCATCATCTCGATGGCCGCCGGGATGATCCCCTCGCCGATGATGCCGGAGACCACCCCGCCAGCCCCCTCCGGGTCTTCGAACGCCGCAAGAAGCGTCTGTACCGATTCGGGAACCCGGACCAGACGCAGCGTGATCTTTGTGGCTATCCCGAGCGTTCCCTCGGAGCCGACGAACGCGCCGAGCAGATCGTAGCCCGGAGCGTCCGGCGCCAAGCCGCCGCCGATATGCGTCACGGAGCCATCCGGCAGCACGACCTCGGCCCCCATCACATGATTCGTCGTAAACCCGTACTTCAGGCAGTGGACGCCGCCGGAATTCTCCGCCAGATTCCCGCCGATGGAGGAGACGATCTGGCTCGCCGGGTCGGGCGCGTAATAATATCCCTCGTCCGCGACCTCCTGGCTCACCCAGATGTTGATCACGCCCGGCTCCACGACTATCCGCTGATTCGGGATATCCACTTCGAGGATCTTCCGCATCCGGGTAAGCACGATCAAAACCCCGGATTTGACGGGCAAAGCACCACCGGACAGCCCTGTCCCCGAGCCGCGGGCCACGAAGGGAATCCCCTCGTCGTAGCAGAGTTTGACTATACGCTGGACGTGTTCGCCGGTCTCGGGGAGGACCACGAGATCGGGGATGACGCGGTAGTTCATCAGGCCATCGCACTCGTAGGTGCGTAGTTGCTCGTGCTCGTGGATCACGCCTTCGGTGCCGAGAATTCCTTCCATCGCCGTTATGAGGCGGCTACGCTCCATGTGTGTGCCCTCCTTCGTGGGGAAGTCTCAGCTTCCTTACCCTATCTCGTGTTGCGCGGCCTCTTCCAGCAGGGTGAGTAGCGCCGAATGGTCCCTGTCGCCCCGGCCCCTGGCTTTGGATGCTTCGAGCATCTGATCCACGATGGCCGTGACCGGTAGGGTCACCCCGTACTCCCTGCCAGCCGCGAGGGCTATGCCCAGATCCTTGTGATGCAATTCTATCTTAAAACCCGGCTCGAAGTCATGGCCGAAAAACTTCTCCTTCTTGGCCTCCATCACCGCGCTGCCCGCAAGCCCCCCCGATAACGCCTCGACCACCTTCTCCGGCGCGACGCCCGCTTTGGAGCCGAGCACCAATGCTTCGCTAACAGCCTCGATGTTGAGGGCCACCACGATCTGGTTGCACGCTTTGACCACCTGCCCGCTCCCAACCGGCCCCACGAGCGTGGCAACCTTCCCCATCACATCGAACAGCGGTTTTGCCCGCTCGAAGTCTTCCTCTGATCCACCCACCATGATCGAAAGCTCACCGTTAATGGCCCCCACGTCCCCCCCGGAGACCGGCGCGTCCAGCATCGAGGCCCCACGCTCCCCGGCCTTCGCGGCAAGCTCCTTCGTCACCACCGGCGAGATCGTGCTCATGTCCACGATTAGAGAGCCTTCCCCGAGTCCTTCGAGGACGCCGCCCTCCCCGGCCAAGACCTCTTCTACCTGGGGAGAGTCCGGCAGCATCGTGATGATTATGTCGCTGTTCTCCGCCACCTCTCTGGGGCTGCCGGCGACCTCCGCAGTCCCTTCTTGCGCCAGCTCTTCGGCCTTCTCCTCGGTGCGGTTGTAGAGCACCAGCTCGTAGCCGTCCTCCATCAAGTTTCGCGCCATTGGCCTGCCCATGATCCCCAGACCCACGAAACCAATCTTCTCTGCCATCGCTCATCCCTCCTTAAAGCTTCAGGTCCGGAACCTTAACGTCTTTGCCGCGCAGTTCTTTGGGCAGCCACTCGAGGCTCTCTTCCGTCGTCTCCGTCGTCGGACCGTATTCGAGACCGACGTAGCCGTCGTAGCCCAACTCCTCCAAAACACCAAAGACGTAGGGGTAGTGGATCTCGCCCGTCCCCGGCTCCCCTCGCTCCGGCGAATCGGCGATCTGGACGTGACCGATGCGGTCGAAGTGCTCCCTGAAGTTGGCGACCAGGTTCCCCTCCATCCTCTGCATCTGGAAGAAGTCGTACTGGATCTTCACGTTCTCACGGCCCACGCTCTTCACGAATTCGACCGCCTGCTCCGTCTTATTCAGCAGATAGGGCCCGTTATCGAAGGTGCTCAGCGCCTCCACCATGACCTCGACGCCGGCATCCCGGGCCTCGTCGGCGGCGAACCCGACGTTCTTTCTCGCGAGCTCGAGCTGCTCCTCTCTGCCCATGCCGTCTATCTCGAGCCCGACGAGGACGTTCATCCTCCGGCAGCCGAGGGACCGCGCCAGCTCCAGCGCAACCGGCACGTTCTCCCGGAACTGCGTCTCCCGCTCCGGGTCGCTGACCAACCCCCGGTCTCCAGCCCCCAACATGTCCCCGGCGTCGAAGTTGAAGAGCGCGACCTCGAGCCCCGCGTCCTTGACCGCCCTCTCGACCTCCCCCGGGTCCTCCCCCACGGCCCCAGGCCACCAGAACTCGACCGCCGAAAAGCCCGTCTCGGCCGCCCGCCCGAAACGCTCCAGAAACGGAGCCTCGCTGAACAACATGAAAACGTTCGCGCAGAACCTCATTCTCCTCCTAACTCCCCAGAACTCGCCCAACAAATCCGCAATTCTAAGCACTTACTAGCACAGCCACAAGCCTCGGTAAAGTGCGTATTCCGTATCGTAGAAAACGAGGCGGTCGTGGCTCTCAGGAGGAGCCGAAAGCTTCGGCGAAGGCGGCGGAGACCCTCTTGATATTGGGGACGAGTTCGTCCAGGCGTCCTTTCTTCAGACGGCTCGCCGGCCCGGAGATGCTCATAGCGGCGAAGACCTCGCCATCCGGGCCGAAGATGGGAGCAGCGAGGCAACGGACGCCTACTTCTTGCTCCTCGAAGTCGATCGCGTAGCCGTCCTTGCGGACCTTCTCGAGCTCGGTCTTGAGTTGGGAGGGGTCGGTTATCGTGCTCACGGTCTGCTGGGGCAGGCCAGTACGGTCGATGACGAAGCCTACGAGACGCGGCGATTGATAGGCCAGGAGGATCTTCCCCGTCCCGCACGAGTGAAGGGGAACCCGGTTGCCTGGCTCGGTGAAGATTCGCAGCACCCGGGTCGGCGGGAACGCTTGCTCTATGTACACGGCCGTATTCCCCTCCAGCATCGCCAGGTTCACGGTCTCCTGGCTCACCTGCACCAACTCTTCGAGGAATGGCAGGGCCAGCGGCCCGATGCGCTCCCGGGCCGCGATTGCCATCATCAGGGCCTTGAATCCCAGGTCGTAGCGCCGGGTTCGCTCGTCCCGGCGGACGTAGCCCCGGGCGGTCAGCGTCCCGAGCAGCCGATGCACCGTCCCCACCGCCAGGTCCGTGGCCTCCCCGATCTCGCTCACGCCCAGATCTCCCCCCGAACGGCTCAGGAACTCCAAAATTTCTAGCGCTCGCTTGACCGACTGTACCCCGCCCGTGCGCTGTTCCATTTCTCCTTCCACCTACCCCGCCCGTGCGCTGTTCCATTTCTCCTTCCACCTCGACCTCGCCCGCTCTTGCCTCGCCAAGCGCGGAAAGGACCGCGCCGGCAAAAGGCTCTCACGAACACGCCTAGCCGTCAAGCGGTTTTTCGTATCGTGAAAAAGGAGATTGCAGGACACAAGTATCCGGTGGAACAATAGGGTGGGTCGTGGGAACAATAGGGTGGATCGTGGGAAAGAAGGAGGTCTTTCTGTGACGAAGATGAGGGTCATGGAGGCGGCGGTAAAGATCATGGAGGACGAGGGCGTCGAGTACACCTTCGGCATACCGGGGGCGGCGATCCTACCTCTATTCAAGGCGCTCGAAGGTTCGGAGAAGATCAAGACCCTCGCGGTGCGCCACGAGGAGGGCGGGACGCACGCGGCGGACGGCTACGCCCGGGTTACGGGGAAGGTGGGCATCAACATCGGCACCTCGGGACCCGCGGGGACCAACATGATCACGGGCCTCTACACCTGCATGGCCGACTCTATACCGATCATTTGCATTACAGGACAGGCCCCGACACACATGCTGCACCAAGAAGCTTTTCAGGCCGTAGACATAGTGGAGATAGCAAAGCCAGTCACCAAGTGGGCCGTGCAGGCCAAAGAGACGGCGCAGATACCCTGGATCTTCCGCAAGGCCTTCAAGATAGCGCGCGAGGGACGCCCCGGCCCGGTCCTCATAGACCTGCCGCTCAACGTGACGCAGGGCCAGGAGGTGGAGTACGACCCGGAGCTCGATGGCCGGCTGTCCTTCGAGAGGCCCGAACCCAACCCGGAGGCCATCCGGCGTGCGGTCGAGATGATCCTGGAGGCCGAGAGGCCGATGCTGATGCCCGGCGGCGGAGTCATCATCGCCGAAGCCTGGGAAGAGCTCGTCGAGCTCGCCGAGTACCTCCAGGTGCCGGTGACCCCAACGTACATGGGCAAGGGCGTCATCCGTGAGGACCATCCGCTCTACGCCGGGATCGTCGGCATCCAGACCAGCCAGCGCTACGCCAACGCCCTCTTCCTGGAGAGCGACCTAGTCGTCGGCATCGGCAACCGCTGGGCCGAGCGGCACACCGGGGACCCGGAGGTCTACCGAGGAGATCGCAAGTTCGTCCACATAGACATAGACCCCTTCCAGCTAGGCAGAGTCATCCCTCCCGATCTGGGCATCGTCTCCGACGCCAAGCTCGCCCTGAAGGCCATGCGCTCCGCCGCCGGCGACTTGACCGCGGCGTGCGAACCCGATTCTTGGGTAGAGAGGGTTGACGAGCTGCGCTCGTCTATGCACAGGAAGACGGACTTCGACGAGGTGCCGATCAAACCGCAGCGGGTCTTCAAGGACATGAACGAGTTCTTCGACGAGGACACCATCTTCGTGACGGCCATCGGACTCTACCAGATCTGGTCGGGGCAGTTCCAGAAGACCTACAAGCCGCGCCACTACCTCTGCTGCGGGCAGGCGGGACCTTTAGGGTGGGAGGTCCCTGCGTGCATCGGCGCCAAGCTCGGCAGGCCGGACAACCTCGTCGTCGGGGTCGTCGGGGACTACACCTTCCAGTTCCTCGAGGAGGAGGTTGCGGTCGCCGTGCAGTACAGGATCCCCTACGTGCTGGTCATGCTGAACAACGCCTACGCGAGCCTGATCCGGCAGCCCGAGGATAAGAAGTACGACATGGACTTCGCGGTGAGCTTCGCCTACGAGGGGCCGGACGGGGAGGGACCGAACGAGGGACCGGAAGGCCCGATGGGCGTGGACTTCGTCACTTTTATGGAGTCCCAGGGCGCATTGGGCCGCCGGGTCACGAAGCCCGAGGACATGAAGGAGGCGTTCCGGTGGGCCGTCGAGGCCAGCGAGGAGAAGCGGGTTCCTGCGCTCGTCGAGGTCATCGTGGAGCGAGAGACGGATGCGGCCATGGGCGTCTCCATAGACGCCATCAACGAGTTCGAGCCCGTCGAGGACAAAGCCTCCGAACCCTCGGAATCGATCCCGGAGAGGGATTAGAAGGTCCCCGTGCAAGACGACCTGAGAGAGATCCTCGCGGCCGGTCTCGCCGCCGCCGACCCTGCCGACGCCGTCCGCCGCTCACTGCGCGTGGTCGGAAGCGAGATCTCCGTCGGCGGACGCGCCTTCGAGGCCGGGAGCGTCTCCGTCGTCGCGGCGGGCAAGGCCGCAGGCGCGATGGCGCGGGCTGCCGTGGAAGTGCTCGGAGACAAAATCTCCGGCGGCATCGTCGTAACCAAGGACGACCACGACCCTGGGCCGGAGGGCCTTGAGACCGTCTTCTCCTCCCATCCCGAGCCAGACGAGCGCGGCGTGGAGGCGGCTAGAAAGGCTCGGGAGCTTGCCGAATCCCTGGAGGACAACGACCTCCTGTTGGCCCTCATCAGCGGCGGGGCTTCGGCGCTTTTGGCCGATCCGGGGGAAGGAATCGGCCTCAACGAACTGAAGCGTCTCACCGGGGACTTGCTCCGCAGCGGGGCGGATATCTCGGAGATCAACACCGTCAGGAAACACGTATCCACCCTCAAGGGCGGCGGTCTGGCGAATCTCGCGGCTCCCGCGCCCACGCTCGCGCTCCTGCTCTCCGACGTGGTCGGCGACGAGCCTTCGTCCATCGCAAGCGGCCTCACCGCCCCCGACCCGACCACGCTGGAAGGGGCAAGAAGCGTACTGGAACGCTACGGCATAGAGCCGCCGGAGAGCGTGACACGGCATCTGGCAACGGCCGAGGAGACGCCCAAACCGGGAGATGACCTCTTCGACAAAGTAGTCAACGTCGTCTGCGGCGGCGGGCGGCACGCGGCGGAGGCGGCGGTCGAGAAGGCGCGGGAGCTTGGCTACGCGCCGCTATTGCTCTCCACCTTCTTCACCGGGGACGCGAGGGGCGCGGCCTCGATGTACGCCGCCGTGATCTGGGAGTCCCTGGCGAGCGGCAACCCCGTCACCCCGCCCTGCGCCATCGTCGGGGCCGGGGAGGCGACCGTCACGGTGCGCGGCGACGGGACCGGAGGCCCGAAC
>Ga0136630_1001322_pt1 | contig 10062 bp, 7 predicted proteins | sample AntDrymUQ5682106_2_FD_105496 | JGI IMG/M metagenome (GOLD analysis project Ga0136630, IMG submission 105496) | Polar desert sand microbial communities from Dry Valleys, Antarctica - metaG UQ568 (21.06) | ecosystem: Environmental > Terrestrial > Soil > Desert | place: Antarctica: Dry Valley...
AAACGAGATGTACTTCGGCGCCAGGTTCGAGAAGTCGAAGGACGGGGAGACCACGTTCGCCGCCATGTTAGTGGAGATCTGGGCTATTGCGATCACGAACATGGCGAGGATCAAAAGCGCCGGGATGTCGCCGGTGAGGCGCGTGACGAGCGTCACCGGGTCCCATATGGCCTCGTCGAATACCACGATGGTCGCAGCCGTGACCGCGATGCCGATGAAGGAAAACGCCGTCATCGTCAGGGGAAGCCCGATAGCCTGTCCGACGACTTGCGAACGCTGGCTCTTCGCGTAGCGAGTGAAATCCGGGATGTTGAGGGACAGCGTGATCCAATACCCCACGTTCGCCGCCAGCGACGGCCAGAAGAGAGCCCAGAACGGCGCGTTGCCTTGCTGTAACTGCGCCGATGTGGAGAACACGTTGCTGATGCCGCCGCCGGCCACGAATCCCCAGATGAGAAGCGCGATGCTGCCCCCGATCAGGAGCGGCGCGGAGAGCGACTCGAAAACCTTCACACCCTCGATGCCGGTCAGGATGATGACGACCTGTATCGCCCAGAATACGAAGAAGGCTATGAAAGCGTGGTTCGGGATATTCGCCCAGCCGCCCCACGCGGCGGTCGTCAGGACATCGAGGGCGACACCGCCGAGCCAGGTCTGGATGCCGAACCAGCCGCAGGCCACCAGGGCGCGGGCCATCGCCGCGAAGTTTGCCCCGCGCACCCCGAAGGAGGCCCGGACAAAGACCGGGAATGGGACGCCGTACTTCGTTCCCGCGTGGGCATTGAGGAGCATGGGGACCAGGACGATCACGTTCCCCAGCGAGATGGTCAGGAGCGCCTGCCACCAGTTCATGCCGGCGGCTATGAGGCCGGAGGCCAGCAGGTAAGTGGTGATGACTATGGACATCCCGATCCAGAGCGCCGCGATGTTGTACGTCGTCCAGGTGCGCTCTTCTGGCTCTGTCGGCGCGAGGTCGTTGTTGTAAAGCGGCGACGCGCTGACCTCCGCCCTTATGCGCGCCAGCTCCGCCGGGTCGTTGATCGCCAGGTCCCGATATTCGTCCCGCTGCATGAGTTCTCCCTTCGGTCGCGCTGGTCAGCTTGTCAGCATTCTGGTTTCGCTGACGGCTACTTCTTTGCCGCCCTTTACCGCAACTCCACGCCGTGCCGCTCCATGAGCTCCGGAACTCGCTCCATGTGGAAGGTCAGGCTGTATCTGGCGGCGACCCCGGAGATCCTCCCCAAATCCGGCGGCCCGCCTGGCGGCGTCGAGGAGAGGACCTCCGCCAGATCCTCGAAGTATCTCTCGAAGCCCGCCGGGGAGATGATCTCCAGTATTCGCGCTCTCTCCGGCCCCGCGTTCCAGAAGGCGTGGGGAACGCCACGAGGCTTTATGACGTAAGCTCCCGGCCCGGCCACGAACTCCTCCTCGCCGACCATCACCCCGACCTCGCCCTCGATCACGAACGAAACCTCATCCTCGTTCTCGTGCGTGTGCGGTGGACCGGCCAGAACCCTCGGCTCCAGCGGATGCTCGACCATCGAATACGCGCCTCCCGTCTCCTCTCCCGAAACCTTGCCCACGACCCCGAAACTGCCCCGCAAGACGACCTCGCCTTCGTTCGGAAGGATCATCCTTCTCTCATTCGCCACGGGAAAGCCTCCTCAACTCGCCGCCCGCTCCATCGTCTTCTCCGCGAGCCGGTGAAGCGCCCGCACGCTCATCTCGATATCCTCCTCCGGCGTGTCCTCGTCCGTCGTGTGGCTGAGACCCCGCAAGCTTTTCACGAAGAGCATCACCGTTGGCATAAGGCGCGCCATCTCCGCCGCGTCGTGCAGCGGCCCGCTCGGCAGGCGGTGGGATCTGCCGGCTATTTCGGTGATCGCCTCATCTGCCAGTTCGATCAAGGCGCCATCGAACGGGATGGGCTCTATGCGCCACAACCGCTCCCATTCGATGGAGACGCCTTCCTCGTCGGCGATGCGCTCGGAGTTTTCTTTGGCTGCCGCGAGCATCTCCGCCAGCACGTCCGCGTCGAGGGCGCGCTGGTCGAGGGACATCTCGCACCACCCGTTGAAGGCCGTCACGATGGCCGGGCTGACATTCACGAACCCGGTCGTGGCCCGCACGTCGTCGCGGCGAGCGGCGTCGTCCCGGAACTCGATAGCGGATCGGGCCGCCGCAATGAAGGCATCACGGCGCACGTCCATCGGCGTGGAGCCGGAGTGGGCATGTTGTCCCGTGAAACGAACGGCGTGCCGCTCGACCCCGAAGGTGCCGAGCACGACGCCGAGCGGGAGGTCCATCCGCTCCAACACCGGGCCTTGCTCGATGTGAAGCTCCAGGTACGCCACCGCGTTCTCCAACTGACGACCAGCCTCGTTCACCCGGTCGAGGTTCACGCCATGCTTCCGCAGCGCGTCCGGCAGCGTCACGCCGTCTTTGTCTTTGAGGTTCCGCACATCATCGGGTTTGAGCGCGCCGGCGGCGGCCCCTGATCCGAAGAGGCTTCGTCCGAAGCGGGCACCTTCCTCGTCAGCCCAATCCACAAGGCGCAGGGTGACGGGGCGTTGTCGCGGAGCGAGGACGCGTATGACTTCGAGCCCCCCGATCACATTCAAGGCCCCATCCAGCCAACCGCCATTCGGCACGGAATCCATGTGCCCGCCGATCAGGACGGCCCTCTCGGAGTCGCCGGGAGCCGTGGCCCAGATGTTGCCGGCCTCATCAGTCTCGATCTCCGAGATGCCATCTATCTCCGATAACTTATTCGTCAGCCATTCTCGGGCCTCTTTCCATGTCTCCGTCCAGGCTACGCGACGCGCACCGTCCGGGCCGCCGGTGAGTTCGGCAAGCTCCTTCAACTCCTCGACGGCGCGGCGGGCGTCCACCCCTTCGGCCTGCATCAGCCGACCTTCTCCCGCGTACCCACCTCGGCGAGAGCCTCCTCGAAGACGTTCGCGGCTTGCGTGGCGGCCTCGTGGGTGATGGTGAGCGGAGGCGAGATGCGGATGGTGTTCGCCTTCAAACCGCCCTTCCCGACCAGCACGCCACGTTCCCGGCACGCCTCCATGAACCTGGCCGCCGCCCTCGGGTCCGGCTCTCCATCCGGCCCGGTAAGTTCGATGGCGAGCATCAGCCCACGACCGCGCACCTCCCCGGCCATCGGGTTGCGTTCGGACATCTTCACGAGACGGTCCTTCAGGTAACCGCCGACCTCATCCGCATTGCGTTGCAGGTCGTTCTCCAGGATGAACTCGATGTTCGCCAGCGCGCCGGCGCTGGAGACGTGGTTGCCGCCGAAGGTGGAGATGTGGAGTTTCGGGGAGAGCGAGTCCACGATATCGGCCCGACCCATCACCGCGCCGATTGAGAGGCCGTTCCCAAGACCCTTCGCCATCGTGACGAGGTCCGGCTCCACCCCGGATTGCTCGATGCCCCAGAAGTGGGATCCCGTGCGCCCGAACGCCGTCTGCACCTCGTCGGAGATGAACAGGATGCCGTGCTCGTCCAGAATTTCTTTTACCCGTGAGAGGTACGCCGGCGGAAGCTCTATGAAGCCGCCGACGCCCTGTATCGGTTCGGCGATGAACGCCGCGACGTGGCCCGTGGTGGAAGTCTCTATGAGGTTCCGGACATCTTCGGCGCACGCCCGGGCGAACTCCTCAGCGTCCTCGAACTGACGGTATATTGGACTATACGAGCGGTGCGGGGTCATTGCGTAGCTCACGTCGAGGGCGGAGCGGGGCGTCGCCCGCCAGGAGCCCTGACCAGTGATCCCCATCGTCCCAAACGAGCCACCGTGGTAAGAGCCGCGCAGGGCGATGATCTCGCTAGAGCCCCTGTAGTGCGTCGCAAACAGCAAGGCCGCCTCGTTCGCCTCCGAGCCACTGCCGACGAAGAAGACCTTTTTATCGCCCGAGATGGGAGCGAGTTCGACCAGCTTCTCGGCGAGCTTGACCTGGTTCTCGATCAAATACAGCGTCGAGGAGTGGAAGATCTTGTCAGCCTGCGCTTTGACGGCCTCCGAGATCTCCGGCACCGCATGTCCGCTGATGGTCGTCACTATGCCGCCGAAGAAGTCCAGATACTCGTTGCCCTCCGAGTCCCAGACCCTGAATCCCTCGCCGCGCACCAACTCCACCGGGCGCTCGTAGTTCAGGGAGATCCACTCCGGCAAAACCGCTCTGTGTCTGGCCGCCAATTCTTCTGGATTCATGCCACATACCCGCCTTCCAATATACTCATCACGACGAGCGGCTCGTATGCGCCGCAGACCCGGCCACGCTCACATCCGCGCCTCCATAAGGGGCGCCTCGAAGCTCCGCTCGATGAACCGCCCGGAACCATGCTCACCGACCACCTCGCCATCCCGGTACACGAGGTTGCCGCGCACGTACACGGAGGCTGGGCCGCCAGTAAACGTCATCCCCTCGTATGGCGTGTAGTCCACATTGCCGTGACGATTCTCCACCGTGGCGGTGATCTCCAGTTCCGGGTCCCAGAGAACGATGTCGGCGTCCGCACCGGGGATCAGGGCTCCCTTGCGCGGGTACATGCCGTGGATCTTCGCCTGGTTGGTCGAGAGTACCGAGACGAACTGGTTCTCGGAGAGGTGGCCCTCGCTCACCCCGAGCTTCCAGAGCGTCATCGCCCGTTCCTCAGCGCCAGGGAGGCCGTTGGGGATCAAGGTGAAGTCGTCGCGGCCCAACTCTTTCTGTCCCTCGTAGTTGAAGGCGCAGTGGTCGGAGCCGAATATTTGCAGGTCCCCGATCTGCAACCCCCGCCACAGCGCCTCCCGGTTCCATTCGCGCCTCAATGGCGGTGAGCAGACGTACTTCGCGCCCTCGAACCCCTCACGCGCCAGGTCCTCGTATGAGAAGGCGAAGTATTGCGGACAGGTCTCCGCGTACACGGTCTGTCCCAGCTCGTGCGCCCGGTGGACCTCCTCAAGCGCCGCCGCGCAGGAGACGTGGACGACGAGCAGCGGCGCGCCGGCTATCTCGGCGAGCTGGATGGCCCGGTTCGTGGCCTCCGCCTCGACCTCCGGCGGGCGGGTGAGGGCGTGAAAGCGCGGGGCGGTGTCGCCGCGAGCGAGAGCCTGTTCCTGGAGCTTGCTTATTACGTCGCCGTTCTCGGCGTGGACCATGACGAGGACACCGGCATCGCGGGCTATCTGCATGGCCTCGAACAGGTCGTCGTCTTCGGTGTAGAGTGGCGTGCCCTTATACGCCATGAAGATCTTGATGGAAGAGACGCCCCGTTCCGGAAGGTTCGGGATCTCCGCTTTGATCTCCTGCGTCAGATTGGTTATGGCGACGTGGAAACCGTAGTCTATGAGCGCCTTGCCCTCAGCCTTCTGAGTCCAGGCATCAATGGCGCCTGAGAGGTTGCCATCCACGTCCTGCAACGAAAAATCCACGATGGTCGTCGTGCCGCCAGCGACGGCCGCCGCGGTGCCGCTCGCCCAGTCGTCGGCGGAGACGGTCCCCCCGAAGGGCATCGCCATGTGAGTGTGTCCATCTATGAAGCCCGGCATCACCAGCTTGCCCGAGGCGTCAACCACTTCGGCATCGCCCCCGCCAAGGTTCGCGCCGATGGCTCGTACCTGATCATCCTCAACCAGCACGTCCGCCAGGTAGCTGCCATCGGCGGTGACCACAGTCCCGCCGGAAAAGAGTATCCTGCTCAACTCCCACTCCTCTCTAGTCCAGAAAATCGGCCTGGCCTCCCGCACTATGAGGGACCGCGCCGAAGCCGACTATAGCCCCACGGAAAGAGATCCCCGAGGGAGAACGCGCCGGGCTTGTCCCTCCGTAGCACGATCCCCTCCCCACCGTGCGATTCCCGCTTTCGGAAGGTCAGTATAGGTCTCGCCGCTACGCCGCGCAAAGACGCCGTATCGTCCGGGCCAACGCCTCCACGCCGACGAGGATAGCTTCCTCCTCCCAGTCGAATGCGGGGTTGTGATGGCCCGCCGCGAGCGGGCTGCCGAAGATCATGTACGTCGCCATCCCACCGCGCTCCCGCACGCGCCGCATTATGACCGTGGCGTCCTCGGAGCCGCCGATGGATGCCTCCGGCAACACGCGCAGGACGAACTTCGCGCCTCCACACGCCTCCTCGACGATGCCGGGCCATTCCTCGTCGCAGACGGCGCTTATCCCCCGTCCGACGACCTCCATCTCAGCCTCGGAGGCGTCGAGGTCTTCCGTGGCGCCGCGAGTCTCTATCTGCATTTCGGCGCGGTCGGGGATGACGTTGCGGCCCGTCCCGGCGTTGAGGGTCCCGACGCTCTGAGCAAGGCCGATGCCGAGGATGATCGTAAGTACCGTCCCAAGCGGCGGGAACTCCGCGAAGTTCGTCACCGCCGAGGTCAGCATGTACTCGATGCCGTCGCGGGAGATCAAACTCTCGACGGCTATCCGCTCCCCCGAAGCAGGGTCTTCGACCGTAACCCCGAAAAGGCTCACGACCCACGAGAGCACCACGATGAACAGCGCCAGATAGACGAAGATCAAAAACGGATGCGGCAGCCTGTTCCCGGCCCGCTCCACGCCATCCAGGAATCGCCCCAATGCTCCGCCGCTAGCTACCGACATAGACAGCCCCTCCCCCGCTGGCTCTGGAATAGCGCGGCATTATACAGAAAGGCGATTCGTGAAGAACGCTGTGACTTCTGGATCGCCAATGCAGCGAACCCTTTGCCCGGTTCGCTTCTCGTTACTCGGCGGGCCTCTGGCTGGTGGGGCGGGTGGTTCCCCTGACGTTTTCCTGCGCTGTGTCTGGCTCGTCGCCGGGTTCCGAGAAGGCGCGGCCCATTGCTTCGAGTAGATCGGGGCGGCGTCGGGAGATGAAGAAGAGGAATATTAGACCGATCAGTGCCCAGGCGGCTATGAGGTACGGCCACAGATTGAACGGCGGGTCTGGCACCGGATAGATGAGCCCGTATATCGGCAGACACACCGCCGCCGTGGCGACAAGTGGGATGATCGCGTGTCTGAGGACCGAGAAGTTCTCCCGCTCTTTCCTGAAGAAGTACAGGAAAACCGAGACGTTTATGAAGATGTAGACGATGAGGACCGCGAGCGTCCCAAGCCCCCCAAAATATCCATAGGTATCGGCGGGAGCGCCGAAGACCAGATACCCGAAGACGAGCCCGAGCACCACGGAGAAGCCGCCCTGAACGCTTGCGGCGACGTAGGGAGAATGGCGGGTAGGATGCACTTTTGCGAGTGCTCGTGGCAATACTCCGTCGCGCCCGAGTGAGTAGAGAAGGCGGACGGTGGCGCCGTGGATGCCGATGGCGGAGGCGATGGCTCCGGTGAGGGCGGCGATGCCGACGAACGGGGCCCAGCCAACCCCGAGGTATTCGCGGGTCAGGGTATCGAACCAGGCGGTGTCTCCGGCGAACCGGTCCATGTTGCTCGGGCCGAAGCCGATGGTCGCCGCGTAGGTCACGAAGACGTAGTAGAGGCCGATGATCGCCACGGCCCCGAGCAGGGCGCGGGGGATGCTCGTGTGAGGGTCGCGCGTCTCCTCGCCCAGGGAGGCCGCCGCCTTCCACCCGACGAAGGACATTATCCCGAAGATCATGCCCAGGAACACCCCACCGATGCCGCTTCCGGTCGCCGGGCTGAAGACCGAGAGCGTGTTTCCCTCCGCCCCGCCCTGAAATATCACCGCGAGCAGCATGATGGTGACTATTACGATCTCGTATCCGAGAAAGATGAGCCCTCCCCGGACGGACTGCGTGACCCCCAGCACCGAGAGCCCGTAGACTAGCCCCGCGATGAAGAGGAAAGGGATGACCCAGGGCACCGCTATGCCGAAGGTGCGGTCCATCAACTCGCTGGAGAACGAGGCGAATATAGAGTACGTCGCCGCCTCGAAGACACCGTAGCCGATGATAAAGAACCACATCCCCATGAAGCCGGTCCTGGGGTTTATGGCGTCGGAGACGAACGCATAGACGCTCCCCGCCGAGGTAGTCCTCCTGGCAAGCTGCGAGAAACCCAGGGCCACCAGAAAGACCGCCGCGAACGAGAGCAGCATCGCAAGCGGCATCGCAGCGCCCGCGAAGCCTGCGATGAACGGCGTATTGAAGAACATCGCCACCGATGGCGCCATGAAGCCCATCGAGACGACCATCGCCTCCAGCGTGGAGAGAGCCCCGCCCCTGAGGTTTCCTTCAGATTCCAAATCCGTCCTCCTTCGTCTTCGGGCCGCCAAGAAATGTCACAATATTGGCAGACAGAGGCGCGTCCCGCCATAGGTCGGACGTACAATCTTTACCGGATCAAGAGGTCGCGCCAGGGCGACAAAAGGAGGAGCAGACCGATGGGCAAAGTCTACGACAGTATCAGTGGCGAGCAGACACGCTGGATCGAGGAGCAGCCGATGTTCTTCGTCGCCACCGCAGCTCCCGAGTCACACGTCAACGTCTCCCCACGTGGGCTGGACACATTCAGGGTGCTGGGGCCGAATCGGGTGGCGTGGCTGGATCTCACCGGCAGCGGCGTCGAGACCATAGCCCACCTGCGGGCCGACGGAAGGATCACGCTGATGTTCTGCGCCTTTGACAGGCTGCCCGAGATACTGCGCCTCTACGGTCGCGGCGATGTGCGCGAGCCCGGCAACGAAGGATACGGCGAGTTGCGTCCCCGCTTCCCCGACCTGCCAGGCGAGAGGGCGATAGTGGACGTAACCGTGAGCCGGGTTGCGAGCTCGTGCGGGTTCGGCGTGCCGCGCATGGACCTCGTCGGCCCCCGCGACCAATTGCTGACCTCCGCCGGACGAAAAGGTCCCGAGAAGATGGCCGAATACAGGGTGCTCAAAAACACCCAAAGCATCGACAGCCTGCCAGGACTTGAACCGGCGCGCCGAGAGATATAACGGAGACATATTCTCTTGGCGATGAGCCGTGCCTGAGCGGTTACCTCAGCGGCACAACTCGAAGGCGCGTTCGCCGCGGGTGGATTCGGCGGCGAATGCGAACACCGCCCTCAAGGAGTCTCGCGTGAGGCTGAGATAACTGCCGAGAAGCTGTTCTTCGGTCCAGCCGTTGGCGAGGAGATCGAGCAAAAATCCACGCAGAGCCGCGTCCCTTTGACGACCAGCCTGCTGGATAGGATCTCGGGGTCCGAATGTATGTGATCTCGCCAATCCATGCTCTCCCGCATTATATCCGCCGCAGTCGCTATCCCTTCGGCCAGCGCAACTTGGGGATTACACGCTCTCCGTAGGCGCGGATGAACTCTCCCTGATTCCGTCCGACGTTGTGGACGTAGACTTCGTCGAAGCCGAGATCCACGTAGTGCTGGATGTGGTCGAGGTGCTCGTCGAGGTCGGCGCTGATGAGGACGCGGTTCTCGAAGTTCTTGATCGTCACCTGTTTCGCCATCGCCGCGAAGTCCTCGGGGTTGCGGATGTCTCCTTTGGGAAAAGGCATCCCGCCGTTGGGCCATTCTTTGACGGCTTGCTCTTCTGCCTGTTGTTGATCCTCGGCCCAAGAGACGTGGAGTTGGATCATTCTTGGCATCGTACTCGGGTCTTTGTCTGCTTCGCGGGCACCCTCCTCGAACTTGTCCATGAGATTCTTTATCTTCTCGTCAGGAGCGCCGACGGTGATGATGCCGTCACAGTGCTTGCCTGTGCGCTTGCTCTGAATAGGCCCGGCGGTCGCCACATAGATGGGAGGCGGCGTGTCGGGCATGGTGTATAGCTGCGCGCTCTCCAGCGTGATGTGCTCCCCCGCATACTTGACCTTCTTGCCGGAGAAGAGCCTGCGAATGACCTCGATTGACTCCATGAGGATTCGCAAACGTGTCGGGGCTTCGGGCCAGTAGCAGCCGACGACATGCTCGTTGAGTGCCTCGCCCGCCCCGAGCCCAAGCCAGAAACGCCCTGGGTACATGGCTTCGAGCGTCGCCGCTCCTTGAGCGATGATCGCGGGATGATAGCGGAAGCCTGGCGGCGTGACGCCCGTGCCGAAGCGGAGGTTCGTGGTCGCCCCGAGGGCGCCCATCCAGGACCACACGAAGGCACTCTCGCCCTGTTCCG
>Ga0136630_1001326_pt1 | contig 10049 bp, 9 predicted proteins | sample AntDrymUQ5682106_2_FD_105496 | JGI IMG/M metagenome (GOLD analysis project Ga0136630, IMG submission 105496) | Polar desert sand microbial communities from Dry Valleys, Antarctica - metaG UQ568 (21.06) | ecosystem: Environmental > Terrestrial > Soil > Desert | place: Antarctica: Dry Valley...
GACCACCGGGTAAGACACGTGGAGAGCCCGGTATGCGGAGACGCATACGCCGGGTTCGGAAGGGGGCCCCGGGAAACGGACCGGTGGCAACACCGGCACCGCGCCCGGGGCCTACCTTACCGGTCAGCTCGCGTCCGCGGTGGGTCCTGGACCCGTGCTGGCGGCAGTGCTGAAGGGCATGCGCAAGGTCGGCTCGCAGTTCGGCGCCCGCTGGTGCGGCCTGGTCAACGTCGAGCGCGGCGGCGCGACCGCGCAGGCGTTGCGAGCTGCCGGCCAGCCGATGCGACACCTGATGGACAGGTTCGTGGCCGACCTGGACGGGCTCACGGACCTTGACAGCTACCTGGCCCGGCTCGGCGAGCGGGCCCGGGCGAACCTACGGCGCAATGCCCGACGAGCCGCCGAGGCCGGCGCGCTCGCCCGGGTGCGGCCGGTCGGTGACGTCGACCTCGACGAGATCGCAGCGCTGTGTGAGCGTACCGCGGCCCGTTTCGGGAACACCGGCTTCTACCCGGCAGGCAGGTTCGGCAGGTTCGTGACCGCGCTGGTCCCCTCTGTACGGGTGATCGAGGTGCGGCAGGTGACCCGATTGGTGGCCGTCGGGGTGTGCCTGACCGACTCGGTGCGATTTCACACCTGGACCTGCGGGGTGGATTATGCCGTGGACGGCAGGTTCAGCCCGTACGCGGTACTGTTCGCCGAGTCGGTCGCGCTGGCACTGCAGTTGCGTCGGCCGATCCTCGAAGGCGGCCGCAGTAACGCCGAGTTCAAGGAGCGGCACGGATTGCGGGCGCGTCCACTCGATGCGGTTCTCGTGGCCGTGGGGGCGGAGTGACCCGTGGGGGCGGAGTGATCCGTGCTGGCGGCGGGTTTGGGTGAGTCACATCGCCGAAGCCTGCCCGGGACTACCCCCGGAGTGGCCCGCGCTGGCCGCCGGTGGGCCTTTGTTGGTCACGCCCGGTTGGCTGCGGGCCATGCACGGTCGCCTGGGCAGCCAGCCGATGACGATTGTGGTGCGCGCCGAAGGGCGACCGGTGCTGGCGGCCTACGGTGCGGTGCAGCAGACCCCCCGGCCCGGCGAGTTCTTCGACCTGCACCATGTGCTCGTCAGCCCGGCACCGGCACTGCCGCTGACCTCCGACGCTCGGGCCGAACGGTCGAGGCTGGCTCCTGCCGCGCCACCGCCACACCGATGGGTGCCCAACCTGGTCATGATGCTGCCCGGCTACGAGTGCGTGCCGGTCGGGCCTGCCGTTGAGCGCCCGGACGCGGTGGCCGCGCTCGTAGACGGCGCCTTGGCCTGGGCCCGCCGCGCGGATGTGCCGACGACCGCCTTCCTCTACACCCGGCCTGAGTCCGCGATACTCGCCGCTGCACTCGTCGCGCGGGGTTTTGCCCGGCTGCCACTGTCGCTGACCTGGGATCTGGACTTGCCGGGTGGCTGTTTGGCCGATTACCTCGCTGCGCTGCCGCACAAGCGCCGGACCGAGGCACGACGGGAGCTGAGACTGCTGGGCAAGCGTGGCATCGAGATCCGGCCGGTCGAGGTGGAGCCGGTGTTCGACGAGCTGGTTCGGCTGCGCTGCGAGCTCATCGCCAAGTACCGTCGCCGGGCCGATCCGGCCGTCGAAGCAACGCGACTGCGCGCCCTCGTCGACGACGTGGCCGGGGGCCGGCCGCGGGTACTGGTGGCGCTGGCGAACGGTGTCGTCGTCGGCTTCGCACTCTTTGCCGAGCATGCCCTGGCGTGGCACTGCCTCGCGGTGGGATTCGACTACGCTGATCCCCGATCTCGACTCACCTACTTCGGTACCGCCTTCTACGCCGCCGCCGCGGAGGCTTACGGCGCCGGGATCCACCGGTTGAGCTATGGGCAGGGAGCCTGGCAGGCCAAGCAACATCGAGGCTGCCGACCGACTCTGCTCACTGGATGGCTACACAGTGTCGATCCGGAGCTGCATCGCGCCACTGCGGCGAGCGCCGCGGTTACCCAGCTCGTGACGGCCTAGTACTACAGGGCCAGATGTATGGACGCGCTTCTTTGACCTGCGACGATGCCAGCCCGGTGTTCCCGGCGACCAGGCATTTCTCCTCGATCTAGCGCTGTAGTACTAGCTCGTGCCGGGGGGAATGGCACGACACCCAGCGGTTCAGCGGCCGGTCCGGCGAGGGGGAAATCGCATCGACGTCGCGAGAACGAGATCCTCCCACGGGTCCAGGTCGGTGCCGTAGGCCCGCAGGAGGTACCGGACCTGCTCGAGATCCACACCCGCGGCGCCGGCGTGGAACTCACACTGCAGCACCGGGGCCAACGGATGGTCGGCCTGCGGTAGAAGCTCCACGAGCTCCGCGCCCAGCTCCGGCGCGGCGAGTCCGGATACGCCTTTTTCCTGGGCGATCCGGACCTGCCCCCGGCCGGCAGGCGACAGCTCGTCCCACAGCACCGCGACGATCCGGGTGCGCAGGCCGGCCAGCACGGCATCGTAACCGCGGTGCTCGGGTGGGGCAGCCAGTTCGAGCAGCCCGAGTACAGTGGTGAGCTCAGTAGGATCGCCGCGATGGAAGCCCGCCGAACCGCTGAATACGGCACTTTCGCGCTGGGAATCGGCGGGTGTGTCCGCACTGTGCATCAGCGCGAGCATGGCATTGATCGACTCGAGGTCAGCCCGGATGGTGCCGGCTGGAGCGTCGGCCGGCTCACTGGCTCCCTTGACTTGGCGCAGCCTGTCATGGCTGGTCACCCCGGTGACCGAGGTCGCGTCCTCGACCAGCAGCGCGACCGTTGGGCCGAACCCGAACAGGCGATCGACCAGCCGATAGAGGTAAGCCTGCCAAGCCTGCGTGATATTCTGCTCATGGAATGCGTCCAGGCCAGCCGGCCGCTGCCAGAGCACCTTCCAGCCCACGGGTTTGAAGCCAATCCGGGCCAGCCAATCAATGATCTCGGCGCTCAAGTGCCGGGCGAGCGCGTCGGGGGCGATCAGCACGAACACTGTCCGCTTCCAATCGATGTCGTCCATCGGTCCTCCCACACCGCGAATCCAGTTACCAGGATGTGCGGTGCCGAAGCCTTCGCCCCGGCACCGCACGTTACGTCACCTCCGCGTCTCACCGAGCCCGCTTCACGACCGTCGGTCGGCGACTGACCCTGAACTGGCGATCCATTTCCTCACCTCCCTTCGGCATACCGCACTTCCGGCGGCGCCCGCCCGCGGTGGCCACCACGAGTTCGCCGAGCATGTGCTGCGCGCACTCCTCGACATCGGCGACGGTCACCCTGGCCAGGGCTGCCGCATGGCCTTCCAGGCACCACCTGGACGCACCACCCACCAACTGGTAGCGGCCCAGCAACAGCGCGTCGTCCAGGGACGATTCGGCGTCCAGCCGCAGCAGCCCGGCAACCCGACGACGCGCCACCTCCACCTCGGTCGCCGACCACACCCGCACCGCCGTCTCCAGCAGCAGGTCACGAGCCAGCTCCGCGACCTCGTCCCGGTGCTCCGTCGCGGTGGACATCCCCACTCGCCACACTCCGGTGTCCCGGTATCCGGTGACTGCCCCCCACACGCCGTGCGACCATCCGCGGCTGGATCGGATTTCCTCGCCCAGCAGCGAGGCGTTGGCGCCCGCCACCAGCTCGATCAACACCTCCGCAGCGGGCAGCCTTCGGTCCCCGAGGGGATAACCGGGGCCGCCCAGGACGACCGCGGCCGTATCGGTGTTCATGGTCAGATGCCGGTACCCCGAGCCTATGGGCGGGGGGTCCGGCGCCGGTTGGGGCTGCTCGGCCGCGGCGGGCAGCGCGCCGACCGGTCCGTCATCGACCAGTGCGCGCACCGCGTCCGGATCGATGTCACCACTGACCACGACGGCCACCCGCCCGGCATGCACGTTGGCGGCGACCCATGCGGCCAGGTGCGCCGGGGTGAGCGCAGCGATCTGGCCCGGTTGACCGCCGACCGGCCGGCCCATCGGGTGCTCACCGAAGGCGATGGAGAAGAACAGGTCGTGTACCACGTCGTTCGGGTCGGCGGCGGCCAGGCGCAGTTCCTCGTCCACTACCCCGCGCTCGCGATCAACGAGGTCGTCGGCGAAATCGGTGTTGATGAGGCTGTCGGCCAGCGCCTGCAGTGCGGCGGACGCGCCCGGGCTCGGCACCCGGGCGTACAGCGTCAGATGGTCACGCGAGGTGAGCGCGTTCGCCTCGCCGCCACAGGCCTCCAACTCGTCCGCCACCCGCATCCCCCGCCCCGGCGGCACGACCTGCATCAGCACGTGCTCCAGCAGATGGGTGATACCCGGCTCCGTCTCATGCCGGGATCCGGCCAGTACCCACAGGCTCACCGTGGTGGCCGGAGCGCCTACCCGACGGCTTACCACGACTGGCACTCCGTTGGACAGCGCCGACAGCTCCACGGCAGGCGCCCGGCGCGGGGTCATCTGGCCGGTTCCGTTGCGCACGGGAGTTCGCCGGCGGGCGCCGGCTCTGGTGAGCCGCCGGGCACCGGTTCCTGCGTGGCCAGCAGATCCAGGGTGGACTGCTCCACCTCGTCGCCCGCGGTGAGCAGGAACCGGCAGACCGGCGTGTCCACCCAGGCGATGTCGCCCCGCTCACGGATTCTCGCGGTGTGCAGCCCGGGCTGGCCGTCGTCAATCGGGAGACCGAAGCACTGCAGGCCCGTCCGCAACGCCCGCGAGGCCGACAATCGGGCCTGCGCCGTCGCCCACATCCATCGTTCGGGCGGCCGCATCAAACCGAAGATCATCCGGCGTTGCAGATGAACGACGGCGGCTTCGAGCGGGCGCCGCAAGCGCGCCAAATGACGCGCCGACCGGTTGATCCGGGTTGCCAGCACCGCATTCTGCGGAGGCAGGGACAGTCGCGGGCCCAGCTCGGCGGCTGTCAGCAACCTTCCCAGCTCGGTGTACTCGGGCCACAGCCCCAGCCGGTGCACAGTCCGGTGCAGCGCGGCCCGATGGTCGGCGCTGGAAGCGTCGAGCAGCACAGCAGCGTCCACGATGTCGCGGGCTCGATAACGTTGCTCGAACCGCTCGAACAGCAGCATCAGCAAGTTCTTGACCGTCGACACGCGAGACTCGACTGGCAGCGTGGTCAGGGCCGGTACACCAGCCAGGTCACCTGCCGCCACGTAGTTCAGGACTTCGACCCCGTAAGGCAGGCTGTACGGGTCCTCATGTTGCTGGCGCAGGCTGACCATGATCTGCAGCCATCCGTCGACCAGGGAAAAGGTGCCGGTATCCACCTCCCAGCCGGCCCTGGTCAGCGCGTCCACCACCCGCCACAGCACAGGCTCCTCGGGGATGGTGTAGTCCAGATCGTTCATGTAGCGGATCCAGCCGGGCGGGTAACGGTCGGCGACCTCCAGCCCCTTCAGCGCGACGATCGATGGTTCGGCGACTGCCAGGTCGGCGGCGACCTGCCGGTAGCGCTGCACTCGACGTCGCTGAACGTCCAACTCGTATTGCAGGGCCGGGTTGAGCTTCCGGCCTTCCGACTGCCACGCGGAGTACATCGTGGGCGCGAACGATGGCTGCGACTGCCGCAGCAACAACACCGTCTCCTCAGGACCGCCGGGCTGCTCGCCCGCGCACAGTCCGAGGACACGAGTCAATGCGGCAGCATCGAGATCCATCACGCTCTCCGTTCGAATGTGCGACCCGGCTCGCCGGATTCGTCGGTCCATCGGGAGCGGTTGGGCGCCGAGCAAATGTAGTGCTCGGCGCCCAACATCGGGTGTCAGAAGTTCGGCAGGCAGTCGGTGCAGGTCGTCCGGAACTTGATGACCTGAACGGCTTGTCGCTGGGCGATCATCTGCTCTACCAGCGCCGGTGCGAGGACGACCGGCGGTGTGGTGGTCTCCCGTCGGACCACCGCTGTCTTCTCTGTCATGAGTGCTCCATTTCTGATCAAGGAGTGGTACAGGCGACGGAAATCTTCGCCTGCATGCCAAGGAGTCTGGACGACCGGGCCCTGATACCTTCCTTCGACCGTGGGCGCCGAGAACCCCGGATCGGCGACCCTGGCCGGAGGTCGGGTTGGTCTTACTTCGTTACGAGTCCTAACACGGTGCTGGGAGCAGGTGTCGTGGTCGCGGAGAGGTGGTTTTCCAGCCAGGCGACGATCGTCTCGACCGCCTCGTCGGGCGGCAGGAGCGCCGGGCCGACTACGTTGTCGCGCTGCCACAGCTCGAAAACCGCCCGTTCCTGCGGCTCGACCACGGTATGGCCCTCGCTGCGGAGCGCGGTGACGTGGCGCTGGGTGGAGTTCTTGGCCCACATCGTCGCGTTCATGGTCGGGAAGAAGAGCGCCGGCCGATCGCTGGCCAGCAGCGCGGTCTGCGCGGGTGTGGCCGCCAATCCCAGGGCCGTCGAGGCCAGCATGTTGGCCGTGGCGGGCAACACGACGATCCCCAACGACCGCTTGGCGAATTCGGTGGGATTGAGGCTCGCGTCGTCGCTGGTGAAGACCTCGTCTGCGTGCCAGGCCACCACTTGGGGCTGCAGAAACCGCTCAGCACTGTGGGTCAGCAGGACTCGCAGGCTCAGGTCGATCTCCTGGCGCAGCCACGCCAGGTACGCCGGCATGCCGATGGCCGCGCTTGACCCACTGACGATGATCGAGAGAGCGTCGTCTCGCATGGTTGGAGCCTGCATCACCGGAGCCGATTCCGGTATGGGGATCGACCCCTAGATTTCGCATCCCACTGAGTCGGGAATATGGGGGCGGTACACCCATGCCGGACGACTCCGACGGTGGCAGTGTCACCCACCGACGCCGGCTGCTTCGGCGACACTGCCGGTGGAAAGGGGGTGAAACGCATGAAGAAGATCACGATTCGCAAGACTGGTTCGATCAAGCTCACCTCGTCCGCGCACTGTGAAGTCCGTTGCTGAGCTGACGACCGCACCTGTGCGCGATCCGGTGATGGATGGCGCACAGGTGCGGTGATCATATCCCTCGATCTGCCATGGAGATGCGCGATGTCAGCTACTCGCCTCGAACTCCATCCCCTGACATTCGTTGACGAGCGTGATGGCATCACGGTGGGCCGTTCCGACACCGAGTCCTACGCCCTCCTGCCCGCTGACGGCGTGGCGCTGCTACGCAGGCTGGCCGGCGGGATGCCGGTGCCGGATGCCGCCGACTGGTATCGGACCACGTTCGGGGAGCCCGTCGACATGGCCGACTTCGTGGCGACGCTGCACGAGCTCGGGTTCGTCAGGGTCGACGGGGAGGAATTAGCTGAATCTCCCGAGGTCCGGTTCCAGGCACTGGGACGGGCGGCCTTCTCTCCGCTGGCCTGGGTCTGCTATGTGGGAATCACGGTCGGCTGCCTCCTCGCGATGACAGTGCATCCGCAACTGCGCCCGCACGCGCAGAACATCTTCTTCTCCCCGTCGTTCATCGTCGTCCAGGTGGTGCTGGCGCTGGGGCAACTGCCCGCTGTCCTTTGGCACGAGTGGTTCCACGTCCTCGCCGCCCGACGACTCGGCCTGCGGTCACGGCTGGGCATCGGTCGGCGGCTGTACTTCGTCGTTTTCGAGACCGAGCTCAACGGGCTGCTCGGTGTCCCGAGGAGGCATCGCTACCTGCCGTTCCTAGCCGGAATGCTCGCGGACGTGCTCATCTTCAGTGGATTGACCCTTGCCGCTGCCGTCGACCTGAATGACGGCTTGTCCTGGGTTGGACGGCTCTGCCTCGCATTCGCCTACACCGTCTTGTTGCGGCTGGCCTGGCAGTTCTATGTGTTCCTGCGCACCGACCTGTACTACGTGTTCACGACCGCGCTCGGTTGCACGAACCTGCACGCGGTGACGTCGGCTTACCTTCGCGACCGGTTCGACTGGCTGCCGGGAGTGCGACCGTCCGGAGTGGACGAGGCGAGCTGGTCGCCGCGCGACAAACAGATAGCGCCGTGGTTTGCCTTGTTGACCGTGGCCGGGGTGGGCTTCCTGCTGGCGACCGTGCTGTTCCTGATCGCTCCCGTGACGCTGGAGTTCGCCATCCGCATCGGGTCGGCGCTGGCCCGCGGCACCGCATCGGGAGCCCCGTTCTGGGACTCCGCCGTCTTCCTGCTCATGGTCACCCTGGAGCTCGTCGTCCTGCCCCTGCTCGCCGGCCGCCGCCGCGATCGCACGACGACCTGACCAGTTCGTCAGAAAGGAACGCCACCATGCCGCGACGCGGTGCCGCTTGGCATCACGCAGACACACCCAGGTGAACGAAAGGTGCCCGAAGAGTCTCCCTGGCGGCGTATGCGCTGAGCGCGGCCCGATTCGACTGATCGGTCTTGATGAGCAGGCTCGCGACGTGCTTCTCAACGGTGCGTGGCGAGATGTACAGCCTGCTGGCGAGGGCCTGATTGCTGGGCCGATCCACCAGAAGTTGGAGTACCTCGTACTCGCGGACCGTCACACCTAGAGTCCGAAGCGCGTGCGGAACACGGTCCACACCTTTTCGTCGTTGCGGAACGGCCACACCGGTCCGCCGCAGCAGCGTGCGACAGGCGCTCGCGACTGCGGGTACCGAGGCATCGTGGAAGTACGTCTCGGCGCGGCGCAGCCAGGCGACCGGATTGCCCCACCGGTCGGTGTGTGCCGCTTCGGCGACCAGCCGAAGGCCCAGGTGCTTCGCCATAGTGTGCGGCGCGGCGACTTGCTCAGCTTGGGCCATTGCTGCCATCGCCTCGGGCGTGCGGCCGGAGCGGCCCAGGAGTACGGCGTGAGCGAGCAGCACGAACTGGCGATTCCATCGCAGCCCGCTCGCTGGGGCGGCGGCGACCTCGTGGTACTGCGACCAGCCAGCGTCGTCCGACAGCACCTCGAGCAGCAGGTGCAGGCCGTGGCGACCGGTCAGCGGGTAAATCGCGAGGTTCTCGGTGTCCAGCTCGACCGTCTCCGCCATCTCCTGCCGGGCCTGCACCCGGTCCTCTTCGAGCAGCGCACAGAATGTCTTGGCCAGGCCCGATGTCAGCGGCGACAGGTGTGTCTGCTCGCCGTCCTGGATGCGGAACTCGGCGAGTGCTTGATCCATCTCGCGCCGCTCACCCTGGTGCGCAGCGAGTATCGCCCGCGTCATCGCCACATGCCGTGCGGTCTCGGTCAATCGGAGCCGGCTCACTTCTGCCCAGCATTGGTCGATGAGCTCCGCCGCTTCCGGGAACTGGCCGCAGAGCGCCTTCTGTAGGGCGATAACCGCGTCTACCTCGTGGCCGACGGTCATCGCACCGAGCCGCAGTGCCTTGCGGCGGGTCTGCTCGAGACGTGCGACGTCTCCTTCGGCGAGCCAGTCGTTGCAGCCGACCTGAAACAGTGCGCGCATGTTCCAGGTCGGCATTCGGGTTTCCCGTGCGAGCGCTTCGACGCGTTCGAAACAGGCGGTTGCGTCTTCCACGTTACGTTTTCGAGCCAGGATGCCGAGCAACTGCCACGCTTGGCAGGAAACGACCGACAGATCGGCCCGGTCAGCGTTAACCAGGGCCCTTCGGGCAAGTTCGTCGGCCACTCGGTCGCCATTCTGACCGGGAGTCTGCAGGGCGAGGTAGGCCGCGACGGCGTCGATCGGTGCAGCGTGCTGATCGACGGCCTCGGATCTGAGTAGCGCCCGCGCGGCGTTCACCTGCGCGATCCCGTCGGCCCATCGACCCGCTACAGTGGCGACCCACGCGAACCGGGTGTGCAACTCGGCCATGCGTGATGCCGCCAAGCCAGCGTCGAAAAGCTCGTCAAGGGTGCCCGCAAGTCGAAAGCCGCGATCAACCTGGCCCGCGTCGGCGAGTGCGTGCAACAACGTTTCGAGTACGTCGGCACGCAGGTGCACCTCTTCGGTCCCGGTCAACGACTCCCAAGCCTGGTCCAGCATGATGGCAGCCGAGCCGACCAGGCCGGCCCTGAACGCTCGCCCCCCAGCCTCGGCGAACAACCGGGCCGCGCCCGCTCGGTCGCCGGCATCCAACCGCAGTGCCGCAGCCAACCGGCACCATTCACCAGGCAGTCCGGGATGGAGGAACTGCACCGCATCGGCGGCC
>Ga0136630_1001327_pt1 | contig 10049 bp, 6 predicted proteins | sample AntDrymUQ5682106_2_FD_105496 | JGI IMG/M metagenome (GOLD analysis project Ga0136630, IMG submission 105496) | Polar desert sand microbial communities from Dry Valleys, Antarctica - metaG UQ568 (21.06) | ecosystem: Environmental > Terrestrial > Soil > Desert | place: Antarctica: Dry Valley...
CGGCCAATGGCCTGATGTCGTCGATCGGCAGGGGGAACGACCCGCCGGACAGCCGCACGACGGGGGTGCCGTCGCCGACCTCGACCGTGGCCTCGACAAAGTTCATCGGGGGGTTGCCGATGAAGCTGCCGACGAAGATGTCCGCGGGGTGGTCGTACACCGTCAGCGGGCTGTCGACCTGCACCAGCCGGCCGCCGTCCATCACCGCGATGCGGTCGCCCATCGACAGCGCCTCGATCTGGTCGTGGGTCACGTAGATCGTCGTGACGCCCAGTTCCTGCACGAGCCGCTTGAGCTCGGCGCGGGCCTCCAGCCGCAGCAGGGCGTCCAGGTTCGACAGCGGCTCGTCCATCAGCAGCACGTCAGCCTTCGTGGCGATCGCCCTGGCCACCGCGACGCGTTGGCGCTGTCCCCCCGACAGCTGCGCCGAGTAGCGGTCGAGCAGGTGGTCGATGTGCAGCATCTCGGCGGCCTGGGCGACCCGCCGCTTGATCTCGGCGTCCTGCTCCTTCTGCATGCGCAGGCCGAACGCGATGTTGTCGCCGACCTTCAGGTGCGGGAACACCGCGTAGCTCTGGAACACCATCGCGATCCGCCGGGAGCGCGGGGGGAGGCTGGTGACGTCGCGGTCGCCGATCCACACGCGCCCGCCGTTCAGCTGCTCGAGGCCGGCCAGGCAGCGCAGGAGCGTCGTCTTGCCGCACCCGGACGGGCCGACCAGGACGACGAACTCGCCCTCCTCGACGGTGAGGTCGACGTCGTCCACCGCGACGACGTCGCGGCCGAACTTCTTGCGGACGTGCTCGAACCGGACCTCGGCCATCGCTTCCTCCGACTCTCTACGTCAGCTCGCTAGCGGGACACGCGGCCCCACAGGCTGAACAGGTACTTGCGGATCACGAAGATCACGACCAGGGCCGGCGCCAGCAGGACGAAGCCCCCGGCGAACTGGAACGGCAGCGGTGACTGGGTCAGCGCCGCCAGCACCTGGGCCGGCAGCGTGCGGTTGCGCAGCGTCAGGATCGAGGCGGCGAAGACCTCGTTCCACGAGATGATCCAGGTGAAGATCGCCGCGGCGGCGAGCCCCGGCAGGGCCAGCGGCAGGACGACCTTGCGGAAGGCGGTCAGCCGGTTGCACCCGAGCGTCATCGCCGCCTCCTCCAGCTCCTCGGAGATGCCGGCGAAGACGCTGGAGGTGACCAGGACCGTGAACGGCAACGCCAGCGCGGTGTGCATCAGCGCGAGACCGAAGGAGCTGTCGTCGATGCCGAAGCGGATGAAGGTCACCGCGAGCGGGATCGACAGGATCACGATCGGGAACGCGCGGGTGGACACGATCAGCAGCCGGAACGTGTCGGAACCGCGGAAGCGGAACCGCGCCAGCGCGTAGCCGGCGGGGGTGCCGATCGCCACCGCGAGGCCCAGGGTGACGAACGCCACGACGACGCTGCGCCGGAAGGATGGCAGCACCCCCGACGCGCCGAGGAAGAACTCGAGTGTGCCCGTGGAGATCTGGGGCACGAGCGGCTTGGGGTAGCCGAACACCGCCTCCTGGGTCGAGAACGCCGCGGCGGTGATGAAGTAGATCGGGACGAGGATCCACAGCGCCATGGCCACCGCGCCCGCGTGCAGCAGGATCGTGCGCATCCGTGCCGACGACTCGCCGCTCATACCATCCTCTGCTCCGGTGGCGTGCGGGTAAGCCGCAGAATGACGGCCGTGGACACGATCGACAGCAGCAGGATCAGTCCCGCGTAGGCCGCGGCGACGTTCGGGTCGCGGACGTCGGTCTGCCAGCGGTACGCCTCCGCGGTGAGCACCGTCGCGCCGCGCCCGGTCAGGGCGATGACGGTGGCGAACACCTGGAACGCGAGGATGGTGCGGAAGATCAGCGCCACCTGGATGCTGGGCTTGAGCATCGGCAGGATCACCCTGCGGACGCGGGTCAGCAGCCCCGCGCCGAAGACCTCGGCCGCCTCGAGGTAGTCGCGCGGGATGCCCTGCAGGCCCGCGACCAGGATGATCATCACGAACGAGGTCGCGCGCCACACCTCGGCCAGCACGACCGCGAGCAGCAGCTGCTCCGGGGCGCGGTAGTCGAGCCAGATGAAGGGCACGTCGATCAGGCCGACGCGCTCGAGCACCGAGTTCAGGTAGCCCTGCTGGGTGAAGATCGCGAACCACACGATGCCGGCGGCCAGCTCCGACACCGCCAGCGGCAGGGCGTAGATGTAGAGGAACAGCCCGCGGGCGCGCAGCCGGGTGTTGTTGACCAGCAGCGCCATCGTCAGCGCGACCGCGAACTGGACCGGCAGGATCACGACCAGCAGGAGGAGCGTGAAGGTGAGCGCGCTCGTGAACTGCACGTCGCCGACCATCGTGCGGACGTGCTCGAGCGTCGGGCCGCCGTCCTCGCCGAGGAAGGCGAGCCCGAACGCCTGGACCATGGGCCATGCGAAGAAGGCCACGACGTACAGCAGGGTGGGCAGCACCAGCCAGTAGGGCAGCAGCTGCGCGCGCGCCGCCCCGCGCCGGCGATCGGGTTCCGGCGGGCGCCGCGCGGCGACGCCCGCCGGGGCGGTTGAGGTCTGCCCGGCCACGCGCGGTCAGCCGACCTGGCAGGGACCGTCGCTGGGGGGGTCCGGCTGCCAGCACGATGCGCCGGTCTCCTCCATCAGCGCCTGCAGGGCCTCGGCCTGCCGCTCGAGCACGGGGCCGATCTCCTCGCCGTTGAGGATGATCCGCGTGAACGTGTCGGCGAAGATCTTGTTGAAGTCGCCGCCCGCGTCGCCGAGGCCGATCGGCAGCAGCGACGGCAGGGCGTCTTCGGCCTCGGTCTGCATCCTCACCGCGTCGGCCTCCAGCTGGATGCCGGCCGAGAGATCCTCGGGCAGGTCGCCCTCGACGACGGGGAAGAAGCCGACCTCCCGCAGCGTGGTGGCCTGGGTCTCGAGTTCGGCCATGTAGGCGATCAGGTCCTGCGCCCCCTGGGGGCTGGGCGCCGTCGCGGGGATGGCCAGCCCGGCGACGACGGGCATGAACGCCCGGCCCTCGGGGCCCGCGGGCGCCGGGACCGCCACGAAGTCGTCGGGCCGCTGCTCGAGCGCGTTCTTCAGGCGCGCCACGTGGTCCCACGCCACCCAGACCTCCTCGGACAGCAGGGGGTCCTGCATGAAGCCGAACCCGACCGACTGGGGGTGCGTGTGCTCCCAGATGCCGCGCATCCACTCCCAGGCGGCGTCGGACTCGCCGAACGTCGTCACCACGCCGCCGGTGAACGCGGGCAGCAGGTAGCCCTGGAAGAACCGGGGCAGCAGGCCGTCCTCGCCGGCCGGGAACCCGACCTTGGCCTGACCGGTGGCGTCGAAGATGTTCGCGGCCCACTCGGCGTACTGCTCGTAGGTCAGCGCCTCGACGTCGGCGCCGTCGGGCAGGTGCTCGAGCGCCTGCTTGTTCGCCACGACGATGTAGGTCGCCTGCATCCACGGGATGTAGTACGGGGTGTCGGTCCCGAGGTTGGCGAGCTCGACGTAGTCCTCGGAGAACCCGCGATCGGACAGTTCCGACATCAGATCGGAGACGTCGGTGAGCCGCTCGGTGCCCAGCGACACGAAGTCGCCGTGCAGGCCGCCCAGCAGGTCGATCGTGCCCTCGCCGGCCTCGGCTTCGGCGGTGATCCGGTCGACCCAGGCGCCGTAGTTGTCGGCGCCGACGAAGTCCACCTCGCCCGGAAAGCCTGCGAGGATGGTGTTGCGGACCTTCTCGGACTCCTCGACCGGGGCGAGCTGGGTCGAGAAGAACGTGACGGGTCCGCTGTCCTGCGCGGCGGGGGTCTCGTCGGGGGTCTCGGCGGGGGTCTCGGCGGCCTCTGGCCCGGGGCTCGGGGTCTCCGCCCCGGTGCCGCCCTCGCCGTCGCCGGCACAGCCCACGGCCAGCAGGACCAGCCCGAAGGCCAGGGCGACCCACCTGTTCACGGATCGGTTTCGGCTCATCGCTTCTCCTTCGGTGCGTCAGGTGGGGTTGCCGGCATCCTGCTCCCCGAGCAGGTCCATGGTCAGCGCCGCGGTCCAGGCGAACTGCTCGCCGCCGTGGCCGCGGCCGGTCGTCGGGTCGTAGTGCTCGAAGAACCCGCCGTGGCGTGGCAGGTCGATCAGGGCGTCGCGGATCTGCTGCGCCTCAGCCCGGTACCCGTAGCGGACGAGCCCGTGGTACAGCAGCCAGTTCAGTACCGGCCAGACCGGTCCGCGCCAGTACAGGTTGGGCTGGAACCGGGGGTCGTCCACGGGCAGGCTGGGCGCGACGAAGCCGCGGTCGCCGGTCCGCACCGCCGAGCCGAGGAGTCCCTCGACCATCAGCCGTGCCCGCGCGGGCGAGGGCACGCCGGCGTAGAGGGGGGTGAGCCCCGCGGCGGTGCGGGTGGCCACGGGGCCGCCCGCCCGCACGTCGTGGTCGGCGTACGTCGCGTGCTGTGCGTCCCACAGCCCGTCGAGCCCGGCGGCGGTCCGGTCGGCCCAGGCCTCGAACGGCGCGGCGTCCTCGCCGAGCACCCGGGCGATTGCCGCCAGGTCGCGGTTCGACTGCACCAGGATCGCGTTGAACAGCACGTCGCGGACGGCGAACGGGCACGCCTCGCGGATGGGCTCCGGTTGGTAGCGGTGGTCCCGGAACAGCTTCACCAGGTAGGCGTAGCGGTCGTAGTCGTGATCGGTCGGCCGTTCGGAGACGGCGCCGTACTCGACGTCCACGCGCCGGTAGGCGGGCACGTCTCCGGGTTCGAACATGATCCTGCCCAGGGCGTCGTCCCACAGCGGCGAATTGTCCATGCCCGATTCCCACGGGTGCCAGATCTCCACGAGCCCGTCGTCGCCGCGGGTCCGCTCGCGGTAGAGGTAGCCGTGCCACGCGGCCAGCCGCGGCAGCAACGCCTCGAGGAAGACCAGCGCCGACCGCCGGTCGGACGCGTGGCGGTGGACCTGCCAGGCTGCCGTGGCGTGGATCGGCGGCTGGACGATGCCGGAGGTCTTCGCCCCGAGCGGCGCGTGCAGCGAGCGCTCCACCTGCCAGAAGTCGGGCCCCGGGAAGTAGCGGCCGTCGCCCTCGGCGAAGACGATGTGCGGCAGCAGCCCGTTGCGCCACTGCGCCGCGAACAGGACGCGCAGCTCCCGCTGGGCGCGCTCCTGGTCGTGACGGGCGTAGCCCATCGCGATGAACGCCGAGTCCCAGCTCCACTGGTGGGGGTACAGCAGCGGCGAGGGCCGCGTGACCTCGCCGATGCGGTTCGCCTCGAGCACCGCCAGCGCCTGCTGCGCCAGCTCGGCGTCCGCCGGCGGGCTCACCACGGGCTGCTGCATGGGCCGTGCTCCTCCCGCTGCGCGGCGGTGGGGCAGTTTGTAGTATGCATGTGACAAAGTCTTTGCCGTGGGGATACAACAAGGGGAGCGCTGGGCCGTCAAGGGGTTTGTCGGGCGCAGTCCGGAACGTCGCTCCTCCTGAACGTCGCTCCTCCTTCCGAGATGATCAGCTGAGGGTCAGCGTGGTCGCGATGTCGATCGACCCCCAGCGGCCGATCCCGCTCTACTTCCAGCTCAAGACCCTCCTGCTGGAGGAGATGCTGCGGGGTCGCTACCGCCCCGGTGACCGCCTGCCGACCGAGCACGAGCTGTGCGAGCGCCACGGCATCAGCCGGACGCCGGTGACGCGCGCGCTCTCCGAGCTCGCCGAGGAGGGCGTGGTCCTGCGCCACCGCGGGCGTGGCACGTTCGTCAACCCGCACTGGGCGCCGCGCCCCGGCGACCGGCCGGAGCTGCGGATCGTGGTGCCGCAGGAGGGCCCGTGGGAGGCGATGGTCCGCCAGGCAGCCCCCGACGACCTCGCCGTCAACATCGTCGCCGTCCCCCGCGCCGAGCTGCACCACGTGCTGACCCACGCGGTGGCGGAAGGGCAGGCGCCCGACCTCGCGGTGCTGGACTCCGTGTGGGTGCCGGAGTTCGCGGCCGCCGGGTTCCTGCACATGCTCGACGACCTGGACCGCGACTGGGTGCGGAGCGAGTACGAGACCGACTTCCTCGAGCCGCTGGTGACGGCGACCCGCTACGAGGGACGGACGTTCGCCGTGTCCGCCGTCGCCGACGTCGCCGGGGTGTGGTACCGGCGGCGCGAGCTCGCCGCGCGGGGTCTCGACCCGCCCTCGACCTGGAACGAGCTGCGCGTCGCCGCCCGCGCGATCGCGGCCGACGGCATGCCCCATCCGGTGGTCATGCCGGCGGGCTCCAGAGGCGGCGAGACGACCGCCTACTGCCTGATCGCGCTCCTGGCCTCGAACGGGGCCTCGGTGCTGGGATCGGGCGCCGTCACCCTGGACTCGCGCGCGACCGTCCAGGCGTTGGGGTTCCTGCACCAGCTCCTCGACGAGGGGCTGTTGCCGGCCGAGGCGGTCAGCTACGCGTGGAACCGGTCGGTCCGCCTGCTGGCGCAGGGGCAGGCCGCCTTCAGCTTCGGGGGCAGCTACGAGGTCCAGGGGCTCGCGGAGGCGCTCGGCGTCGACGTGCGCGACCTGTTCGAGCACGTCGGCTTCATGGCCGTCCCCGGCGGACCCGAAGGGGGGGCGTCCAGCCTGATCGGGACCATGGTCTACGGCATCTTCCGGCAGGCCACGCAACCCAAGGCGGCGATGCGGCTGCTCGAGCACGTCGTCGCGCCCGACACGCTCGCGCGCATCTCGTACACCACCGGTCGCATCCCGCCGCGGCGCTCGGCGATCGCTCTCGCCGCGCAGGACTCGCAGTTCGTGTCGCTGACCGCGGGCATCCTCGGGCGCGCCGTCACGAGGCCCGCCACGCCCCTCTACCCGCGGGTCTCGGCCCAGCTGCAGACCATGCTGGAAGCGGTGCTGACCGGCCGGCTCAGTCCCGCGGCGGCAACGCGCCGCGCCGCCGAGATGATCGGTGCGATCACCGGCCTCCCGGTCCTCGGCGAGGCGGGCGCCGGCGCCGCGCCCGCCCCCGCCGGCTGATCCCTCCCCGTCTCCCGATTCCCGGAGCCCCGCCCCGTGTCCACAGCGTCAGGCATGCAGCCGCTTCGCATCCGCCGTTTCCGCGCCCTCTGGCTCGCGTGGCTCTGCGGCCACGTCGGCGGCCTGATCCACACCGTCGCCGCCTCGTGGCTGATGCTGGATCTGACCGGCTCGGCGCTGTGGGTCGGGCTGATGGCCGGCTCCTCGACGCTGCCGGTCCTGCTGCTCGCGCTGCCGTCCGGTGTGGTCGCCGACGTGGTCGACCGGCGGAAGGTCCTGTTCGCCGCCCACGCCACGATGGCGGCGGCGGCGCTGGCCATGGCCGCGCTGTGGTTCGCCGACGCCGTCACCCCCGGCCGGCTGCTCGGTCTCGGCCTGCTGCTCGGGGCGGGCGTGGCCTTCAACCTCCCCGTCTCGCAGGCGATCGTGCCCGACCTTGTGCCGCGCGGCCTCGTGGCCAGCGCCGTGGCGCTGAACACCGCCGGCTTCAACGTCGCCCGGGCGCTCGGCCCGACCCTCGGCGGGATCATCGTGGTGGCGGCGGGCCCGGGCGTGGCCTTCCTGCTCAACGCCGTCTCGTACGCCGTGATCCTCGTGGTGGTGCGCTCGATCCGGGGCGAGTGGCGCACCGAGGAGGAATCGTCGGTCGCGAGCGCCGTCGCGATCGGGCTGCGCTACGTGCGTTTCACCCCGCCCTTCGGGTGGCTGCTCGGGCTGGTGGCGCTCTTTGCGCTGACCTCGGCCGTGATCCAGGCGATCCTGCCCAACCTGACCCGCGACGTGCTCGGCGGTGGCGCGTCCACCTACGGCCTGCTGCTCGGCGCGATGGGCGCGGGCGCCCTGGTCGGAACGCTCACCCGCCAGCGGGCGAGCCGTGCCCTGGGCCCGGCGACGGTTCCCCTCTCGATCGTGGGTGTCGGGCTGTCCGGCGTGGTCGTGGGACTGTCCGGCAGCACGCTGCTCACGGGACTGGCCATGGTCGCGGCCGGGGTCTTCTGGATCTGGGTGCTCGTCACGCTCGGCGCGACCGCCCAGCTGCTGGCCCCGGACTGGGTGCGGGGCCGGGTGATGAGCCTCTACAGCATGGTCTTCCCCGGGTTCGTCCCGCTCGGCGCCATCCTCGCCGGGACGCTGGGCGAGGCCGTCGGCGTCGCCGGCGCGATGATCAGCCTGTCGGGCACGGTCGTGGCGCTCGGCCTCGTGGCCCTGCGGTCGCCGCTGCCCGCGCCTGACGACGTCGCCGTTCCCGGCGCGAGCCCGCACGACGACCTGCGCCAGGAACGGCAGCTCGACGGCGGCCCGGTGATGGTGACCAACACCTGGACGATCCACAGCCGCGACCTGACCGAGTTCCTGGAGGTCATGGATCGGTTGCGCGTCCTGCGGCTGCGTTCGGGCGCGTACCGTTGGCGCCTCTACCGCGACGCGGGCGATCCGCACACCATGACGGAGTTCTTCCTCGTGCGCTCCTGGGACGACCACCTGCGCCAGCACCGCCGCACCGACCCGCTGGCGGCGCGGCTGATCGACCGGACCCGCGTCCTCGACCGCGCCGGCGGCCCGATGACCCACCACAGGGTGGCGCTCGAGGTCGCCGACCCGGCGCGCCGCCCGGAGCGGATCGAGCAGCTGGTGGCCGCCAGCGACGGGGTGCACGGCCGGGCGACGCCGGGAGGGGTCCCGCAGTAGCCTTGACCGGTACTCCGTCGCTGGTGAGGACCTTCCCGCATGCCCCCACGAGACAGGTCGCTGCTCGACCGCGCCCGGGAACGGGTCAGCACCCCCGGCACGAGCGCCGTCGTGGCGGGTTCGCTCGTGTCCGGCGTGGGCGCCTACGTCTTCCAGCTCGTCGGCACGCGGACGCTGAGCGACGAGGCGTACGCGCCGATCGCCGTGCTGTGGACGATGCAGTACCTGGCGGTGACGATCGCGCTCGTCTCGGTCGAGGCTTACGTCACCCGGGCCGTCACGCTGCACCCCGACGAGCCCGGCAGGGTGGACGCCGCCGTGCGCGGACTGTCGGTGTGGGTGGTCGGCGTGGCGGCGGCGCTCGGCGCGGCGAGCTGGCTGTGGCGGGACGAGCTCTTCCACGGTCACGGCGGAGAGCTGCCGCTCGTCGCCGCGCTCACGGTGTTCGGGTACGGGCTGTTCGCGGTCACCAGGGGACGGCTCGCGGGCGGATACCGCTTCCGCGAGTACGGCCTCGCGACGGCGGGCGAGTCCCTGGCCCGCCTCGCCGTCGCCGTCCCGGTCGCGCTGGTCGCGGCGAGCACCCGCTCGCTGGCGTGGACGCTGCCGCTGGGCCCGTTCCTGGTGGCCGCGTGGTGGTCGGTGGCGCGCCGGCGCCCGTACCGGGGGTCCCAGCGGCCGGAGGACGCCGACGCCGGTGGCGCCGCGGTGACCGGATCGACCAGCCGGTACCTGGTCGCGACGACGGTCGCGAACGCCGTCTCCCAGAGCCTGCTCGCGGCCGGCCCGCTGGTGCTGATCCCCCTGGGCGCGACCGCGGCCGAGACATCGGTCTTCTTCGTGACGATCACGGCCGCGCGCGTCCCCATGGTCTTCGCGTTCGGCGGCCTGCTGTCACGCGTCCTCCCGCCGCTGACGCGCGTGGCGCGCGCCGGGGACTACCGGCGGCTCCGGCGCCTGGCAGCGGCCACCTGTGGGACCGCTGCGGTCCTCGCCGTGTTCGGCGCCCTGGCCGGTGCGGCCGTGGGTCCGCAGATCATCGCGCTGTTCTTCGGGGCCGCCTTCCGGCCGGCGGCGTGGTTCGTCGCGCTGACGGTCGCCGGCGTCGTGACCGCGACCGCGGCGCTGGGACTGAACCAGGTATTGATCGGCATGGGCGCCGAGACGCGGCTGCTCGCGCCGTGGCTGGTCGCGCTGCTCGCCGGCGTGGCGACCGTGCTCCTCGTCCAGGCCGAGCCGACGTTCCGGGTCGCGGCCGGGTTCGTCGCCGGAGAGGTGGTGGCCCTCGCCGGCCTGCTGGCCGCCGTGCTCACGGCGCGGCCCGCCCCTGCGGCGCGTCCCCCGGCCG
>Ga0136630_1001328_pt1 | contig 10048 bp, 12 predicted proteins | sample AntDrymUQ5682106_2_FD_105496 | JGI IMG/M metagenome (GOLD analysis project Ga0136630, IMG submission 105496) | Polar desert sand microbial communities from Dry Valleys, Antarctica - metaG UQ568 (21.06) | ecosystem: Environmental > Terrestrial > Soil > Desert | place: Antarctica: Dry Valley...
AGACCCGTCTGCGGCGGATCGCGATGCCATGGGAGCTAGCGTACTTCGCCGAGGGCTCAGGCTGCGGTCGAGGCCCTGGGGCAGCAGGTAGTTCTGGCTTCCCTTGGTCACCTTGTGTGGGGCGAGCTCGACATGGTGAGAGCGCAGGGCCTGCTTCGTGGTGCGTGGCCGGCGCGCCTCGCTCAGCCACACGAACAGATCCGTGTTCGCCGCGGTATCGAAGCCCTCGAGGCACAGCGCGAGCCGCCCGCCGGCGAGCCGGTAGAGGTCGACCTTGCCGCGTCCGCGCCGCTCGATCGGGTAGAAGCTCCCGCCGGCGGCCACCTCGGCGTCCTCGGCCCTCATGGCCGCCAGAGGCGGTTCGGCGATCGGGTCGGTCACCTGCTGCTCGACCACCGCACGCCAGCGACCCGCCGTCTGCCCGCAACCCCGTCGACAGCCGGATCCTGGCCGTCGCAACCGGATCGACTCACCCGACTACTCGTGCGTCCTGCACGTGTCCAGGGACGCCGGCAGGTCGTGGGACCTCGTGGAGATCCCCGCACCGCCCGGCGAGAAGAAGTGCTTCGCGCCGGACGTGGCCTTCGGGGCCGACGGGACGCTGTACGTCGCGTTCGTGACCCTGGAGGGGACGGGCAACACCCCGAGCGCGGCCTGGGTCTCGACCCTGGGTGACGATGGCGAGAAGCTGTCGGAGCCGAGGAAGGCTCTCGGCCCGCTCTCGTTCCAGGTCCGCCTCACGGCGGACCCGAATGACCCCGACCGTCTCTATCTCACCTGGCTCGACGTCTCCGACGTTGCGCTCTACAGCATCGTGAACCCCGGCAACCCAATCAGGGCCGCGCGCTCGGACGACGGGGGCGCACGTGGAGCGCCGGCTCGCGGGTGAGCAACTCGACCCGGGAGCGGGTGCTGGCGCCGCAGCCGGCCATCGGGCCAAAGGGTGAGCTTTACGTGCTCTACCTCGACGTCAAGGACGACCGGCTCGACTACGAGGGACTCCACGACGGAGCGGGTGGCAAGCCATACGACGGCGAGTGGGAGCTGGTGCTCGGGCGATCGGAGGATCGCGGTGGTTAGTTCGCGTCGACGCTGAGGGTTCCCAGAGCGCGATCAGCGCAGGAGAGCCACTGGTAAATCACTGTATACTGCGCTGTATATGGCAGCAACCCGCACGCAGATCTACCTGACCCCCGAGCAGCGCGAGCGCCTCGATGCGATTCGCGGCCGCGACGGCCGCTCGCTCGCCGCCGTCGTGCGCGACGCGGTCGACCAGTACGTCGGCAGCTCGTCCGCGGAGAGCGTGCAGGAAGCGCTGGACGCGACCTACGGCACCATGTCCGATGTCGAGGTCCCCTCACGCGACGAGTGGGACCGTGGGTATGGCTGAGCCGCTGCTCGTCGACACCGACGTCTTCGTGGATCACCTCCGAGCGGTTCGACGGCTCGAGCTGCGAGGGGAGGCCGGCGCCTACTCCGTCGTGACGCGCGCCGAGCTGTTCGCCGGACGCGCCACCGAGGAGGAGCCGGTCAAGCGGTTGCTCGAGCCGCTGCGCGAGCTCATCTTCGACTCGTCGATAGCCGAGCGCGGCGGCCGGATTCGTCGCCAGACCGCGCTGGCTTTGCCGGACGCGCTGATCGCGGCGACCGCACTCGAGCACGACCTGACGCTGTTGACGCGCAACCGGCGCCACTTCGAACGGATCGACGGCTTGCGCGTGCGCTCGCCTGCTTGAGTTGGGTCGTGACGTGATTCGGTGTGGCGATGGCAACGATGTCGTGTTCGGCGGCCCGGGCAATGACGATATCGTCGTTATGAGTGGGCTGAGCCCGGCGCGCTGCTGCACATCGACGGCAAGCAGCTGCCGCGGTTTGATCGCCCCGGCCACTTCGCCCACGGCGATCGCTCAGACAGAAATCGCGGCCTCGGGGAGCTGGCGGTTATCTCCGTCGTCGATGACCGCACCCGCCGCCTGGAGGACGATTCCTCGGGGCGCGGCGTGGTGCTCGAGCAGGGTGAGGTCACCGGCATCGTCCTGCGATCCGTCGTCGCGCAGACGCTGCTGGAGGCAGCCGATGCGCAACGTGGCAAGGTCGCTCCGGAACGCATGGCGTGGTGACTTCGGCGTGCCTCGAGCGGCTCACCGCAGCCTCGCCGCCGTATACGCGATCCGGATCGGCTCGCACCAGATCACGATCGAGCGCACGGAGCCGGCATCGACGCCCTTGGGCAGCAGGTAGTTCTGGGCTCCGCCGGTTGACTTGAGTGGTGCGAACTCGTCGTGGCGCGAGCGCAGCGCCTGCTTCGTCGTCCGTGGTCGGTTCGCGCCGCTGAGCCAGACGAACAGGTCCGTGTTGGCAGACGTCTCGAAGTTCTCGAAGCGCAGCGCCAGCCGGCCGCCGGCCAGCCGGTGGAGGTCGACCTTGCCGCGTCCGCGCCGCTCGATCGGGTAGAAGCGCCCGCTGGCGAGCACACGCGCTCCTTTGGCCTTCATGGCGGGTAGTGGGGGCTCCGCGATGGGCTCGGTCACCTGCTGCTCAACGGTCGCGCGCCACGAGCCCTCTGTCCTTACGCCGAGCCGAAGCATCCCGGTGTCGATCGCGCGCGCCGTGCCAGTCCCCGGGCAGGTGCCCGTGGCGAGGGGATTGCCCTCCTGCGGGCGGGGGGTAAGTTGCAGCGCGAAGTCCCCGAGCGTGCAGCGCCAGTGCACCCGCCACTGCACGGCGTCCCGCGAGATGCGGACGGTGCGGCTTGCGTCACCGGAGCCGCGCAGGGAGCTGACCGGCGCCCAGCGCGGCGCCACGGTGGCTTTCGCACGGGCATCGCGGGCCCGCTCGTTCTGCTCGACCTTGGTGAAGGGATCGGGCCCTCGGATCTCGTCGTCGCCGCCGCAGCCGGAGGCCGCGATCGTGGCCAGCAGCGCCGCTCCTGCAACTCGCGCTCTCACTCCGCCCCGTCGCGCTCGGCCCGCTGCACCGTCAAGCGGCCGATCCTACGGCCCATACGGTTACCGAAGACGTTGTCCACCGGCCAGTGGATGCCCCCCCAGATCCGAGACAGTCCCGCCTCCCGGGCTCGCGCGTGCCAGAGCTTCGCGTCCTTGGGATAGAAGTGTGCGAGCACTTCGCCGGCGGCGCTCGAGTAGGTGGAGTGTCCGGAGACGTAGGCGGGGAAGAAGGGGGTCTCGACGTAGGGGGTCCAGCGCTTGTCGAGCCCGCTGTCTCGGATCCCGTTCTCGGGTCGCGGGTACCAGTACGCGTACTTGGCGTCCCACGCGGCGACGCCGGCGTCGGCCATCGCCACGGTCAGCGAGGAGAGCAGCCGCGTCGTGCGCGGAGTCGTCAGAGGCTCGCTGCGCAGCCGTTCGAGCACCACCTCGATCCAGATGCCCGGCGGCAGGGACGTCCCCTCCCCGCCCTGCCAGAACTTCGCAGCGCGCTTCTGCTTCCGGGTCAGGCCCTCCTGCGCCCAAACCACTTGGTGCGCCTCCTGGAGGAACCCAGGCGTGCCGAACCGGGGGGGAGGAGGAGGACGGAACTGGCGCCCGGACTTCATGACCCACGTTCGCCAAGTGCCCGCGAGCGGCGAGACAGGCCGTGCCGCAGAGCCCGGCGGCGGCTCCCAGTAGCGCGGGCCGGGCCCCGGCCTCTTCCCGTCCCACTCGCGATCGGACCCGTCGTCGCGGGCAACCTCGATCACGCGTTCGGCCACGTCCTGGCCGAGCTTCAGGCCGGCATCGACGTCGCTCGGGTAGTTCACGCCCGCGCTCACGCGCGAGCGCGAGACGCTCATGGCCTGGCGCTCGATGCGCGCCGCCGGCTCCTTCGGATAGAGGTGCTCGAGCACCCGCGACGCGGCGCCGGCGATGGCGGCGTGCTCGGAGGGGTAGGACGGATCGGCCGTGGTGTCGAAGAGCGCCCGCTCGCTGGGAGCATCGCGGCCGTACTCGTACTTCCAGTGCCAGGCGGCGATGGCGGCGTCGTGCATCGCCACGCTCACAAGCGCGTAGTTGCGGGAGGCGGTGGGCGGGTCCTTGGCACGGGCGGCCACGAAGCGAAGCGCGTTCTCGAGCCACGGCTGGACGGCCGGAGCCCGCGCGACGGCGACCGCCGTCTGCCGCTCGCCCGGTGTGCGGGCGCCCACGATGTTACGAAGCTCTCGAGCTTCCGCTTGCGCGAGCTCTGAGTCCTCCGGGGGTGGGGGAGGCACCTTGATCGCCGACCCCGACGAGAGCACCCAGGGTCGCCACTCGCCGGCACCGGGCTCGGGGGCGAGCGAGGGCCGATCGTCATCGCCGCCGCAGCCAGGCGTGACCACGCCGACGGAGATCGCCAGCGTGACCGCGAGAGCCCCTGCTCGATTGCTCGCCACACCGGCAGTGTGGCGAATGTCCTGCCCGCTGGGCAACTCGGGGTGGTGGCCCTCGACGCAGCCCGTCCAACGGAGTAGCGTTGCCCCATGCTGCCCGTGGGAATAACCATCATGGTCGCATCCGTCGTCCTCGGCGTCCTCGCGCTGACCGCGGTTGCCCTGACGTCCTCGGCGGCGCGCTCGGCGGGCAGGGGGGTCCGCGAAGCGATGGCCCTCTCCGACCCGGAGGACGACGCGCTCTACCACGACCAAGCCGCGCAAGGTGCGACGGAGGCCGAGGACGTGCCGCGCTGGGCTCTCGCGCTGCTGATCCTCGCCGGGGCCGGCCTCGTGCTCGGACTGCTGCTGGTGATGATCGCGTCGATCCCGTGAGCCGCAGAGCCGACTTCGTGCAGTGACGCCGGGCCCACCGCACCTCCGGGGCTATGTGTCCGGGACAGCTACCTCCAGCCGAACCCGCCGGGTTAGCATGGCGCCGTGCCCCACGCGCTCGACCGCCACCTGAACCTGCGCGCCGCCCTAGCGGCGTTGTGCCTAGCGGGCGCCCTCGTGTCCGCGCTCGCACTGGGAGGTGTCCTGCGGTCCGGGGCGACGACCACCCCCGCCCGGCAACAGCGTCCCGTCGTGCAGGCGAGCGCCGCGCTCGCCGGCCTGCCGCTCGCCTTCGAGGCCAACCGCGGTCAGCTCGACTCGCGTGCCGCCTTCTTCGCCCGCGGCGAGCGGGCGTCGGTGTTCTTCACCCCGGACGGCGTTCGCTACTCGCTCGCCGACACCCGCCGCGACGGGAGGCGGTTCGGCCTCGAGCTCGGCTTCGTCGGGGCCCGTGACGACGCACGTCCGGTGGGCGTGAGCCGGACCGGGGCCGAGGTCAGCTACTTCCGTGGTCGAGCGGGGGAGTCGAGGACCGGCGTTCCGACCTATGAGAAGGTCGCCTACCGCGACCTGTGGCCGGGGGTCGACCTCGTCTACACCGGCGCCGGCGGTCGGCTGAAGTACAACCTCGTGGTGGCCCCCGGCGCCGATCCCTCCGCGATCGAGCTGGCCTGGCGCGGTGCGACCACGCTGGGGGTGGACGGCGCCGGTCGGATGAACGTCGCGACGTCGGCGGGCGCTCTGCGCGAGCAGGCGCCTGTCTCCTACCAGCGCGTCGGCGACAGGCGGGTTCCGGTAGAGAGCTCCTACGCGCTCGGTGCGGGCAAGCGTTACGGCTTCCGGCTCGGCAATTACGATCGCACGCGTCCGCTGGTGATCGACCCGGCCGTGCTCGTCTACGCGGGCTACCTCGGCGGCCGGCGCGACGATGCCGCCAACAACACCGCGGTGGATCGCAAGGGCGCGCTCTACGTCACTGGTGCGACCCTCTCGGGGCAGGCGCGCTTCCCGGACAGGCTCGGGCCCGACCGAAGCTTCAACGGCGGCACCAACGACGCGTTCGTGGCGAAGGTCGATCCATCGGGCAGACGGCTCGTCTACGCCGGCTACATCGGCGGATCCGGCGACGACGGGGGGCTCGTGATCGCGGTCGACCGCAAGGGCGCCGCCTACGTGACGGGAACCACCGAGTCGACCGAAGCGACGTTCCCGGTGAGGAAGGGGCCGGACACCACTTACGGCGGCGGCCCGCGCGATGCGTTCGTGGCCAAGGTGGGCCCGTCGGGCAGGCGACTCGAGTACGCCGGCTACATCGGCGGCTCGGGGGACACGCCGCCGCCGCTTCCCAACGAGCAGGCGAACGGCATCGCCGTGGATGGCGGCGGCAACGCCTACGTCTCGGGCTTCACGGCGTCGTCCGAGGCCCAGGGGTTCCCCGTCACGGCGGGCAGCTTCGACTCGACCTTCAACGGGTTCGTCGACACGTTCGTGGTCAAGGTCAGACGCGATGGGACCGGCTTCGTCTATGGCGGCTACATCGGCGGCAATGCGGTCGACCCCGGCACCGGCATAGCGGTGGATCGCGCCGGCAACGCCTACGTCAACGGCTTCGTGGGCTCGACGCAGGCCACCTTCCCCGACGGCGACGGTTTCGGCTCGGTGCCCGGCTTTGACCGCACCTTCAACGGCGCCGGCGACTCCCCGGTTCCCGACGACGCATACATCGCGAAGGTGGCGCGCGACGGCAAGCGCCTGGTCTATGCCACCTACATCGGCGGAGCCGGCGTGGAGCAGCCATTCGGCAACGCCGTCGATCGCAAGGGCAATGCCTACCTCACGGGCCGCACGAGCTCGCGCCAGGACAGCTTCCCCGATGGCGATGGCTTCGGCGGCATACCCGGCCCGGACCAGACCTTCAACGGCGCCACCGACGCCTTCGTCGTGAAGGTGCGCCCCGCCGGCACGTCGCTCGCCTATGCCGGGTATATCGGCGGCGCGGGCAATGAGGACGCTGTGGGCCTCGACCTCGATAGCGCCGGCAGCATGCACGTCTTCGGCACCACCAACTCACGCCAGCGAAGCTTCCCCGTTCGCTCCGGTCCCGATCGCACCTACAACGGCGGCCCCTCCGACGCCTACATCGCCAAGCTGAGCCCCGGGGGCGGGCGGCTCGACTATGCCGGCTACATCGGCGGCAGCGGCGACGAGACCGGCATCGGCTTGGCGCTGGACGCCGCCGGGAGCGCCTACGTCGCGGGCACCACCGACTCGCGACCCAACAGCTTCCCGGTCAGGCTCGGTCCGGATCGCAGCATCAACGGCCGCTTCGGGGACACCGACGCCTTCGTGGCCAAGGTGAGCACCGAGCGCTGCCAGGGCCGCCCGGTGACACAGGTCGGCACGCCTGGACCCGACCGGATCACCGGCACTCCCCGGCGTGACGTGATCGCGGGGCTCGGCGGCCGCGACGTGATCGCCGGGCGGGGCGGAAACGACCTGGTCTGCGGAGGCCCGGGCAACGACCGGCTGGACGGCGGCCGGGGGAGAGATCGCTGCGCTGAGGGTGGCGGTCGCGATCGCGTCCGGCGCTGCTGAGACGCTGGGCCGGCCGCTTGACCTGATGACGGAGGCGTGGTTGGATGATTCGGTCGAGCGGAGGACATTGATGAGCCGCACAGCGCGTCGTACCGTCATGGGCGTCTTGAGCGCCTTGGCAGTCGTGGTCGGAGGGGCCGGTTTGGCTTGGGCGTGCACTCCCTCGGCCTACATCTTCCTGTCCGCTACCGGTGGCAGCTCGGGAACGACGATCAACGTCAAGGGCAAGGAGTTCGCTCCCGGTCCCGTCGAGATCCAGTGGAACGGCGTCCCGGAAGCACAGCCCACCGTGGCGAATGGGCCCAACTTCTCCGTGCCGGTGGCCGTTCCCGACGTGGAGCCGGGCGTCTACTACCTCCAGGCCACCGCGGTCGACGACTTCGGGGGCATCGAGGGCCAGGCCACGCGCGCCTTCAAGGTCAGCGTCCCGGCGGGCGAGCGCGCACCGGCGAGGACCGAGGCTCGGCCCGAGCCGCAGCCGGACGGCGCCCCCGCGCCCGGCGGACGCGCCGAGACGCGGTCGCGGCAAGCCCCGGGGCGGGTCGCGCCTCTCGCCCCCGACCCGGCGCCGGCTGGGCCGATCGCAACTGCGCCCGAGGCAGCCGCTGCCGAGCCCGCCGCCTCCGCGCCGGTCACACCGATTGCGGGTGAGCGGGGCAACGCCGCCGCCCAGTCCCCCGAGAGCTCGCCGCGCACCCCCTCGCAGCAGTCCGCCGCCGGTGACCTGTGGAGCGGCTTCGCGTCCGGGCCCAATCAATCCCTCTTGCCGAAGGCCACCACCGCGACCTCAGCCAGCGGTTCGGACCCACGGTTTGCGCTCGGGATGGCATTCCTCGGCGCCGGGCTCGTGACGCTGCTGGGCGGCTTCCTCCTCTTGGGGCTGCGCCGCCGTCGGGTGTCGGCGCCGCGGTAGACTCGCTTCCCTTGGGCGCGACTCGACCGAACACCGATCCAGCATGAAGCTCGCCATCGCCGGAAAGGGGGGCGCAGGGAAGACCTCGATCACCGGGACGCTGGCCCGCATGATCGCCCGCCGCGGCCGGCGCGTGCTGGCGGTCGACAACGATCTCAACCCCAACCTCTCGCTCACGCTTGGCATCCCGGCCGAGCGGATGTCCGACTTGCCGACCTTCCCGGCCGGCATCGTGGGCCGCAACGAGGATGGCGTCTACGAGCTCGCGATGCCGCTGGCGCAGATCCGCGCCGGCTGCGCGGTCACCGCCCCCGACGGGGTGGAGCTGCTCGTGGCGGCCCAGCCGAGGAAGGCGGACACCGGCTGTCAGGGCGCCATGCACATGGCCGTGCGCGGCGTGATCAGCGCTGCGCCCACTGGCGAAGAGGACGTCTGCATCGTCGACCTCGAGGCCTCGACCGAGCACCTGCTCGTGGCCACCGCCAAGCACGCCGACGCGATGTACGCGGTGGTCGAGCCCTACGGAGCGTCGCTCTATACAGGCAGGCGTGTGGCCGTCCTCGCGCGACAACTCGGGTTGCCCGTGGGGCTGATCGCCAACAAGGTGCGCGACGAGCGTGACGTGGCGACCGTCGCCGCCTACGCGGAGCGCCACGAGATCGAGCTCATCGGCGCCGTCCCCTACGACGAGTGCTTCGTCGAGGCAGAGCGCGCCGCGATCGCGCCGCTCGACCACGACCCCGACGCGCCGGCGGTGCGGGCGATTGGCGATCTGGCCAGCCGCCTGATTGCCGGTAGAGGCCCCTCCGTGTTGCTGGGGGCGTGAGGATCGGGTATTCCCGTTCGACTTCGACCAGAGAGGATCACCATGGCGGATGCTGCGCTCTTCATCGGCTTCGGAGCGCCCACACGCGCGCGTGAGCGGCAGGCGGTGGAGCTGTTGGACGAGTGGGTCGTGTTCTGCACGGGGCTCGAAGACCGCGGTGAGATCGGGAGCTTCGAGCCCGTGCTGCTCGACCCCCACGGGGGCGACCTTGGCGGCTTCTTCCTGTTACGAGGCGAGGCCGAGGGGCTTGACCGGCTGCGCCGCGATGACGACTTCCGGCGCCTGAGCACACGCGCAGGCCTGGTGCTCGAGCGCTTCGGCGTCGTCGGCGCGCACGTGGGCGATGCGCTCGGTGAGCAGCTGGCGATCTACGGCAGCCAGGTCGAGGAGCAGCTTGCCTCGAGTTGAGGCCCGGCTCAATCCAGCTAATCGGAGGACCTGGGGAGACGGTCGCTGAGGCGTCCGATCTTCGAGCTCGCCGAGGACAGCGGCTCGACGACTTCGCGAATCTCCCCGATGCTGCGTTCGACCGAGGCGATCGACTCGCGGATGGACTCCAGCTCGGGGGGCAATGTCTCGATCGACCTCCTCGTGGCCACGAGCTCGCTCTGCATCTTCTCGGTGTTGACGACGTTGGCCTCGAGCGGCGGCAGCAGGGCGGCCGTCGTCTCGCCCTGGAGGCAAGAGGTCACCGACCGACATATGACCTAGCTACCGATGCGGGTGGCTCGAACCGCCTGCTAACGCGCCAGCCGCCGCCCCCAGGCGAACGTGTCGACGGCCCGTTGCGGCCCCTCCGCTGTCTGGCGTTCGCGCGTGACCACCTCGCAGCGCTCGAGCTCGATGTCGGGGAAGGCGCCGGATAGCCGGCTGACGCTGAAGCGCCGCTCGGGGTCCGCGGGACCGCCGCCGAGGTGAGGGTCGGTTTCGTCGAACCCGACGACCAGCAGGTGTCCACCCGGGGCGACCG
>Ga0136630_1001331_pt1 | contig 10036 bp, 2 predicted proteins | sample AntDrymUQ5682106_2_FD_105496 | JGI IMG/M metagenome (GOLD analysis project Ga0136630, IMG submission 105496) | Polar desert sand microbial communities from Dry Valleys, Antarctica - metaG UQ568 (21.06) | ecosystem: Environmental > Terrestrial > Soil > Desert | place: Antarctica: Dry Valley...
AGCGCGGCGTCGCTGCTGGCGATCGCGCTCGTGATGGCCATCACGTGCTCGCTGGCGATGCGCTGGCGCAAGCACAGCATCGTCGACGTCGTGTGGGGCCTCGGTTTCGCCGTCGTCGCGATCGTGTGCTTCGTCTCCTCGTCGTTCGTCACCGACGCCGACGACACGCGGCGGACCGTCATTGTCGCGATGACCGTGCTGTGGGGTCTGCGCCTGGCGACGCACATCAGCATCCGCAACCGCGGCAGCGAGGACGATCCTCGCTACCGGGCACTGTTCCGCGGCGGCGAGCCGCGACTCGGCAAGGCGATCACGACCGTCTACCTCCCACAGGGCGTGATCATGTGGTTCGTGTCGCTGCCCGTGCAGGTGGCCGTACTGCACCAGCGGGGTCTCGGCGTCATCGGCGTGATCGGGATCGCTGTCTGGGCGATCGGGCTGACGTTCGAGACCGTCGGCGATCTGCAGCTGACGAGGTTCCGGGCGGATCCAGCGAACAAGGGCCAGGTGATGGACCACGGGCGGTGGCGGTACACGCGTCACCCCAACTACTTCGGCGACGCCTGCGTGTGGTGGGGGATCTTCCTGGTCGCCGCCGAGCACTGGCCCGGCGTACTCACGATCCTGTCACCGGCCGTGATGACCTACCTGCTCGTGGCGAAGACCGGCAAGGCGCTGCTCGAGCGCTCGATGCAGGAATCGAAGCCGGGCTACGCCGAGTACGTCGACCGCACGAGCGGGTTCGTGCCGTTGCCGCCGCGCCGCAGCTCAGCCGACGAGCGTCAGAGCGAGAGGTGGTCGGCGTAGATCACCCGAGGTTCGACGCCGGCCGGGGCGTTCGGTCCAGTGACGTCGCCGCGCAGCAGCTCGAACTCCTCGACGGTCACTCGCCAGTCCTTCGACTCCCCGGGCTGGCGGAGCGCGATGCCCGCCGGCAGCTCGAGGTCACCGTGCCAGGCGGCCGTCCACGTCGTCTCGTCGAAACCGGCGAGCTCGAGCACGGCGGTGCGTTCCACCGTCCAGCCGAGGTCGCTGCGCACCGACGGGTTGCGGCGCTCGAGTCGGGCGGCGACGACGCGGGTGACGGCAACGTTCGCCTTCGCCTCGTCGCTGCTCGCCCACGCGGGGTGGTACCCGACGGGACCGCTGACGACGACGTGGGCTCGATCGATCGCCGACCGCGACAGTGTCGCCGTGCGAGCGGGGACGACCTGCGCGTAGTCGAGTCGCACCGTGGGTGAGAGGTGCAGTCCGTTGACCGAGTCGGGCTGGTAGCGAGCGACGACGAGCCGGACGAACGGCCAGAACGCCGAGCCGGGATCGACGGCGACGTCGGTGTACCAGAGCTCGCGGGACTCGTCGTACTGCGGTGCGTAGCCGAGCACCTGCACGCTCGGCTGTCCTTCGATATCGACGAGGGGCAACGACCGCACGGCGCCCACCGGGTAGGCGGGCCGGTCCCTGTCGTCGAACCCACCGAGGTGCAGCAGCTGGTCGAGCTCGAGGAGCATCGGACGCTTCACGGGACCACGTTGGCGCCAGATCGGATCGGCCCCCCACTGGCTGACACGTGTGTCGAGCCCTGCGTCGTCGGTCGACGGGGCGCACACGACAGCGAGCCGTTCGTCGTCGCCGGTGAGGAACCACGATCGTTCGAGCCAGATCCTGAGCCCGGCTCGCCTCGTGCGGCGCATCCCGAACGGCTGCTCTGGCTCGACGTCGGTGTGCCAGCGAAACAGGGGGACGACATCGCGCACCACTGGCTTCGGCGGGCGCGCCGAGCTCGGGATCGACAGCCTGCGCACGGGCCCGACCGTGCTGCGATCGGGCGCGTTGGCGAGCAGGCTCGGGTGGAAGTACTCACTGAACCGCGTCGTCGCCCTAAAGCGGTACTCGATCAGGCGGTGCTTCGTGTCGCCGAGGTGGTGCGTTGAGGCGTGCAGCCGGATCGGTTCTGGCTGGCCAGGGTTGGGCAGTGTCTGGTCGGTCCCGAAAAGGATCACCATGTCCTCGTTCGGTCCGATGTCTGTAGTGAACGCCGTCGCCGCTGAGCGGCGCCGCTCCGGCGCCGGCTGCACGGGATCGTCGATCCACTCCTCCCACGTCGCCTCGGCGTCGAGTCGTGACGTCGACGGGCCGTGGAGGTCGACGGAACCGAACAGCACCGTCGTCGTCCAGCCCTCGAGGCGGATCGCCTGCAGGCGCACCGGCCGCGGCGCTTCCAACGGGCGAGGTACGGCGTGGATGAAGCGGATCTCGTCGGACGGCGTCAGCGCCCACAGCCACCCGTCGCGCGCTGCGTCGATCATGTCGCGGTCGCCACGCTGGGCCGTCGGCAGCAGCATCCACGCCCCGAGCAGGTCAAGATCGTCCTCGCGAAGTGAGCACGACAGACGCGCCCGCAAGGTGTCGCCGGGTGGGAGCGCGAGGCCGATGGTGTTGCCGGTGACCGAGCCAGATGCCGTCGCACCTCCTCGCAGCACGATCCGCACCGGTTCGTGCGCCGGCCATTCGCCGTCGAGGAGCGTGACAAGTCCCTCGGTGCCCCACGGGAACGTCGGGCCCGGTCGGTCCAGTCCGGCGTCGGGAAAGCGCAGCGAGATCCCGTTGGCCAACGGATCGGGGAGGTAGGGGAGCACCAGCTGCTCGGTGTCGGCGACGAGGTACTGACCGGGGGCGAGCGCCCGCCCCGGTTCGGCGTCGAGGTCGTCGAGATCGACGAGCAGCAACGGATCGGCGCCGGGACCGTGTTCGAGCCGGAGGTAGTCGACCTCGATCGGGTCACCGGGGTCGGTGAGGCTCGGGATCGACCGGTCGAAGAACGTTCCCGCCTCGCGCAGTGCGACGAGCAACATCGCCTGGTGGTCGTCGGGATCGGACGAGCCGATGGCCTCATCGAAGCATCCGTGTACCTCGGCATCGGGCTGGCTCGTCTTCGGCGGGGCGAGGTGCCGCTCGCATGTTGCCCGGTAGACGATCTCGGGATGCGTCGCCGCCACCGCGGCGGCGTAGGCCACCGGATCGACCACGGTGATCGTGTCGCCCGTCTCGGGATCGTTGACGACGTCGACGCCACTGCGGATGACGACGTGGCGAACCGACTCGCCCTCTCCGAACGCGACTCGCGGCACGACAGCGGGCGGTTCGACGGGTGCCCAGCGCAGCAGCGGCCGCAGCTCGGTGACGGTGTCGCTGGTCAGGGCCAGACGCGGTCCTCGAGCGATCACTCTCGCCAGGTGCTCGGCATCCCATGCCCTGGCGGCGTGGAGTGGCCACTCGCCATCGAACACGCGCCGTGCGGATGCGGCGACCCGCGCGCTCCTGCCCGCCGGCGCGGCGGGCGTTGCGGCGGCGATGCGGGCTGCGATCATCGCCTTCAGCATCGGTTGCAGCTCGGAGGTCGCTCCGTGTGCTCGGGCGGCGGCGAGGGCCCGGTCGGCGATGACACCGACGGTGTCGGCGTCCACCGCTGGCGCCTGCGCCGAGCTGATCACGTCGAGGCGCCTCGCCTCCGCGCGCAGCTCGGTGGCGAGGAACGTCGCCTGCTCGCTCGGCGCGTCGAGGCGGTTCGTCCGCCGGGTCGCGCTCGCCGCCCCCCGCCCTCGCTCGTCCGGAGCCGTGAGAGAAGAGATGACAGTGGGACCCGATCCCGGCGCGCCAGGGTCGACGATGTCGTCGTGGGGGACGGAGTTGCCGGCGATGTCGACTCCCCACGCACGGAAGGCGTACGAGCGGCCGAAGCGCAGGCGCGGCAGCGTGCCAGGGGCGACGCGCGGATGGCTGACGACGTTGGTTTGCGGGTCGTCGGGGTGCCCGGCGCCGCCGACGTGCTCGCGCCGTGTCGGGTGCGAACCGTCGGTGTCGTCGGGCTCGTAGACGAACTCGGGTCGCATCGCAGGGTGCGGCGCCGAGAGGCTCCACCCCGACCAGCCGAACAGCGATTCATGGAGGTACGTCTTCGGTGTCGTCCCTGGCGCGACCGCCTCCTCGGGCGTCTTCGAAGCGGTGGCACCCTGGATGAAGCCGGCCTCGTGGTCGACATGGAAGGTGTCGGTGCCGGCGAGGTCGAGGTCGTTCGAGCGAAGGTGCAGCGAGTACCAGGCGGCGGTCGTGTCGTCCCAGACCTCGAGGCGGTGTCCCTTCATCAGGTCCTCGGTGTTGAGCAGCGGCGCCGCCGCGGTGCCGAGCGCGTTGGCCCGCGCCTGGTGCTCGTCGAGATGCGTGGTGAGCCGGTCGAGCCGCTCGTCGGCGACGATGTCGAAACCGGTGGCGCGCAGCGTCGGCGGTGCCGCCGTCACCGGATCGGCGTTGAACTCGACGTCGGCCATGCGCGGGAGCGAGACGACGAAGCGCTCGAGCTTCAGACCGGCGGCGTCGGGATCGAGGTCAAGGACGCGGTAGCGGGACTCGTCGCCGAGGCGCAGCAGCCCGCCGTGCCAGTCCGTCGTGCGCGCCACGGTGCCGAACACGTCACCATCGAGCTGGCAGCTCACGCGCGTCGGCAGCGTCGGGTCGGTCCCGTCGTCGAGGACGACGTGAGCCGTCAGCCAGCGCGCCGCAGCGAGCCGGTCGAACTCGGCGACGGTGACGTCGACCACGAGGCCGAGCTCGCGCAGCAGGTTCGGGTGGTCGCCGAGCATCGCCACGCGCTGGTGGAAGTCGGGCTCCATCGGCTTTGGCCGCGGCGTCGGCGCGCCGGGGATCGGCGTGGTCAGGTACTGCGCCTGCACCGACTCCGGTCGCTCGTAGAAGCGACGCACCCTGTGCAGCTGGGTGAGCAGGTTGAGCCCGGGGTCGCTCGGTGGTTCGACGGAGTGCATCGTGTCGTCGAGGTAGCGCGTCAGCCTCGTCTCGTCGAGCCTGCCGCGCTCATCGCGACCGTGTTCCCGGTCGCGCCAGATCTGGTCGGCGAGCCTCGTGATCAGTGGCGTGAGCGGTGACTCGCTCGGCAGCGGCGGATCGACCGGCGAGGCCGCCATCGATGCGAGGTGGATCACCTTGGCGAACAGCTCCATCGTCGTCGTCGGGTACGAGTACCACGGCGTGTCCTCGAACGACTGCGACACGAACCCGGCAACCGGCGTCGTCGACGGGAACACGAGCTCCCAACGCGTGGGGTCATCAGGTGGCGTCAGCGAGATCGTGAACGGTTCGTTGGTGTGGTCGGTGACGACGAGCGTCGCCGCGGCGAGCTGCTGGGTCCAGTGTTCGAACACGGGGAAGTCCGTCAGCGTTCCGCTCGGGGACAGGCGGGGCGAGACGTGCACTGACACATGGAACGGAGACGCCGGATCGACGCTGTACGGCAGCGCAGTGAGGAGGATCTCGGTCGCCATCACACTGCTCCCGCGGCGAAGGAGGTGCAGTACTCGCTCCAGCGGGTGGACGTGGCGTCGGGGGCGACGTCCATCAGCTCGACGAACGCAGGATCGCCGTTGGAGCCGGCGAGCTGGCGCTCGACGGTCGTCGACACGGAGAAGGAGAACATGAAGACCTCGACCTCGATCGTCAACGTCGCTCTACCGACGAGCTTGCCGGTTCCGAAGTCGTAGATCATCTCCAGCAGCAGCTCGATCGAGGCGCTGATCAGCCCGAGCACGTCGACCTCGCCGCGAATGCGGATGTAGCCGGTGAGAGAGCCGCCGTCGCCCTCGAGGCGGAGGTAGACGCCGACCATCATCTCGATCGATCCGGAGGCGATCCCGAGGTCGATCGCGAGACGGGCGCCGGCCTCGAGCGACATCTCGAGCAGGTCGAGCCCTTCGGGGCTGAGGCGCAGGCCGACGAACCCGCCGCCACCGATGAACGTCACCGTCAGCGCGAACGGCCGCTCGCGGGTGCAGAAGTTGAAGCCGATGCTGAGGTGCTTGCCGAGGAACGGGATGGAGCAGTCGGCGCCGAGCGAGATGTTCTGCAGCGCGAACACGCCGACTGCGATGTTCGGCAGCTCGAGCGTGAAGCCGGCCCGCACACCGGCAGGTGAGACGTCGAGGAACGGCGGGTCGGAGAACCCGTCGAAGGGGATCAGCTCCTTCAGCGTCTCGATGAACGACAGCGGGCCGAGGAACTCGATGCCGCCGAAGACGACGTCGACCTCCGGCTTGCGTGACGATCCTGCCGTGAACGCGAGTCGCTCGAAGTGCAACGCCATCAGCGAGTCGGGCGCGATGAGGTCGAGGTCGAAGCGGCGCAGCTCGGCGAGCACGTCGACGCGAGGCTCGGACTTGGCGCTCACCCGCGCCTCGACCGAGATCGTCAGCCCGCCGCCCTCGGCCTGGCGGACGGAAAACACCGGGTGCGTGGCGTCCGGCCACGGCACCATCGGCGGCGACCAGTCGAGCTTCGCTCTGATCTCGAGGTTCTCAGGATCGAGCCCCTCGAGGAAGCTGATCACCGACAGCACGGTGTCCTCGAGCGCGTCGAGCGTCTCGAGGTAGGGCGCGAGTCCGTCGACGAGCCGGCGCAACGGTGTCGACAGCGCCGGCGGCAGCGCGATCGTGTCGACGGCGCCACGGATCGTGCCGTAGGCGCTCTGCACCGGGTCGAAGAGCGCCCTGACCGCATCAGCGTCCTTCGGCGCCGTCGGATCGAGCATCGCCAGCAGCGCCGCCTCGAGCGCGTCGACGTCGCCGAGCAGTTGCGCGCCGACGGCCTCCAGTTGGGCGATGGTGTCGGTCGCCCACGCCGCTGCGGTGGCGCCCGCCGCCTGGGCGTCGTCGATCACCTGCTGGGCGTCGGCGACGGCACGCTCGATGGTGTCGGTCAGGGCACGCACGTCGGCGAGAAGCGAGTGGACGGCTCCGAGCGTCTCGGTGACGAACGCCGGCATCTCGTCGATCCCGAGAGCACCGAGCACGTCGGCGAGGTCGAACAGCCCGAACAGCCGGGGGAGCGCGTCGCCGAGGAACTCCGCCGGATCAAACTTGCCCGGCGTGCCGGCTGCGGCTGCGAGCTTGCCGGTGGTGCCCTTCGCGCGCGACAGCAGTGCGATCTCCTGGTCGGGCTTGATGAACCCGCCGGAGCGCTCGGTGCTGCCGAAGCCGATCCCGGGATAGACGTTCGGCGAGGCGTCCGCCTCGAGGTCGTCCGCCTTGGCGAGGTCGACGACTTCGCCGAAGATCTGGGCGTCGGTCGGGGTCGGGTCTGGCGCGAAGCCGTCCTCGACGTAGTCCTGCCGGTAGCGCATCGTGAAACCGGCGGCTTGAGGTGTGAGCGCCTTCGCCGCCGGAGTCGTGACATCGGCGGCGACGAGGTGGGGCGTAATCCTGTTGTTCGCCAGCTCACCACGCAGGTGGAGCGTGGCCGTCTCGAACGACGTATCACCCGGCGTCGTGCTCGGCGCGTAGGCGAAGCGCTTGCCGTGGGTCGGGATGCGGTGCCGATCGAGCGCAGGGTCGCGATAGGTGGCGTCGATCGATGGATCACCGGGCTTGGGCCCATCGACGAGCGCGGCGTTGACCCACATCAGCGGCGCGTGGAATGGCCACACGTGACCGTCGCGGTCGGTTGCCTCGATGAGGAACAGGAACGGCTCGCCCGTGAGCATCGTCGGCCAGATGAAGCTCTCGCGGCTACCCGGCGGGTTCGACAGCTGGGGCGGCTTGAGGCTCGGTGTGCGTCCCGGACTGATCGTGATCGACGTGAACGGGAAGTCGTTGTTCGCGAACGTCACCGTGCGCTGCGTGACGACGAAGTAGTACCGCGTCCGCAGCCGCGCCACAGGGTTCGTCGCCGACTCGATCAACCGCTCGGTCTCCTTGACGAACGACGTGCCGTTGCCCGGCGAGCAGAGGTAGCCGGGGTACGTGATCTTGACGAACTGGTCGCGACCCATCGGGGCGATGTGGTCCCACGACTCGACCGTGTTGAGGTGGCCGAGCGAGGTGTAGGGCCTTGGGTCCCACACGCCATGGCTGGTGAGCCACGTGCCGAGCGAGGACATCATCAGCCGCTCGACGTCGACGGGCAGCGGGCGCACGGTCGTGCCCAACCTCGACGACAGCGTCTCCGCGCTCTGGCGGACGATCGCCCAACGGTCGTTGACCGACATCGGCATCCGGAACGGGAGCGGGTTCGTCTCCTCGTCGCTGATCGGCGGCGGGTCGGCCATCAGGTCGCGGTCGCGGGTCCAGATCGCCCGCACGATGCGTTGCGGGTTCTGCGACTCGTCGATCTGCCGCAGCGTCGTGCCGTCAGGTCCCATGACGCGCACGCCGAGACGGGAGTGCCAGAGCTCGACGTGGCCGCCGTCGTCGTCGGCGACGACGGGCTCGTCGGCATGCGTGAAGCCCTCGCGGTCGCTCGGGCTGAGCACGAGCCGCCACGGCACCTCGATCGCCGTCTCGTCGTCGCGTGGCGTGCGCACCTGTGGGCCTCGCGGCCGGATCGTGTCCCACGGGCTCGTCCAGCGGGCCTCGAGGTCGGTGATCGTCGACGACGCGATGCGGGCCGTGCCGGTGCCGATGCGCCGTCGGGTCGCCCGCAGCGCTGTGCTCCCCGCCATCACCGCGGCGAGGCCGGTGTGGAGGATCGCGGTTCGCGAGCCGGGGACGACGACGAGCTGCCCCTCGGCGCTGCCGAAGACGAGCCCGCCGGGCAGGATGATCGGCCCCTCGATCTGCGGCCAGCGTGGCCGTATCGCCGCCCGTGGTTGGGCGGCGGGGACGACGACGAGCGGCAGCGTCCGCATCGCACTGAGGATTCCGCTGCTCGAGAACTCGATGCTCGTCCCGGGGGGGACTGCGAACACGACGCGGCTGCGCTGCGCTGCGCTGTGGCGCGAGATGACCGAGACGTCGATCGGTGGCGCCGGGTCGTCGACGATCTCGAACGTCTCCTCGCCGAGGTGCTGGAACGGGAAGGTGACGACCAGCCGAGCACCGTCGCCGTCCGTCTCGAGCGTCGGTGGCCGGCTCGGTGGTCCCGGTTCGAGATGCATCCCGGTGGCGTGGACGTCGAGCACGACGAGATCGGTCGGTCGCAGCACGCTGACATGCACGCCAACGTCGAATTCGACGCTGCGGCCACTCGCAAGGTCGGCGTCGACACTGGCGGCGACGCGCGCGCCGATCGAGGGGATCCCGATCGCCCCCGTGGTCGGCAGCTTGACGCGCCTGCGGGATGCGCTTGCAGCCATGAAACGTCTCGATTCGCCCGACGGGCCGCCCGACCCCGTTCGCCGCTCACCGTACGCGCTCTGGCCACGCGTGGCTAGGGGAGAATCGACGGCTCACGAGGGGGACGGGCGAGGGCGTGCGACCTAGCGTCGTCGAGATGAACACTGCGACGACGTGGCCGGCGGCGGTCGACGACATCGACCTCTCCGACCTCGCGTTCTGGGAGCGTCCGCTCGCCGAGCGGGACGCCGCGTTCGCGACGCTGCGCGCCGAGCGACCGATCGCCTTCTTCCCCGAGCCCGAGCTCGAGGGCATCGAGCGCGGGCCGGGCTTCTACGCGATCACCCGGCACGCCGACGTCGCCGAGATGAGCATCCGGCCCGACGTGTTCAGCTCGGCAAAGGGTGCGACGTCGATCCCCGACATGCCCGAGCCGCTGCTCGAGTACTACGGGTCGATGATCAACCTCGACAACCCGCGGCACGCACGACTGCGGCGCATCGTGCAGGCGGCGTTTACGCCCAAGCGCCTGCAGCAGTTGTTCGACGACGTCGCCCGCCTCGCCAGGAGCGTCGTCGCCGACGCCGCGGAGAAGGACGAGTTCGACTTCGTCGCCGAGGTCTCGTCGCCGTTCCCGCTGATCGTGATCTGCGACATGATGGGGATCCCTCCCTCCGAGCGCGACTTCGTGCTCCACCAGACGAACGTCATCCTCTCGGGCGGCGATCCGGAGTTCATCCCGGAGGGGACTGATCCGATCGGCGCGTTCATCCAGGCCGGCATGGACATGTCGGCGTTGATGACGACGATCGGCGAGCAGCGTTCCGCCGAGCCGGCGGACGACCTCACGTCGGCGCTGATCAACACAGAGGTCGACGGCGAAAAGCTGACATTCGCAGAGCTCGCCTCGTTCTTCATCC
>Ga0136630_1001332_pt1 | contig 10035 bp, 10 predicted proteins | sample AntDrymUQ5682106_2_FD_105496 | JGI IMG/M metagenome (GOLD analysis project Ga0136630, IMG submission 105496) | Polar desert sand microbial communities from Dry Valleys, Antarctica - metaG UQ568 (21.06) | ecosystem: Environmental > Terrestrial > Soil > Desert | place: Antarctica: Dry Valley...
TAGATGTTGGCGACGTCTGCGGCGTTGACGACGGCCTCCTCGTCCACATCACAGAGGCTCGACAACTTGCGTTTGAGCTCGACGCTGAGCGGCTGGCCGCTGCGGCACACGATGACGTCGGGAAGGATCCCTCTGCTGCGCAGCTCGGTGACCGAGTGCTGGGTCGGCTTCGTCTTCTGCTCGCTCGACGCACCGAGGAACGGCACCAGCGTCACGTGCACGTAGCACACGTTGTCGCGCCCCGCTTCCTTGCGGAACTGGCGGATCGCTTCGAGGAACGGCAGGATCTCGATGTCGCCGACCGTGCCGCCGACCTCGGTGATCACGACGTCAACGTCGTCGGTGGCCACCCGGCGGATGCGGCGCTTGATCTCGTCGGTGATGTGCGGGATCACCTGCACGGTCTTGCCGAGGTAATCGCCCCTGCGTTCGGCGGCCAGCACGGATTGGTAGATCGACCCCGTCGTAGCGTTGGAGTTGCGCGACAGGTTCTCATCGATGAAGCGTTCGTAATGGCCGAGGTCGAGGTCGGCCTCGCCGCCATCCTCAGTGACGAACACCTCGCCGTGCTCGAAGGGGTTCATCGTCCCGGGATCGACGTTGATGTACGGGTCGAGCTTCTGCAGCGTGACCCTGAGCCCGCGCAGCTTGAGCAGGCGACCGAGCGACGAACCGGTCAGCCCCTTGCCGAGCCCGCTCACGACGCCTCCCGTCACGAAAATGAACTTCGGCTTCGGCATACGGGATGTCATCGTACCGCGATGGTCTGCTCGGCGCGGTGGATGTCACGCGTCCCGATCACCGCGACAGCAACTCGGCGGCATGCTGGCGAGCAGCGTCGCTGTCGGGTGAGCCCGACAACATCCTGGCGATCTCCTCTACGCGGGCGTCGCCGTCGACGGCCGTGGCCGTTGCCCTCGTGGTGGCGCGCTCGACGTGCTTGTCGACGACGATCTGGGTGGTGGCGAGCGCTGCCACCTGGGCCAGGTGCGTGACGACCATCACCTGGTGGCGGGCGCCCAGGACGGACAGCGCCTCGCCGACCGCCGTCGCCGCTCTCCCGCCGACGCCAGCGTCGACCTCGTCGAAGATCAACGTCGCCTCGGCGCCGTCGTCATGAGCCGAGAGCACGAGGCGCAGCGCCAGCATGGTTCGCGAGAGCTCGCCGCCGGACGCCACCTGCGCAAGGGGCAGCGCCGGGGTGCCTGGATTGGCTGCCAGCAGGAACCGCACCACGTCGCCGGCCGGGTCGTCCGGCGGCGATCCGACGTCGATCAGCACTTTGGCGTTCGGCATTGCCAATTGCCGCAGGCGTTGCTGCACCGAACGGGCAAGGTCGCCGGCGGCCGACCGCCTGGCGTCACCCACAGCACGCGCCGCCCGGTCCAGCGCGTCGAGGGCCGCCGACCGCTCCTCGGAGAGCCGCGCCGCCCGCTCCGTGTACCCGTCCAGCTCGGCCAGCCTGGCTGACGCCTGGGCGTGGAACGCCACCACCTCGGCGACGTCGTCGCCGTATTTGCGGCACAGCTCGCGCAGCAACTGGCGGCGCTGACGAATGGCATCCAGCCGGGCCGGGTCCTCGTCGATGCGTTCCTGCGCCGTGCGCAGCTCGTCGCCCACGTCGTCCAGGTCGGCGGCCAACGCCGCCAGCCGCTCGTACAGCTCGGCGAACGGCGCACGCCCGGCGAGCGCACGCAGCGCCGCCAGCAAACCGTCGGCCGCCCCTCCGTCGGCGACGAGGGCTCGATAGGCCTGCGCCACTGCCTCACGGTGGGCCTGGGCGTCGGCCAGCAGGTCCTCCTCGGCGTCGAGCGCGGCGTCCTCGTCCACGTCGGTGTCGGGACCAGCCAGTCCGGCCGCCTGCAGCTCACCCACCTGGTAACGCAGTAGGTCGATCTCGCGGGCTCTGGTGCGCTCGTCTCCGCCGAGCGTTGCCAGCTCGGCCTCGATCCCCGTAAGGCGTGCCTGCGCCTGGCGCAGCGGTGCCAGGTCGATGATGGCGGCAATGTCGAGGGCACGACGCTGAGCCGCTGCGGAGAGCAGCGCCTGGTGGGCGTGTTGTCCGTGCAGGTCGACCGTGCCACGCGCCATCTCGGCGAGGCTGGCCGCCGTGGCCGGCCGGCCGTTCACGTAGGCACGGGATCGTCCCTCGGCCGGGATCACCCGCGTGAGCACGAACTCCTGGTCGTCGACGACGAAGCGCCCTTCGACGCGGGCCTCGTTCGCCCCCGCGCGAACCATCGAGCCTTCTGCCCGCCCACCGACGAGCACGTCGACGGCGTCGACGAGCATCGTCTTGCCAGCACCAGTCTCCCCCGTCAGCGCGGTCAGTCCCCGACCGAGCGTCAGTGTGGCCTGCTCGATGACCCCGAGCGACTCGATGTGCAGCTCCACCAGCACGTCAGCGGTCCGCCAGACCGAACTTCGCCTTCAGTATCTGGTGGTAGTGACGCTCGGTCATGCGCACGAAGCGGGCCGTCGCCGATGACGGCTCGCAACGCACGATGTCGCCGCCAGAAAGTGTGGCGGCGTGGACGCCGTCAACGGCCAGTTCTGCTTGACGGTGTCCGAGCACCTCGATGTCGACGGTCTCGCTGGGGTCGAGCACGAGCGAGCGGTCGAACAACATGTGAGGTGACACTGGCGTGAGCAGCACGGCACGGTGGCGAGGTGACACGATCGGTCCTCTGGCCGACAGCGAGTAGGCCGTGGACCCAGTGGGTGTGGCGACGATCAACCCGTCGGCGGCGTACGTCGTGAAAGGCTCGCCATCGATGATCGCAAGCAACCGGACGGTGTGGCCAGGCTCCTGCTTCTCGACGACGGCCTCGTTGAGTGCCCGCCACGTGCCGTCACGGCCGCCGTTCAACATCACGTCGAGCATCAGCCGGTCGTCCACCTCCCAGCGGCCAGCGGCCGGACCGTCGAAGAAGCGCTCCAGCCCAGAGGTCAGCTCGGGCGGTTCCAGTTCGGTCAGGTAGCCCAACCAGCCGAGCTTCACGCCGAGGATCGGAACGGGTTCGCCGTCGAGCAGGCGGACCGTGCGCAGCATCGTGCCGTCGCCGCCGAGGCTCAACACGAGATCGGCACCCGCCAGACCCCGCTCGGCGCCTACATCGGCGACTCCGAGCGCCGCCGCGTCTTCGGCGTGAACCCAGGCCTCGTGCCCGTGCTCGTGCAGCCACTTCATCGCCAGGTGGATCAAATCCACGGCCTCGTGGCGCTCGTGGTGCGCAACGATGGCGACGGCGCTCACGGCCGTACTCCTGTGGCCGGCGTCGTGGCGTGCACGAACAGCTCCACGTTGCCCTCGGCGCCGGTGATCGGTGAGTCGGACCAGGCGAGTACGGCGCAGCCGTGCCCGACGAGTGAGGCCTCGATCTCTGACCGCACGCGCTGGCGAACATCAGGGTCGCTGATCACACCGCGACCGGCGTTCACCTCGGATCTGCGGGCCTCGAACTGCGGTTTGACGAGCAGCACCATGGGAGACCCAGGCTGGCACAGCCGCACGAGCGGGCCGATGACCGACGTCAGCGAGATGAACGACAGGTCGGCAACGACCCCCGACGCGAGCCCGCCCAGGTCGGCGGGTTTGGCGTCGCGCACGTGACGACGCTCGATGACGGTGACGCGATCGTCGTCGCGCAATTTGGGGTGCAGGTGCCCATGACCGACGTCGAGGGCGACGACGCACGCCGCCCGGCGTTGCAGCAGGCAGTCGGTGAACCCGCCCGTCGAGGCGCCGGCGTCGAGCCATCGCCGGCCGGCGACCTCCACCGCAAAGACGTCGAGAGCGTGGTCGAGCTTGTCACCACCCCTGCTGACGAACCGTGGCAGCGTGACGACGATGACGGTATCGGAGGCGGCGACGAGGCGTGCAGGGTTCGCCGCCACGGCGCCGTTCACGAGCACCCGGTCGGCTCCGATCAGCGATCGAGCCTCGTCATCGTCGTCGGCAAGGTCCCGGCGGATCAGCTCCGCACCGAGACGCCGGCGCGACCCCACCCTCAGGAGCTAGGAGTGGCCGGCGTCGCGGCCGCCGTCGCTTTGTTCGCCGCCGTCTTCGTCGCCGAACTGGTCTTCTTGGCTGCCGACTTCGTAGCTGAGGACGTCTTCTTGGCCGGGCTCTTGCGAGCTGTCGACTTCTTCGTCGCCGACCTCGTAGCCGAACTGGCCTTCTTGGCAGCCGTCTTAGTCGCCGTCGCGGCTTTCTTGGCCGGACTCTTGCGAGCTGTCGACCTCTTCGTCGCCGACTTCGTAGCCGAGCTGGCTTTCCTGGCCGCCCTTTTCGTTGGCGTCGCGGCTTTCTTGGCCGTTGACTTCTTGGCCGTTGATTTCGTGGCCGTGGATCTTGCGGGCGTCGACGTGCGGGCACCGGCGATGCCGGCGGCCGAGCGGGTGGCCGTGGTGGCCCTCGTCGACGACGACCGGGCCATCGACTGCAGGCGGTCGACGACGTCCTCCAGCCGGTCCTCGAGGTCGTCGAAGCGCTCGGCGATCCAGCCGATCTGCTTGGCCAGCTCGTTCTGGGTGTTTGCCGCCAGCTGGGCGGTGGTGGCCTTGCCGCGTTCGAGCAACTGCTGGACGACCTTGTCGGCCTCTTTTCGCCGCACCTCTCCCGCCTTGACGAGGTTCTTCACCGCCGTCTCGGCCTGTTGACGGGACATCTCCGTGATCTGGAGGCCACTGTCGAGCATCTTGTTGATCGGGGACTTCGCCATGGGTCGCGACCTTACTCAGCGAGCAGGGCCACGAGCGCCGCCAGGTCGGCGACGTCGTAGGTGACTGCCACGTCGCCTGCCACGTGAGCGCCGGGCGAGGTCACCCCCGTGCGCACGAGCGCGAACGAGCCGCCGAGGGCGCTGGCGAACTGGCCGTCGGTGTCGATCCGGTCGCCGACCATCAAGGAACCGGCGAGCTCACCCACGACGCAGCCAAGCAACGCGGCGACGGCATCGACCATCGGAGCGTTGGGTTTTCCGGCCACGACAGGCTCGACGCCCGACGCGACGGCGACAGACGCCAAGATCGCCCCGCAGCCGGGGATCGGGCCCTGCGGTGTCGGGAACGTGGCGTCGGCGTTCGTGGCCACGAGCCGGGCGCCAGCGCGCACGGCGCGCGAGGCGACGTGCATGCGCTCGTAGTCGAAGTCGCGATGGAACCCGACGACGACGGTGTCGACGGCCGCCGGTACCGACCCGTCCACGACCAATGCCCTGCGCTGCTCCATCGCCTCGATCACGCCGATCCCGCCGCACACGAGCACTCGCTCGCCTGGCACCACCAGCGTTGCGGCCGCCGCTGCCGACGTCACCACGTCGCCGGCCGCAGGGATGCCGACGGCGGCGAGGGCCGCCACCTGGGTGGCGACCGTTGCCGACGAGTTGTTCGTCACGAACAGCACGCGGCGACCAGACGATCGCAGCCGCTCGACGGCCTCGGGCGCCCCCGGCAATGCGGTACCGGCTAGCCATACGACCCCGTCGAGATCGCACAGCACCACCGGGTGCTCGCTCACCCTGGTGGCACTCAGTGGGCGAAGACCTGGGCGTCGTCGGCGAACGCCTTGAACTCCAGCGCATTGCCGGCCGGATCGTGCACGAACATCGTCCACTGCTCGCCGGGCTGGCCCTCGAAGCGCAGATAGGGCTCGATGACGAATGTTGTACCGGCCTCGTCCAACCGTCGAGCCAGCACGTGGAACTCGTCGACCGCCAGCAGCACCCCGAAGTGTGGGACAGGGACCTCGTGGTCGTCGACGGCGTTGACCGCAGCCGGAACGGGCCGCTGCGCGGCGTGCGTGACGAGCTGGTGTCCGTAGAGATCCCAGTCGATCCACCGTTCCGCACTGCGTCCCTCGGCGCAGCCGAGCACGGAACCGTAGAAGCGCCTGGCGGCGGAGAGGTCGTCGACGGGTACCGCCAGGTGAAAGCGGGGACGTTCCACGCCGCGACCCTATGTGCCAGGCTGAAGAGGTGCCACGCTTCTCGCCGTTTCGAGCGCTGCGCTACGCCGCACCGGTGCTCGACGACCTGATCGCCCCGCCGTACGACGTGCTGTCAGAGGCGGATGTCGATGAGCTGGCTGCCCGACACGAACACAACATCGTTCACGTCGACGTGCCCCGAGAGCGCGACGGATCCGAACGCTACGTTCAGGCGGCGACGCGCCTGAGCTCCTGGATGGACGAAGGGGTGCTCGTGCCCGATTCCGAGCCTTCGTTCACGATCTACCGCATGCGGTTCCGGGACGAGATCGGCAATGAGCGCCGCATCGTCGGCGCGGTCGGTGGCCTCGAAGTAACCGATGAGTCCGCCGGCGGGGTGCTACCGCATGAGCGCGTCACGCCGAAGGCGTCGACCGACCGCCTCGACCTGACGAGGGCCACACGGGCCAACCTGTCTCCCGTGTGGGGTTTGGCGCTGGCACCGGGACTCACGTCGTTGCTCGGTCAGCCCGGCGAGCCCGTCGGTTCGGTGAAGGTGGACGGGGTGGAGCACTCCGTCGAGCGCGTGACGGATGCAGAGCGCCTGCGCGCCATCTCCGACGTCGTCGCCGGCGACGACGTGCTGATGGCCGACGGTCACCACCGGTACGGTGTCGCCCGCCAGTTCCGTGACGAGGTGCGCGCGAACACCGGGCGCACTGACACCCCGGCGGAGGAGACGCTGGCGTTCGTGAGCGAGCTGATCGCCGACCAGCTGAATGTGCAGCCGATCCACCGCCTGTACGCCGGCGTGTCCGAGGCCGACCTCGTGGGAGCGCTGTCGCGGGAGTTCGACCTCGTCGAGGCCGGGGCGGCCGACAGCGGGTTCGTCGACACCGTGACGGCCGAGCCCCGGCTGAGCCTCGTCACCCGTGACGGCGCGGCGTGGTGGTTGCAGTCCCGTCCCGGCGCCTTCGCTGGCATGCGGGCGCTCGATGGGCTGTGGCTGGAGCACGCACTCGACTCGCTCTCGCCTGACATCCGCTATCAGCACGGCGCCGCTCTCGCCGTCGAGGCCGTGCGGAGCGGAGCTGCCACAGCCGCCGTGCTCACCCGGGCCGTGACGATCGACGAGATCGCTCTCACCGCCCGTGAGCACCTGCTGATGCCGCCGAAGTCGACCTTCTTCACGCCCAAGCTGCGCACCGGGTTCGTCCTGCGCCCGCTCACCGAGGACCGTACGTGACGAGGAAGCACTGGGTGCTCGCCCTCGTCGTGGCCGTGGCGGCAGCCGGCGCCGTGATCCTGCTCGTCCCCGACCGCACCGAGGCCCCCGTCACCGCGCCGTCCACCAGTGCCCTCACCGGTGCCGCTCCCGCGATGCGGGCCCAGGCCATCGTGTACCGCACCGACCAAGCAGTCGGCGGACGCTTCCGGGTCAAGATCACGAACACCGGCGACGAGGAGTTCGAGGTGCTCGGCCTGCGCCTCGAGTCCGGAGGCTTCGAACCCCAGCCACTGACCACGGATCCCGTGCGCTACACGCCAGGGGAGCGCACCGACATCGTCGCCCCCTTCGGAGCAGCCCGCTGCGGCACCGACGACACTGTCGCGCCGGCGCACGTCGTCATGGACGTCCGTGTCGCCGGTGGTGAGGCGCAGCGCCTCGAGGTGCCGCTCGAGAGCATCTTGGAGGCGATTCCAAAGCTGCACGAACGAGAGTGCGACATCGCCAGGATCGCCACAGCTGTCGACGTCGGTCTGGCGTCCATCGAGCAGGTCGAGGCAGAAGGTGGGCCGATCCTGGAGGCCGACATCACGTTTCGCAGACTCGAGACCGACGAGCCGATCGTGGTGAGCGATGTTCGTGGCAGTGTCCTCTACCGCATCGTCGGCGACGGGCTCCCGATCGAGCTCGCAGCGAACGACGCCGAGGCGGTGTTGCCCATCGTGATCAGCCCTGCGAGATGCGACGGGCACGCCCTCGGTGAGTCGAAGCAGCCATTCGTGTTCCCGGTCCACATAGAAGTCGGCGATGCGGACGGGATCGGCTATCACATCCCCATACCCACCGACCAGCAGGATCAGCTGTACGAGTACCTGACGACGGCGTGCGGCCTGGTCAACTGACCGAGCAGTCCTTCGGTGCTCGCCGCGCGAGGATGAGCCGATGCTCCGCCGCTTCCGGACCCTCATGAACCCCCTCAGCCGCACCGCCATCCTGACGGTGGCATGGAGCCGCCGTCAGGACGTCATGCGCTGGGGGCGATCGCTGTGGACGGAGTTGCACAACCCCGACGGCATCTCACCGGCCCGCCTCGCCACCGTCGGACGGGTGCTGCTGGCGGTGACATCGGATACCGAGGCCTCGGGGGCGAAGGAGCTCCGGCAGGTGCGCCTCGACGGCGACACCGTTGTGCTCGACGTCGATCCCCGCTGGAACCGGGTCGGCCGTTTGAGCGATCGCCTGCTCAAGGTCAAGGGCGTCAAACAGGTCATGACCGAGACCGGTCAGCGCTTGCACACCGTGTCCGGTTCCTGATTCGCACAGCGTCAGCTGGTGCGTTGTGGGTGGGGTTCGTTGAAGTGGATGGCCCGGCGGTCGAGGCGTTCGCCGAGCGGATGCACGTACCGACCGGCCGGTTCGGGTGGTGGGCTCGTGGGTGCGGCCGGATCCGCAGCGGGTTTCAATGGGCTGCCGCGGATGTCGGTGAACACGACGGCACCTGGTGTGCCGGTGGTGAGGTCGGCGTTGCCGGTGATGCCGAGCTGTCCTTGGTGGTGCAGACGGTGATGCCGCGGACAGAGACAGATCAGGTTCCAGGTGTCGGTCGGCCCGTTGTCGGCGTCCCAGTGGATGATGTGGTGCACCTGCACCCAACGCGACTGGTTACAGCCAGGCACTCGGCAGCCCAAGTCGCGATGTTCGACCAGGCGGCGGGTGCGGTCGGGGACGATGCGTTGGGAGCGGCCGACATTGACCGGGACCCCACCGACAAGCCCGACAGCGGTGATGGTGCCGTCACAGAACAGCCGGTGGCGGATCGGGTCGGGGATCCGCCAGTTGTCAGCGAAGGTGGTGGTGCCGTCGACGTTGACGTACAGGTTGATGCGGAACCGATCCCGCCGTGACGGCTCAGCCACGGTGTCCAACGAGCGGTGGCAGATCTCGATCAGGGCGTCCGCCCAGGTGACATCCGGGTCTCGGCCGTGGAACAAGGCGTCACGGGACTCGCGCATCGCAGCCTCGAACACCCGGTACTCGTCCGGCGCCAGCGAAGCACGAACCTGGCCGACACCGTCGGCGTCAACCCCCATCGACACCGACGACACCGCTACGGGCTCCGGCGAAGGTTCGGGCGCCGGCTCCGCCTCGGGAGCCGTGTCGCCGCCGGCGGCAGCAGCACGCCGGGCGACCTCCTCATCGGTGGTGAACGGGTACTGGCGCACCACCATCGACAGCTGCTGCACCGTGAGCACCCTGGCCAGCCCACAGATCTCAGCGTCCGTGTAGGCCGGTGCCTTCGCCGCCAGGGCCACCTGGTCGAGGGACAGCTCTCCGGCGTCGAACGCCGCCATCACCTGCGGGTGCATCTCGGCCCCCTTGGCGACGGCGAGGATCTTCTGCGCAGTGCCGGTGGAGATGCCGGCCTGCCAGGCCAGCCAATGGGTTGGCGAATGGATGCCGATCTGTTTCCAGCCATCCCCTGCGAGCGCCTTCTCGGCGAGCCGAACCAGCTGTGCGTGCTGGGCGTTGACATGACCACATACACCAGCCAGCGATGTCTGCAACGCTTCGATGGACCGCTCATCCATGTTCTCATCGTACGTCAGTTCGCACTATCCACGCAACGCCAATGGGCTCATATAGTGCTGACAGTTCGAGCACCTAATCGGCCACCAGGTCTTCTCGCGGCATTGGGTCATGGCCCACCCATCGGGTTACTCCGGGACGATGCGCAGGCCGAGGGCGGCTAGCTGGTGGGGGTCGACAGCGAACGGTGCTCCGGTCATCGGGTCGCTACCGGACTGGGTCTTGGGAAAGGCGATCACCTCACGGATGTTCTCCTCCCCGGCCAGGATCGCCACGAGCCGGTCGAGCCCGA
>Ga0136630_1001333_pt1 | contig 10030 bp, 10 predicted proteins | sample AntDrymUQ5682106_2_FD_105496 | JGI IMG/M metagenome (GOLD analysis project Ga0136630, IMG submission 105496) | Polar desert sand microbial communities from Dry Valleys, Antarctica - metaG UQ568 (21.06) | ecosystem: Environmental > Terrestrial > Soil > Desert | place: Antarctica: Dry Valley...
ACGAGAATGGGCAGGGTGCTCTTCTGCCGTACCGCCCGGGTCCATTGGGCGCTGGTGATGTCATGAAGCCGGGCATTGAGCACCACGACGTCGGGGAAGTTCCGTCCGCAGTGGAGCAACGCCTCGGAGCCGTCACGGAAGGCGTGAACCTCGACGCCAGCGGCGGTCAGGCCGGCCATGAACAACGCGATGTCACCCTCGCGGTCGCCGACGACAACGACGACCAGGCGTCCGAGCTCCAACCATCGGCGACCGGCCTCCCGGGTCCGTTGCGACCGGCCGCAGTCAACCTCGGCGCTCACGAGTGGTGCTTCTCATGGCAGGCGACGCAACGCTCACCCGAATCGACCCGAGATGTAGTTCTCTGTTCTCTCGTCCGCGGGCGCGCTGAAGATCTTCGTCGTCAGGTCGTACTCGACAAGCAGCCCGGTCCGGTCACCGCTTCCCTCCGCGGCGAGCGCCGTGAAGAACGCTGTCCGGTCAGCCACGCGCGCCGCCTGCTGCATGTTGTGGGTGACGATGATGATCGAGTACTCGTCGCGAAGCTCGATCATCAGGTCCTCGATGCGCGAGGTGGCGATGGGGTCGAGTGCAGAGCACGGCTCATCCATCAAGATGACCTCGGGGCGGATCGCGATGGTGCGGGCGATGCACAGGCGCTGTTGCTGACCGCCGGAGAGTCCGAGTCCTGAGTCCTTGAGCTTGTCCTTGACCTCGTCCCAGAGTGCAGACTTGGTCAACGCCTCCTCGACCAGGTCGTCCATGCTGGAGACCTTCATGCCAGTGACACGGGGCCCGTAGGCCACGTTGTCGTAGATCGACTTGGGGAAGGGATTCGGTTTTTGGAACACCATCCCGATCCGTCGGCGCACCTCGATCGGGTCGACGTCCTTGCCGTAGATCGACTGGCCATGGAACGTGACGGACCCCTCAACCCGTGCACTGACGATCAGGTCGTTCATCCGGTTGAGGGACCGGAGAAGTGTCGACTTCCCGCACCCCGACGGGCCGATGAGGGCGGTGATCTCGTTGTATCCAAAGCCCAGCGACACGTCGGTCACTGCCCTGAAGTCACCGTAGTAGACGTCGACGCCGTCGCACTCCATGATGGGCTTCGGGTCGGGTGGCAACGAGCGGCGGGTGTCTCGGTTGACCTCGACACGGGGGGCTGCCTCGTGGTCGTCTTCGGCCGAGTCCGCTCGCGTCGAGTAGGTATGAGACGTCATGGGTTCACCAACGCTTCTGGTAGCGGTTCCGGATGACGATCGCGACGGCGTTCATCAGCAGCAGCAGGCCCAGCATCAAGATGATGGCTGCGGATGCCACCTGCTGGAAGGCAAGCTGAGGTTCTTTGACCCAGTCGTAGATCTGGATCGGCAGCACGGTGTAGCCGGAGAACAAGCCGTTCGGGTCGTAGCTGACGAACACGAGCCCGCCGAGGAGCAGCAATGGCGCTGCCTCCCCTAGTGCCCGCGACAAGGCAATGATGGACCCGGTCGCGATACCGGGCACTGCCGATGGCAGTGTCTGGCGCCATACGGTCTGCAGTGGGGTGGCTCCTAGCGCCAGCGAACCCTCGCGGATCTCCCTCGGCACGGCACGCATGGCTTCACGAGTCGTGATGATGATGACCGGCAGGATGAGCAGGGCCAGCGCAATGGCTCCAGCAAGCACGACTCGTCGGGGCAGGCCGATGGACAATGCGACTCCTGCCGTCAGCATGCCGTAGACGATGGCAGGAACGGCGGCGAGGTTCGTCAGGTTGACCTCGATGATCTTGTTGTACCAGCGCCGAGGATCAGCGAACTCCTCGAGGTAGACACCGGCTGCTACGCCAAGCGGGATAGCCAACACGGCTGTCATGACGATGACGAGAGCGGAGCCAAGGATCGCAGCCCGGGCACCGGCCGTCTCGGGCAGCACTGTCGAGGAGTAACGGGTGATGAGGTTTCCGTCGAGACGCGTCCAGCCGTCGAAGAAGGCGTTGACCAAGAGGGTGCCGAGGCAGAGCACCGAGAAGAAGATGGTGAACCAGAGCACGCCCATGAAGACGATCGACTTGGCGGACTTGTCTCCCTCGCGCTTGGCCTTCAGAGGAGCTGTCGCGATCGCACCAAGGCTTGCCATCAGTAGACCTCCCGGATCCGGCGCACTATGGAGCCTGCGACCACGTTCATCAGTAGGGTCACGACGAACAGCAGCAGACCCACGGCGAACAGCGTGTTGTAGGTGAGACTTCCCGGCGAGCTCTCACCCGTCGCGGTCTGCGCGATGAAGCCGGTCATCGTCTGGCCAGGCTCGGTCGGGCTTGACACGACCTGTGCCTGGGTGCCGGCGGCCAGCGCCACGATCATTGTCTCGCCGACGGCACGCGAGGCCGCCAGGACGATTGATGCGGTGATCCCTGACACTGCCGCAGGGAAGACAACCCGGAGGGTCGTGCGCATCCGGTTGGCGCCCAGGGCGAAGGAGGCTTGGCGCAGTGACTGGGGCACGGCGCTCATCGCGTCCTCTGACAGCGAAGCAACGGTTGGGATGATCATGATTCCGAGCACGAGGCCGGCGGCCAGGACACTGAACGTCCCGACCTCGACGCTCAGGAGGTCGTTGAGGACTGTCGGGGCGACGAAGTAGAGCGCGAAGTAGCCATACACCACCGAGGGGATGCCGGCGAGGACTTCGAGCACCGGCTTCAGGAATCGCCGTACCCGCTCCGGCGCATACTCGGCTAGGTAGATGGCTGCGCCGAGACCGAAGGGGATGGCAATCAACAGGCCGATCACGGTCGTCCACATCGTCCCGGTCACCAGGGGTAGTACGCCGAAGCTCGCGTCGGCGAAGGTGGGTGCCCACCGATCGCCGGTCAAGAACTCTCTGATCGAGATCTCGCGCAAGAACTCCAGGCTCGGAACGAGGAGCGCGAAGAAGATGCCGATCGTGACCAGGACCGAGAGACCGGCCGACCCGACCAGGGCGACCATGGCGACGCGCTCACCATAGCGACCGCGCCGCTGCCGGAGGAAGCCAGCGGGGTCCTTGTTGTATGAGTCTGGGTCGACGCCCTGAGGGGTCGTCTGGCTTGACGACCCCTCAGTGGCGATGGTTGAGCTCACGATTCTTCCCCTACAGGCACAGGGTTTCGGTCTGTCAGGACGCTGACTCGAGGGCGCCGGCTGCCTCCTCCAGCTCTGAGCTCTGGTCGTCGTTCAGCGGGATGTACTGTGCCGCCTCGGCGATCTTGGCGTTGTTCTCCACGTAGAAGTCGACGAATCCAGCGACCTGCGGCTCGTCGGCGTACGCCTTCGTCGACACGTAGATGAACAGCGGCCGGGCGAGCGGCGTGTATGTCCCGTCAGCAGCGGTCTCCGCGCTTGGCGCGACACAGCCGTCCCCGCTGTCGATGGTGATGGCCTTGAGGCTGTCGGAGTTCTCTTCGTAGTAGGTGTAGCCGAAGTAGCCGAGCGCGTTGGGCGAGCCGGAGACGCCTTGGACGAGCACGTTGTCGTCCTCCGAGGCGTTGTAGTCGGACCTGCTGGCTCCCTCTTCGCCGTTGATCTCGTCGGTGAAGTAGTCGAAGGTGCCCGAGTCAGTGCCCGGTCCGTAGAGCTCGAGTGGCTCGTCGGGGAACTCAGGATTCACCTGGCTCCAGGTGGTGATCTTGCCTTCCGCCTCGGGAGCCCAGATGGTGTTCAGCTCCTCGGTTGTGAGGCAGTCGACAAAGTCGTTCTCGCTGGAAGTGACGACGGTGAGCGCGTCGGTGGCTACCCGAAGCTCGACATACTCCACGCCTTCCTTCTTACAGATCGCAGCTTCTTCCTCGTCGATCGGTCGCGAGGCGTTGGAGATGTCTGTCGACCCCTGGCAGAACTTCTCGAACCCTCCACCCGTTCCCGAGGTGGCGACAGACACGTTGACACCGCTCTGCTCTTCCTTGAAGAACTCACCAGCGACCGTGGTGAGGGGGCCAACTGTCGAGGAGCCGTCGGTGACGACCTCGCCCGACAGGCTGTCGCCACCGGACGATTCTTCCTGGCCGCCGCAGGCGGCGACGAAAAGCAGAGCGCTGGCCCCGAGGGCGGCGATCCGGCTCGAAGTGCGTGCGTTCACAGTGATGGCGCCTCTCGTAGAAGTGCTGGGAGACAGTGCTTCTGCGCTGCCGCGGCTGACGCTAGCCATGCACTGTGAACCAACGAATGGCCTTTGACGAACGGGAGGTGAACAGAACCGAGAGAGCAGACCCGGCGAGAGTCTTCGTCGACGGGGTCATCTTGGCCACCGTCAGCTCGATCAACCGGCGAGGCCAGGGGCTGCCGCGAGCCAGCGGTTGAAGGCGTCGGCGTTGTACGGGCGGCCGAGGAAGTCGGCCACGAGGTCGGCCGCATCCTTGCTCCCGCCGGCCGCCAGCACCTGGTCGCGATAACGATGCGAGACCTCGGTGTCCATCAGGTCGGCTGGGTCGAACGCCGAGAAGAGGTCCTTGGCGACGACGAGACTCCACATGCAGGTGTAGTACGCCGAGCTGTAACCCCCGAGGTGGCCGAACGATGCGTGGAAGTGAGTGCCCTCGATGAAGGGGAACAGGTCGTACGTCGACTGCAGGTCCCTGACCTGAGCGGTGAGGTCGTCACCGCGCCGGTGGTGCAGCCAGTACGACACCGCGGCGTAGAACATCTGGGTGCGCGCCTGATACCCCTTGCCGAACTCGTTGGCGGCTCGCATCCTGTCGACGAGCGCGGCAGGGATGGGCTCACCGCTCTCGTCGGTCGCGAACGTGCGCAGGACATCGGAGTGCCAGGCCCACTCCTCCAGCAGCTGCGACGGTGCCTCGACGAAGTCCCACTCCGTGGCGACGCCGGAGAAGCGGGACCAGTCGTGTCGGCCGGCCAGCACATGGTGGACGAGATGGCCGAACTCGTGGAAAAGGGTCACCACGTCTCGATGCTCCATCAACCCGCGTGGGAAGTTGCAGACCAGCGCTCCCTCGGGGAGCTGGCGACCGCGCATACCCGCGACCAGGTCGAACTGGGCCGCATGCTTGTACTTGCCCTCCCGCGGGTGCAGGTCGAGGTAGATGCGGCCCAGCAGCCCACCCTCGGCGTGGACGTCGTACGCGGCGACATCCTCGTGCCAAGTAGTTGCGCCCGGGACAAGGGTGTACGAGAGACCGAACAGGCGACCGGTGACGTCGAGCGGGCCCGCCCGCACCTTGGCGAAGTCGAAGTACGTCCGCACCTGCTGCGCGTCGACGTCGAACCGCTCGCGGCGTACGACCTCGGCGTAGTACGTCGTGTCGGCGCGGTCGATATCGGTCGCCTCCGGGTGGTCGACCTTGAGGCGATCGAGCAAGACGGCCCGGTCGCGACGGCCAGACTCCTCGGCGGCGGCCGCGATCTCGTCGATGAACGCGGCGATCGCGGCGCCGCGGCCGATCATCTTGATCTCGGCGTCGTAGTCAGGCCACCCGTCGAAGCCGAGCAGCCGCGCATGCTCCGCACGCAAGGCAAGCAGCTGAGTGAGGACTGCGTCGTTCTGCGGCCAGGCCCTGTTGTTGAAGGCCAGCATCACGTCGCGGCGGGCAGCTGCGTCCGCTGCGAAGGACAGGAACGGGTAGGCGTCCGGGTAGTCGGTGGTCACGATGACTCGGCCGTCGTCCCCGGTTGGATGACCCGCGACGAAGTCGAGAGGAAGGCCGCCCAGCTGCGATGGGTCGAGGGACACCTCGAGCACGCTGTCACGAATTCCCTTGGAGAACTCCTGCTCCAGCAGGGTCTCCTCGTCGGAGATGGCACGTAGCCGAGTGCGGGTGCTCTCGTCCTTGTCGACTCCGGCGCGACGGATGTCGCGCAGCGTGTCTGACAGCACCTTGTCAGCTCCGGCGTCGAGGGTGGAGGCGTCGACGCGCGACAACAGGTCGTAGAGCTCGCGGTCGAGGCTCACGTCGGTCGAGAGGCGGCTCGTCTCCTGCTGCGCCGCCTCCGCCTGGGTCCGGATCTCCTCCTCGGGGTGGACCTGGCTCATGAGGCCGGCGACGGACGAGGCGGACCGGAGGACGGCCATGATGTCGTTCCACCCCGAGAGGACGGCATGAGGCTCGCTTGGTGGCTGCCTCTTCAGGTCGGCGACACGGGTGCGGACGAGGTCGAGGTTGTCGTCGCAGCGGCTGCGCAGCCAGTCAGACCAACCAGTCGGATCGCTGGGGAGCTCGAGTGGTACGAGGTCCGTGGCATGAGTCACCCCGCCGAGGTTATCCGCCGGCCCGCCCCGCAGGGCTTACAGGTCGCTCAAGGCCCAGATCAGAGCGCGGGCACCGCGAGCTCCGCCAGGAGTCGACGCACCCGGCGTTCGATCTCATCGCGGACCGGGCGGACGTCGGCGACCTCGAGTCCGGCCGGGTCGTCGACAACCCATTCTTCGTATCGCCTTCCGGGGAAGATCGGGCAGGCGTCGCCGCAGCCCATGGTGACGACCACGTCGGCAGCCCGGACGATCTCGTCGGTCCACGGCTTCGGGAACTCCTCGGCGATGTCGATGCCCCGCTCGCGCATGGCCTCGATCGAGGCAGGATTGATGCTGGTGCTGGGGTCGGACCCGCCCGACCAGGCCACGGCGCCGTCACCTGCCAGGTGGGTGAGGAATCCCAGCGCCATCTGTGATCGGCCAGCGTTGTGAACGCACAGAAACAGCACCGTGGGCGTTCCGTCGTCGTGGTGACCTTCGACCTTGGCGAGCGCGCGCAGTCGCTGCCGGGCGAATCTCTCGGCGAGCAGCGGGAGAAACGTCGGGATCGGGGCTGTGTCGGCGAACTGGTCGAACGAAGAGCTCAGGAAGCGTTCGACGGTCTCCGCACCGTAGACACCGTCGAACTCGCGGGCGAGGCGGGCCGCTGATTCGCGGAGGGCTCTGGTTTGGTCTAGCGTCAGCGTCGACCAGGTGGGCGTTTCGGTCATTGCCTGCTCCTCAAGATGGATGGGCCGGGGGGTCGGAGGCTGCGGATCGGTCCCTGCTGGCGAGCACGTCGGCCAGCAGATCTACGCGGCCGGCAATGTCGCGGTAGGCGCCCTCGAAGGCGGCGTTGGTGTTCACGAGCACCGGGTCGGGGACAGACCAGTGGATCCGCCCACCGCGTTCGGCCGACTCCGGGTCGGCCAGTTCTTCATGTGCCCGGTCGCAGACGGCCACCACGAGATCCCCCCTGCGTACGACGTCGTGGATGCTCGACGTGCGTGCCTGCTCAAGCGAAAGGTCGTGGCGGTGTCCGATCGCGACGGCTCGGGGATGCACGCGTACGGCGGGATGGGTCCCGGCCGACGCCGCCGGGACGACGCTGACAGATCCCCACGCCGCCGCTGCCAGCTGTGACCGAGCCGAGTTGTGGGTGCAGACGAAGACGACTCGCGACGGAAGGCAGCGGCGCGGGCCGGCACCGAGGTGATGACCTCCACCCAGCGCCCTCACGGCCGGGTTGTCGAGGCGCAGCTGGACGTACTTCCTGCGTCGATCACCTTCCGAGCGTGAACGGCGGATGACACCGGTCACCTCCAACACCTGCAGGTGATGCGCCAGGAGATTGGTAGCGAGCCCGAAGTGCTCCGAGAGCTCACGTGGTGCCGCGTCGCTCAGGTAGAGCCGGTCCACGATCGCGAGCCGAACTGGGTCACCGAGCGCGGCGTATACCCGCGCTCGCCTTCTGAGCTCAACATTCGCTCGATTCATGTTGCGTCAATATTTATTGAGTTTTCGGCCGCATGTCAAGGGTCCACTGGTTCGAGCTGCGCAGTCTCTTTCACGGCTCCCCCGCAGCCGCGACGGTGGCGGTCGTGATCGCGGGCTTGGTCGCCTGGATGATCGACGAGTGGATTCCGTCGCCGTGGCTGATGGTGGCAGTGATCGAGGTAGCGACGAACCCGGCCGCGAGCAGCAGGTCACGGTACTCGCTGATGGTGAGGGCGCCGGCGACGCAGCCGACTCGTTCCTCGGTCTGGGCACGTTGCTCGGGGGTGGTCCCGTCCTCGGCGACGACGTCGCTGATGCCGATCCGCCCATGAGGGCGCAGGACGCGGAACACCTCGGCGAACACGGCCGGCTTGTCGCTGGAAAGGTTGATCACACAGTTGGAGATGACGACGTCGACGGACAGGTCTGGGAGCGGGATGTCTTCGATCGTGCCGTGGAGGAACTCGACGTTGGCAGCGGCTGCCTGCTCCGCGTTGCGTCGAGCCAGCTGAAGCATGTCGCCACTGGCGTCCAGACCGTACGCCTTGCCGTCTGGGCCAACCCGCTTGGCGGACAGCAGTACGTCGATTCCGCCTCCTGAGCCGAGGTCGAGCACGGTCTGGCCGGCCCGCAGCTCGGCGACAGCGACCGGATTGCCGCAACCGAGGCTGGCCCGGATGGCTGCTTGCGGTAGGCCGGTGAGGCCGTCGTACCCGGCCGCGCCGAAACAGCCTTCGTCGAAGGTGTCAGGAGCGCAGTCGATGACGGTCTCGCCGGACAGCGCTGCACGAGCCAGGCCGGAGTAGCGGTCGACTATCTCGTTGTGGGCCATGGAGACTCCTTAGTCGCAGGGGGAGCTGTGGGGACGGGGTTGCCCATCACAACGTCAGCGGCGGATGGGAAGCAGCTGACGCAGGCGTCGTTGATCCGGTACAGGCTGGCGGTGCCCTGGCGTTCGACCAGGACGAACCGGACGTCGGCCAGGATCTTCAGGTGGTGGGAGACAGTCGACTGGCCCACTCCGGAAGCAGCCACGATCTCTCCGACCGTCAACGGCACCCGTCGCCTGGCCAGCAGCGACACGATCTGAATGCGGGTGGCGTCCGCCAGTGCCTTGAACCAGCTCGCGTACTCCACCGCCTCGGCTCGGTCGAGCGGTTGCACTGGCATATCCATCGACAATCGACGATACTAGATGAATGCGGGGATCGCAAGAGTCCTGGGACCTGGAGGTGGCGTTCGTTCGCGTCGGGTACGACGAGGCGTCGTCGCGTACCTGCCGGTCAGCCGCGTTGGGCCGAGCGGTGGCCGCGAGACATCATAGACGCGTGCTCGACTCGTTGTCTCCCGCCCGACGCAGGTTCGTCCTGGCGCTGGTGGCGATGGCAGCGGCAGCAGCAGTCGTCGTCGTGGCGATCGTGATTGCGGTCAACCGACAGCCCGCGGTCGTCCCGGTCTCCCAGAGCGAGCGGGGTCCGGTCCTCATCGTTCCTGGCTACGGCGGCTCGACCACGGCGTTGGCCGCGTTGGTCGCAGCCTTGGAGGCGGCGGGCAGAGACGTCACTGTGGTGCCGCCGGTCGGCGACGGCACAGGCGACCTCGACACCCAGGCGCAGGCGCTCGACGCGGTCGCCACATCGGCGCTGGCGCGGACGGGCACGGGCTCGGTCGACGTCGTCGGCTACTCGGCGGGCGGCGTCGTCGCGCGACTGTGGGTGCGTGACCACGGCGGAGGCTCGGTGGCCCGCCGAGTCCTTACCCTGGGCTCGCCCCATCACGGCACAGACCTGGCGGGGGTGGCGACCGACCTGACGCCCGACACCTGCCCCGAGGCGTGCCTGCAGCTCGCTCCTGGCAGCGACTTCCTCAACGCGCTGAACTCCGGCGACGAGACTCCCGACGGCCCGCTGTGGGTCTCGATCTGGACCGCCGACGACAAGGTCGTCACCCCGCCGTCGTCAGCGGAGCTCGATGACGCGCTCAACTTCTCGGTGCAGAGCATCTGCCCGGGTGTCGTGGTGACTCACTCCGGGCTTCCTCGGCTCGGTTTCGTCATCGCAGCCACGGTGAACGCGCTGGAGGTGGCCACGCCGTCGTTGCCGACGCGACGCGAATGCCGCTAGTCGCTTCTCGTTGTTAGTTCTTCGGGGGCCTGATCCAGGCGGTGGGGTCGCCGAGGCAGCCGCCGCAGGCGGTGTCGAGTGCGTCCTCGGGCTCCCCCGCGGTACCCCCCGGTGGGCAGGACGCTCGGTAGGTAGGCGTGGTGGCTGACTCGGTAGAGCGCGACATCCCCCGTTGGTTGGCTGAGCCGCCATAA
>Ga0136630_1001334_pt1 | contig 10027 bp, 10 predicted proteins | sample AntDrymUQ5682106_2_FD_105496 | JGI IMG/M metagenome (GOLD analysis project Ga0136630, IMG submission 105496) | Polar desert sand microbial communities from Dry Valleys, Antarctica - metaG UQ568 (21.06) | ecosystem: Environmental > Terrestrial > Soil > Desert | place: Antarctica: Dry Valley...
CGTGCCACCCGCGCCGCTCACGTCCACGCCCCAGACGGGCAGGGCGTTTATCTTTTCGGCGGTGGCCCTGTCCACGCCGAAGCCGACTTCCTTGACCATGATGGGGACCGAAAGCTCCTCGGCGACCTCTCCTATCTTCGCGGCGATGTTCGACCAATCGGTGTCTCCGTCGGGTTGGGCGGCTTCCTGGAGCGCGTTGACGTGGAGGCACAGTCCGTCGGCATTCACGGCGGCCACGAGACGTTCGCACTCTTTGATCCCGCATCCGAGGTTGAGTTGGGCCGCGCCCAGGTTCGCCCACAGTGGCACGTCCGGGCAAATGTCCCTGACGCGGAAGGTGTCGGCGGCGGATGGGTCTTCCAGGATGACGCGCATGGAGCCGAGGCCGAGGGCGACACCGCGTTCCTGGGCAGCCATCGCCAGGTTGCGGTTTATCGTTTTGGATAAGGAAGCTCCGCCGGTCATGCCGAGGATCATAAACGGCATCGAGAGGCGTTTGCCGAGCATCGAACACGAGAGGTCAACGTCCGCGAGGTCCAGCTCGGGCAGGGCGGCGTACGGTATCCCGAGCCGCTCGAAGCCGGTGGAGAGCTTCGGATGCCGAACGTCCTCCTCCAGGCAGACGCGGACGTGCTCCTTCTTGCGGTTCGCCGTGCGCTCGCCGGGCGCGCTCAAGCGATCTCTCCCGCGCCGGACGCTAGCGTCGTTCCCTCGATCTCCGCGTATCCGGGACGGGCGCGCCGCTCATGCCGAGGAGCATGTCGCGCACTTCGGTGGCCGCGACGCTATCGCGTCCCCAGCGTCCATCGGAGCAGAGCATCACAGGACCGTCAGCGGGCCGATCCGGAAGCCGGCCGTGTGTACCGCGCACCCACGACGGGTCCAGGGGCACCACGTCCATGACGTAGCGGAACCCCAGGCGTTTGCGAGCGAGGGCGAGGGCGACTCGGGCCTTCGCCGTGCGGTCGCCGGGGTCAATAAAAAGCTCCGCCGGGTCGTAGCCGGGTTTGCGGTGGATCTCCACCGTCCGAGCGAAGTCCGGGGCGCGCCCGTCATCCAGCCAGTAGTAGTGGGTGAACCAGGCGCCGGACTCCGCCACCGCGACCAGCTCCCCCGCCCGCTCGTGGTCCACGCCGAACTCTCGCTTCCCGTCCTCGCCCAGCACCGCCTCCACCCCGGCGAGAGATTCCAACAACTCCTTCACCTCGGGGATGCGTGCGGTCTCGCGGACATAGATGTGGGCAACCTGATGGTCCGCGACGGCGAAGGCTGCCGAGGTCCAGGGGGCGAGGTATTCCATGTTCTCCTGGGCGTGGACGTTCAGGAGACCGGCCTCCCTGAGACGGCGGTTGATGTCCACCTGCCGGATGGACGGCGTGATGCCGTACTCGGAGACGACCAAGACGCTCTTGCCCCGGTCCAAGGCGAAGTCTGAGAGACGGCCCGCGACCCGGTCTATCTCCTTCGCGGCGGATATAGCTTCGGGCGAATCGGGTCCGAAGCGTTGCAGGTCGTAGTCCAGGTGAGGCAGGTAGACCAGCGTGAGGTCCGGGTCTTCGGCGGAGATGACGCGCTCCGCGGCGGCGGAGATCCAGGCCGAAGATTTTATGTTCGCCCCAGGTCCCCAATACTGGAAGAGCGGAAATCGGCCCAGCTCGGCGGTCAACGTCTCGCGCCATTTTGCGGGGAACGTATAGCAATCCGGGGACTTTCGCCCGTCCGCGTGGTAGACGGGCCTCGGGGTGAGCGTCACGTCGGTGGCCGCGCCCATCGCGTACCACCAGCAGAGGTTGGCCGCCTTGTAGCCGGGGGAGGAGCGGCGGGCAGTATCCCAGACCTTCTCGCCCTGCACCAGTGCGTTGTGCTGACGCCAGAAGTAGATCTCACCGAGGTCCCGAAAGTACCAACCGTTGCCGACGACGCCGTGTCCAGAGGGCGGGAGTCCCGTGAGGAACGTGGACTGCACGGAGCAAGTGACGGCGGGGAACGTGGGCGTCAACTCCGCCTGGAACCCAACTCTCCCGAGCGCCGAGAGGCGCGGCATATGCTCCAGAAGACGGGGCGTGAGCCCCACCACGTCCATTACCACCAAGCCCTTGCCGTTGGCTTTGCCGTTAGCACTCATACGGCCGCGTCCTTCCGTTCCCCAGGTGCCCGCAGACCCAGCCCGTCGAGCCGATCCTTCGTCCAGGCCAGCTCGCGGGCGAGTCCTTCTATGAGTCCATCGTCGTCCGTCGGTCGCTCGGCCCGGGGCAGGACCGTCCACGTATAGGTCTCGACCTCCAAGTGGCGCGTGACGGGCTCCTCCCCACCCACCAGCGCATCCAAAGCCTCCACCAGCTCGCGTTGGGTGGTGTCCTCGCCGGGGTGGTGGATCGGCACGTGGAAATGGACCCGCCACTCGCTCGACCCAGGCAAACCGCCAGCCAGAGCTTCGGGGAGGTCGTCCACCCCCGCGACGCCATCCAGGGTCCGCTCGCGGGTCTGGTGCAGGAAGCGCGGCTCGGCGAAGCCTTCGAGAGTTTCCCTCGCACGAGGGGATACCGGGTCCGCGACCTTGAGGGCGCTGGAGAGTTGCGCCTTGAAGATGGGGACTCCGGCATCCTTCAGGAGGTTTACGGACTTCGCGGGCTCCTCGAACTGGACGGCCATGTGGCAGGCGTCGAGGCAGGCCCCGACCCAACGCCCATCCACGCCCTCAAGCGCCTCGGCCAACCCCTCCGTCGTCTCGACGGCGCAACCCGGCTCGGGCTCCAGCGCGAGCAGGATGCGGCGGCCCGACTCATCAGCCAGGGCTTCGAGGCCCTCCGCGACCCGGTTCAGAGCGTCGCACGCGATTCGCGTGTCCTCTCCTGTCCAGTCCTCGCGCCACCCGAGGGGCACGGTGGAGATGGTCCCGGTCTCCACGCCATCGGGCAGGAGCCTGGCGAGCAGGCGGGCCAGGGTGAGCGTGTATTCCGCGCGGCGGGGATCGGTCCAGTCCGGGCTGTAGACGGCCTTCTTGACCACGGGGGCGTGGAAGGCAGTGTACGGGAAGCCGTTGAGGGTGACGACCTCCAGGCCGTGCCCTTCGAGCCGGGCGCACAGGGAGGAGAGGGCGCGCGGGTCTTCCAGCAGATTTTGGGCGGCGGGGGCGGCCAGCCACAGCCCGACGCCCAGGGAGTCCACTCCGAGGCGCGCGCGTACGGGGGCCGCGAAGCGCGAGAGCTGGGCCGCGACGCCTTCGGCGGTCTCGGAGGGGTGGACGTTGCTACAGTAGGCGAGGTGGACGGTGGATCCGTCCGGGTGCGTGAAGCGCACGTCAGCCGGCCGGCCGTTCGCCGCGCAGCACCGAATTTCCCTCGAAGGTGGCCGCGCGGTCGGCGTCTGGCTCGTCGAGCATCAAACGTCCGCTATGGCCGAAGAACTCCACGGGGTTTCGCCACACGACGCGGTCGATCTCATCGTCGGAAAAGCCCGCATCAAGCATCGCGTTCGCGGTCTTGGAAACCTTTAGTGGGTCGCTGATGCCCCAGTCGGCGGCTGAGTTGACGAGAATACGCTCCGTGCCGAACTCCTCGGCGACCCTGACGAACCGATGCTCGTCCATCTTGGTGAACGGGTAGATGGTGAAGCCGGCCCAGCAGCCGCTCTCGACCACCTCCGCGACGGTGAGCTCGTTGTTGTGGTCAACCACGACCAACTCAGGAGGAACGCCCGAGTCCGCCACGATCTCCAACGTCCGTCGCGTCCCTGCGAGCTTGTCCCGGTGCGGCGTGTGGACGAGAACCGGCAGGTCGTGCTCCAGGGCGAGGGCGAGTTGGGCTTCCAGGGCCGCTTCCTCTCCGGCGGTCATGGAGTCGAATCCGATCTCCCCTACCGCCACGACGCCGTCTTTGGCGAGATAACGCGGCAGGATGGCGAGGACTTCTTCTCTGAGACGGTCGTCGTTGGCCTCTTTTGGATTCAGGCCGATGGCGCAATGGTGGCTGATGCCGAACTGGCTCGCCCGGAATCGCTCCCAGCCGAGGAGGCCGTTGAAGTAGTCCACGAAGGAGTCCACCGAGGTCCGGGGCTGGCCGAGCCAGAAGGCGGGTTCGACTATGGCGCGGACGCCGGAGGCAGCCATCGCCTCGTAGTCATCGGTGGTGCGGGAGGTCATGTGTACGTGCGGGTCAAATATTCGCATCTCGGCTCCTCAGAAGGTGGCTGTCTCTCAGCGCCCGCTCGGCCGCGTGACGCCGAGCGGCTATTGGATGATCCAACTCAGAGAAGATCGCTTCGATCTCCTCCTCCGGCGGGAAACGCTCGATGACGGGCCAGACCTCGGCCGGCACGTCCCGTTCGGCGGCGATCCTCTCATGCGCATAGTCCGCCAGCATACGGGCCATCTCCGGCGTCGTCCGGTCTTCGAGGCCATCCAATGGTGAGATCCGCACCCCCACGAACACGCATTTGAGGACGGCCTGCGCGAGCGCCGCGTCGTCGAGGCGCTCGATGGCGTATGGACCGAGCGCCGCCACTATGAGGTTGGTGTCGTTTGTCCTGATGGCATCCTTGACCAGCGGCACGGCTGAGTCCCCCACCGGCAACAACGGCAACGCCCGCAGCACGCCCCGGCGCTCGTTCGCATCGCCGTGACGATAGAGTTCGCCGATTTCCTCTCCCGCCCGGTCCCCGATGGCGACTAGTAGCAGCGCACGCCCGGCGTCGTCCAGCCTCCAGGCGTGCGGATCGTCGGGATCGGCGAGCGGGTCGAGGGTCATCCGGCCCACCTCGCGGCCCACGGCCGGGAACGCGGCCGCTATCGCACCGGGGTTCAGATTCACGGCCTCCGATGTCTCCTTCAGCCAGCGGATGCCGTCAGCGGAGGCTCGCTCCCGAACGGAGGACCACAGATGCCCTGTATCGTGTGGGATCACACGGCCACCTTCTTGCGTTCCGCTTCCTTCAAGAACTCGATGGCCCGCGGCACGGTCCTGTGCGCGGCGTGGCTGTGACGCGATAGCTCCACCGAGACCAGCCCCCGGTAGCCGATCCGGTTCAGCGCGTCCAGAATGGGAGGGAAATCCACGTCTCCCTCGCCGAAGTCGAGATGCTCATGAACACCCCGCCGCACGTCTTCGATGTGAACATTGACGAGTTGCCCGGCCCTCTCTAGAATGCGCTCCGGGACGGACTCTTCCCCGACACAGAGGCAGTGTCCCACGTCGAGCGTCAAGCCGAAGCACTCAGATCCGCCGAGCGCATCCAGTAGCGCGTCGTACTGGTCCAGGCGTTCGACGAGGTGGCCGGGCTCGGGCTCGAACGCGAGCGTCACGCCACGTTTCTCCGCCGCCTCAAGCGCCGCCGAGCAGCCTTCCACGAGCCGTCGCCATGCTACTTCCCCGTCTACGTCCGGCGGCGCCGTCCCCGACCAGAAAGAGACGGTCTCCGCGCCGAGATCCGCGGCGATATCCACGGCCCGGCAGAGGAACTCCACGCGGCGCTGGCGGCCCTCGTTCGATATCAGGTTCGGCTCGTGCTTGCGGCGTGGATCGAGGACAAACCGTCCGCCGGTCTCGACGACGGCGGTCAGGGTAAGGTCTTCTAGCCGTTGACGGAGACGGTCGAGGCGGTGGGATAGGTCCGGGGCGAAAGGATCGAGGTGGTGGTGATCCAGGGTCAAGGATACGCCATCGTAGCCGGTGTCGGCGAGGAAGGAGAGCGCGTCCTCCAGCCGATGGTCGGCGAGACCGTTGGTATTGTATGCGTAGCGCAGGCTCACGTCACGGACCTCTTGCGGGCGAGCCTGCGGGCCAGCCGCCACCCGGTGGCGAGGACTGCCGCCAGGCCCGGCTTGCCAGCTCCGGCGAGCATCCCCGCTTCGAGCGGCATGAGCCCGAGGACACCGGCTCCGACCACTTTCTGGAGGTTCTCCGGGGACGGCTGTCTGGCCGCTTCCAGCTCCGCGCGAACCATCTCGACCGCGTGTACGCTCAGGAGCGCGAGCGACACGGCGCCGTGTATCCGGCGGCGGAGAATCCCGGCGTCTTCCGAGGCTTCGAGGGCGAGCTGGGCGGCGGCGAGGGTCGTGGCGGCGGAGCCGGCCAGGGCACCGAGGGCAAGCGTCTTCGTGCCGCCTTCGGTCTCGCGGCGGCTGACGGTGGTGATCATGGCTATGTGCCCCCCAACGACGCCCGCGGCCGGCCAGGCCCTCCGGTCGGCCAGTCCCCCTGCGCCCATCATCACGTCGAGAGACCGGCAGGCGGCCATGACGGCCGGTCCCCAGCGGGTCTCTTTGGCCGCCAGGTCGTAGGACCAGACGGCGGCGGCGAGCGGGACGGCGACCGTGAGGGACCTCCGTCCACCCGCGGCGCCGGCGAGGACCAGGCTCGCGGCGGTCAGGGTGGCGGCGAAGCCGAGGGCGAAGCGAGCGCTCACGCGGCCGGAAGGTATGGGACGCTTCGGCCGCTCACGGGCGTCCACGTCGCGGTCGGCATAGTCGTTGAGGGCCATCCCCGCTGCGTAGAGACAAGAGGAGGAGGCCACGAGGCCGGCGAGATGGCGGGAGGACCGCCGCTCACCGGAGACGACAGATCCCAGCAGCACGTCGCCAGGGACACTGAGGAGAGAGGGCAGGCGCAGCAGGTCCGCCAGGTCACCGGGCCTGGGTAGCGTCATCCATCCTCCAGGCCCATCACCCACGCGCACAGTTCGGCTAGCTGGCGGTCCAGGTTATGCTCGCGAGTCCCAGCAGGGTCCTTGAAGAAGAACGCCAGCGGGACAAGGGCTCCCTTCTGCCCGTGAGCGTGAGCGTAGCTCGTCAGGCGCGCGAGGTCCAGCACGAGAGGAGCGGCGAGCGCGGAGTCGCAGCCCTCCCTCCCAGATGAAATGCATATTCATTCGCGTTCCCAGGAATCCCTCGAAGGAGATACGGTCCCAGGCCGTCTTCCATTCTCCGAGGTCGCGCACGTAGTCAATACGCACCGGAGACTCGACGCCGTAGCCGAGCACGTCTTCCACGACCTGCCCTTTGGATTCCTCCTTGCTCCGGCGGCGATCCGGCTCCGAGAGGGCCTCTCCGTCGCCCCCGCCGAGCACGTTCACCCCCAACCAGGAGCGCACCCGCAGCGCGCGGGAGGAGAACATGGGCGCGAGCGCGCTCTTCACCAGCGTCTCTCCGGTCTTGCCGTCCCGCCCGGCGTGAGGCAAGTTCTTCTCCAACGCCAGCTCCTCCAGCGCCGGGAGCCGGGTCCCCGTAGAGGGCGTGAAGTCCACGAAGGAGCAACCCGCATCCAGGGCCGCGTAGGCGTACAGAGAGCTCTCCGGGAGGATGGCGTGTCCGCTCTCCAGCGCCTCTCGAAGGGAGGTGAGATCGGAGTGCGCCGGGTGCGGATCCGCCGGCGCCTCCGTGGACGAAACGTTGACGACGACTACCCGCGCGAGGCCGTGCCTGGACCGGAAGTCACGCAGGTCTTCGCCTATGCGCTCGATGGTCTCCATGGGACGCTTGCCGGTGGGGTCCACCGTCGCGCCGGGCCGGATGTTCGCGTCGGCCTCCGCCAGCTCATCGGCGACCGTCGCCGGCAGGGTGAGAGGCAACACGCCCTCGTCCGCCAGCAGCTCTGCCTTCTTGAGAAGGGAGGTATCGGCAACCTCGTGACCACCGAAGACCAGGTGATTTAAGTCCGGCAAGGACGCGCTCGCCAGGGGTTCGGTGGCGGAGACCACGCCCGTGGGGCGGACGAGGCCACGGGCCAGGGCGGCGGCGCCAACGATGGCGGTCGTCGCCACCGAGCCGCGGGCCCCGATCAGCCAGACGCCGACGCGCTCGGGGGCGGGATCCGACACTACGCGGCCATTGTCTTCCATGGAGTACACTCCTCTTCCTCGCCCAGCTCTTCCGGAAACGCCACTCCGCTCCTATGATACTAGAACCGCGAACGCCGTCTACCGCTATACGGTGACGGGGCGGGATGAGATCAGCGCCCCGTAAGAACTTCCTCTATCCCGTCCTTATTGGGTCGCCCCCGTGCCGTTGAAGTCCATGTAGTTGAGCTTGAACAGCTCTTGTTGGGCGGCGGAGGCGTTCTCGAAGACGAGGAACAAGTCGTGCGTGCCGCCGGGTTCGTCACGGTCACCGGCACGTCCGCATAAGTGCTGACGCTATCCGCCAGCACGGTCGCGCTGCCGACGAGCGGACCTCGATGGTCCGCCGGCGGCGGAGTTCACCCGCAAGGACATCGAGTTGATGTTCCGCAGGTTGATGGGGGCGTAGGAGATCCAATCCCCGTTCTCGATGGCGCCCACGCCGAATATATTGGCGTCGTCGCCGTGCCCATCGTCCACGATGGTCTGTAGCACGCCCTCACATCCCGTGGTGCTGGTGAGCGGGTGACCGTGCTGGTCGTGGGCGAGGACGTAGTTGACCTCGGCCTTCGAGCAATCCACGTTCGCGCCGTCCTCCGGGCCGGTGACGGTAATTCTAAAGGGCACGGCGTCGCCGAACTCGAAGAAGCCACCGTCGGGCAGCTTGTTGGCGAAGCGCACCACGGCCGCCCGTCCACTCCGAACTCGGATCGTCGGCCCCGGGAACAACTCATTGTAGCCCCAGATCCGGGTACGAGGATAGGGATGATCTCAGCGGTTAACTAACCACTCTCGACGCCACAATGGCCGTAGCGTGTTACGGGACATGCGAGGATTACGATAGCCGGCATCTGAAGAGGCCCTCGCTTGGAGCGAGCGGGTAATCTGGACGGGCTCTCAGACGCCTATCTCCAGTACCTTGTGGGCTATATCCGTGAACTCCTGGCCTTCCACGGTATTGGAGGCGAGCGAGCGGGTCGCGCCGTCGTCGAAGACGATCCGGACGGCTTCCTCGCCGGGAGAATCCGTCCTCTGCAAATAGCTCTTGACCATCACCACCGCGCCGGCAAGGGCTCCGACAAGCAGCAGACCCCGGAATAACCTCTTCACGGCTACCCCACCTCCCCGGTAGCTTTTTTGATCTCCACGCGGGCGTTGCGCATGTCGTAGAGGACGAGCCCGACTCGGGCCTCGGGGGCGGTCGTCGCCACCAGGGTGCCGCCTCCTTCCAGACCAACCATCAGGAGATGTCCCGCCTCGGTGCGAACCCTGACCTGCGAAGCGAGATCCTTGCCTTCTTTCCGGGCCGAGCGACCGGCAAGGCCGACGAGCGCGCCGAGCATGGCCGCCACCCGCGCACGCTCGACGCCCGGCCCATGCGAGGAATACTGAAGGTCTCCGGCTGGTGAGAGCACCGAGCAAGACTCGATGTCTTCGGACAGCGCCCGAAGGTCCCCGAGCGCGCGCTCCAGTGCTCCGGACGGAGCACCTCCCGCGTTTGATTCCGTGCCGCTTATTCTCCCCTCGGACATGCGAGATCCTCCGTGCCACCAAGCCTACATTTCCAGGCGGGCATTATATCCGATACACAACGCTATCTTCGCGGGGAGCCAACTCCCCGGAACGAAAAGAGCCGCCGGGAATCCCCGACGGCTCCGCTAACTGCGTGATCTACGACTCTCTACGCCGCGACGTGGCGCAAGACTTTACCGTACTCGCCGCTCTTGAGCATCTGCTCGGCCTCTCGCTGGAGCTGGCGTACCCGCTCGCGCGAGATCCCCAACTCGTCGCTCAACTGCGCCAGGGTAGCCGAATCCTGCTGGTCGAGCCCGTAGCGCCGGACGAGCACGTAGCGAGCCCTGTCGGGCAGCCGCTCTATGGCCTCTTTCAGGTGAGCCGTCTCCATCTCCCGCATCACCTGGCCCGCAGTGTCCGAAGCTCGCTCGTCTTCGACGAACTCGCCAAGCTCCGAGGCGTCCCGCTCCTGGCTCAACGGCTGATTGAGGCTCGTGGCGTCCGGCATGGCGTCCTTGACGTCTCTGACCTCTTCCACCGTCCAGCCGAGACGTTCGGCTACTTCCTCGTCCGTCGGGGTTCCGTCGAGCTCCGTCGAGAGCTCGTTGTACGAGCGGGCCATCTTCCGGATCTTCTCCGTCATGTGGACCGGCACCCGAATCGTGCGCCCCTTGTCCGCAAC
>Ga0136630_1001336_pt1 | contig 10022 bp, 5 predicted proteins | sample AntDrymUQ5682106_2_FD_105496 | JGI IMG/M metagenome (GOLD analysis project Ga0136630, IMG submission 105496) | Polar desert sand microbial communities from Dry Valleys, Antarctica - metaG UQ568 (21.06) | ecosystem: Environmental > Terrestrial > Soil > Desert | place: Antarctica: Dry Valley...
AGGCGATCGGGTCGTACACGCGCACCCTCGCCCCCTCGCCTTGGAGCCGCGCCGCGAGCACGAGGCTCGTCGCCTCGCGGACGTCGTCGGTGTCGGGCTTGAACGACACGCCGAGCAACGCTATCTCCTTGCCGGCGAGCGTGCCGAGGTGCTTCAGCAGCTTCCCGATCGTGCGCCGCTTCTGCAGCTCGTTGACCTCGATCACCGCGGTCAGCAGCTGGAAGTGGTAGCCGCTGTTGCCGGCGAGCTGCTTGAGAGCGGAGACATCTTTCGGGAAACAGTTCTTGCAAATGAAGCCGCCGGACACAGCGACCGTGTGGCTCCCGGGCACCTCGAGCGAGTAGACGGGGCCGCGATGCGGGGCACTCCGAGTATGGGTGACCCGCACCCATGGCGGGCCCTCGGCGAAGCGTCGGTATCCGGTTGGGGCGATCCGCTTGGCCTGCAGTGCGATCGTCGTCTGGACGCCCGGGCGATCACGCTCGGGCACCAGAAACATGGCCCGTTCCACCTGGTCCGCCCCGCTGACCCGCAGCCAGTGCGTCTCCTTGGTGGACTTCGCGGTGCGGCCGCGCCGCCAGGAGCAGACAACGCCCACGTCGCCGAGGAGGCGTGCGACGCCGTCGGCCAACTCGTCGCTGATCGTGCCCCACTCGAGAATGACGCTCGGGCCGCCGTTGACGAGGGACCAGGAGCCGTCGCCCTCCCAGAGGCCCGAGAGGAGCGCCCGCTTGCGCTCAGGCGACTGCTCCCAGGCCAGGTCCGGCACGCGCTGGTCGTAGCTCGTGGCGCCCATGCCCAAGATGTCGGTCCACCAGGCCGCGAGGATCCGCGAGGAGACCGTGACGACCTTCGCTGTGGCCTTCTGGTGGACGCGGGTCTTCATCCCGTGCCGGCGCCAGTAGGACGCGACCTCCTCCACCAGGTGGTCCTCGCGGAACGGATGAAAGCTCCAGCGCATCCCGGTCGCGACTCCCCCGGCGCGCGCGAGACAGCCCTCCGCGAGGTACAGGCCGGCGACCCGCCAGAACTGCTCGTCGATGTGCAGCGCCAGCGGAACATAGCTCCCGTTCCTGGCGGTGGCGGCCGTCGCCCCGCTCAGGTCCATCTCGGCCGCGCACGCCTTGGTGAGCCGGAGCGCTCCACTTCGCCGCACGTCGCCGGTTCGCGCGGCGACACCACGCGGATGCGTCAGGATCGCCGATCGCTCGGCGAACGGAAGCCGGACCAAGGCCTCGATCTCGCGTGCCTCCGGGCGCACGATGACCTTCTCGGCCGGGATGACACCGTCCTCGTCGAACGCACCGAGGACGGGGTAGCGCTCGGGCTCGAATCCCGAGGGGCCCCCAAGAGCCAGCGGCACCCAGTGGTGCTCGCGCAGCTCGGCGGCCAGCACGATGTCGAGTACGTCGCCCGACGCGCCGTCGCCGACGACGAAGGGGTGGTCGGGTGTGACGCGCACGCGCCGCCCCATCTTGGTGCGAACCTCGACGAGCTCGCCTTCGAACGGCCTTTTCGTGAGCACCGACACCGGCATGAACTCGGGCTCGCTCTCGCCGGGCACCCAGGAGTACGCCTCGAGCTCGTCGGGAGCGATGGCCTCGCCGTCCTCGGCCTGCGCATCGCCGCCCGCGAGCTCCCAGAGCTCCTCGAAGCGCACCAGCCGCGCCTGGCCGCGGAGACGCACCAGCAGGGTCTCGTCTCCTACGAAGCAGGAGCCGCCATAGCCGATGCCCGCGCGCAGGAACTGCGGCCCGATGCGGGCGTCGAGCCCCATCCCGCGCGCGACCTCCATCACGTCGGCGCCGAGCTCCTCGGAGACGTTGGCGATCTCGTTGATGAACGAGATCTTGGTGGCGAGGAAGGCGTTCGAGGCGAGCTTGATCATCTCGGCGCTCGCGACGTCGGTGCGCACTATCTCGGCTCCCAGCGGCTTGTACAGCGCGGCCACGCGATCTCCGAAGCCGTTCGACGAGCCATCCTCGCCGACGACGACGCGGTCGGGCTGCATGAAGTCCTTGACGGCGGTGCCCTCCTTGAGGAACTCGGGGTTCGAGACGTAGTCGAGCCCCTCGGCATCGCGCGTGATCGCCCGCCCCGTGCCGACGGGCACCGTGCTCTTCATCACGATCGCGTGCTCGCTCGAGTCGCCGAGCTCCTCGACGACGCGCTGCACGCGCGAGAGGTCGGCGTCGCCCGAGTAGGTGGGTGGTGTGTCGACGCAGCAGAACAGCAGCCGCGCCTGATCGAGCGCGTCCGCCATGTCGGTCGTGAAGACGAGGCGGTCTGAGTTCCTCGCGAGCATGTCGGCGAGGCCCGGCTCGTAGATCGGAACCTCGCCGCGGCGCAGCGACTCGACCTTCGCCTCGACGATGTCGCGGCAGACGACGATATGCCCGAGCTCCGCGAAGCAGGCGGCGGTCACGAGGCCGACCCAGCCGGCTCCTATTACCCCGATCGGTTCCCGCTCCGACGACATGAGGGCGGGAAATCTAGATGATGGGCAGGCGGCTCAGCGCTCGCCGAGCGGGCGGGCGGAGCGGGCGATCGCCAGCATCTGCGCCTCGGACAGCGTCAGCTTGAGCGAGTTCGAGACCCAGAACGCGCCGTCGCGGGTCCTCCACGCCACGAGCCGCAGGCGGTCCCCGTCGTAGTGCAGCTCGAAGCGCCGCCCGTCGAGCCTGCGCGTCTCGGACGGGCGCTCGAGGATCGGCGGGGCCTTCCAGGTCGTGCCCTGGAGGCCGTAGAAGTCTCCGATCGAGCGCGGGCTGCGCTGGAGGACCATGCGGTAGGCGCTGTACACGCGCCCATCCGGGGCACGGATCCCGTAGACGCGCGGCTCGCCGACGTAGGCGCCCGAGGGAGTGCGCTTGCGCGGGTAGAAGACGGGGTGGCGCCACTTGCGCGTGCCGACCACCTGGAGCGCCTGCCGGCGGCCCGCCGCCGAGCCGTCGGCGACCCGCGCGCGGGCGGCGGGGCGGCGGGGCTTCTTGCGGCGCGCGGGCCGGCGATCGGCGCGACGCGAACGGGCCTGCGTCTTGCGGCCGACGCCGAGGAACTCGTCGGCGAGCTTGCGCACGCTGCGCGAGTCGGCGGTGACGTAGGCGACTCCGTAGGCGCTCACCTCGCTGCCGCCCTCGAACTGCACCTGGTGGATCGGCTTGCCCGCCGCGCGCGCGACGAGCTCACCAAGGCGCAGCACCGCCTTGCGCGAGTCGATGTCCGACTCGGTGTACTTCGAGAAGACGTCGAGCAGCCGCTGGCGGTCCGCGAAGACCCTGCCGACGCCCACCTGCTGCTTGGCTTGGCGCAGGAACTCCTGCTGGCGGGCGGCGCGAACGATGTCGTTGTCGGAGTGGCGGTGACGGACGTAGTCGAGCCCATCCTGGCCGCACAGCCGCTGATAGCCCGGCCGGATGTCGATCGTCGCGTACTTGTCCGGGCCGGTGTTGTCGTTGTAGTAGCGGCGGTCGATGTCGACGTAGACGCAGTCGATCGCATCGACCGCCTCACGAAAGCCGGCGAAGTCGACGCTGACGACGTGGTTGACCGACAGCCCGGTGAGCTGCTTGACCGTGCGCACGGCGAGGCGGGCGCCGCCCTCGGAGTAGGCGGCGTTCAGCCGGTCGGTGCCGTGGCCGGGAATGCGAACCTTGAGATCGCGCGGGAGCGACAGCAGCGCGGTCGAGTCCTGCTCGGGATCGAGGCGCACCAGGATCAGCGTGTCCGAGCGAGCCCCGCTCGAGGCGCCAGAGCGGGCGTCCTGGGAGGTCTTGGCGCGGCGGTCGGAGCCGATCAGCATGATCGTCTGCGGCTTGCCGGCGTCGGCCTCCGCGACCTCGTCGCCGAGGTCGAGCGGTCCGGCCTCCTCGAACGCCGTGACGACACGGTCGACCTCGCGAAATGCGGCGACGGCGGTCGCCGAGGCGGAGCCGGAGACGATCAGCACGGCGCCCAGCAGGAGCCGCAGCCACAGCGAGCGGCGTGCCGGAAGATCAGGCAATGCGCAGGTGCTGGTCCTGCTGCTTTGCCAGCAGGCTCACGAACTCGACCAGGGCCCCGTGGTAGCGCGCGAGCGACGAGATCGAGACCCACTCCTCCGGCCCGTGGTGACCGCCCCCCGCGGGTCCGAACTCGACCGCCGGAACGCCGGCGTCGAGGAAGGAGATCGCGTCCGAGGCGCCGTCGCGGCCGACCGAGATGCGCTCCGTCGGCATCCCGTCCGCGACCGCCGCCGCGAGCGTGCCCACGAACGGATTCGAGCGATCGACCACGGCCGGGCCGCGGCGGAAGGTCTTCCTGACGGTCACGTCCGGTAGTTCTTCGACGGCGGCCAGTATCTCCTCCGGATCCTGGCCAGGGAGGTAGCGCACGTCGACGTCGATCACGCACGAGTCAGGCACCTTGTTGACGGCGTCGCCGCCGTTGATGCGCCCGAGATTGATCGACGGGCGGTCGAAGAGCTCCGAGGACTCGCGCGCGAAAGGCATCGACTCGATCCGGCGGAAGACGTCGATCGCCTTGAGCACGGCGTTGTCGCCGAGCCACGGGCGCGCGCCGTGGGCCGCGGTCCCGCAGACCTCGAGGTTCATCGCGAGCACGCCCTTCGCCTGCACGCCGATACGCAGGTCGGTCGGCTCACCGGTGATCGCGAAGTCGCCCGTATAGCCCTCGGCCACGAGGCGATCGGTGCTCTTCGTCGAGTCGTCCTCGCCCTCTTCGTCGGGGACGCAGAGGAAGTGCAGGCGAACCGCGCTCTGATCGGCGAGATCGCGTGTCGCGCACATCATCGCGGCGAGGCCGCCCTTCATGTCGTAGGCGCCACGCCCGTAGAGGCGGTCGCCATCCACGCGCGGCTCGAACTGCTCCGCAAAGCCCGGCACGACGTCGAGGTGCCCGTGCAGCACGACGGTGGTTCCCTCGGCGGGGCCGACGGTGGCGGTGAGCACCGGGGCGTCGCCGTGGGGCAGCTCGTTCACCTCGACGTCGCGGGCCTCGAGCCAGCCCTTGACGAAGCCGGCCGCGCTGCGGATGCCCTCGGGCGTCGATGTGTCGTAGGAGATCAGGCGCTCGGTGAGCGCACGCTGCTGCATCCGACCCAGGATAAAGGTCGCCTGGCGCCTGGCCGGGGGCCGGCGCTGGACGAATGATCGAGGCGCGCGGGCGGCCGTTCAAGCAGAGCGGCGGCTGCTGCCGATCCGGCGTGCATGAGCGCCCTCTCGCCCCTCGTCGCCGCCGGGCGTCGCCCGGCCCGATCGACCCTTTCGCGAGCGCTCTTGGTGCCGTTCTGCGCCGGTGTCGCGCTGCTGGTGCCGGCGGTGGTCGGGATCTCGATCACCGCCGCCACGCGCGCCGCCGACGAGGAGCTCGCCCGCAGCGCCGGCGCGACGAAGGGCTCCTTCGACGAGGCCGTGAGACGTCGGCAGGCGCAGATCGAGAGCGACGCTGCGACCGTCACCGCGCAGAACCGCTTCTCCGAGCGGCTTGCGAGCGGCGATTCTCGGTCGCTCGAGCTGCTGACGATCCCAAACTCGATCCAGCAGGATTACGACTACATCGCCGCCGTCGGCCCGCGAGGAGCGCGGGTCTTCGCCGACCGGCACGTCAAGTGGCCGCGCCTCGTGACCGACTCGGCGGTGGTCGAGCGCACGAGCACCGGCATCGCGGGCGGCGGCCTCGGGCTCGCGCAGCTCGGCGAGCCGATCCAGTTCGCCGCGGTGCCCGTGCGGATACCCGGACCGAAGTTCGGCGTGATGATCCTCGGCCGCGTGATCCAGCCTGAGATGCTCGACGCCGTCGGCGGGCCGCTCGGCCCGGAGCTGTGGATCGAGACAAGGCTCGGTGCGCGCCGGAGCCGGCTCGGCGAGCCCGCCTCGGTGGACACGCCGGCGCGACTCCACTCCTACCCGCTCGCCCTCGCGGCGCAGAGCGGGGCCGGCTCGCGCCTGTTCGTCTCGCTCCCGACCGAGCGACTGCAGGCGGCGACCACGTCGGCCGCGCTCGTCGCCACGGGCACGGGCGCCACGATCGCGCTGCTGCTGATCCTGCTCGTCGGCGCACTGGTGCGGCGAACGGTGCTGGAGCCCCTGCGATCGCTGCGGGTGGCGATCCGCAAGGTCGGCCAGGGAGACCACGAGGCGCGACTGCCGCTCGACGGGCCACGTGAGCTGCGCGAGCTGGCCGAGGGCTTCAACTCGGCGGTGACGATGATCGGGGAGCAGCGCGAGCGGCTCGGGGCGCTGGGCGGCACCGACCCGCTGACCGGCCTCGCGAACAACCGCCGCTTCCACGAGACGCTCGAGCGCGAGCTGGAGCGCGCCCGGCGCGAGCGAGGCGAGCTTGCGCTCGTGCTGATCGATATCGATCACTTCAAGGACCTCAACGACGCCCACGGGCACCCGTTCGGCGACGAGGCGCTGCGGCGTGTGGCGATGGAGCTCGTGGGCGCCGTGCGCGCCACCGACGTCGTCGCCCGCGTGGGCGGTGAGGAGTTCGCCATCGTGGTGGGCGGTGCCGATCCCGCGCTCGCCTACCAGATCGCGGAGCGGGCGCGCGCGTCGGCCTCGGCGCTACCACTTCCCGGCGCGACGATCTCATGCTCGGCCGGCATCGCCTGCGTCCCGGCGGACGCCGCCGACGGGCGCGGGCTGATCGACCTGGCAGACCGCGCCCTTTACGAGGCGAAGCGGCGCGGACGTGGGCACACGCGCCGCTATGAGGTGAGCCAGACGGTCTCCTCCTACACCGAGATCCAGTACGCCGAAGTGGTCGCGCTGCTCGAGCGCGCCGACTCGATCGAGACCGTCTTCCAGCCGCTCGTGGACCTCGCTACCGGGCGCGTCGTGGGCTACGAGGCACTCTCGCGCTTCGACGCGCCCGTGGGCCGGCCGCCCGACCAGTGGTTCGCGCAGGCCCATCGCTGCGGGCTCGGCGCAGAGCTCGAGGCAAAGGCGGTCGAGACCGCTCTGTCGGTCAAAGGTCGCCCGCCGAGCACCTTCCTGTGCGTCAACCTGAGCCCGACCGCGCTCTTCTCCTCCGCGGTACGCGACGTCCTGCCTGAGGACCTGGACGGGCTCGTCGTCGAGATCACGGAGCAGGAGATGGTCTCGGATACCGAAGCGCTGAGCGAGGCGCTGTCCTCGCTCCGCGCGCGCGGAGCGCGGATCGCGCTCGACGACGCAGGCGCCGGCTACGCCGGGCTGCAGCAGGTGATGCGCCTCGAGCTCGACACGATCAAGCTCGATCGCTCGCTCGTCGACGGCGTGCACGACGACCTTGCCAAGCTGGCGCTGATCGAGGCGTTCGTGCGCTTCGCGCGCCGAACCGGCACGGCGGTCTGCGCGGAGGGGATCGAGACGCTCGAGGACCTCGCCGTGCTCGCCGACCTCGACGTCACCTACGGGCAGGGATACGCGCTCGCCCGGCCGAGCGAGCCCTGGGGAGCGGTCTCGCCGGCCGTCTCGCAGACGCTGTTTGCCCGCAGCGTCGGGCGCGACATCGAGGGCTCGGTGAACGCGCACCTCCCCGACACCGGCGATCGCCGCCTCGAGCAGCTGACCGCCCGGATCTCGCGCATGACCTCGCTCGACGACCTGGAGGGCGTGTACCGGCTGATCGGTGAGGAGCTCGGAGCCGAGGACGTCTGCTTCTCGACCTGGCACCCGGAGGAGCAGTACGTGGAGACGATCGGCGAGCTCGGCTGGGTCCACGCCGGTCAGCGCTTCTCGGTCGAGGATTACCCGACGACCGCGCACGTGCTCGACACCCAGGAGGCCGTCCAGATCCTCGCCGGCGACCCGCTCGCCGACCGGGGCGAGGTCGATCTGCTCGCGACCGGCGGCTACCGCTCACTGCTGATGCTGCCCGTGATCTCCCGCGGCGAGACCGTCGGCCTACTCGAGTGCTGTCGTGCGGACGAGCGCCCGTGGGCGCGCAGCGACATGGACCGCGCGCGGATCATCGGCTACCAGCTCGGGCATCTGCTCGAGATGCTCGGCCCCACGCGGGCCGCGGCCGCCCAGGCCGAGCTGACGATCGCCCCTGGAGCCGTGCTCGAGCTCGAGCGTCCGCCCGCCGGATACTCCTATCGCGGCGCGGGCCTCCAGCCGGCCCGAGAATGGTAGGTTTGCCGCCCGCCCAGCGGGGCGGGCGCCGAGCCACCATGGCCCTCTACCACGTCTCATTTCCCCTCCAGACGCCCGGCGAGCGCGCCGGCGACGTGCTTGCGGACCTCGAGCGCGAGCTCGGCACGGCGCTCGGCCTCGGCTCGGACTCGGTCGTCTCGGTGGACGTCGACGCGGACTCCCAGGACGCCGCCACGAGCAAGGTGCTCGACGCGATCATCGCTATCAACGCCGGCGGCTACTTCGACCTGCACGGGCTGCATCAGCCGATGCGCATCAGCGTGCGCCGCTACCGGTTGGGCGCCGGGACGCTGGCGGGCCTGTCGGCCCGCGTCGATGACGGCTTCGCGCCCCTGATCAGCGAGGTGCCCGACTTCGTCGCCTACCACCTGATCGACGCAGGCGGCGGTGAGGTCGTCTCGATCAGGATCTTCGGCGACCCCGAAGCCCTCGCGCGCTCGGACGAGCTGACCGACGACTGGGTGCGCGAGCACCTGGGCGAGTTCCGGCTCAAGCCGGTCGACTCGCACGAGGGCGACGTGCTCGTCAGCCGCCGCTCGCGCTAGTTCGAGCCGCCCTCCAGGAATGCCTCGTAGCGGCGCGCGTTGCGCTCGCAACGGGCGCGCTCCTCGCTCCCCTCCTCGGACTGCTGGGCCGACTCGCGGGCGTCGCGCGCGCGCTGCTCGAGATCGGAGCGATCGAGGTCCTCGGGCGCGATCGCCTCCTCGACCAGCACGAGCGCCGAGTTCTCGACCACCTGGAGGTAGCCCTCGCCCTGCGCGAAGCGCACCACGTCGCTGTCTGACTGGTAGAGGCGCAGCTCGGTCGGGTCGAGGATCGCCATCAGCGGGGCGTGGTTGGCGAGCACGCCGATCGAGCCCACGGTCGTGCGCGTCGAGAGCATCTCGACCTCGTCGTTGAAGACCTCCCCCTCGGGGGTGAGGACCTCGACGCGGAACTTGGTGCGGGCCACCTAGCGCTCCGACGACTCGTCGCCATCGCCGTCGCCCTCGCCGCTCTCGACCTCCTCGCGCTGCTCCTGCTCGTCCTCGGCCTGGCCCCCCTCGGCCACGACCTCGTCGATCGAGCCCTTCATGTAGAAGGCGCGTTCGGGCAGCTCGTCGTGCTTGCCCTCCACGATCTCCTTGAAGCTGCGCACGGTGTCCTCGATCGAGACGTACTTGCCCTCGAGGCCGGTGAACGCCTCGGCGACGAAGAACGGCTGCGACAGGAACCGCTGCACCCTGCGCGCCCGGTTGACGGTCTGCTTGTCCTCGTCTGAGAGCTCGTCGACGCCGAGGATCGCGATGATGTCCTGGAGCTCCCTGTAGCGCTGGAGGATCTCCTTGACGTCGTTTGCGACCTTGAGGTGCTCCTCGCCGACGATGTCGGACTTGAGGATCGTCGAGGTCGAGTCGAGCGGATCGACCGCCGGGTAGATCCCCTGCTCGGAGATCGCCCGCGAGAGCGTGGTCGTGGCGTTCAGATGCGCGAACACCGACGCCGGAGCGGGGTCGGTGAGGTCGTCGGCCGGCACGTAGATCGCCTGCACCGAGGTGACGGAGCCCTGGCGGGTCGAGGTGATCCGCTCCTGCAGCTGGCCCATCTCGGTCTCGAGCGTCGGCTGGTAGCCGACCTCCGACGGCATGCGCCCGAGCAGCGCCGAGACCTCGGAGCCCGCCTGCACGAAGCGAAAGATGTTGTCGATGAAGAGCAGCACGTCCTGGCCCTGCTCGCGGAAGTACTCGGCCATCGTCAGCCCCGAGAGGGCGACGCGCATGCGCGCACCGGGCGGCTCGTTCATCTGGCCGAAGACGAGCATCGTCTTCTCGAGCACACCCGACTCCTTCATCTCGAGCCAGAGGTCGTTGCCCTCGCGCGAGCGCTCCCCGACGCCGC
>Ga0136630_1001337_pt1 | contig 10019 bp, 11 predicted proteins | sample AntDrymUQ5682106_2_FD_105496 | JGI IMG/M metagenome (GOLD analysis project Ga0136630, IMG submission 105496) | Polar desert sand microbial communities from Dry Valleys, Antarctica - metaG UQ568 (21.06) | ecosystem: Environmental > Terrestrial > Soil > Desert | place: Antarctica: Dry Valley...
CGGACCGCACGACCACGGGCGCCGGCAGGTACGGCGCGAGCCGTCCGCTGACGACGACCGGCCCGGCTCCCGGGCCGCCGCCGCCGTGCGGCGTGGCGAACGTCTTGTGCACGTTGAGGTGGACGACGTCGAATCCCATGTCGCCGGGGCGCACCCGTCCGCAGATGGCGTTGAAGTTCGCCCCGTCGTAGTACAGCAGCGCGCCGACGCGGTGGAGGACGGCCGCGATACGCTCGATCTCGACCTCGAACAGCCCGACCGTGTTCGGGTTGGTCAGCATCAGACCGGCGGTGTGCTCGTCGACCAGGCCCTCCAGCGCGTCGACGTCGACGAGGCCGTCGGCGCCGGACGGCACGGTCACGACCTCGTAGCCGCACATCGCGGCGCTCGCCGGGTTGGTGCCGTGGGCCGAGTCCGGCACCACGATCGACCGGCGGGCGTCGCCGCGGTCCTCGTGGTACGCGCGCATCAGCATGAGACCGGTCAGTTCGCCGTGCGCGCCCGCGGCCGGCTGCAGCGTGGCGGCGGACAGCCCCGTCAGCTCCACCAGCCACTGCTCGAGCGCCCAGAGCAGCTCCAACGTGCCCTGCGCGGCGGTGTCCGGCGCCCACGGGTGCAGGTTCCGGAACCCGGACAGCCCGGCCGCGGCTTCGGCCTGCCGGGGGTTGTACTTCATCGAGCAGGAGCCCAGCGGATAGAAGCCGACGTCGATGCCGTGGTTGCGGTGCGACAGCCGCGTGAAGTGGCGCACGAGGTCGAGCTCGCCGATCTCCGGCAGCGCGGGCGGCGCCGACGCCAGCTCGACGCCCGGCAGGACCGCCCGGGGGTCGACGTCGGGCACGTCCGGGCGGGGGAAGACCGCCGCGCGCCGGCCGGGGCGGGACTTGTCGAACACGGTCGGTTCGGCGATCCGCAGCGGCCCCATGACCGGCACGGCTTACGCCCCCCGCCCGCGCGAGGCCCCGACGCCCGCGAGGCCCGAGCCCAGCTCTCGGAGCACCCCCCGGAGCGCCTCGGCCAGCCCGTCGATCTCCGCACGGGTCCGCCGCTCGGTCGTGGCGACCATCACCGCGCCGGCGGCCGGTCCGTCACCGACCACCGGGCCGATGAGGTACCCCGCCTCGTGCAGCGCCCCGACGGCGGCGTGCGGGTCGGCGACGTCGAGCCGGACGGCGAACTCCTTGAGGAACGGCCCGTCGACCGCCAGCTCCACGCCGTCGACGGCGGTCAGGCGCTCGGCGGCGTACCGCGCCAGGACCAGGCAGTTGCGGGCGAGGTCGCGCAGGCCCTGCGGGCCGAGCCACGTGAGGTAGATCAACGCCGCCACGGCGTTGAGCGTCTGGTTCGTGCAGATGTTCGACGTCGCGCGTTCGCGGCGGATGTCCTGCTCGCGGGCGCGGAGCGTCATGACGTAGCCGCGGGTGCCGCGGTGGTCGACGGTCTCGCCCACGATCCGCCCGGGGAGCCGGCGGACCTGATCGCCCGTGCAGGCGAGGAACCCGAACGTCGGGCCGCCGAACTGCAGGCCCTGGCCGAGCGGCTGGCCCTCGCCGACGACGAGATCGGCGCCCTGGCTGCCCGGCGTCGCGAGCAGGCCGACGGCCGTGGGTTCCAGCTTGACGATGAGCTTCGCGCCCGCGGCGTGCGCCCCCTCGGCGTGGGCGCGGACGTCCTCGACCACGCCGAGGGCGTTGGGCTGGGCGACCACGACGGCGGCGCTGTCCGCCGGTAGGGCGGTCACCGGCGTCCGGCCAGAGGCGGGGTCGCACGCGACCTCTGCGACGGCGCGACCGAGCGGGTGGCCGTAGGTCCGGACGATCCGGCGCGACGGCGCGTCGAGGGCCCCGGACAGCACGACGCCGTTGCGCCGCGTGGCCGCGCAGGCCATCGAGACCGCCTCGGCGACGGCGCTGCCGCCGTCGTAGAGGCTGGCGTTGGCGACCGGCAGCCCGGTGAGCTCGCAGATCACGGTCTGGTATTCGAACAGTGCCTGGAGCATCCCCTGGCTGACCTCGGGCTGGTACGGCGTGTACGCCGTCAGCAGCTCGCCGCGTGACACCAGCGCCCCGACCACCGAAGGGACGACGTGGTCGTAGGCCCCGCCGCCGGCGAAGCACACCGCGTCCGTCCGGTTCGCCGCCGCGAGCCGGCCCATCCGGCCGAGCACCTCGTCCTCGGTCAGGCCGGCGGCCAGGTCGAGGGGCCGGCCGAGCCGGGACGTGGGCGGGATGTGGTCGAACAGCGCGTCGAGGTCGGTCACGCCGACGACGGCGAGCATCGCCTCGAGGTCGTCGGCCGTGTGCGGGGAGAACTCCACGGGTGCTCCTTGCGGGTCCTGGCGGGCAGACGGGGGACCGCTGCCCGTCATGGCCGGGCGCCCGTCGCGGGCCCGGGTCCGCGCCGGGACCCGCCGCGATTCTACCCCGCCCCCTCCCGCCGTCCGGGCGGAGGGCGGTCCGGTCAGCCTCCGATCGCGGCGTCCGTCTGCGGAGAATCCGCCCGTTCGGCGGGCAGGCTGGTGATGTCGGCCTCGAGCTCGGCGTACACGGGGTCGAGCGCGATCGCGAAGACCCCCTGGCCGCGCTGGAGCAGGTCGATGATCTGGAGGTCGTCGTCCAGGGCGTAGACCTTGCTGCCGTCGCTGAGCAGGGTGATGTTCCGCAGGGAGAGGCCCCGCTCGCGGACGAACTCGATCGCCGACCGGATCCGCTGGAGGCTGACCCCCGCGTCGAGGAGGTTCTTCACCACCTTCAGCATCACGATGTCCTCGAAGCCGTACAGCCGCTGGGACCCCGAGCCCTCCGCGTCGCGGATCGAGGGCGTCACCAGCCCGGTCGTGGTCCAGTAGTCGAGCTGGCGGTAGCTGATCCCGACGATCTTGCAGACCGCCGGACCCCGGTAGCCCGCGGGCCCGTCGCCGAGGCCCGGCAGCGGGATGTCCCGGGGCCGCGCGCTGGAACGGCTTGATTGCGACGCCATCACAACTCCCCTCGCTCGACCGGGCAGGATGCCAGGCCGGTAATTACGGCAGATGGGAACCGTACGCCTCGGCGGGGCGGGGGGTCAAGGAGGTGCCGCCACCGGATAAGGGCCCGCGGTCCGAACGGCCGCGTCCGGGGTCAGGCGCCATGGGCTCTAGCGGAAGTCCTCGGGGGTGACCTGCTCCAGGAACTCCTTGAACTGCTCGACCTCGTCGGACTCCTCCTCCTCGTCGATGTGGATCCCCGCCTCCTCGAGGACCGACTCGTCGGCGAAGATCGGGACGGTCGCCCGCACGGCGAGCGCGATCGCGTCGGAGGGCCGCGACGACACCGTCACGGACTCGCCGTCCGACGTCATCCGGATCTCCGCGTAGAACGTGCCCTCACGCAGTTCGGTCACGACGATGCGGTCGACGCTGACCTCGAGATTGGACAGCAGGTCGCGCATGAGGTCGTGGGTCATCGGCCGCGACGTCACCACCCCCTGGAGCGCGAAGGCGATCGAGGTCGCCTCCACCGCACCGATCCAGATGGGGAGGAAGCGGTCTCCCGCCCGCTCCTTCAACAGCACAATCGGCTGGTTGTGCGGCAACTCGACGCGCACCCCGACCAGTTCCAGCTCGATCACGTCGACTCCTTCCCCGGACTCGCCGGGTGGCCGTACGGCGAGTCTACGTGCGCGGGGATGCCCCCTCAATCGAGCGGATACGCGCCAGGGCGGCGAGCGGCGACGCTCTGACGGCCCGCTCGTCGACCACCTCCCACAGGTCGGGGCAGTTGCGGAACCACCCGTCGAGGTCCAGCCCGTACCCGACGAGCAGCTCGGATCCGACCTCGAAGCCGACGTGGTCGACCGGCAGGCTGACGCGCCGCCGGTCGACCCCGTCGAGCAGCGTGCAGACGCGGACGGACGCGGGGTCCCGCGCCGCCAGCGTCCGCACGAGGTGGGACATGGTGAGCCCGCTGCGGATGACGTCCTCGACGAGCAGCACGTCCCGTCCGGCGATGTCGACCTCGAGGTCCTTGGAGATGCCGACGGAGCCGGACGTGCCCGAGTGGAGGAGCCGCACGGCGAGGAAGTCGACGTCGACGTCCGCGTCCACGGCGCGGACGAGGTCTGCGAGGAAGACCGCGCCGCCCTTGAGGACGGTCACCATCAGCAGGTCCCGGCCGGCGTAGGCGGCGGTAATCCGGGCCCCCAGCTCGGCCACCCGCGCGGCGATGGCCGCCCGGTCCCACCGCAGCCGCAGGGCGTGCTCCATCGCGCGCGGACTGTAGCAGCCGCCGCCGGCCGGGCGAGCGCTCACGCCGCCCGGTCGAACGCGGCCAGTCGCGCGAAGGACCGGACGGCGTCGGCGACGGCGGCGCCGGCCCGCGCAGCCGGGGCGCGGGGCGCCTCCGGCGCCGGTACGCCCGCCTCGGCCAGCAGGTCGACGGTGCGCTCCACGACCCCGTCGACCACCAGCTCGGCCCGGCCGAGACGCGCGCCGGCGGCGACCGGACGCGCCGCCGCGGGCTCCACCCGCGTCCTCCAGGTCACGACCGCGTCGACGCCGACGGTGCGGGCGAGGGGTGCGGCGGTCACGAGGCCGACGTCGGCGCCGGCCCAGCGGTAGCGGGTCGCCACGCCGCCCTGCGGCACGGGTTCCGGGCGGCGGAAGGCCCCGAACCCGTGATCGAGCAGGAGTGTGGTGTCCGCGAAGCTGTCGTCGCTGTCGAGCACCACCGCGTAAAGGGTCCGGCCGTCGCGGGCGGCGCTGGCGACCAGGCACAGGCCGGCGAGGGTCGTGAAGCCCGTCTTCACCCCGGTCGCGCCCGGGTAGCGGCCGAGCAGCTCGTTGCGGTTCTCCAGGGTCCCGAGCCCGGGAACGTCCAGCGACGTCGCGCCGGCCCACGCGGCGAAGTCCGGGTGCGCCATCGCCACGGCCGCCAGACGCGCGAGGTCGATCGGGCTCGAGCGGTGCTCGGGATCGTCGGTCAGCCCGGACGCATTCCGGAACTGCGTCTGCGCCAGCCCGAGCTGGCGGGCGCGGGCGTTCATCCGATCGACGAACGCCTGCTCGCTGCCGGCGACGTGCTCGGCGACCGCGACCGCGGCGTCGTTGCCGCTGCGGAGCACGAGCCCGGCCAGCACGCTGCGGACACCGATGCGCTGGCCGGCGCTCAGCCCCAGGGTCGCGCCGCCGGGTGTGGCGCCGACCTCCGCGGCATGGGCGGACACGGTCAGCTCCCCGTCGGCGGCGCCGGCCTCGAGCGCGAGGAGCACCGTCATGATCTTCGTCGTCGAGGCCATCGGCCGGGCGACGTCCGCCTCCTTGCCGAACAGCGCGACCTCGTCGGCCGGATCCCACAGCACCGCTCCGGACGCGGTCAGCGAGGGCGGGGGGACGGAGGTGGCCGGCTGGGCGAGCGCGCGCGCGCCCGGGGACGGCCCCGGGCTCAGCCACAGCCCGAGCAGGACACCGACGGCGACAACCCGGCGCACGTCGTGCCGGCTCAGTGCACCGTGACAGAACTACGGTGCGATTGGCGAATGCCTGTATGCCGCAGTCGCCCGCTCGGCGTCACCGTACTTCCACTCCCCAGCACTCAGGCGCCGGCGACGTAGCCGCGCAGGGCGCGCGCGAGCATCGAGCGCTTCATCCGATCGGTGGACTGCGAGAGCTTCTCGAGCTGGCGGGTCGCCTGGCGGCGCGCCTCCGGGTTGCGCTGGCGCAGCAGGGGGGTGACGAGCTGCTCGAACAGCGCCAGCTCACGGTCGACGAAGACCCGGTACATCCGCAGGTGCCGGGCCTCGAGACCCAGCCGGAGCAGGTCGCGGGCCGCTCTTGCCGCGAGCAGGTCGTCGCCGTCGAAGGGCGCCGCCTCGTCGCCGCGCCCCGCACCGAGGATGCCGTAGTCGCGGAGCGCGCTCACCTCGCCGGCGTCCAGGCCGGTCGCCTGGCAGAACTCCCGCAGGGTCAGCGTCACCGGCGCCGAGGGTGGGTCGAGCAGGGGTCCCTCGGCGGCGCCGTCCGCGGCCTCCACCGCCTGCGCGACCTCGGCCGCGCGGCGCCCGCCGGAGGGCTCGCCGTCACCGTTCGCCCGGGCGGGCGCCGGCGGGCCGGCGCTGGTCTCCTGGCCCGTGTCGAGCCGTTCGAGCTGCTCGCGGATGACCTTCAGCGGGAGGTAGTGGTCACGCTGGGCCGTGAGGATGAACCGCAGGCGGTCGACGTCGTCCTCGGTGAACTTCCGGTACCCCGACTCCGTCCGGTCGGGGTAGATCAAGCCCTCGCTCTCCAGGAACCGGATCTTCGAGATCGTGATGTCCTCGAAGCCCTCCTTGAGCTGGTTGAGGACCTCACCGATGGTGAAGCCGTCGCCCGGGGGACCCTGGGGCGCGCGCGGCGTGCTCACGCGGCCGGCTCGGCGACGAAGGCGACCAGCTTGAACTTGCCGACCTGGACCTCGTCGCCCGTGGTCAGCCTCTGGTCCTCGGCACGGACGCCGTTGACGTAGGTCCCGTTGAGGCTGCCGACGTCGTGGACCCAGAAGCGCTGCGCGTCCCGGCGGAACTCGGCGTGCCGGCGGGACACCGTGATGTCGTCGAGGAAGATGTCGCTGCCGGGATGACGGCCGACGGTCACCACGTCGCGGTCGAGCAGGAAGCGCGCCCCGGCGTTCGCGCCGCGGACCGCGACGAGCAGCGCGGTCCCGATCTCGAGCTCGTTGACGATCGCCTCGGCCTCGACAGCCGGGTCGGCGGCTTCGAGCGCCTCGGCGCCGTGGTCGAGGTGCAGAGCACCGGTCGTCTGGTCGCCCGCGGCGGCGAGGGGGCGGCCGCAGTTGCCGCAGAAGTTCGCACCGGCGGGGTTGGAGTGACCGCAGTGCGTGCAGAACATCGACCCTCCCACGTCCCGTCCGGTGTGCGGGCGGGATGCTAGCAGAGGGGCCCTGCCCGGCCCCTCAGGCCGACTCGGTGATCTTGTCGTAGTCGCCGGCGGTGAGCAGCTGCTCGACCGCGTCGGGCTCGTCGACCTCGATCACGACCATCCAACCCTGGCCGTACGGATCGGAGTTCACCAGCTCCGGCTGCGACTCGAGCGCGCCGTTGCGCTCGACGATCGTGCCGGTCAGAGGCGCGTAGAGGTCCGATACGCTCTTCGTGGACTCGACCTCCCCGAACGGCTGGCCCCGCTCGACGCGAGTGCCGGTGGCGGGCAGGTCGACGTACACGACATCGCCGAGGGCGTCCTGGGCGTACTGCGTGATCCCGACGGTGATGCGGCCCCCGTCCGCGCGGGTCCACTCATGCTCCTCGGTGTAGCGGAGGTCGTCCGGGTTCACCTTGAATGCTCCTTGTCGTCCGACATCCTCTGACAGCCTGGACTCGCCGGCGGTGGCGACGGATGCTACCCGCTCTGATCCTGCGGCGACCGTTCCTCGGCGGGGACGGGCCGTCCGAAGACGAAGGGCTGCGCCTCGGCCCGTGCGGGGACCGACAGCTGCGCCAGGGACTCGACCGTCGTGGTCACGCCGGGCGAGGACTGGAGCGTGTCGATGGCGCCGCCGGGGATGCCGAGCGCCTTCGCCATGGTCTCCGCGGGGCCGACGGCGAAGATGCGGATCGGGCTGTCGAGCGGCTGCCCGTCGACGAGCAGGCGCCCGTTGCGGGTGGTGAACGCCGACGAGGCGATCAACCGGGTGCTGTTGACGGCGATCGCCTCGGCACCGGCGTCGCGCAGCTCCTGCACGGTGTCGACGAGGTCCGCCTGGGTCACCAGGCCGTCCGGGTCGTCCACGGTGAGCTGCACCCCGGGGCCCTCGGCGGGCACCGTGCCGGCGAGGATGCGGAGGTCGTCCAGGCGGCGCTGGAGGCTGCGCAGCGCGAGCTCCTCGGACTCCGCGGAGCTCTCGAACAGCGCGAGCGTGAGCCGCAGCTCGGTGATCTCGCCCTGGAGGCGGTCGGACTGGGCGGACAGGTCCGACAGGATCCGCGCGAGGTCCTCCTCGCGCTCGCCCGCGAGCCGGTCCCCGAGGCCCTCGGCCGCGCGCACCTGGGCGACGAGCAGGAAGCCGAGGACCGCGCAGGCCAGGGCGGTCGCGACGCGCAGGCCGAGCCGGCGTTCCGCATGGGCGGGCGGGTGCGCGCGCGGCGGCTCCGCGACGAGCTCGTCGACGATCTGCTCAGACCCGGAAGACATGGCGGCGGATCGACGCGAGGTTGGTGAAGATGCGGATGCCGAGCACGACGACGACGGCGGTCGACAGGTCGCTGCCGACACCGATCTGGTCCCCGAGGTAGACGAGGAACACCGCGAGGATCACGTTCGTGACGAAGGAGATCAGAAAGACGCGTTCGCTGAACGTGCCGTCGAGCCGGGCGCGGACGCCGCCGAAGATGGCGTCGAGGGCGGCGACCACCGCGACGGGCAGGTAGGGCGCCAGCACGGCCGGCACGGTGGGCTGCAGGAGCAGGCCGAGGAGCGCGCCGATGAGCAGCGCGACGAGGGGGATCATCCGGTGTCCCGCCGCGCAGCGGCCGCGCCGGCCGGCGGGTCCACGTCCGGCCCGTTGTCGAGGTCGACGGTGGCCGCGCGCAGCCGGACGCTGCCGGTGAAGGCGGGGACCTCGAGTTCGTCGCCGGCGGCGACCGCGAACCCGAGGCCGTAGACGTCCCGCCAGACCTCGAAGTCCGAGGTGAGCGACGAGTCGGCGATCCCCTCCTCGAGCGCCCCGGCGTCGCCGATCGCCTGGACCTCGTAGGGGGACGTCAGGACCCGGTAGTTCACGAGGATGGAGCCGCCGGCGCTGCGGATCGCCGTCGTGGAGATGACCCGCTCGCCGTTGACCGCGACGGCCTCGCTGCCGAGCGCGAACAGGGTGTTGACGGCGAGCTGGAGGTCGACGTCCTGGATGCGGCAGTCCTCCGCCCGCCCCGTGGGGCAGGCCGTGGTGGCGTCGGCGAAGCGCAGCTCCAGGCCTGGTCCCTGCACTGGCGTCAGCCCGGCGGCGGCCTCGACTTCGGCCACCTGCACCTGCAGGAGAGGGAGCCCCTCCGCAGCCCTCGACTCAGCGGCGGCCACCTCTGACCGCAGCTGTTCCAGCTGCGCGCCAAGGGCCTCGGCGCGGGTCTGCCGCGTGTCGACCAGGGCGATGAGCTCGTCCTTGCGCTCGTTCTGCACGCGGGCCGCCTCCCGGCCCGCGCTCAGCCCCACGCTGAGAAGGAAGCCGACGAGGAGCGCCCCCGCAGCGGTCAGCAGCGGCTCCAGCGGCACCGAGCGGCGGTCGCCGCCCGGCCGGTCGGTGGACCGCCGCCCGTACCCGCGCGGGGACGACGCGTCGCGCACGCTGCGCTCCCCCGTCCGGAGGGTGCCTGCGCGGGACCTCACCGGTGAACCTTCCTGCCTGCGATGACCATGGAGAATGTAACACCGCCTTCCGGCGGGCCGGCGGGGGCCGGCTGGACGGGTGCCGCTCGGGCGGGCGAGGCTCAGGAGGCGTCGCGCAGGCGCAGGGCCACGCGCGCGGCGCGGGCGTACTTGATGCCGGCGAGGTAGTAGGCGCCGATCCCGACGACGGTGAAGGCCCAAGCCGCCCAGCGGAAGGGCACCGCGCCGGGCCAGTCCATGCGGCCGAGCAGGAAGCCGGGGACGCCGATCAGCAGGCACGCGGTGGCGAACTTGCCGGTCCGGCTGACGGCGATGGCCGGGACGCCCTTGAACAGCACCGCGCCGATCGCGAGAAGGGCGACGTCACGCCCGACGATCAGGGCGACGATCGGCCACGGGAGGATGCCGACGAGCATCAGCGTGATCCCGGCCGTCGCCAGCAGCGCCCGGTCGATGAGCGGATCCATGATCCGGCCGAGCCTGGTCACCTGGTCGAAGCGGCGCGCGACGTACCCGTCGATCCAGTCGGTGGTGCCGACCAGGGTGAGCACGCCGAACGCGATGCCGTACGCCTGGGAGCCGACGACCAGCCAGACGAACAATGGCAGTCCGAGCAGGCGTGCGAACGTGATCACGTTCGCCGCGGTCCATACGCGGTCGTGGACCG
>Ga0136630_1001339_pt1 | contig 10014 bp, 6 predicted proteins | sample AntDrymUQ5682106_2_FD_105496 | JGI IMG/M metagenome (GOLD analysis project Ga0136630, IMG submission 105496) | Polar desert sand microbial communities from Dry Valleys, Antarctica - metaG UQ568 (21.06) | ecosystem: Environmental > Terrestrial > Soil > Desert | place: Antarctica: Dry Valley...
CGGGTCAGCGCGGTCCACACCCCCGCCCGGGCGCGAGCCCGAGCTGAAGCCCGGGGCGGCGTCGGTCGGGCCGCTGCGGAAGCCACGCTCGATGGCCGGCGCCAGCTGCTCGGGTCGGATGGAAGCAGCGACCCGGAGCGCCAGTGCGCCATCCTCCGCGAGGCTGCGATACAGCGTTGGGCCGCGACGGATCTCGGGATCGTCGGACATCTCGCCCGGGTCGTGAACAGCCACGATGCCCAAGCGTGCGAGCTCGCCGGCGTAGCTGGACAAGGCGGCCGCGAGTCGCTCCCTGTCCGGCTCCGGGACAGCCACCGACACCAGCTTCGCGGCGTGCTCGTGCAGGATCCCGCTCGGCCGACCGTCAGCATCCCGCCGGATCATGCCGCCTTGCGGGTCCGGAGTCCCCTCCCCGATGTCTGCTCGGTCCAGGGCTACGGAGCTGACCCAACGACTGTGATGGTCGTGCGACCACAGTGCGGCCGGCCGGCCGGGGGCGAGGCGGTCGAGATCCTGCGCGGTGGGCCAGTCGCCCAGGCGGTCCAGCGACCAGCCGTGTCCCAGGAGCCAGGCCCCGACATCACCCTCCGCCGCGAGCTGTTCGTGGGCAGACCGGATGGCGGCGAAGATGGCATCCCGATCGGGCGCGTCGTCGAGCGACAGCTCCTGCGCGGCGATCGCCGCCGTGGTCAGGTGAAGGTGCGAGTCGGTCAGGGCAGGGAGGACCGCCTGTCCTGGATCGAGCCGCCATCGGCGCGCAGCCCGTCCCGCCAGCCTCTCCACCGCAGCCCGGCTGCCGGCCGATGCGATCCGCCCATCGCGAACGGCGATGGCTTCCACCCAGCCGAAGCCTTGCGCACCCTCGAGCGTCGCGATCCGCCCGGTGATCACCAGGTCCGCGCTCATGCTGCGCCGCCAGGACCAGCGAGAAGCGCTCGCAGGCCCGCATCGTCCAGTTCGGCAGCCAACCCCAGTGCCAGGGCCACGCGCGCCTTAGGACCGCTGAGTGTGCCGCAGTCGATGGCGCCCGCCGCCAGCCAGTCGGCACCACCGCCGGGGAATCCGTAAGTGGCCGAGACGCCACCCGCCACACAGCGCGAGGTCAGGGCAAGCGAGATGCCGGCTTCCATCGCTTCCCGCCCGGCGGCCAGCAGATCAGGATGGGTGTTGCCGGCGCCGCTCGCAGCGATCACCATGCCGCGTGGCGCGAGGGTGGCCAGGGCACGCAGGGCCACACCGTCCATGCCCACGGTCGCTGTGACCAGGAAGACCGGCTCGGCGGCGGACCCGGGGATCCGTGCCAGATGTCGCCGTGGCCCCCGTGCCTTGTGCGTCTCGTCGCCGTAAGCGCTGGCATCGGCGGCGTAGCCGCCGGTGGCACCCGGGCGGGACTCCACTTCCAGCGACGCGAGCGGCCCATGGTTGGGCGCCCCGAAGGCGTCGAGCGCGTGGCTGTGAAGCTTCGTGGCATCGTCGGCGGGCAAGACGTGGCCGCCCATCACCACCACTGTCCCGGCACCGCGCCATCGCTCGGAAGCCGCCACCCGGACCGCGCCGCGCAGGTTCGAGGCCCCATCCCAGGCCGGGTCAGCAGCGTTGCGCATGGCCCCCACCACGACCAACGGCTTGTCACCGCCCACCAGCAGATCGAAGGCGAAGGCCGTTTCCTCTATCGAGTCCGTGCCCTGGACCAGGACAGCCCCGTCGATATCGTCTCGCGACAGCGCGTCCTGGAGCACCCGTGCCAGGCCCAGGATCTGGGCAAGGCTGAGATGGGAGGCCGGCACGAGCCCCCAATCGATGGGCTCCAGGTCCGCCATCCGATCGAGACCCGGCACACGTGCCAGGATCGCCGCGCCGTCCAGGCTGGGGACCGCGGCACCGGTGGAGGGGTCGGGCAGCATGGCGATCGTGCCGCCCGTGAAGACGACCGCCAGCCGGGTCACCCGGTCGGCCCGCTCGAGCCCTCAGGCCGCGCTTCCTCCTCGGGTAGGGTGACGGACGATGCGACCTTGGTGCTCGCCTTCTCGCCGGCATCGAGGTAGTGCAGTCTCACCGTCCTGGTCAGGGGTGCCGTGGTCGTCACCGTCATCGGATCGGCCGGTTCCCCCAACGCCTGGTGGTGGTGCGCCACGTCTGCCGATGACGGCGCCTTGATGACTGACACCACACCGGCAACGATCACGAGGCCCGCCGAACCAGCCAGGACCGCCGGCGTGCCCAGGGAGTCGGCCAAGGGTCCCACCACCACGATGGGGCCAAGGCTGGCCAGGCTGACCAGCATGTTGAGGACGCCGAAGACCCGGCCGCGAACCTCCGATGGCAGCTCCTCCTGCAACCGGGTCTGGGCCGGGACCGCCACTAGCGCGTAGGACACGCCCGCTGTGAAGGCCACCACCACCACGACCGTCAACAGGGACACGATGGGGCCAGTGAGCAACGGGCCGCCGATCCTCTGGGCCAGGGCCAGGACCACCAGCGATACTCCCAGCGAGATCAAGCCCACCTCGATGATGCGCTGCCGTGAGAAGTACTTGCCGTAGACGTTGAGCGCCAGGATCCCCAACACCAATCCCACGCCCAGGGGCAGGATGACGATGACGAAGCCGTCCTCGGAGAGCCCCAGCACCGTCACCGCGAAGTCGGGGCCCAGGACACCCATCACGCCCACCAGCGAGGCCGTGATGGCGAGGTACGAGAGGGACCAGAAGATGCTGCGGTTCTGGCCGATGTAGGCAAGTCCCTCACGCAGTTGCGAGAAGGTCGCGGCCACGGCCCCGCGCGCCTCGCCTATCGCTTCTCCGGCACGGTTTGGTGCGGCTCGAGGGTCGGAGGTGGGCAGCACCCAGCACATCGCTGCCGCCAGTGCATACAGAGCGGCCACCACGAGGATGAGCAGTTGCGTCCCGAGCAGGCTGCTGAACAGAGGGCCGAGGATCGCGAAGCCGGCCACGAACGACGCCTGGAGCGCGAAGATGAACATCCCGTTAGCCGTGATCAGCTGACGCTTGGTCACGACGATGGGGATCATGGCCGCTTCGGCAGGAGCGAAGAACGTGGTCAGGGTCGCCACCACGATGGTCAGCAGGTAGAGGACGACGAGGTTCTCGTCGAAGAAGACCAGGATGAGGAACGCCAGCGCCCGCAACAGGTTGGTGGCCACCAGCATCATGCGCCGGTCGAAGCGATCCACGTAGACGCCTGCGACGGCCCCGAAGATGACGGCCGGTACCAGGAAGGTGAGCAGCAGGATGCTGACCGACGTGCTGGAGCGCGTAAGGCTGTAGACCTGCACCGTCAGCGCGAACAGCACCATGTTGCCGCCGACCTGGGTCAGGACCTGGGACAGGAATAGCGCCAGGAACTTCCGATTGGCGAGGACGGACTTGGCCTGCCCGACCTCAAGCTGGTCGGGGACGTGGTTGGGATCGGCCGAGGCCGGGGCGGCTGCGCTCATGCCGGCTCGGCCCGTGCCACCCAGCCGCGGAAGCGGCGCTCCAGCTCGGCGCGCTCCAACAGCACCCGGCGCCCGCACGCCTCACAGACCAGTCCGATGTCAGCCCCCAGTCGCGTCACCCGCCACTGGCGCCCACCACAGGCGTGCGGCTTGCGCAGCTCGAGGCGATCCCCCAGGTGCACCTCCAAGACGACCGGGCCGACGCGTTCCGCCGGGCCCTCAGTGCTCTGTGGCACCGGTGAAGGTGAAGGCCGAGACACGCACCGCGGGCACGACCACGGTGCCCAGGAAGCCGCGCAGGGTCCGACGCTCGCGCCCCACCGCTTCCACTCCCGCCAGGGCCCCCAGGTAGCTCTGCGTGAAGCGCAGGTTACGAACGGGACCCACCACCTCACCGCGCTCGACGAGGAAGAGACCGTCCCGGGTCATGCCCGTGACCATGGCCAGCTTGGGGTGCACCGGGTTGGTGTAGTGGAAGCGCGTGACGAGCAGGCCGCGCGCCAAGCCTCCGATGAGCTCCTCACGGCTGGACTCGCCCGGCTCCATGAGCTGGTGGAGCGGAAAGGGGCCGTAGGTGTTGGGCGCCGGCAGCCCGTGCCCCGTGGAGCGGCGACCGGCGCGCGCCGCCGTTTGTGCGTCGTGGACCACTTCGCGACAGACCCCCTTTTCGACCAGGGTGACGGGCTGCTTGGCGATGCCCTCATAGTCGAACGAGGCGGGCGTGCCGGCGGTGTCCGTGGCGTCATCGCGCAGGGTGACCAGATCGGACCCGATGCGCTTGCCCGCCTCGAAGAAGCTCCGCTCCTCCTGCACGGCGAGGGCAGAGAAGCCCAGGTAGCCCAGCATGTCCAACAGATCGACGACCGCGTACTCCTCCAGGACCACGGGGTAGTCGCCCGGTTCGAGGGACACCGCCTTGCGGGAAGCCCTCGCCTTTCCAGCCGCTTCCTGACCGAGCGCCGCGGCATCGATGCGGGTGTGGTCCACGGCGGCCCCTTCCGCGTAGCCCGCTTCCCCGTCGGCGCCCATGGCCACCACGATAAGGTGGCCGTGGGCGCGTGGCTCCTCCACGCCGACTCCCAGGGAGTTGGCTACGGCCACCTGCTCGGCCACCGTGCGGTACGACCCGTAGGCCAGCACTTCGGCTTCGTCGGCGGCACTGATGACCGCGCGGGCGGCCTCCGCGCGCTGCTCAGGAGTGGCCTCCACGGTGGCTGCGGAACAGGCTCCGGGGACCATCGAAACCGATCCCGGTTCGGGGAGACCGGCGAAGTCGGGCTGCTCCGGCTGGAGCCGGCAGATGCGAGCGGCTGTGTCGGCAAGCCGTCGCAGCGAGTCGTCGTCGAGGCGGTTGGTGGAAGCCACGCCCACACGCTGACCGTCGATGAAGCGCAGGTTGACGACGGTGTCCGACTCGCTGACGTTCTGGTGCACCTCGCTGTTGGCGAAGCGGGTCAGCTGCTCGTCCGTGCGCTGCACCAGCGCCTCGCATTGGGTGGCCCCGGCCTGCTCCGCGAAGCGCAGGGCGCGCCGCGCGACCGAGAGCACCGCCTCCTGCTGCTCGGCCATCACCACTTGCCCACGCCGACCTGCACCTCCCGGAACCGTGCGCCGCTCACGGCGTGTCCCACGTGCGCACCCTGTCCCGGCTCGCCCTTGCCACAGTTGGGCGTGCCCAGCATCACGTATGAACGCTCATCGCCGACGGCATCGCAGGAGCGCCAGAACTCGTAGGTGATGCCCGTGTAGGTCGGGTTCTTGTACAGCCGGCCGAGCTTGCCGCCCTTGATCTCACGCGCCACTTCCGTGGCGAACTGGAAGTTGAGGCGACGATCGTCGATGCTCCAAGAGCGATTCGAGGCAAGGTAAAGCCCCTCATCGGTGTCGGCGATCATCTCGTCGAGGCTCATGCCTGGCTTGGGCAGCAGGTTGATGTTGGTCATGCGGATGAGCGGCAGGCGGTTCCAGCCATCGGCGCGCATCGCGCCACCACTCGCCCGTCCGATGCGCGGCGCGGTCTCGCGGCTGGAGAGGTAGCCCACGAAGATGCCCTCCTTGACCAGCGGCACCGACTGGGCGGCCACGCCCTCGTCGTCCCAGCCGAAGGTGCCCAGGCCGCCCGGAGCCGTGGCATCGGCCACCAGGTCGATCAGGTCGGAGCCGTAGCGGAACCCGGCCTCGAGCTTGTCCGTGGTCAGGAAGCTGGTACCAGCGAAGGACGCCTCGGTGCCGAAGACGCGATCGAGCTCGGTGGGATGGCCACAGCTCTCGTGCACCTGGAGGTAGAGCTGCGAGGGATCGAGGATGATGGTCTGGCGGCCGGGCGGGCACTGTGGGGCGGAGAGCAGCTCGACCGACTCCTCGGCGAGGGCCTCTGCGCGGCCAGCCAGATCCAATCCCCGGACGTACTCGAAGCCCGCCGCCTGGTAGCCGCCACCTGCATCCGGATACGTCCGGCGCTGGACCTCGTCGCCCTCCACGGCGTTGACTTCGACGGCTGCGCCCACGTGCGTGATGACCTGCTCCGTGTCGGAGCCGTCGCTGGCGGCGAACGCCTTCCACTCACGCTGAGCGTGGTACATGGTCTCGGTGAAGGCGATGCCCTTCACTCCGTTGAGCCTCGCATCGGCCTCCAGCAGCAGGTCGATCTTGACGTCCATGGACAGCGCGAATGGGTCCTCCTGGAGGGGGGTCTCGTAGCGACCTACGGCCGGTGGACGATCGTCCAGCCGGACTCGTTGGCGCAGCGCGGTGCCCGAGGCCCGGGCGATGCGCACGGCCAGACCGGCCACGCGGTCGACCTCTGCGGCGTCGAGCCGGCCCGAGGAGGCGAAGCCCCAGGCTCCATCGACCAGCACACGCACCCCGAAGCCCTCGGTCTCGCCCATCGACACGGCTTCGACACGACCCGACTTGACGGTCAGATCCTCGTCCTGGCGACGGACCAGGCGCACGTCGGCGTAGCCGGCACCCTGTTGCGTGGCGGTGTCCAGGGCTCGACGGGAGAGGTCTCGCATGGGCCGGTCAGCGTAGCAGAGGAGCCGTCCCCGATCATGCCCCGCGACGCCTCCTGGCGAGGACCAGGACTCCCACCGTGAGGAGGCTGCCCGCGGCCAGGGCAGCCGTGGCGAGCACCGCCACCGAGGCCTCGTCGACACCCGCCGCCTGGCTCTCCGATGGCGCCGGTGACGCCTCGGGCGCGGGACCGACCGTCTCCCCGCCAAGGTCGCTCGCCGAGGCCGCCGGAGACCCGCTGGCCGTCCCCACCGGGTCGGTGGCAGCGGCGGTCCAGCCGGACGGAAGAGGGCCTGGGGGCGCCGGTCGCGGCCCGAACGGTAGCGGGACCTCGGCGTCCAGAGAACCTAGCCAGGCTGCATCGAAAGCGGCCAGGTCGGCGCCTGTCGCGACCGTGAACGCCTCGTCGTCCGTGACACCGCCGGCATAGGAGCGGATGAGCTCCACCAAGCGGTCCTCGCCATAGGTCTCGATGAAGTAGGACACCGCCGACACGCTCTCCGCGTAGGCCAGGTTGAAGCGGTCCCGCCTGGTGGGAAAAAGCCCGCCCAGTCCCTCGAGCGGGATCAGGCTGCCGCGCTCAGCGGCGGTCCGGACGCTGCCGCTGTCGGGCAGCGAGTAGCCCTCCGAGAGGTACACAGCGACGCCCTCGTTCAGCCAACGTGGGGGCGCGTGATACGCGTTCCGCACGGCCGTGTCGAAGACCAGATGCGTGAGCTCGTGCTCGACCAGCACGTCGACCCAGTCAGAGCCGATATCTGAGGGCTCGATGAGCCCGAACATGGTGCGCGATGCGGCGTTGGCCTGGCCACCCACGTTCTCGCGTGTGCCGGGACCCAGCGCCTCGCGCAGCGCGGGCTCGGAGGCGTAGATGAAGAAGTCGAGCGGCTCGGTCTCCGTGACGCCCAGCAGTTCCGAGGCCCGGGCGATGGCGCCCTCACCGATATCCAGCGCCCGTCGCGCGAAGTCCGCATCGCCCTCGTACCAATGCAGCCGGACGAGCGGACCTTCCAGAGTTCGCCACTCGAAGCGAGGGTCCACCACCGTGGCCGTCTCCTCCGGGCCTAGAAGGGACGTGCCGTCCGGCATCACCGCCCGGAAGCGATAGCCCAACGTGGTGTTGGGCACGGCGTGCCCGCTCTCTTCGACGCTGGCCTCGTAGGCGCCATCACCGCCATCCGCCAGCTCGGCGATCTCCACGGAAGCTGCGCCCCCGGCGGGCCGCCTGGTCAGAAGTTCGACGCGACTCGGTTCGATAGCGCTGCGCAGCGTGGCGCGAAAGACGAGCGGCTCGCCCAGCCGAGCAATGGACGTGGTCGACTCGAAGGAAGCATCGGTCGAGGCGTCTGCCGCGCGAATTGGAAGCGGCGCCGTGGCTCCCCAGATCAGCCCCACCAGGAGCATGACCAGGAACGCAGCAGACCGTCTCTGCGTCGTCGGGCTCATCGGCCGTCGGACCAGGCGAGACCGGCCAGGCGCAGGAAGCCGACCCCCCCGGCGCCGAGTAGTCCGTCACGACTCAGCGACCATCGCTCACCGTAGGCGACCGGGATGAGTGGAGCCTCCGTCTGCACTATGCGCTGGGCCTGGGCGTACAACCCTGCCTGTTCCAGTGGGTCATCCGTGCTGGCCGCGGCCTCCACGGTGGCATCGAACTCCGCGTCACTCCAGCCGCCCTGATTGCTGCTCGAGCCGGTCTGCAGCAACAACCCCAGGAAGTCGTGGGGATGCGGATAGTCGGCGATCCAGGACAGTGCCCAGAAGGCGGGCGGATCGCGCTCGAGGAGATCGAGGTACTGCCCGAAGGGCCGCAGCTCGACCTCGATGGTGACGCCCAGCACCTCGTTCAACTCCTCCGCCACTGCCTCGTCGTACGTCGAGCCTGAGCTGGTCAGCGTCACAGCGGGAAACCCGCGACCGTCCGGGTAGCCGGCGTCGGCCAAAGCGGCTCGCGCCGCGGCCGGGTCGTAGTCGGGCGAGAAGTCGCCCTCGGGTCGGCCCGGCACGCCGACCGGGACGAGCGAGGCGGCCGGCTCCGTGCCCGCATCGGTCAGGCTGACGAGGCGATCCCAGTCGACGGCCAGGCTGAAGGCGCGTCGGACCTGCCGGTCGTCGAAGGGCGCCGCCGTCGAGTCGAAGCCGTAGTAGTCCACGGAGAGGGCGTTCGCGTTGCGCAGCTGTGGCCCCAGGTCGGGGTCGTAGCGAAGCCACGAAGCATCCAGGGAGCCCACGCCCACGTGGTCGACGCGCTCGGCTTCGAATAGCGCCACGGGACTCTGCCCCTCCAGGTCCGTGAGGAGTTCGATGACTCCCAAGGCGGGAGGGCCAGCCCAGTACCGTTCGTTGGCCTCGAGCCGGATGGCCGTGGCCGTCTGCTGCACGGGGAGGTAGGCACCGGACACGACCATGTCGGCGGGAAGCTCACCACCTGGTCGTTCGTCGGCCTGCGCCGCCGGCATCACTGCTAAGGAGGGAGACGCGGTCACGGCCACGAAGTACGGGGCGGGCCGGCGGAACTCGATGGTCAGCCGGTCGCCGTCGGCGCGGAGGCCTACTTCGCTGGCGCTCCCGGCTCCCAGGCGGTACTGGTCGGCACCGATCACGTCGCTCAACAGGCTGGCCAGCGGGCTCGGTCGTTGGGGGTCGATGAGCCGCAGCCACGAGGCCACCACGTCCTCAGCCGTGATGGGCGATCCGTCGCTGAAGGTGATGCCCGGACGGAGCTCGAAGACCAGCCGGCGTCCTTCATCCTCCACTGACCACTGCCGCGCCAAGGCCGGTTGGACCTGACTCTGCGCATCGAAGGCGGTGAGCCCTTCGAACACCTGCGCCAGGGTCCCCGCCGACGCCGCGTCGCCGGCCGCTTGGGGATCCCAGCTCAGGGGAGCCGAGCCCACGATCACGGCATCGACCTCGCCGGGCCGGTGCGCGCCGACAGCCGGCGGCCCGTCACGGGGAACCAGCACGAACGCGACCACGGCCGAGACGATGACCAGGGCCGCGATGACAGCGGCCGCGAAGCGGCCACTCGATGTCCAGCCCTCGGATGCTGGGGGGCCCGCTATCCAGCCGCCTTCGTCGGGTCGGCCGGCGGCATCACTCAAGGCGCGGTCGGGACATGCCACCAGTCTAGTGGGCACGATCGCTCGGCCCTTCCAGCGGCCCGCTGGCTGCTAGCATGTGCCGCGCCAGGTCCTCCGTCGGCGCCACGCTGCGCCCCACGAGCGACCGTCTGCGGCCAGGAGGAGAGACTCGGCTTGGACGCATCCGCCGCGCGCGTGCCCCGCGTGGCCATCCTCATCAACAACCCGTACCTCGCCGATTCGCGCGCCTGGAAGATAGCCACCTCTCTCGGCTCCGCCGGCTACGACGTCACCGTCGTGGCGCGCGAGGGTGATGGTCTACCCCCGCGCGAGGAGCTGGCTGGTCATCGCGTCATCCGCGTGCCTCAGCCGCGGCCACTGGGCTGGCTCCCGGTGCCCGCCCTGCCCAGCGAAGGCGGCGCTGATCATGGCCGGCGAAGGGCCCTGGAGCGGGTCGCC
>Ga0136630_1001341_pt1 | contig 10010 bp, 16 predicted proteins | sample AntDrymUQ5682106_2_FD_105496 | JGI IMG/M metagenome (GOLD analysis project Ga0136630, IMG submission 105496) | Polar desert sand microbial communities from Dry Valleys, Antarctica - metaG UQ568 (21.06) | ecosystem: Environmental > Terrestrial > Soil > Desert | place: Antarctica: Dry Valley...
TCGTCGCCACGCTCGGCCTGCTCGCCGCCGTCGCGGCGGTCGGCCTCTTCTACCGCCTGGGCATCGACGGCGCACGCTCGATCGGCGGCGACCTGGATGCGGCCGCGCTGCGGCGCGCCTTCATCCACACGCTGGTGCCGATCGCGATGGCCTACGTCGCGGCCCACTACCTGACGTTCCTGCTCTTCGAGGGCCAGGCGACGTTCTACCTGGCCTCGGACCCGTTCGGGCGAGGCTGGGACATCTTCGGCACCGCGTCACGCGCGATCGACTACACGTTCTTCAGCCAGGACGCCGCGTGGTACGTGCAGGTGGCGATCGTAGTCGCCGGGCACGTGGCGGCCCTGATCCTCGCGCACGACCGTGCCCTCGCGCTCTACCGGCAGCCGGCGCTCGCGGTCCGCTCGCAATATTGGATGCTCGCGGTGATGGTCGGCTTCACGTCGCTCGCGCTGTGGCTGCTCGCCCAGGCGGGCGCGTGAACGACCGGCGCTAGGGGTGTCCAAGAACAGGACCGTGCGTCGGTATCCGGCGTGCGGGACTTCTTGGACAGGCCCTAGACGGCGGAGACCTCTTCCTCTTCCGCGACGCGGAAGGAGGAGCCGCAACCGCAGGCCGCGATGACGTTGGGGTTCTCCACCTTGAAGCCTGCGCCCTGGAGGCTCTCGACGTAGTCGACGACGGCGCCCCTGACATACGGCAGGCTGGGTCCGTCGACCAGCAGGCGCAGGCCGTGATCCTCGAAGATCTCGTCGCCGTCGCGCTTCGTGTCGAAGGCGAGGGCGTACTGGAAGCCGGAGCAGCCACCGCCGCGCACGCCCACGCGCAGCCCCGACGTGCCCATGTCGGCGCCTTGTGAGTCGAGAAACTCCTTGACCTTCTCGGCGCCCTTTTCGGTGAAGGTGATCACGTGTCCGTTGCTCCTCGGGTCTCCGCTCGGAGGTCCAATGCTTCAGGAAGTGTAGCGAGTCGGCCGACCTCGCTAGGCTAGGCGTCGTGCCGACGACCGACGACCTCAAGCAGCGCATCGAGACGTCCATCCCGGGCGCCCGCGCCGACGTCGTCGACCTCAATGGCGGTGGCGACCACTTCCGTGCCACCGTCACCGCCCCGGCGTTCGCGGGGTTGAGCCGCATCGAGCAGCATCGCCGTGTCTACGCGGTCTTCGGGCCCGACATCGGCGGGCCCATCCACGCGCTGTCCCTGGTCACCCGATCCGAAGCGTAGGTATTCCATGAGCACTCCCGAGCAGCAGATCAGCGAGGCGATCCAGGGAGCGATCGCCGACAACGAGGTCATCCTCTTCATGAAGGGCACGCCCGAGGCGCCGCGCTGCGGCTTCTCCGCGCGCAGCGTCGCGGCCCTCGAGGCGCTGGGGGCACCGTTCGCGGCGGTCGACGTCCTCCCGGACCCCCGGATCCGACAGGAGCTCTCCGCGCTGTCGAACTGGCCCACCATCCCGCAGCTCTTCGTGCACGGCGATCTGGTCGGTGGGTGCGACATCATCACGGAGATGTACGAGTCCGGCGAGCTGGCCCAGTCGCTCGGGGTCGACACGCCGGACGAGGCGACGGAGCCGGCCGCGGCTGAGCCCGGCGCGGCGCCGCTGACCATCGAGAACAGGCTCACGTAGCGTCAGAGGTCGCGGCGCGCGAAGGCGGCCACCGAGATGACTCCCACCACCACGAGGTAGGCGAGCGACCACAGCCACAGCGCGGCGCCGCCCGCCTCGGCGCCGCCGAACGGGCCCAGGTTGATCGCCAGCCGCGTGAAGCCCACCGTGTCGGCGGTCAGGTCTGACAGTCCGGCCTGGTAGAGCGCCTCGAACGGCAGCGCCCATGTGGTGACCTTCGCCACGTCGTCGAGGCTCTCGGACCCGATCGCCGCCGCGATCTGGCCGAGCAGGCCGGCGGTCAGGCCCGCGCCGAACAACATGAACACGGCGATGCCGTTGGCGGTGGAAGCGAGCACGATCGAGCCCGCCAGCGAGAGGGCGGCGATGATCGCCACGCCGAGCGCGAGCGCCAGTAGCGGCGTCAGCGTCCGATCGGGCCACCAGTCGCCCAAGGCCGCCGTTAGCGCGAAGGCGCCCAGCGCGACCGCCACGACGTAGGGCGAGCAGACCGCGGTGGCGCCGAGCCACCGGCCCAGCAGCAGCGTGCGCCGCGGCAGCGGCCGGACCAGCAGCGGCTGCAGCAGCCCCCGCTCGGCGTCACCACGGACGGCACCGAGCGTCAGGAACACGGCCAGGATCGTCCCGAGAAAGAGGATCGCGAACATCGCGAGGCCGGCGAGCGTCGCGCCGACCACCGCGTCGGCCTCCACGCCGGCCTCCGTGGCGCCCGTGAAGTCATCGGCCGCCTTGAACGCCTGCCAGGTCGCCAGGCCGTAGAGGACGAGGAAGACGACGGTGAGCAGCCCGACCACCACGAACACCTTGCGGCGCAGCGACTCGCGCAGGGAGAAGCGCGCGACGATCAGCGCGGAGCGCAGCTCGCCGGGCGGCGTGACCGTCGCGAACGGTGCGCTCATGCCCCTGCCTCCGCACCCGCCGGCGTCGCCGGAGCGCGGCCGACGGCCTCCAGGTAGGCGTCCTCGAGCGTCGACGTGAGCACGCGGACACCGAAGACTTCTTCCCCGTCGTTGACCAGCTCGCGCACGATCCGCGGCACGTCGTCGCGAGTGCCGTCGGCGAACGTGCGCCAGCCCGACGCCGTCTCCACCTCCACCCCACCCGCGCGGCTGAGCTGCTCGGGCGTTCCCGCCGCCACGACTTCCCCGCCGTTGATGATCGCCACGCGATCGCACACGAGCTCGACCTCGGACAGCAGGTGGGAGTTCAGCAGGACGCTGACCCCGCGCTCGCGCAGCCGCTCCAGCAGGGCGCGCACCGTGTGGCGGCCGGAGGGATCGAGCGCGCTGGTCGGCTCGTCGAGCAGCAGCAGCTTCGGGTCGCCGATCAGCGCCTGGGCAAGGCCGAGACGCTGCTGCATCCCCTTGGACATCGCGCCCACGCGGCGATCGGGAACGTGGCCCAGCTCGACCAGTTCGAGCAGCGCACGCCGTTCGCTCGCCCCGCCCATCGAGCCCGTCAGCTCCTGGTGCAGGCCGAGCAGCTCGTCGGCGCTGCACCAGTCGGGAAATCGGAACAGCTCGGCCAGGTAGCCGAGCGCCGCATGTGCGCCGGGCGACCCCGCCGGGCAGCCGCAGACGTCCACCGCTCCCGCGGAGGGCCGCACGAGGCCGCAAGCGACCTTGACCAGCGTGGACTTGCCGGCGCCGTTGGGCCCGAGCAGGCCGAACAGCTCGCCGGTCCCGATCTCGAGATCGACGCCGCGGAGCGCCTGCACGGAGCCGTAGGCCTTGCGCAGGCCGGTGACCGACAGTGCGGGGGGCACCTGCGTAGGATCGCAGCATCGCTCGGAGCCTCGCCTCGCCGTGGATTCGACACCGGCGAGCCCTCCCATCCACTGGCACGCTCGCCGACTGCTCGCTCGCGGGAGCCGCTCAGGCAGCCGGCGGCTGGGGCACCTCGACGAGTTGGAGATCGTCGATGCCCATGAAGTCCGCCGGGTTGCAGGTGTAGAGCGGGAGATCGTGCGCGATCGCGGTTGCGGCGATCATCGCGTCGTACGCCCGCGCCGCGGTCTTGCGGCCGCCGCGGCGAAGCGATGACGCCACGCGCCCGAAAGCGCGGGCTGCTGCGGCGTCGAAGGGGAGCGCGTCGAAGTCGGCCTCGGCCTGTTGCAGATGGGCTTGCCGTGCCACCCGCTCGCGCTCGTCGCCCGCGACGAGCGGACCGACGGAGAGCTCGGCGAGGGTGATCGCGCTGATGAGCGGCTCGGCGGGAAGCGCGGTCGCATCCGCGAGTCGGGCGAGCAGGATGACGGTCGAGGTGTCGAGGATCCCGCGACCGGTGCTCGTAACGGGCGCGCTCACAAGCTCGAATCGATACTCGCGTCGATGTCGGCACGTACAGCAGCCGGATCGACCGCCGGAAGCGAGCGCCGACGAGCCAGCAATGCGCTCGCGCCCAGTGGGGACCGAGAGACCGGGCGAAGCTCTGCGACGGGCTTTCCCGCACGCGTGATCGTGATCTGCTCGCCGCCCGCCGCGCGATCCACCACTTCGCCACCGTGATTGCGGAGATCCCGAATGCTCACATCAGCCATGAGCGTCACTGTATCACGCGTGATACACAGGCGGAGAAGACGCTTCTCCGACTGACGCCTTCGCCGACGAAGCACCCGGCGGGGCGGCCTCTCGCCGGAGCGCCGGTCGGTTCGTCCCTCTAGGGTGTCGCGCCATGGCACCGGTCGCCATCGTCACGGATTCGACCCACTACATGCCGCGGGAGGTCGTGGAGCGCCACGGGCTCCACACCGTCTCGCTCTACGTGCGCTGGGGCGACCCGCCGGCCGACGATCGCGAGGCCGACCTCCCGGACTTCGATGCGTTCTACGACCACCTGCGCTCAGCGCGCGAGCTGCCGACCACCTCCCAGCCGTCGGTCGGCGACTTCCTCGCCGCGTACATGCCCCTGCTCGAGCAGGGCAACGACATCGTCTCCATCCACCTCTCGAGCGGCATCTCCGGCACCGTCCGCTCGGCCGAGCAGGCGCGTGAGCAGCTGTTGGAGGGTGGGCTCGCGCCCGAGCGCATCACCGTGCTCGACTCCGCCAGCGTCTGCGCCGGGACCGGCCTGATGGCGATCGCGGCAGCCAACGCCGCAAAGGCCGGCGCCGACGCACCGGCGACGGCGGCCCGTGCTCGCGAGGCGCGCGCCGAGGTCAAGATCCTGTTCGCGGTGGAGACGCTCGAGTTCCTCCGCCGCGGCGGGCGGATCGGAGGCGCGCAGGCGTGGATCGGGTCGACGCTGCGGATCAAGCCTATCCTCGCGATCGAGAACGAGGTGGTGCCCGTGGAGCGCGTCCGCACCTGGAGCCGCGCCTTCGAGCGGCTCGTCGACCACCTCAGCGCCCTGCGCGAGGACGGCAACGACCGCTTCTTCGTGCAGCACATCCAGTCCGCCGAACAGGCGCAGAAGCTGGCTCAGCGCGGCGAGGAGATCTACGGGCGGCCGCCGGAGTTCGTCTCGGAGATGGGGCCCGTCATCGGCACTCACGCGGGGCCCGGGGTGATCGGCGTCACGGCGCTGCGCGACGCGATCCTCGGACCGGTCTGAGTCGTTCGGGCCGAGCGCTGAGCAGGAGCGCAGGCCTCCGGCGAGAACAGGGCGGGGATGGCCGCGGCTCCGTCCCCCGCCTCAAGCGAGCCGGTCAAGGTCACCGCGCTCTCCACGCGCGTCGTGTTGCGCGTCGTCCTGCTGATCCTGCTCGTCCTCGTCGCCCTGTGGCTCATATACCTGCTGCGCCGGCCGCTTACGTGGATCTTCATCGCCGGCTTCCTCGCCATCGCCCTGTCGGGGCCGGTGAGCTTCCTGCAGCGCCGGATGAAGCGCGGGCTCGCGATCGCACTGGTGTACATCGGGCTGATCCTGGTGCCCGTGTTGATCGCGGCCATGCTCGTCCCACCGGTTGTGGAGCAGGTCAACCTCCTGGTCGACAACCTGCCCCAGTACGCCGCCGACCTCAGCGAGTTCGTGAGCAAAAACGAGACGCTGCGCCAGGTTGAGGAGGACTACAACGTCACCGCTGAGCTGCAGAAGCAGGCCGCGACGCTGCCGGGGCGGGTCGGCGACGCGGCCGGCATCCTCTCCGACATCGGCCTCGGACTGGTCAACTCGATCTTCGCGGGCGTGACGATCCTCGTCCTCAGCCTCTTCATGACCGGCTCCGGCCGCGGCTGGCTGGGCTGGCTCGCCAAGCGCCAGGGCGCGGGACGGGAGGAGTGGCTCGACCGCCTGTTCGACCGGATCGGCAATGCGGTCGGCAACTATGTGGCGGGCGCGCTCGGACAGGCGCTCGTGGCCGGGATCCTCGCCTACGTCGTGTTGCGGATCCTCGGGGTGCCCTATGCGGGCTCACTCGCGGTGGTGATCTTCCTGCTCGACCTCGTCCCGCTCGTCGGCGCGACCCTCGGCGCGATCCTCGTCGGAATCATCACCGTGTTCAACGACTTCCCCACCGCCACGATCGTGTGGACGATCTGGTCGGTCGTCTATCAGCAGGTCGAGAACAACGTCATCCAGCCGCGCATCCAGGCCAGGGCGGTGCAGGTCCACCCGTTCGTCGTCCTCACCTCGGTGCTCTTCGGCTCCACGCTCTTCGGCGTGCTCGGCGCCCTGCTGGCGATCCCGGTCGCCGCCGCGATCCAGATCGCGATCGTGGAGTACGGCCAACTGCGCAGGCCGGAGAACATCGCGGCAGTGCAGGCGCCGCCGGGACACGAGCCGCCACCGCCCGCGCCTACTGCCGGTTCTGCGTGAGCCCGCCGCCGCGCGACCACAGCAGCGTCGCGCCGTCGAGGATGAGGGCGATCGCGGCGAGAAGCAGCACCCACGTCAGGATCGCACCGGTCCACGTGGTCGCCGCGAGGCACACCGCGGCGAGGACGAACGGCAGCCAGGTCCGGAGGTTCGCGCTCAGTGCGCGCGGGCTACGCGGCGAGTGAGGCGTAGTACGCCTTCTGCGATGTGCCCCGGTCACCACTAGCCGTCGTCGCCGCCGCCGGTGACGAGGCCCGTGAGCGCCGCGATGCCGCCGCCGAGCACGAAGCCCGCCACCGCCGCACCGATGAGCACCTGCTTGCGGTGCCGGTTGATCTGCTTGCGCCAGTCGGTCGCCTCGGCTACCTCGGCACGCAGCCGCTCGAGGGCCAGGCCGAACTCGGCCCGGTTGGCCTCGATCGAGCGGCGGATCTCTTCCGGTGTCCTGGTGGCGGCCATCAGCGCTTGCCCTCCGCGGGAGCGGGAGTCGGGGCCTGGCGGGCGGCGACCGGCCCCACCGGGCGAGCCGGCGGCGAGGCGGTGAGCGTGCCCTTGATGAGCTGAGCCTCCTCGATCGCCATCTGCGGCATCGGCGGGGAGCCCTTCTTGATGAAGCGCAGCGCGATGACGCCGGCGATCGCGCCCAGCACGAGGATCAGGAGCCCGGTGATGAGGAAGCCGAGCCAGGGCCCGGCCCCGCCACCGATGAGGTCCCACAGACCCCACGACAGGGAATGCAGCAGGTAGATCAACGCGAAGACGGCGAAGACTCCCGCGACGATGCCGAACACCGCGCCCTTGATGAGCTTGGTGACCTTGTCGGTCATCTCGGCCTTGGCCAGCGCGATCTCCTCGCGCACGAGGACCTGTGCCTTCTCGGTGACGTCCTGGATGGCGCGAGCGAGCTCGCTCGATGACTGGTCGGGCATCAGGACGCGATCCTCTTGAGGACGCGGGCGAACAGGAACGCGCCGGCGAAGGCGCCGGCCACGTGCAGCTCGGGCTTCTCGGGACCCTCGACCGCCTCGCTCGGACGCGCTCCGGTCAAGGCCGGCTCGGCGCGGGAGCCGGCGCCGGCGGCCGCGGCGGCCGCGGGGTCGGAGCCGATGCCGACGCCGACGCCGACGCCGGGGGCGGTGACCGCGGCACCGGACACGCCGGCGCGCTCGGCCCCCGTGGCGCGGGCAGACTCCTCGGCGTTGCCGGCGTGCGCGCGTGCGCGCTCTGCCTCCGCCGCGGCGGACTGCTTGCGCTCCTCGGCCTCGCGCCGCTTCTTCTCCTTGGCGGACTCCTCGCGCTCGGCGGCGCCCACGGCCTCCTGGGCCTTGGCCTGCTCCTCCTCGGCGCGGCGCTCGTCAGTGATCGCCAGCTCTTCGCGCAACTCAGCGGCGCGGGCCTCGGAATCGGTGCGGTCGGCCTGCGCGTCGGCCTCGACCCGCGCGGCGGTGCCCTGCGCGCGCTCGGCCGACTGCTCCTGCGTGGCTTCCTCTCCGGCGGCGACGGCGCCGGGGGGCTTGGGTTGTTCGCTCACTCTGGCGGATCTTCCCCGAAGGCGCGGACCCAAATCTGGTGCGCGAGCTTCGTCGTGACGATGGAGGCGGCGGCGCCGAGGGCGGCGAGCAGGCCCGACCACATGAGGCGCTTGACCATGTCGTTGTCGGTCATGATCGCCGCAGTCTAGGGCCGCGCCCCGTCGGAATGCACTTCGAGACCGTCGCAGATGGTCTCCACGACGAAGCGCTTGGCCCGTCCGTAGTCGTCCTCGCCCTCCTCCAGCAAGCCGAAGATCCAGCCCGTGAGCACCTGCTCGATGGCGCCGTAGAAGGCCATCGCGGCGAACTGCGGGGACACGGCGGAGCGAAACGTGCCGTCCGCCTGCGCGGCCGCCACGATGTCGGCGATTCGGTGGTACGCCTTGCGTATCTCCGGCAGGTGGGTCTGCCCGAACGTGTTCGCGGCGCGCGTGACCTCGACGATGATGATCTTCATCAGCTCGGGGTCGTAGCGGTAGGAGTCGACGATGAACGATGCGATCGCGCCGAGCTTGTCGCGCGCGGTGATCGGTTGGGAGTCGATCTCGTCGATCGCCGCGAGCATCAGCGCCCAGCGCTCGGCGAACAGCGTGTCGAGCACCTCGTCCTTGGACTGGAAGTAGTGGTAGACGAGGCCGTAGGCGACGCCCGCCTCGTCGGCGATGTCCGCGACGCGGCACGTGTGGAATCCCCGCCGCGCGAACACGCGCACCGCGGCGTCGAGGATGAGGCGGCGCTTGTCGACGGCGGCCGCCTTCACGCGCGAGCCTCGCTCTGCCCGCCGACCCGGTCGGCTGGGCGCGGCGGCCAGCGGTAGGCGGCGGTCTGCCGGTTGGCGAGCGACGGGAGCTTCGTCCGGATGGTCTCCAGCCGATCGAGGTCGAGATCGGCCAGGACGACGCACTCGGCGTCGGGCGCCTGCGCGAGCACCAGCCCCCACGGGTCGACGATCATCGAGCGCCCACCGGCGCGGATCCCCGGCGCCGGCTCGCCGATCTGGTTGGCGGCGACCACGAAGCACTGGTCCTCGATCGCCCGCGCGCGCAGGAGCACCTCCCAGTGGTCGCGCGTGGTCGTCTCGGTGAACGCGGCCGGCACGGTGAGCACCTTGGCGCCTCGCACCGCGAGGATGCGGAACAACTCGGGGAAGCGCAGGTCGTAGCAGATGGTCAGGCCGAGGCCGGTCCCGTCGGCCGTCTCGGACGTCGTGGGCTCGTCGCCCGGAGCCTCGTGGTCGGACTCGCGGTAGGTGCGTCCCCCGACCTCGACGTCGAACATGTGGATCTTGCGGTACGTCGCGCGGTCCGCGCCGTCGGGCCCGATGTGGACGCTCGTGTTGGCGCCGCGGGCGGCGCCCTCGACGCGCTCGGCGATCGAGCCGGCGACGAGGTCGATGCCCAGCTCGCCGGCGGCGGCGCGCGCCCAGCTCAGTGCGGGGCCGTCGAGCGGCTCGGCGCCCGCCGCCGTCTGCTCGGGAGTGCCCAGCACAGGCCACTTCTCCGGTAGGACCACGAGCTCGGCGCCGCGCGCGGCCGCCTCGCGCGTAAGCCGGTCGGCCGCGTCGAGGTTGCGGTCGCGATCGGGGGTGGAGCTGAGCTGCACGGCTGCGGCGCGCATGGTGTCGTCTCCTCGGGCGAGCAGATCGACTCGTCAGTCGATCCCTGGATGCGCGAGGGTACCTCGGATGCGCAGCTCGTCGGCCAGCATCTTGGAGTGCCTGGCGCCGATCAGCTCGCGCAACGAGTCGCGGCCGGCGCGCACGATCTCCACCGCGCGGCCGGGCTCGATGTCGCCGAGCCGCTCGACCAGCACCGTGACCTCCGCTTCCACCAGCGGTCGCAGCGCCTCGCGGTAGCGCAGCGTGTCGTAGACGGCGAAGCCGAGCGCCTCGTCGTAGCCGCCTTCGCGGAACCGTGCGATCGCCGCGATCACGGCGACGTCGTCGGGGTCATAGCCCTCCTCGTCAGGCGTGAGGACACCGAGCTCGGCCGGCTCGCTCATCTTCAGGCCGGCGCCGGCCTGTGCCCGCCGACGCCTGTGCCGGCCGACGAAGTCGGCTCGGTGAGGTCGGCTGGGTGGTCATGCCTCCA
>Ga0136630_1001342_pt1 | contig 9988 bp, 9 predicted proteins | sample AntDrymUQ5682106_2_FD_105496 | JGI IMG/M metagenome (GOLD analysis project Ga0136630, IMG submission 105496) | Polar desert sand microbial communities from Dry Valleys, Antarctica - metaG UQ568 (21.06) | ecosystem: Environmental > Terrestrial > Soil > Desert | place: Antarctica: Dry Valley...
GCCGACTTCCGCGTCATCGAGCTGATCATCCCCGAGCGCCTCGAGGCGCACCTGATCGTCGAGACGATCGACGAGGGCACGATCTACGACCCAGAGACGGGCGACATGGTCGAGCCCACCGATCCCGAGATCGACCCGGCGAAGTTCGAGCAGTACAAGGACCAGATCTCCGAGCAGGACGTCACGCCCGGCGACTTCGGCCGGATCGCCGCGCAGACGGCCAAGCAGGTCATCCTGCAGCGCATCCGCGAGGCCGAGCGCGACATGATGTTCGAGGAGTACCGCGACCGCGTCGGCGAGCTGATCACCGGCATCGTGCAGCAGTCAGACAGCCGTTACACGCTCGTCCAGCTGCGCGAGCGCGTCGAGGCACTGCTGCCCAAGTCCGAGCAGGTCGAGGGCGAGCGCTACGACCACTCGCAGCGCGTCAAGGCGGTCATCAAAGAGGTCTCGGCGTCGACGAAGGGCCCGTCGATCATCGTCTCGCGACGTGACCCCGAGCTGATCAAGAAGCTCTTCGAGCTCGAGGTCCCGGAGATCGCCGACGGGCTCGTCGAGATCGCCAACGTCGCGCGCGAGCCCGGCTACCGCTCCAAGATCGCCGTCGTCTCGCACGCCGACGGCGTCGACCCCGTCGGCGCCTGCGTCGGGCCGCGCGGGTCGCGCGTGCGGATGGTCGTCTCCGAGCTGCGCGGCGAGAAGATCGACATCATTCCCTACAACGACGAGCCCGCCCGCTTCGTCGCCAAGGCGCTCAGCCCGGCGCGCGTGCGCGAGGTGCTCGTCGACGACGAGGGCAAGCAGGCGACGGTCATCGTGCCCGACGACCAGCTCTCGCTGGCGATCGGCCGCGAAGGCCAGAACGCCCGCCTCGCCGCGCGCCTGACGGGCTGGCGCATCGACATCAAGTCAGAGACCGAGTTCGCCGCCGATGAGCAGGAGTCCGGCTACGAGGAGGACGAGGTGCAGGGGCGCTGCGCGGCGGTCATGTCGACCGGCCGGCGCTGCCCCAACGCCGCGCTGCCGGGCTCGCGCTATTGCGGCCTCGATGCCCATCAGGCGCTTGCCGACCTGCCGACCGACGAGGCCGCTGCGGGCGAGGAGGCTGCCGCCGAGGCTGCCGTCGCGGTCTTCGAGGATCCGCCCAACACCGTCCCAGCGCCGGTCGAGGTGCCTGCCGAGGACGCGCTCGAGCCGGCGGCGAGCACCGATCAGAGCAGCGCCAAGGGGGACTAGACTCACCGCGATGGCAAAGGTCCGCGTCCACGAGCTCGCCAAGGCACACGACATGTCCTCCAAGGAGGTGCTCGACAAGCTGCGCGCGGCCGGGATCAAGGTCAAGGCGCCCGCCTCCGCCGTCGACGAGGACGAGGCGAGGGCCGCGATCGAGGGCCGGCCGCTGCCGACAAACGGCGCGCAGGCCGCCAAGCAGGTCGAGGCGCTGCCGCCGCCGCCCAAGCCGGCCACCCCCGTTCGTCGCGGGCCGCCGCCGCCGCCGGCCGTCTCGGACCGCGCCCCCGGTGCGCCCCCGCCCGCGCCGCAGGCCGACGCGCCTGCAGCTGCGGCCGCGGGCGGCGACGGCGCCGCGCCGGGCGAAGCCCAGAAGCCGCGCCCGACGCGCTCCTCCCTGGCCGGTGAGCGCGCCCCCGGTGCCACGGGCCCGGGCGGCAGGCGCCGCGTCGTAATCGACTCGCAGGCGTCACGGCGCACGCCGGGTCAGCAGCAGCAGCCGCCGCGCCGCCAGCGCCGCGGCCGTCGCCGCCGCGGCACCTACGACGACAGCGTCGCTCCGCTGGATGCGACGGCCGCCTCGCACACCGACGTCGTGCGCATCAACTCGGGCTCGACGGTCAAGGACATCGCCGAGTCGATGGGCGTGCCCGTGCCCGAGATCATCAAGAAGCTGATGATGCTCGGCGAGATGGCCACGCTCACCCAGACGCTGCCCGACGACGCCGTCGGCGTGCTCGCCGAGGAGTTCGGCAAGCGGGTCGAGATCGTCCATGCCGCCGACGAGGCCGATCCCGAGCCGATCTACGAGGACGCCGACGAGGATCTCGCCGACCGCCCGCCGGTGATCACGATCATGGGCCACGTCGACCACGGCAAGACCTCGCTGCTGGACGCCATCCGCGAGACCGAGGTCGTCGCCGGCGAGGCGGGCGGCATCACCCAGCACATCGGCGCCTACCAGGTCCACCACAACGACAAGCTCGTGACGTTCCTCGACACGCCCGGCCACGAGGCATTCACGGCGATGCGCGCCCGCGGCGCCCGCGTGACCGACATCGCGGTGATCGTCGTCGCCGCCGACGACGGCGCCAAGCCGCAGACCGACGAGGCGATCGATCACGCGAAGGCCGCCGACGTGCCGATCGTGGTGGCCGTCAACAAGATCGACAAGGAGGGCGCCGACCCGACCCGCGTGCGCACCGAGCTGACGACCCGCGGCCTGCAGCCTGCCGAATGGGGCGGCGAGACCGAGTTCGTCGACGTCAGCGCCAAGACGAGGACCGGCCTCGAGGATCTGCTCGAGATGCTCCAGGTCGTCGCCGAGCTCGAGGACCTCAAGGCCAACCCGAGCGCGCCGGCCTCCGGCGTCGTCGTCGAATCCAAGCTCGATCCGGGCCGCGGACCCGTCGTGACGATCCTCATCCAGCGCGGCACGCTGGCGATCGGCGACGCGCTCGTCGCAGGCTCCAACTGGGGCCGCGTGCGGGCGATGCACGACTTCACCGGCGAGCGCGTCAAGAAGGCGCGACCCGGCGACCCGGTCGAGGTGCTCGGCTTCGACGGGGTCCCGGAGGCCGGCGAGTACGCCCGGGTGGTCGAGAACGACCGTCGCGCGCGTGCGCTGGCGCATGAGCGCGAGCAGCGCCTCAAGCAGGAGCAGCAGGCGCGCCGTTCGGGCCGCAAGCGCTCGCTGGAGGACGTCTTCAAGGAGATCCAGGCGGGCGAGCTCAAGGAGCTCAACCTCGTCATCAAGGCCGACGTCGCGGGCTCCGCCGAGGCGCTGCAGGACGAGATCGCCAAGCTGCCCCAGGACGAGGTCACCGTCAACGTCGTCCGTAGCGGCGTGGGCGGGATCAACGAGTCCGACGTCATGCTCGCCGCGGCCTCCGACGCGATCATCATCGGCTTCAACGTGCGACCGGTCGGCGACGCCCGCGCCGTCTCCGAGCGCGAGGGCGTCGAGGTCCGCAGCTACACGGTGATCTACAAGGTGCTCGACGAGCTGCGCGCGGCGATGGAGGGCATGCTCGAGCCCGAAGAGGTCGAGCAGTCGCTGGGGACGGTCGAGATCCGTCAGATCTTCCGTGCCTCGAAGATCGGTGTCATCGCCGGCTCCTACGTCACCGACGGCAAGATCGCCCGCGGCGCACGCACCCGTCTGGTGCGCGACGGCACGATCGTCTACGACGGCGAGATCGGCTCGCTGCGACGCTTCAACGAAGACGTTCGCGAGGTCGCCTCGGGCTTCGAGTGCGGCATCGTGCTGAAGAAGTTCCAGGACGTCAAGGAGGGCGACATGCTCGAGGTCTACGAGACGCGCAAGGTCGATCGCGCGCTGGCCTGAGGCGATGGCCGCCGAGGCCGACGCCTATGTCGCGCTGCTGCTCATCCACCTGCATTTCCCCGACGCGGGATCGCTCAAGGCCAAACGCAAGGACCTCGCGTCGGTCAAGGCGCAGCTGCAGGGACGTATGGGCGTGGCGGTCGCCGAGGTCGGCCACCAGGACCTGTGGCAGCGCGCGACGCTGGCGGCCGCGATGACGGGCGGCTCGCTGCGCGTTCTGGAGGGCGCCACCGATCGCGTCGAGCGCTTCCTGCTGGAGCGCTTTCCGGAGAGCTGCCGCGTCGAGCGAACGCTCGCATCTTTCGATGAGATCTCGGGCTGAGATCGCCTGTGCTGGCACCAGGCTCTCGCAGGAGGAATCACCTAGGATGATTTCGGACCGCATGCGCCGGGTCGATGAGGCGGTGAGGCAGGTGCTGTCGGACGCGGTCAGCCAGGACCTGCAGGACCCGAGGATCGGATTCGTCACGATGACGAGCGTCAAGACAAGCTCAGATCTGCGCCATGCCCGCGTCTACGTCAGCGTGCTCGGAAACGACGCCGAACGCGCCGCCACGCTCGCCGGCCTGGAGTCGGCGCGCGGCGCCCTGCAGCGCCGCCTGGCACGCGAGCTGCGCATGAAGCACACGCCGACGCTCGAGTTCGTCTACGACGACACAATCGACCGGGCGATGCGCCTGGAACAGATCCTGGAGCGCGAGGTAGGGAAGGAGTGACGATCAGCGGCATTCAAGCTTCGACGCGCGACGAGGTCCTCGGCGCGCTGCGCGATGGAGCGCGCTTCGTGCTCGTCACCCACGACAACCCCGACGGCGACGCGCTCGGCTCGCTCGTCGCGATGCACGGCGTCCTGACGTCGCTGGGCAAGGACAGCGTCATGTACATCGCCCGCGACGAGTTCCCGCTGCCCTACGAGTACGGCTTCTTCGAGCTCGACGGGCTCGTCACCGAGCTGCCGAAGGACCTCGCGCAGCGCACGATCGTCTTTTTGGACTGCGGCAACTTCGACCGCAACTCGGTCGAGGTCGGCGATGCGCCGATCGTCAACATCGACCATCACCACGACAACACGCTGTTCGGCACGATCAACCACATCGTGCCCGACGCCTCGTGCACCGCCGAGATCGTGTGGGACCTCATGAGCACGCTCGAGGTGCCGGCCAGCGGACAGGTCGCCGACGCGCTGTATGTCGGCCTGGTCACCGACACCGGCAAGTTCATGTACGAGAACACCGGCGTGCGCGCGCACGTGATGGCCGCCGAGCTGATCGAGGCCGGCGTCGACGTGCACGCGATCTACCGTCATCTGTACGAGGGCATGCCCGAGTCCAAGCTCGCGCTGCTGACGCGCGCCTTGAACTCCGTGCGCCGATACGACGACGGCCGGCTGACGATCGCCCGCCTTGCCCGCGAGGACTTCGCGCAGACCGGCGCCGAGGAGTCCTACACCGAGGGCATCATCGACAACCTGCGCTCGGTGCAGGGCACGAAGGTCGCGGCGCTCGCGCGCGAGCTCGGCGAGGGGCGCGAGGGCTACTGGAAGCTCTCGCTGCGAGCGACCGACGGCAGCGTCGACGTCTCGGCGATCGCGCGTGCCCAGAGCGGCGGCGGGCACCGCCAGGCGGCGGGCTTCACGACCGACATGAGCCCGTCCGAGCTCGTGGCCTTCCTGCGCGAGGCCGTCGCGGCACAGCTGCACGCGGGCTAGCCGAGCGTCTGCGAGTCTGAGCGCTCGTGTCAGATACCCCATTCGGGGCACAGGGCATCCCGTCCGAGGCGCTGGATACCCCGTTCGGGGCACACAGCGGCATCCTGCTGATCGACAAGCCGGCCGGCAAGACGTCGCATGACGTCGTCGCCGCCGTGCGGCGCGAGCACCGCTCGCGGCGGGTGGGACACGCGGGCACGCTCGATCCGTTCGCGACGGGCCTGCTACTCGTGCTCGTCGGCCGCGCGACGCGCGTCCAGCGCTACCTGATGGCGCTGCCCAAGCGCTACGAGACGGTCGCCCGGCTCGGTGCGACGTCGACGACGGGCGACACCGAGGGACAGATCACGCACACGGGGCGTGTGCCAGACGACCCGCCGCAGCTGCCGACCGGGGCGTTGCTGCAGCGCCCGCCCGCCTACAGCGCGGTGAAGGTCGGCGGTCGCCGCGCCTACGAGCTGGCGCGGGCGGGGGTCGACGTGGAGCTGGAGCAGCGGCCGGTAACCGTCGATCGCTTCGAGCAGCTGTGGCGCGAGGGTGACCGCGCGGCATTCGCGATCGAGTGCTCGTCCGGCACGTATGTGCGGTCGCTGATCGCCGACCTCGGCGACGCCTATTGCGAGCAGCTGCGGCGCACGGCGATCGGCCCGTTTGAGATCGAGGACGCCGACCCGGCGCGCCTGGTCGGGCTGCGCGAGGCACTCGCGTTCATGCCGGCGATCGCGCTGGACGCCGACGCCGCGCGGCGCGCCGGGCACGGCCAAGCCGTGCGCGGTGACGCCCCGTCCGGTGCCCAGGCGGTCCTGCTGTTGCACGGCGAGGAGCCGATCGCGGTCGCCGAGCCGCGCAACGGGGACCTCAAGCCCGTCGTAGGCTTCCGCGCGTGAGGGTCGCCACGCTGCCCGACGTCGAGCCGCGGCCGCGTCGCGTCGCCATCGGCACGTTCGACGGCGTTCATCTCGGCCACCGCGAGGTGATCGCGGACGCCGACACGGTCGTGACGTTCGATCCGCACCCGACCGCTGTCGTGCGGCCGGGCGCTGCGCCGCGACTGCTCACGAGCCTCGCGCGCAAGACGCAGCTGATCGCCTCGCTGGGGGTGCAGGAGCTCGTCGTGATCGGATTCGACGTCGAGTTCGCCGCGCGCTCGGCGCGGGAGTTCGTCGACGGCGTGCTCGTCGGGAGGCTCGGCGCCACCCATGTATCCGTCGGCGAGAACTTCCGCTTCGGCCACAAGGCCCAGGGCGACACGGACCTGCTGCTCGCCGACGAGCGTTTCCGCACGCGCGTCGTGCAGCTGCTCGAGGTCGACGGCGAGATCGTCTCCTCAAGCCACATCCGCGGGCTCGTGCTCGGCGGGGCCGTCGAGTACGCCGGCCGGCTGCTGGGCGACCCGTTCACGCTCGCCGGCCGGGTTGCGCACGGTGACAGGCGCGGCCGCGAGCTCGGCTACCCGACGGCCAACCTCGTGCCCGACGCCGCCTTCGTCACGCCCGGCCACGGCGTCTACGCCGCGCGTGCGACGACGGCCGACGGCACGGTCCTGGCGGCGGCCGTCAACGTCGGCGTGCGCCCGACCTTCCAGACCGGCCGCGGAGAGCTGATCGAGGCCTACCTACTGGACTTCGACGGCGATCTCTACGACACGCGCCTCGAGCTCGCCTTCCTCAAACGCCTGCGCGGCGAGAAGCGCTTTGACTCGGCTCAGGCGCTGGTCGACCAGATGGCGCTCGATGTGCAGGAGGCGCGCGCGATCTGCGCGTGAGCCGGCAGGCGATCGGGAGACGGGGGCGAGGTTGGTAGCCTTCCGCGTCGCGATGGCACTGACTCAGGAACGCAAGCAGGAGCTCGTCACCCAGTTCGGCGACAACGAGCACGACACCGGCAGCACGCGCGTGCAGGTCGCGCTGCTCACCGAGCGCATCAACCAGCTCACCGAGCACCTGCGCTCCAACGTCAAGGATCACCATTCGCGCCGCGGGCTGCTGATGCTCGTCGGTCGCCGCCGCCGGCTGCTGAACTACTTCCACGATCACGACCTCGAGGGCTACCGGGCGCTGATCAAGGAGCTCGGTCTACGGCGGTGAGGGGATCGGCGCAGCCGATCTCCGGTGTTATCGCTCCAGGGGGGCCTGCCCCGGAGTTCACTCTGAAGACGGAGACGGGCGAGGACTTCACGCGCGAGGACCTCGCCGGCCGGACGACGGTGCTCGTCTTCTATCCCGCCGCCTTCAGCGCAGTCTGCACCGACCAGTTTCAGATCTACCAGGAGGTCCTTGAGGATCTCGCCGCTCAGGGCGCGACGCTGTACGGCGTCTCCTGCGACCAGAGCGACAGCCAGCTGGCCTTTCGCCGGTCGCTTGGCGTGACGATCGAGCAGTTGTCGGACTTCGAGCCCAAGGGCGCCGCGACGAAATCCTTCGGTGCCTACTTCGAGGCGACGGGCGTCTCCAACCGCGCGCTGGTGATGATCGGTCCCGACCAGGTCGTGCAGTGGTCCTGGGAGGGCGAGCATCCGGGCACGCTGCCGGGCGCGAACCTGATCTTCGACGCGCTGGCGGCGCCAGCCGAGCGTTGACGCTCTGGGCGGACCGGCGCGATGACCGACCTGCGCAGCGCCCCACCGCCACCACTGCGTGACGACGACCATGTCCGTGGCGATCGCAGCGCGCCTCCAATCCTCTTCTACGCCGACTTCACCTGCCCGCGCTGCGCGCTGGCGCACGAGCGCCTGACCCGCGCCGGGGCGACGGTCGCCTTCCGCCACCTGGCGCTGCGCGCCAAGCACGCGCGCACCGTGGCGACCGCGCACGCCGCCGAGGCGGCCGCCGCGCAGGGCGCGTTCTGGGCCTTCTGCGACGCGCTGTACGGCGACCAGGGACGGCTCGACGACCCACATCTGTGGGCTCACGCGCGCGCGCTGGGCCTCGACCTCGAGCGCCTGGACGCCGACCGGCGCAGCGCGCAGGTGGCCGACCGCGTGCAGCGCGACACACGCGAGGCGCTCGCCGCCGGGGCCACGACGACGCCGACGCTGTTCGCCGGCGAGATCGCGCTTGCCGGCGTTCCAGACGGCGAGTGGCTGGATCGTCTCGGCTACGATGGGAGCGTTCGGTTACCGAAGACAACAAAGAAGCTGGCGTCGCCGACCGAAGGGCGCGCCTGAGCAAAGGACAACTTCATATGAGTACTGCCGAGACCCGTGTCTCCGCTGAGATCGCCGGATCGGAGATCTCCTTCGAGACCGGAAAGATGGCCAAGCAGGCCTCCGGCTCCGTCGTCGTCCGTCAGGGCGACACCGTAGTGCTAAGCACCGCTACAGCAGGCAACCTCCGCGACGTCGACTTCCTCCCGCTGACGGTGGACGTCGAAGAGCGCATGTATGCCGCGGGCAAGATCCCCGGCTCGTTCTTCAAGCGCGAGGGCCGCTCCGGTGAGAAGGGCACGCTCGTCGCGCGCATGATCGATCGCCCGCTGCGCCCGCTGTTTCCCAAGGGCTGGCGCCGGGAGACGCAACTCGTCTCGATCACGCTCAGCGTCGATCACGTGCATCCCTACGACATCCTCGCAATGAACGGCGCATCCGCCGCGCTGATGCTGTCCGACATCCCCTACCCGACTCCCGTCGGGTCGGTGCGGATCGGCAAGGTCGAGGGCAACTTCGTCGTCAACCCCAACGAGCAGGAGCTGCTCGAGAACTCCGACCTCGATCTCGTCGTGGCCGGCACCGAGGAAGCGATCCTGATGGTCGAGGCGGGGGCCAACGAGATCCCCGAGGCCGAGATCCTCGACGCGCTCGACATCGCGCACTCGGAGATCAAGAAGCTGTGCGCCGTCCAGCACGAGCTGCGCGAGAAGGCCGGCAAGGAGAAGCTGCAGATCGAGGTCCCGACCGTCGATGAGGGGCTCTTCAGCGCCGTGCAGGAATCGCACGGCGCCGCGCTCGACGAGGCGACTCAGATCTTCGACAAGCTCGAGCGCCAGAACGAGTCCTCGCGCGTCGGCGAGGAGGCGGTTGCCGCCCACTCCGGCGATCCCAAGGCGCCGGAGTACGCCGAGCGTCGCGCCACCGCGCAGTTGGCCTTTGATCAGCTCGAGAAGCAGATCATCCGCCAGCGCATCGCCGTCCACAAGAAGCGCCCCGACGGCCGCGCCGAGAACGAGATCCGTCCGATCTCGATCGAGGTCGGGCTGCTGCCGCGCGCCCACGGCTCCGCGCTGTTCACGCGCGGCCAGACGCAGGCGCTGTCAGTCGCCTCGCTCGGGACGCTGAAGGAGGAGATGCGTCTGGACACGCTCGGCCTGGAGACCAAGAAGTACTACTTCCACCACTACAACTTCCCGCCGTTCTCGGTCGGGGAGGCGGGCTTCATGCGCGGCCCCAAGCGCCGTGACATCGGCCATGGCGCGCTCGCCGAGCGCGCGCTGACGGCGATGGTGCCGTCGATCGACGAGTTCCCGTACACGATCCGCGTGGTCTCGGACATCCTCGAGTCCAACGGGTCGTCGTCGATGGCCTCGGTGTGCGGCTCGTCGCTGGCCCTGATGGACGCCGGCGTGCCGCTCACGCGGCCGGTTGCCGGCATCGCGATGGGGCTTATCAAGGAGGGCGACGACTACGTCGTGCTGACCGACATCGCCGGCGTCGAGGATCACCTCGGCGACATGGACTTCAAGGTCGCCGGCACGTCGGAGGGCATCAC
>Ga0136630_1001343_pt1 | contig 9978 bp, 8 predicted proteins | sample AntDrymUQ5682106_2_FD_105496 | JGI IMG/M metagenome (GOLD analysis project Ga0136630, IMG submission 105496) | Polar desert sand microbial communities from Dry Valleys, Antarctica - metaG UQ568 (21.06) | ecosystem: Environmental > Terrestrial > Soil > Desert | place: Antarctica: Dry Valley...
CGGTAGCGACGGGTACACACTGGGAGTCGAGGAAGAGTTGCACATCGTGGATGGTGCGACCGGCGAACTCGCGCCGAAAATCGAGGAGATCATGTCTAGACTCCCCGAGGATCTCGTAGAGTCGGTCTCCTACGAACTATTCCAGTCCGTACTGGAGATAAAAACCACAATCTGCGACAACGTCGCCGACGCGGAGAGGCAACTCCGCGAACTTCGAGGCCGGGTCAGCTCCTGGGCGGCGGCTTGCGATGCTTCCCTGGCTGGTTCCGGAACTCATCCCTTCTCCCGGTATCGAGACCAGAAGGTGACCGAAAAAGACCGCTACAGGAAGGTGATAGAGACTCTAAGATGGGTGGCTGAACGCGAGGTTATCTGCGGCCAACACGTCCACGTCGCCGTACCGGGACCGGAAGAGGCGATCATCGCGCACAACCGTCTCGCTGAACAAGCCCCTCTTCTTCTAGCGCTCTCGGCGAACTCACCATTCTGGCAAGGCATGGACACGGGCTTTGAATCGTCCCGCGTCAAAGTCTTCGAGACTTTCCCCAGAGCTGGAATGCCACCCGCATTCCCGGACTGGGAATCCTTCTCGGACTACGTTGACATGATGGTCGAATCCGGCGCGATGGAGGACTATACGTTCTGCTGGTGGGACGTACGCCCGCATCCCGGTATCGGAACCATCGAACTCCGCATCCTCGACACCCAGACAAACCTCGCGCCCACCCTCGCCCTGACCGCCCTCACTCAGTGCATAGTAGTCGACGCTCTCCAGGAAGTCGGGCCACATAGTCCCTACAACATCTACCTAGCAGAGGAGAACAAGTGGCGAGCAGCTCGCCACGGCATGAACGCCGCCTTCTATAACCCAACCGAAAAGACCACCATTCCGGCAGGAGATGCCGCCCGAGACATAGTCCAACGCCTCAAGCCCCTAGCCCAAGACCTCGGCTGCGAGAACGAGTTAGAAGGCATCCTCGAAATAGTCGACGGCGGCACCGGCTCCCAGCGGCAGCGTCAAGCCTACGAGAAGAGCGGGGATTTTCTCGATGTCGTCGCCTTCCTTATAGAAGGCACCCGCCCGGCTCTGGCAGAGGAGTCGAGCTAGAAGAGCAAGGTTCGCGGGACTTTATTCGTCGAAACCCATACTCCATAACCGGTCCAGATCGTAGTTCGAGTAGGCGCGGAAGGCGACCATTGTCTCGGTACGGGCCACTCCGGGAACCTGCGCGATCTTCTCGGGGACTATCTCCGCCAGACGCTCGAAATCCGGGATGCGAACCATTACTACGAGATCGTGGGGTCCTGTGACTGAGTAGGCTTCGGTGACACCTTCTATGGCTAGCATGGCCTGGGCGGCTTCTTGCACCCGCTCGTTCTCAGTGGTGACAAGCACGATTGCAGTTACCACGTTACGCTCCTAGAGGCCAAAGGTCACTATCCCGGTTAGCGAGTTATTGTCCAGGAACTCCTCGTACTGGACTGGTCCGGTTTCGACGGTGACTTCGACTTGTTCGTCCAATTCGCCGGGGTTGAGTTCGGTCATCTCCACGGTCGCGGTGCCGTTTGGTTCGATCTTCTCGATGGTCTTGGACTGGGATTGGCGTTCGATCTTGGTGTTCATGATGACTTCGACCGGGACTGCGGACTCGGTCACTTCGCCGCCGTTGGTTATGGTGATGGTGAAGCTCGGTGTGTCGGAGCCCGTCAAGACCACTTCGCCACCCGGCACAAGTGCCTGCCCCGCCACCTCGACCGCTGTGATCTCCACTCCGTGCAACGCGTTCGGGTCGCTCTCCTTGGCAACGCCGCCGCCCTTATCGGCCTGATCAAAGCCAAGCTCGTTGTAGTTTATAAAGGTATCGAAGTCCGCCTCGTCCTCGAACTGTCCCGCCGCCTCCAGAGCTTTCCGGGACCCCGGAAGGTAATGATTCTGGATGATGCGGTCACTAGCCCTAAAGTCTTCAACAACGGTCGGCAAGTCTTCCGCGAAACCTTTCGCATCCCCGGCGACGGACTCCTTGAGATCCTGCGTCGCTCCAGCCCGCATCCCCAGAGCACTGACCAGATAGTGATGAACCCCGTCAAACTCCGGCGGAACTTCCTCGTTCTTGCGGGCCAGATTGTAGAGACGCTCGGACTCACTGGATGCCTGCGCCAAAGCCTCTGCGTCGATAGCCTTCGGGTCACCCCCGGCATCCTTCAGCAGAGGTTGTATCTGCTCGTTGCCGATCTTGGTCGACTCGCTGATGAGACCGTCGGAGCTTGTCTCGTACTTCCTGACCTGCGTAGATTCCTGGTTCGACACGCAGCTCTGGGCCACGGCAAAGATAAAGATAAAGGCCAGAACCAGGATCAGGATAGCTCCAAGAAGCGTCAGCCAGGCCGGTAACGCTCGTTCCTTGCGTTTTTTCTTGGGAGGCCGCGAACCCCCGCCGGAGGAACGTCCAATACGAGGGCTCGAAGCTTTGGACGCCCTGTAGGATCTACGCTCTGACAATCGAAACTCCCTGCAAACTTGCTTCGTTCTCTCCGCTCGCCTCGTGGGCGAGGGGGGACTCGAACCCCCACGTCCTTTCGGACACTAGGTCCTGAACCTAGCGCGTCTACCAATTCCGCCACTCGCCCGTCGTATCCTGGACAACCCGAAGAGCCGCCCACGAAACTTCCCGCGATTGTACCAAGCTGCGGACAGTAAGGCTAATGGACCTCTTTGCAGCACGAACGATGTTCTGAACAAAACGCAACAAGATGTGCGAGTAGGCTATACAATGGCTTTAAGGATGGTTGGAACACGTTACATTGAGGGTCAGGGACGCTACGCGCTGGCCGAAATGGTCGGGCGCGGCGGCTTCGCCACCGTCTGGCGGGCTCGCTCCTCTGGAAGTTACCTCGGTCGAGGCGGGGATGTGGCGGTCAAGATCATCCCGGTCTACAGTACCGGCGAACGCTCCCGAGCACTGCGCGAAGGCCAGATCGCCGAGGGTCTGAAACACAAGAATATCGTCCGAACCATCGAGGTTATCGCTGCCGAGACCGAGGTCTTCCTTATCACCGAGTTCGTGGCCGGTATGCCTCTGGACGAAGCAGCCCGCGACTACACGCCCAGAGACATTGCCGCCGCCCTAGCCCAAGTCCTGGAAGCCCTGGTCTACGCGCACGGACAAGGCATTATCCATCGCGACATAAAGCCCCAGAACGCCCTCGTGGACGAGCGCGGCAACGTGAAACTCACCGACTTCGGGGTAGCGTACCGGGCCGGAGACACGCGGCTCACCCGCGTAGGCTTCGCCGTCGGGACACCAGGATATATAGCGCCGGAGATCATGGACGGCGCAGACCCGAGCGTGCTGACGGACATCTACGCCGTCGGAGCGACCGCCCGCACCCTACTAGCTCGCGTCCCAGAAGAGCCCCCGGCCCGTCTGCGAGATTTCGTGGAACGGGCGACCTCCCCAAACCCGGCCCACCGGCCCCCGAGCGCCTGGGCCGCGCTCAAGCTACTCACCGGTCGCCGAGGTCCGAGCGGCAAGCCCAAAGGTATCGCGACCCGCAAGAATACAGTCATGGATGAGCGGGAACCACGAGAAAGCGTCTTCGCGGACCACGCGATGCGCCTCATGAATGGCGGCCTCGCCGCGTGGCTGGGCTTCGTGCTGGGCGACTCGCTTATCGGGCAGAACGGCCCCGGAGCATTGGGCATAGCAGCCGGTCTCGGGGTGGCAGGATACTTGCTGCCGCGACTGGCCTCGCTGTGTCTCATCGTGGCGCTCGCCGTTGCGTTGCTAAAGAACAACGTTGGGCTTGGTTTCGCGCTGCTCACCCCGATAGTCGGGGGAGTGTACGTAGCGGGCGGCGGCTACTTGAGTGGTGGTGTCGGGAGGCTCCCGCTAGGGCCATTGTTGGCTATCCCGATGGCGATGGTTGGGATTGGAGCGGGAATCCCTTTGTTGTTCGGTGCGTTTATGCGGCCTTTGGGTGCTGCCTTGTCGTCTGCAATGGGTGCTGTGGCTCTTATAGGTTACGAGCTTACGCTAGGGGATGGCGTCGTGCCGTTTCTTGGAGGTCCGTTCCGGCAGTTGCCGGGAGATATTGGGGTGTCCGAGTTGTTGTTTCGGGTAGAGCGTCTAGTTACCTTTGTGCCGGAGACTCTTTTCATGGTCGTCTTGTGGGCGGGCATGGCGGGAGTTATCTCGGTTGGGGAATGGACTCGACGGTGGCCGTTGGGACTGGTGGTCGCGGTTATCGGGGGAGTGTTAGGTTATCTGGTGTTAGCTTCGGACACTACGGAGTCCGGGGTTGGTGGCCCGGATCTTTGGATGGAAGCCGTGTTTTCACTGGGTATGGCGGCTATAATATACGCGGCTGTCAGGTATCTTGGTTCGCGGGCGAGAGGGTAAGTTTCTTTGGGTTTCTTGAAAGGCATCGAGAAAAGGATGGAGTCGCTCGTGGAGGGCGTCTTCGGGCGGGCATTCCGGCGGCAGATCCACCCGGTCGAGATCGCCAAGGGGCTTACCAAGCAGATGGATGAAGCCCGCATGGTCTCAATCTCCCGCACCTACGCTCCAAACGACTTCACTGTCCACCTCTCTAAGGAGGATATGGAGTCGATCCAGGCCTACCAAGACTCGCTGCGGGACGAGTTGATCCAGTATGCTTCAACCCACGCTGAGAACAAGTCCTATCACCTGATGACCCCGCCAAGGATACGCTTCGAGATCGAAGACTCCTTGCGCTTCGGGGAGTTCGGCGTTACGGCCAAACTTACTGGTGGTCGCGGTCCTCGCGAGAAGGGTGCTCCGTCAGATACCTCTGGTCAGACGCGGATCTTCCGCACCGAGGAAGAAGAGGGCGAAGACGATGCCCAAGGTACGGCGGCGATCTCCGCCGAGGAGGCAGCCAAGCACAATCTCGCGGTCGAGATAGTGGAGTTGGTGGTGGGATCCAAGAAGCACAAACTCCAGGGTCCGGGGCCGTGGAGCGTGGGACGTTCGGACGAGAATGAGATCACCATCCAGGATCCGAATATCTCTCGCAAGCACGCGCAGCTTCTAAGGTCCGAGAACGGATTCGTCGTCGAGGATCTCGGTTCGACAAATGGGACGCTGCTCGATGGTGCCCCCATAGACCGCGAACGCATAGAGAGCGGCGACGAGCTTACCTTCGGGCAGACGGGCGCCCGCTTCGTCCGGCGCTCCGACGCTCCGGAGGAGCCGCAAGGAAGGCGGTAATCGGTGCTGGACCTTCAGGTTCCGCTTCTCGCGGCAAAAGCATTGTTGCTGCTTCTGCTCCTGGCTTTTATCTACGCGGTGGTGCGTCGAGGCGTCGGCGACCTGCGGCAAGTCCCCGACGACGAGAACAAGAAGCCCGGTCGAGCGGCTGCCGAGCAGGATCGGCGTCCCTACGGTCGCTCCGGAAGCGCCGAGCTACTGGTGGAGGACTCCGAGATCATCGCCCCAGAAACCCGCTTTGCAGTGGAGGACGGCACGATCTCGCTGGGACGCTCGGCGACGAACGACGTGGTGCTAAAAAGCGACGATTTCGTCTCCGGCAGCCACGCCCGGCTCACGCGGCACGGCGGGCTGTTCTACGTGGAGGATACTGGTTCGACGAACGGCACTTTCGTGAATGGTCGCAAGACCGTTGGGGCGACACCGCTGCGCTCGGGGGACACTTTCAAGGTTGGGTCCACTATCTTCCGGTTCCTTGAGTAGCCCGGTGTTGTTCCTGGAACATTACGGCGTTACGGACGCGGGCCGGGTTCGCGACAATAACGAGGACTCCCTGCTCACGGGCGACGGTCGCGACGAGACACTGTACGTCGTGGCCGACGGTATCGGCGGCTTCGAGGCCGGAGAGGTAGCGAGCGGCATCACCATAGAGACTTTGGGCGATCTCGCACCCGGCGAATCCTTCGACGACGCGGTGCAAGAAGCCAACCGGCGGATACTCGACGCGGCTCGGGAAGACAACAAGCTCTCCGGCATGGGAACGACCATCGTAGCCGTGCGTTTCGGCGGCACCCGCTCCGATCCGGTAGCGGAGATCGCGCATGTAGGAGACTCGCGGGTCTATCTAATCCGCAATGAAGACCTGAAACCCGTAACCGAGGATCACTCTCTGGTAGCAGAGTTGGTTAGAAACGGGGATCTCACTAGCGACGAAGCCCAGGATCACCCTCAACGCAACTTAATTACCCGCGCCCTCGGAGCTGAAGAACGTATACGGGTGGATACCACCGTCGTGCCAGTTGAAGTCGGGGATCGCTTCCTGCTCTGCTCCGACGGATTGTCCGACATGGTCCCGGACGCGAGGATCTCGAACCTCGTAAACACAGATCCACAGAGTCCTAAAGAAACCGCCGAACGCCTGCTGGAAGCAGCCCTGGAAGCTGGTGGCTCGGACAATATCACCATAGTCATAGTGGACGTGAAGGAACAGCCTGCGGATGCGGAACCTACCGTGCCGGTGGAGACCGGAGTATCCCCGGACGCCGAGACCCAGGGGCATGAGGCCATCACGCCGCCACCGGACCCAGACGGCTCTGATAAGGGGGATCCGGAGTCCAAAGCGTCAGCTAGGCAGAGATCAAGTCGTGGTTCTTCGGAGCGGCGCAAGCGGTCGGGCGGCTTGGGAAAGAAGATCGGAGCTTGGATCCGCGCTCTAGCCCTGATCGCGGTGGTCTTGCTTCTGCTCTCTCCAGCGTACTTCTGGGCGGCGAGCCGCTACTATCTAGCTTTCGACAACGGTGAAGTAGTGGCGTATCGAGGACTACCATACGCGCCGCTCGGCGTGGAGTTGAACGAAGAGTGGGAAAGGCCCGGTCTAAAGAAGGCCGACGTTAAGGAGCCTTACGTGGATCGCATACAAAGCCAGAGACTGTACAGCAAGGATCAAGTAGACAGCGCCCTCAGAGACCTGGGACGCGAGTAATGGCCCAACGCGCCACAACGCCGATGTTGCTGGCTCTGCTGGTGACTACGATAGGTTTCGCGACCCTCATCTTCGCCCAGGAGTCCAACAGTCCGCCTCTGGTCTACGGCGCTTACTATGCCGGTACTTTGTTGGCTCTTTACTTCGGGGTTCGGCTCATCCTGCCTCATTCGGATGCGTTGTTGATCCCAATCGTCACGTTGCTCACGGGTGTTGGCCTAGTAATGATCTACCGGCTCACGTTCGATGTCGAAGGCAAGGAGAACCTCGCGACGACTCAGGCGCTTTGGATCCTGATCGGCTGCGGCACGATGTTGTTTTTGATCGTGTTCTTCCGCAACTACCACCGACTTTTCGACTACAAATATCTTCTGGCGCTTGGGGCGATGCTCCTGATAGCCTCGGTCATCTCCCCTCTGGGGTATGAGGTAAACGGCGCACGCCTCTGGCTGGCCCTGGGTCCGGTGAGCTTCCAACCCTCCGAGTTCGCCCGTATCGCCCTGATCGTGTTCTTCGCCGGGTATCTGGCCGAGAAACGCGACCTTCTAGCCGCCACCAGCAGCACTTTTATGGGCATCCAGATTCCAACGGTCAAATACTTTGGCCCCGTGGCCCTGGTCTGGGGCGCGTCCCTGCTCCTTCTGGTCTTCGAGAAAGACCTCGGCAGCTCCCTCATCTTCTTCGCCGTACCACTCCTGATGCTCTACGCCGCCACGGGCCGAATCGCCTATTTGCTGATCGGTGGTGTCATGTTCGCCGCCGGTTCTTTTGTCGCGTACTTGTTGTTCGGGCACGTCCAGGTGCGAGTCAGAACGTGGCTAGACCCGTGGGCGGACCCAAACGGCGAGGGATTTCAGATCCTCCAGAGCCTCTTCTCGATCTCCGACGGCGGCCTTACCGGCACAGGACTCGGTGCGGGATTCTCCCAGAGCATCCCCGAGGTTCACACGGACTTTATCTTCAGCGCCATAGCCAGCGAACTTGGCCTGATCGGGTCCGTAGCAATCCTGCTAGCCTTCCTGGCTTTCGTGTACCGGGGGATCAAGATATCCCTTCTCGCAAAAGACGATGCCTCCAAACTCCTCGCCTTCGGCCTGACCTCGATGTTCGCCTTGCAGACGCTCGTGATCGTGGGCGGCGTAACCAAAGCTGTACCGCTGACCGGTATCACGCTGCCATTCGTCTCCTACGGCGGCTCCTCCGTTGTCGGCAACTTCATCCTGACCGCGCTTCTCCTGGTTATCTCTGAGAAAGCCGGACAGACCGAGGTTGTAGAAGAGACCGTCGGAGAACCTTTCGGTGACCGCATCAGAGAGCCAGCGCGTTGAACCTCCATCTAAGGCGCACGTTCTATCTCTTTGCGGCGGGTTTTGTAGCACTCACCGGGATGCTCGCATACTGGCAAGTCTACGCCCGGCAATCGCTGGCAGAGAACCCGGACAACTCGCTTCAGACCCGGCGCAGCATCGAAGCTCCTCGTGGCCTTATCCTGGCGGGCGACGGCGAGACGGAGCTTGCCCGGAGTGAGGCTCGCGAGGCCGAAACCGGGACCGTCTACGACCGAATTTACCCGGAGAGGGATCTCTACGCGGATGTCGTTGGGTATTGGAGCACACGCTACGGAGCGACCGGGATCGAGATCGGCGAGAACTCCAACCTCTCCGGGAATGCCGAACCCGCGACTGTCGACGATCTCATAAATCAGCTCTCCGGCGGTCCTCAACCAGGCAACAACATTACTCTGACCCTGGATCCCGAGCTTCAACGCCTGGCTCAAAACCAGATCGCCAGCAGCAACACAGGCCGAGGCTCCGCCGTAGCTCTCGACCCTAAAACCGGAGAGATCCTGGCAATGGCCTCCTATCCATCCTATGACCCAAACAACATAGACGACAACTTCGACGAACTCTCCAAAGACCCGAACAACCCACTCCTTAACCGGGCTACACAGGGGCTCTTCGTCCCCGGCTCCATCATGAAGGTCATTACCGCCGCCGCGGCTCTGAAAAGCGGCGTGAAACCGACCGACAAATTCACGGACACCGGCGAATACAAGAGGCCAGGCTACACCGTAGTCAACTACGACGACAACATCTACGGTCGCCAGACCTTCGCCCAGTCCCTGGCACTCTCCATCAACACCGTCTTCGCCCGTATAGCCATCGAGAAGATCGGCACGGACACCCTGTACAACACAGCCCGAGACTTTGGATTCGGCGACACTTACGCGGAGTTCCCGTTGCAGGTAAGCCCGAGCGACCTCGGCGGTGGGGATCTTGGCCAAGTCGCCTTCGGACAAGACACCGCATCATCCAATGTTTTCCAGATGGCTTTGGTAGCCGCCGCAGTGGGTAATAACGGCACCATGATGGAACCCCGCATAGTCAAGGAAATACGCTCGCCGGACGGAATCATTTTGGATAAACCCGGTCCCCGCGAACGCCAGGAAGCCATCGACCCCGAGACGGCCAGCACGTTGCAGAAGATGATGGTCGGCGTGGTGGAGGATGTGCATCCCGAAGCAAAGATACCGAACATGAAGGTAGCTGGTAAAACTGGTACGGCGGAGGTTCCGCCGGAGAAGCCGAATTCCTGGTTTGTCGCGTCGGCGCCAGCGGAAGATCCGGAGATAGCAGTGGCTGTTATCATTGAGAACGGTGGAGACGGCGAGGATCAAGCACTACCCGCGGCGCGTGAGATCATGGAATTTTATCTGAAGTCCAACGGAAGCTAGGCCTATACTTAATAATTATGCAGCAGCATGTAGATAATCGCTACCGGATAAAACAGTCGTTGGGCTCGGGAGGCATGGCCGATGTCTTTCTGGCTCACGACGACGTGCTGGAACGCGACGTGGCGCTGAAGGTGATGAGCGGCCGGTACGCCAGCGACGACGAGTTCGTGGAGCGTTTTCGACGCGAAGCCCAGAGCGCGGCGGCTCTCTCGCATCCGAATATCGTCTCGATCTACGACCGTGGAGAATCCGAGGACGGTACTTACTACATAGCGATGGAATATCTCCCCGGTGGCACTTTAAAGGATCGC
>Ga0136630_1001345_pt1 | contig 9975 bp, 7 predicted proteins | sample AntDrymUQ5682106_2_FD_105496 | JGI IMG/M metagenome (GOLD analysis project Ga0136630, IMG submission 105496) | Polar desert sand microbial communities from Dry Valleys, Antarctica - metaG UQ568 (21.06) | ecosystem: Environmental > Terrestrial > Soil > Desert | place: Antarctica: Dry Valley...
CGTGGCCGCCCGCCTTCGTCCCGGTTCCCGACAGCCGGTTGCCGCCGAACGGCTGGCGGCCGACCATCGCGCCGGTGATCGCGCGGTTGATGTACAGGTTGCCCACCGGCGAGCGGGCGACGACATGCTCGACGGTGCGCGGGTTGCGCGAGAACAGCCCGCCGGTGAGGGCGACGGGCAGCGCGTCGACGTGATCGCAGGCCTCGTCGACGTCGCGCACGGCCTCGACGCAGAGCAGCGGACCGAAGATCTCGTCGCGCAGCACGTCGCAATCGGGCGCCAGGGCCGTCGCGACGATCGGCGGGCAGTACCAGCCGCCGTCCGGCACGTCCCGGGCACTCGTCGCAAGCGTGCCGTCGCGAGCCGCCAGCTCGGCGTAGCGGCGCACGCGGTCGCGGGCGGCACGCTCGATGAGCGGCGGCACGTCGGTGGCGAACTCATCGGCGGGGCCGATCAGCAGGCCCTGCACCGCGCCGGCGAGCCGCTGCACGAGCACGTCGCCAATCGACTCGTGGACCAGCACGCGCGCGGCGGCCGAGCACTTCTGGCCCGCATAGCCGAAGGCCGACTCGACGATCGCCGGGATGGCCTCGTCGAGGTCGGCATCGGCGTCGACGATGACGCAGTTCTTGCCGCCCATCTCGGCGACGACGCGCTTGAGCTGACGGGCGCCCGGGACGAGCTGCGCCGCGCCGCGCAGCAGCTCCAGGCCGACCGCGCCCGAGCCCGTGAACGCGATCGTCGCGACATCGGGATGCGCAGCGAGCGCGGCGCCGGCCTCGCCTTCGCCGGGCAGCAGCGCGATCGCGTCGGCCGGCACGCCCCCGGCGCGCAGCGCCTCGACGACGCGCAGTCCACAGCCGGGCGCCTGCTCGGCGGGCTTGAGCACGACGCTGTTGCCGGTCGCCAGCGCTGCTGCTGCCATGCCGATCGGGATCGCGAGCGGGAAGTTCCACGGCGCGATCACGGCGCAGACCCCGCGCGGGACGTAGCGCAGCTCGTTGCGCTCGCCCGGCGGCTGCAGCAGCGCCGGGCCCGCGTCGAGCTCGAGTGTGCCCCGGGCATAGAACTCCAGGAAGTCGATCGCCTCGCAGACGTCCGCATCGGCGTCGGCCCACGGCTTCGCGCTCTCGCGCAGCACGAGGGCGGCGAGCTCGGCGCGGCGCTCGCGCATCCAGGCCGCGGCGCGCAGCAGCGCCGCGGCACGCTCGCCGGCGGGGATGACCGACCACCGCGCGAAGCCGCCCTTCGCGCTCGCGACCGCGTCGGCGGCCTCGGCTTCCGTGGCACGCGCGGCCAGCGCCACGACGCGCTGCGGGTCGCCGGGGTCCGTCGAGACGAGCTCCTGGCCGTCACGCCGCTGCTCGCCGATCAGGATGGGCACGTGGAAAGGCAGCTCGAGCGCGGCCAGCGCGTCGGTCAGCTGCGTGCGAGCGGCGGCGCGGCGCAGCTCGAGGATCGGCTCGTTGGCGAACGGCGGGAGGCTCACATGTCCAGCGTAGGGGCCTTACGCGGTCTCGAGTTGCCAAGCGCGGCTCGCCCCACCGGGGAATGGCGCGCGCGGTGTCTGGCAAGCTTCAATCCGCCCGTGCACGAGCACCGCGACCTCTTCGACGAGCAGCAGCGAACGCCCGTTGAGCGCATCGTCGGCCAGGATCTCGACGAGGCATCGGGCAAGGGCAAGCCGCTGTCGAGCCGCGCGCGCCAGACGCAGCGCTCGGTCGAGTCCTATCTCAAGGGCGGGGTGCGTCCGCGCTGGATGGAACGCGTGGGGGACATCGACGCCGGCATCGCCCGCGAGCGGCGGCAGCTTGGGCGCGCTTACCGCGCGCTGCAGCGCGAGTACGGTCACGATGCCGAGACGTTCGCCGAGCGCTGGCGCGCCGTTGCCCACGGCTGGCCGTTTGCCGAGCTCAACGAGCTGATCGAGCAGCACAACGAGTGGTATCCGATCGAGCGCGACCTCGCGCTGGATCCGCGCACCGGCGAGTACGTGCGAGTCGGCGGGCGCTCCTACCGGCGCCCGGTCCTCGGGCCGGCGTGGGTGCTCGAGATCTTCCCCGCGGTGCCGCGCCGGGCCCCGAGGCCCGGGCGGTAGACAGGCCTCGAGCTACGCCGCTGGATGCGCCAGCAGCTCGTCCAGCGAGACGCCGGTCGCCCGGTCGTGGAGGAAGGACTCGTTGGCCGTGTTCTCCAGCAAACGCCGGACGAGGTAGGCCATGCCGGCGACGAGGTCTCCCACGGGGCAATACGCGCGCACCCTGAAACCGCTGGAGGCAAGCGCGTGGCCCAGGCCGTCGCCGAGGCCGCGCAGGATCTGGAACTCGACGTCGGCGTCGTCGCCGCCGAGATCGCGGTTGGCGGCGATCGCGTGGGCGACGGACCGCAGGTTGTGCGAGGCGATCGCGACGCGCAGGGCGGGACGCGCCGCGAGCAGGCGAGTGGTGAGCGCCTCGAAGTTACGGTCGCTGTCGGCCTTGCACTCGAAGACAGGCACGCTCCAGCCGTGCTGGCGTGCCTCGACGACCTCGTGATCCCAGTAGGCGCCCTTGACGAGGCGCACGACGAGTGGCTGCTCGCGTGGCGTGCGCCGTGCCCACTGCAGCACGGTGTCGAGCGTCTCGGGCGAGTCGCGCAGGTACGCCTGCAGCACGATCCCGGCGCTCGGGCCGGCGGCGAACTGCGGCTCGGCGAGCAGGTCGAGCACGAGCTCGAGCACAGCCTCGCGCGAGTCGAGCGACTCCATGTCGATGTGCAGATGCGCGTCGCGCGCCTGCGCGTGTGCCAGCAGCTCGCGCAGCCGCGGCGCCGCGTCGCGCTGGCCGCGTTCGGGCGCGTCGGCGCGCAGCAGGGGCGTCAGCGCCGAGACCTTGACCGACAGGTTGGCGCGCGGGATCGGTCCGATCGTGTCGTGCTCGAGCGTGGGCCCGGCGTCGAGGCGCGCGTAGGCGTCCGCGAGCGTGTCAAGCGCCGCCGAGCAGCGGACCGCGTAACGATCGGCTTCCGCGGCCGTGACGGTCGCCTCGCCAAGCAGGTCGACCGAAGAGGCGATCCCGTCGCGCCACAGCCTGCGCAGCGTCGGCAGCGCCGCGGCCGGCTCCTCGCCGACGATGAAGCGGTGCGCCATGTGGCGCACGCCGGCGGCGCCGGCCGCCCCCAGTGCTGCGCGGCCTCCCCCGGTATGGGCCATCTTCATCGCCGCGCGAACGGACAGCGGCTGCTCTTGGACCTCGTCGAGGAACGCGCTCAGGTGCGCCGCGAGATCGTCGAGCGAGCGGCAGGCGGGGACGACGTCGACGAAGCGAAACAGCGCGGCGCGCAGCTCGGCGTCCTGGGCCGCGAGATCCATCGCGCGCTCGTCGAGCGCCTTGAGCGGATGGTGATGGCCAGGCGGGAAGGCCTCGGCGAGCGCCCGGCCGACGCGCCTGATGTCTTGCTCGCGCGCGTCGCCGGGCACGTCCTACGGCGCCGGCGCGAGCCGGGGAACCGCCGCGGTGTCGCGCTGCTGCGTCGTGCTTCCCGAGCCGGTGCCGGCCGGTGTCGAGGACCGTGGCGTGGCCGGAGCCGCCGATCCGCTCTGACGCTGCGCGTCGCGCTTGGCCCTCGCGCGAGCCCGCGCCTTGGCCGCCTCGACGGCGGCGGCGCTCGCGCCGCCGCCGGGGACGACGACGACGTCCGGCGCCCTGCCAGCCCCCGAGGATGTCGTCGGCACCGGCGAGACGCTCTTCGGCGACGCGGCATCCCCGCCGCCGCCGAAGACGCCGGCGACCGCCATGGCGATGACGATCGCAAGCGCGATCAGAGCGATCGGCAGCAACGCGGCCGGGCGCACGCGCTCCGATGGCCTCGGCGATGACGACGCACGAGCGGTCGCGCCGACGGCACGTTGCGGGCGGGGCATCGGGCTGACGCGCTCGCGCTCGCGCGCGGGTCGCGCCGGTCGTGCCGTCCGCGTTGGCAGCTTTGGCAGCTTCGGCAGCGACACGGATGGCAGCGAGACGGATGGCAGCGACACGGACGGCAGGGAGAGGGACGGCAGCGACACGGACGGCAGCGAGGGCAGAGCCTTCCGGCGACGGCGGCCTGGACTGCGAGCAGGCTCGACCGGCTCGTCGACCGCGTCGACGAAGTCCGAGCTGCGGTACTCCATGGTCTGCCCGCTGTCGTGGGCATCGATCGAGCCGGATGGCGCGGTGAGACCGGCCGCAACAGCCTGGGGCGCCTCGGTCTCCCCGGTGCGCTGCGCGTACAGCTCGGCCGGCGCTGGCTCCGGGACCTCAACCGCAATCGGCGGTTCGGGCGGCGGTGGTGGCGGCGCTGCGGCGGGCGGCGCGGGTGGTAGGGACTCGACGACGGGCGCGGCAGGCGGTGAGGGCGGGGCTGGGGAAGCAGGCGGCTCGGGCGGGGCGGTGGCGGCGAGCGGCTCGAGCGGCGCGAGGGGTCCATTCATCGACGACGCCTCGGCAGCCACGGCTCGGATCGGCGCCGCCGTCGCGAGCGCAGCGATGATCGCGGCGGTGGTTGGAAGTGGCATCTGGGTGGCGGGAGGGTCGCGGTAAGCGCGCTCGGCGGCGTTGAAGCGAGCCTCGGGGGCGCGGCATGCCGGGCAGCCGCTGAGGTGCTGCTCGAGCCGTGCCAGGTCGATCCTCGAGATCGCGCGGTTGGCGCGCGCGGCCAATAGCGTCGGCACGTCACCGCACCAGCCCGTCGCGGGCCGGTGCGCGACGTGGCGCAGGACTTCGGGCGGTTGCGGCGGCTGTGGCACGTGGGCGGCCGCCGCCGTACGCGTCGCGCTGATCAACAGCGCCTCCGGGTTCAGGCCGGCGAGATCAGGGGCCTGTACGACCGCTGCACGGAAGCGACGGAAGGCCTCGGCCGCCGCGATCACGGCGTGTCCGTCGCCGACGACGTGCTCGCAATATGCGAGCACGGCGGGGCCGCGACGCGCGCAGAGCCCCGCAAGCGCGTCGGGATGGCCGTCGCGTACTCCGGCGGGAGTTACTGCTGCCACTGGCACTTCTCTCAGGCTACCGCCACGCGGCGACGGTTGGAGGGTGCGAGGAGGGCCGGCCGCGCGGAGCTGACGCGCCGGTTCGACGCGCGAATACCGAGCGGCGGCAGCGTCGACCGCGCTCATCGCGCTGGACGGCACCGGACGGAGGCGCGCGCAGCTACAGTCCTGCCGCCATGGACCGGGAAACGGCTCACGCCTCGACTTTGCGCGCCACGGGGGGGCGCACGGTGCCCGCATGGCTCACTCGCGCGCGTCAGCGAGCGTCTGCGCCGGTGGCGGGGGGCTGATGCGCCTGCTGTTCGTCCTCGATCAGTGGCCTGAGCTCTCGGAGACCTTCATCGTCAACGAGCTGCAGGCGCTGCGGCGGTTGGGGCACGGTGTCCGCGTGCAGGCGCGGCAGTCCGCCGCGAACCCCAACCCCGAAGCGCCGAGCGACGTCGAGGTCGACGTGATGGGCGAGGAGAGAAGCCTGCGGCGCTGGCGCGATCTCGCCTGGCTCATCATGCGACGGCCGCGAGCCTGCGCGCTGGACCTGTTGCGGCGGCGGCGCTGGCGCCGCGAGGAATGGGTGCGTCCGCTGCGCTCGCTCGCCGTCGAGGCACGCCACATCGCAGCGCGCGGCGACGAGTACGTTCACGCGCATTTCGCCGCCGGCGCGGCGCTCGACGGGCTGCGGCTCGCAGCGCTCTGCGGTCTGCCGTTCACGCTGACCGCGCACGCGTTCGACATCTACCGAGATCCGCGCAACCTGCGCGAGAAGCTCGAGTCGGCGGGCGCGGTGTTCACGGGCTGCGACTACAACGTCGACCGCCTGCGCCGGCTGGCGCCTGCGGCTCGCGTCCACAAGGTGATCATGGGCGTCGACGCCGAGGCGTTTCGGCGTCGGGGGCCGCAGCCGGGCGGTCGCACGGTGCTGGCAGTCGGCCGCCTCGTCGAGAAGAAGGGCTTTCACGTGCTGATCGACGCGGCCGCGCAGGTGCCCGACGTGCGGCTGCGGATCATCGGCGAGGGCCCGATGCGGCGCGAGCTCGAGCGCCGCGCCGCGCGGTCGCGCGCGGCGCTCGAGCTGCTCGGGAGCTGCGCGCCGGCCCAGGTATGCGCCGCGCTCGAGCAGGCCGACGTGCTCGCGATGCCCTGCGTCGTGGCGCGCGACGGCGACCGCGACTCGATGCCGGTGGTCGTCAAGGAGGCGATGGCGATGGAGCTGCTCGTCGTGGCGAGCGACGAGGTCGGGCTGCCGGAGTGCGTGCGCCCGCCTTGGGGGTTTCTGGCGCCGCCGGGCGACGCCACCGCTCTCGCGCAGGCGCTGGGCGCGGCGCTCGAGCTCGCGCCCGACACGCGCCGCCGGGCGGGAGCGCACGCGCGCGAGTGGGTGATGCTGCACGCCGGCGTCGACGCCGAGACGGCGCGCATGGGCACGGTCATCGAGCAGCTGGCGCGCTGAACGCAGATGCCGCAGACCGCGTCGAGGGCCCGACGCAGCCGTCGACCTCCCCTCAAACCGGCGAGCCGAACGCACGGCGGCGGCTAGTGTCCGCCCGCGCGGCGACCGCCGCGTCGAGACCAAGGGGTGCACGGATGAGTTACAGGTCCTTGCTGCTGTTCGGCGGCGTGATGCTGATGCTGGCCGGATGTGGATCGCCGAGCGCTGCGTGGAATCGTCTTGACGGCTGAGAAGACCTGACCTCCGAGAGTGCGGGATATGCTCTGGCGGCGATGAACCGCCCACTGAGGCTCATCCGCCGGACGGCGAGAACCGTGCTTCCCGAGGAGGTCAGGCGGCGGCTGCGCTACGCGGCGCGGCCGCCCGCACCGGACTTGATGGCCAGCGCCTGCGCGCACTCGCTCGTCACGCCGCTGAACCTGCACCTGCTCCACGAGCTCGTGCAGCGGCTCGGGCGACTGGGCATCGAGGGCGACATCGTCGAGTGCGGGGTGTACCGGGGCGGGAGCGCCGCGGTGCTGGGCTCGGCGATGCTCGGGCTCGGCGACGAGCGCCCGCGCAAGCTGTGGCTGTTTGACTCCTTCGCGGGCATGCCTGCGGCGGGCGAGCAGGACGGGGCGTTCTCGCACACGCTGAAGGGAACCTACGTCGGCAGCGAGCAGCAGACCCGGCAGCTGCTCGCGCAGGCCGGCGTCCCTCCGGACCGCGTTCAGATCGTGACGGGCCTCTACGCGGACACCTTTCCGACCGTCGAGATCCCGCGGATCGCCCTGCTGCACGTCGACTGCGACTTCTACGAGCCCGTCAAGCTTACGCTGGAGAAGTTCTACCCGGCCGTCGCGCCGGGCGGCTTCGTCGTGCTCAACGACTACGGCATCTTCAAGGGCGCCCGTACCGCGACGGACGAGTTCTTCGAGGTCAACGGCCTCGACATCGAGCCGGTCGCGATCGACCCGACCGCCTCATTTTTTCAGAGGCCCGGGGACGGCTACTCGGGACTGCCGGTGGCCGGGCACTTCCCGGGCTATCCGGGCGCCGTGGCCTGACAGACCCGCCTCAGCGCCGCCCGACGATGAACAGCGCATTCCCACGGCGGGCGACGCGCGCGAGCGGGTAGACGGGCACGCGCAGCGCCTCGAAGGCCAGCCGCAGCGCCCGTGCGCGCCTGCCCGACCCAAGGCGGGCGGGCGATATCGACGTCTCGCGGTAGAACGCAAATGGCGTGGCGGACGTCTCCAACGCCTGCTGGCCGTAGCCGCAGCGCTCCAGCAGACGGCGCGCGGTGGAGGGAGCGAAGTCGTACAGGTGCAGGGGCAGCTCCGGGTACTCCCAGACCCCGGTGCGGCGGGCGAGCAGACGGTAGGTCAGTCGTGGATACCAGCCCTCGACGTTCGGGAACGTCGCGGCGACGAAGCCGCCGGGCGCGAGCAGACGGGCGGCAAAGGCGAGCTCCTGGCGGGGGTCGGGCAGGTGCTCGAGCACGTCCCAGAACGTGATCAGGTCGAAGCGCTCTCGCTCGAGGCCGGGCAGCGCCTGCTCGAGCGTACCGGTGCGAACGTCGAGCCCCCGCTCGCGCGCCGCGGTGGCCGTCGCCGCGCCGATCTCGACGCCGACCGCGTGCATGCCGAGCTCTGCGGCGACCTGAAGCCAGGCGCCCGAGGAGCAGCCGACGTCGAGCGTGCGGCCGCCCGAGGGCAGGGCGCCCGCGCGGCGCAGCGGCGCCTCCTTGTCGCGCGCGCGCTTCAGCGTCATGTCGCGTAGCGGTCCGAACAGTGCCTGCGTGAATCCGGGATCGTGGTAGTAGGTGACCGCGAGTACGTCGGCCGCCGGCTGGGGGTGCTGGAAGACGAGTCGGCATCCGGGACAGCGCACGAGCCTGTAGTCGCCCTGCTCGAAGACCGGCGCGAACGGCTCGCCGCGGTCGCAGAGGATGCAGTGGCGGGGTTGCTTCACGCCAACGCTCCGCCTCCCGCAGCGAAGCGCACGACACCGCCCTCGCGCTCCTCCACCGCGCGCCCGTCGGCCAGCAGCAGGTCCATGTGCCCGAGCACCTCGGACAGCGTCAGGTACGCCTGCGCGACCGCGACGTCGCCCCACAGTGCCTGGGCGAGCTCGTAGGCCGTGCGCGGCTGCTCGTCGATCAGTCGGTGGATCTTCTCAGCGCGGCTGTCGTGCATGTCGAAGCGCTCGTCGATCAGCGTCACGTGGTCGGTGACCGGCTCGCCGTGGCCGGGGAGGATCAGCTCCACGTCATCCATCGCCCGCGTGGCGCGCAGCGAGCGGATGTACGTCTCCAGCGCGTGCGGGCGGTCCGGTGGGTCGGCGCCGTCGATCGGCGCGTCGAGCGGCCTCGCGATCAGGGGGTTGGAGGAGATGTGCTTGATGAGGTGGTCAGCACCGAGCACGATGCCGCGTCGCGCGTCGTGGAAGATCGTGTCCGAGGGAGAGTGTCCGGGACGGTGCAGGACGCGCAGCGTGCGGTCGCGCAGCGCGAGCTCCGAGCCGTCGGGGAGCGGGCGCGTGACCGTCGCGGCACCGCCCCAGCCGCGGTAGGCGTGTGACAAGGTGAGCAGCGCGATCCGCATGTCCTCCGGAATGCCGTGCTCGGTCATGACCCGGTTGGCGAACGCATCGTCGGATTCCATCCCGTCGTCGTAGCGGGCCGCCCACGGCGCGAGCAGGTCGATCGCCGCGACCTGCGCCCCCCGAGCGGCGGGCGAGGATCTGCACGAGCCCGAGGTGGTCCATGTGCTGGTGGGAGATGACGATCAGCTCAAGGTCCTCGATGCGCCGGCCGTGTTGCGCAAGCCCGCGCTCCAGGGCGTCGAGCGCGGTGCCCATGTTCGGCCCGCTGTCGAGCAGCGTCAGCGGGTCGTCCTCGATCAGGTAGGTGTTGACGGTGCCGACCTGAAACGGGGTGGGAACGGCTATGCAGTGGATGCCCGCTTCGGCGGCACGCGCGAGCGCGGCAGCCTCGTCCATCACGAGTGCCCGCCGTCGCTCGGCGAAGCGTGGGTAACCGGGGTCATCGCTACGGCTCGCTAGGACCGGATGATCGCCAGCACCTCGTCGCGGCGACGCTCCATGTCCTCGCCCGAGACCAGCGATTCCAGACACAGGCGCATGAGCGGCTCGGTGTTCGACGTGCGCACGTTGAAGTGCCAGTCGTCGTAGTCGACCGAGACGCCGTCGAGGTGGCCGATGCGCGCGTCGGCGAAGCGCTCCTCGATCTCGGTGAGCTTCGCCGGCCCGTCGGCCACCTCGGAGTTGATCTCGCCGGAGATGAAGTACTTCGAGCGGTAGCGATCGAGCAGATCGGAGAGCTTGGCCTGCTCGACGCTGAGCAGCTCGAGGATCAGCAGCGCCGGGATCGTGCCGCTGTCGGCGCAGTAGAAGTCGCGGAAGTAGTAGTGGCCCGAAACCTCGCCGCCGAACATGGCGCCCTCGTCGCGCATGCGCGTCTTGAAGAACGCATGGCCGACGCGGTTGGGGTGCGCCATACCGCCGGCCGCGGCGA
>Ga0136630_1001347_pt1 | contig 9972 bp, 7 predicted proteins | sample AntDrymUQ5682106_2_FD_105496 | JGI IMG/M metagenome (GOLD analysis project Ga0136630, IMG submission 105496) | Polar desert sand microbial communities from Dry Valleys, Antarctica - metaG UQ568 (21.06) | ecosystem: Environmental > Terrestrial > Soil > Desert | place: Antarctica: Dry Valley...
CGTAGGCGCGCGCCGCACGCCCCTGCGGGGCGAAGCCGGCGACCGGGCAGCGGTGGACGGCCATCTGCTCGACGTCGCTGGCGGCCGGGATCGCCGTGCGCAGCACTCCCTCCTGGCTTGCCGACAGCTCCGCCATCAGCTCGCGGTGCAGGCGCTTGCGCCCGTCGGTCATCGAGAAGAAGGCGAGGATGCGCGGCCCCTCGTCCAGCTCCTCGGAGACGAAGCGCCGCAGCTGATCGAACGTGCGCAGCGACAGCGGCGAGGCGATCAGCGGCACGAGCAGGACGTCGGCCGCGTCGAAGACGCTCTCGGAGGCCAGCGAGATCGCCGGCGGGCAGTCGAGGAAGACGTAGTCGTAGTCGTCGGCCAGCGGCTCCAGCACGCGTGCGATGCGGCGCGTCGGATGCTTGGTGGCGTCGAGCGCGAGATCCATGTTGCGATAGGAGAAGTCGGCCGGCAGCAGGTCGAGGCGCTCGTAGTCCGAGCCCTTGATCAGCGCCGCGGGGTCGCTCTTGCCGCGCACCAGCCTGCGTCCACCGCCCTTGATCTTCGGCTTGACGCGCAGCAGGAACGTCGCGGCGCCCTGCGGGTCGAGGTCCCACAGCAGCACGCGCTCGCCGCTCGCCGCCGCGAGCGCCGCGAGGTTGACGGCGGCCGACGTCTTGCTGACGCCGCCCTTGATGTTGTAGGAGGCGATGACGGTCGTCATGCGTACGTCCGCTTGACGAGCTCGAGCTGCTCGGCGTCGGCGAAGCGCTCGAAGCGCTCGGCGAACTGCGCGCGCGACTCGCGCTGATCGTCGTGCAGTCGCTGCACGAGCACGCCCATCGCCATCAGCGCCGCGGCGCCGCCGTCCAGCGCGGCGACCTGATCGCCGAGCGAGCGCAGCTCCTCGGCCTGCACCTCGCGATCCTGAAAGCGCCCGAGCACGTCCTGCAGGGCCTTGAGCGAGCCGACCATCGGCTTGACGACCGCGGCCGGGTACAGCGAGGAGAAGAACTCGAGCAGGTAGCGCAGCTCCTTGCCCTGCTTGCGCAGCTCGTGCAGCGCCTCGTGCGGGCTGGCGTCGTCGATCGCGCTGCCTATCCGCCTCATCCGCTTGTAGACCTTGACGATGCGGGTGCCGGCAACGTCGCCGATCGGGCGGCCGGCAGCGGGGCGGTCGGCCGCGTCGGCCTCCGTCAAGTCGTCGAGGAAGGCCGGCCAGTCCTGTCGCAGCGCAGCGACCGCCTCCGAGCGCAGCGTCCGCGCCATCTTGCGCTGCTCGGCGCGGCGATGCTCCTCCAGCAGCGCCCGCAGGGGCGCGACGTCGGGCGTGATCGTCGCCGGCAGAGCGCGCGCGAGCTCGTCGAACTCGAGCAGCTGCACGTCGAGGTCGCGCGTCGGCCCGGTGATCCGCTGCAGCTCCTTGAACTCGTCGCGGAAGCGGCCCAGCGGTTGCGCCGGAAAGACGCCGGCCAGCTCGCGCTGCAGCGCGCGCGTGCGCCGCACGCTGACGCGCAGATCGTGCAGAAACTCGCTGTCGACGTCCGCGATGGTGCCGGGCAGGTTGGCTTCGAGCGTCGCGAGCAGCTCGCGCAGCACGACGACGGCCGCGGCGTCCGCGCGCTGATCGGCGCGCAGCGTGACGCGCAGCTTGGAGGAGACCCCGCCGGGCGTGCCGCCTGTGGCCGCCACCGCGTCGTCCTGCACGGGCCGCGCCGCCTCGCCGAGTCCCAGCGTGTCGGCCAGCAGCGCGCGCACGCGCTCGAGCTCGTCGTCGTAGCCGCGTACACCGACGACGTGTAGTCGCGCGCGCAGCGGCGCGCTCGTGTCGCCGTCCAGGCGGGCGCTGGCCTCCTCGACCCGCAGGCGCACCACCGTCTTGCCCTCGTCGTCGAGCACGCTGACCGGCAGCGTGCGGCTGCGCACCCGCGCGACCGGCGTGAGCGCGCGCATCTCGAGCAGCGGGGCGAGCCGCTCGCGCAGGTCGCCGGGCGGCAGGTCGTCGACGAGCAGCCGCTGGGAGCGGCCGGGTCGCTTGCCGCGGGCGACCTCGGCGTAGGTCGTCGAGTCGGCAAGGATCAGCCCCTGGGGGCTGTCGATCAGGGCCAGCCCGGCACCGTGCACGCGACCGTCGAAGCTGTCCCAGAAGGTGCGCTCGATGACGTGCGCGCGCTGCGTGACGATCGGGATCTGCCCCGCCAGCGTGTCGGCCGTGGCGGAGGCCGACAGCCCATCCGGCAGCAGCAACTGGGTGCCCCGGACGCTCATCGCGCTCACCCTGCCAGCCTCCCACATCGACGCCGCCCGCGGCTGACCGCGCTGTTTGCGCAAACAGGCGCGTCATCGCTCCCCCGCCGGTTTGTGCGCGCGCGCCGGACGGGTACCCCCACCGCGTGAACACGCCACGAGACACGGACGTCGAGACGGCGACGGAACTCCGGGCAACCCTCCTCGCGGCCGGCCGGCCGCCCACCGAGGCCTGACGCCCGGATGCGCGTCGCCGTCACCGGCGCCACCGGCAACGTCGGCACGAGCCTGCTCGACGCGCTCCTGCACGACCCGCAGGTCACGGAGATCGTCGGGGTCGCGCGACGGCGGCCGCAGCTCGACCTGCCGCGTACGCGCTGGGTCGCGGCCGATGTGGCCAAGGACGATCTGACCGAGACCTTCCGCGGCGTCGACGCCGTCGTCCACCTCGCTTGGCTGATCCAGCCCTCGCGCGATCGCGCCACGACCCACGCCGCGAACGTCGACGGCAGCCGGCGCGTCTTCGAGGCCGCGGCCCGCGCCGGCGTGCCGAGCCTCGTGTACGCCTCCTCGGTCGGCGCGTACTCGCCCGGGCCGAAGGACCGTCGCGTCGACGAGAGCTGGCCCACGGGCGGGATCGACACATCGTTCTACTCGCGCGACAAGGCCGAGGTCGAGCGGATCCTCGACCACTTCGAGTCCGCGCATCCCGAGACGCGCGTCGTGCGCCTGCGCCCGGGACTGATCTTCAAGGGCGATGCCGCGTCGGGCATCCGCCGGCTGTTCGCCGGTCCCCTGCTGCCGACGATGCTGCTGCGCCGGCGGCTGATCCCGCTCGTGCCCGCGATCGAGCGCCTGCGTTTTCAGGCCGTCCATAGCGACGACATCGCCGAGGCGTACCGCCTTGCGGTCGTGCGCGACGTGCGCGGTCCGTTCAATGTCGCCGCCGAGCCGGTGCTCGACCCACCCGAGCTGGCGCGGGTGCTGGGAGCGCGCCGGCTGCCGGTGCCGGTCAAGCCGCTGCGGATCGCAGTCGACGCGTTGTGGAAGCTGCGCCTGCAGCCGACGCCCTCGGGCTGGCTGGACATGGCGCTGGGCGTCCCGCTGCTGGACGTCACGCGGGCGCGAGAGGAGCTCGGCTGGACGCCGACCCGCACCTCCTCGGAGGCGCTGCTCGAGCTGATCGAGGCGATGCGCCGCGGCGACGGCATGGCGACGGCTCCGCTGGCGCCCGGTGGCGCCGGGCCGCTGCGCATCCGCGAGTTCCTCAGCGGCGTCGGGGGACGCTCGCGCTAGGGGCGGGCTCAGGCTCTCAACTGGCGTTGCCTGCCAAACCGAGGTTGCGGCTCTGAGTTATTGCGCCCTTGTTGACCTCAAGTGAGCTTGAGCTTTCATCATGGGCTGCCATGACCGAGGAGCAAGACGGATGGGACGTCGCGGCGGGCTTCGACCTCAACGCGTTCCTGGCGCAACCGCTTGTCGCGCGAGTCGCCACCTCTGGACCGACCGTTCGGCCACTCTGGTACCTGTGGGAGAACCGGGAGTTCTGGTGGCTAACCGGGGCCTGGTCGCGGCTGACCGCGCTCCTGGAACGCGATCCACGGGTCGCGTTGGTCGTTGACACCTGCGATCTCGCGGCCGGCGAGGTCCTTCAGGTCACGGTTCGCGGAACCGCGACCATTGAGCCATTCGATGTCGAGCGTGCCCGTCGCTGGGGCCGTCGGTACCTGGGGGAGGACGAGCATGACTGGCGGCGCTTCACCGACAGCGTGTTTGGCGATACGAGCACTCGCTTTGTCCGGCTTACCCCCAGCCTGCTGCGCGCCAGAGATCTGTCCTACTGACCTGGGGCGCGGTGGACGAAGGAGGTCAGCACACGGCGCGGAAAGTGTGGCTTCTCCTCAGTCGCGCTTGACGAGCTTGACGAAGGTGCTGTCCTCGCCATTAGGCCGCCGACCCGATCCGCAAAGCCGGGCGCGCGTTGACGCTGCGCGGCCACAAAGAGATCACGCTTCCGCTGGAATGGATCGACTTTGACGAGACGCCGATCCTGTTCGCCAACCATTTCCTCGCCCAGCACCAGCTCGAGGAATTCCTCCTGTCGATGGGCCTCGCGCGCGTCGGCCTGATGCGCCACCGGATGGTCGAGTTGATCGCGTTACTGCAGAACGCGCTCGAGCGACCAGCGCCGCTGACCGCCGGGGCCGGCGACTGCGCGGGACGGCGTTCGCAGGTTCTTCACTCGAAACGGGGCTGAGCAGGGAAAACCTGTGCTGTGCGGCGCCGTCCCCGGCTTGGCTACGCAGTCACGGCCATCACGGTGCTCGGGCTCGTGGGCGCGCTCTGTGTCCTGCACGCCGATGACGTCGGTTCGGCGCTGGGATCGGTTCCCCCCTTGGCGATGGCCGGTGCCGTCGCACTGCACGTCGCGACGCTCGGGCTGCGCTCGGAGGCGTGGCGGCTGACGCTCGCCGCGGCGGGTGGCGACTCGCTGTCGCGCCCGGTGGTGCATGGCGCCAACGCAGCCGCATTCGTCGCCGGCACGCTGCAGAGTCAGGCCGCGCTGCCCGCTCGGGTCGCGCTGCTGCGCCGGCTGGCAGGCGGCCGCGCGCCGCGCGCAGGCCAGATCTACGTGGCGGACGTGCCGATCTTCGCGCTGGAGCTGTGCGCGACGTCGCTGCTGCTGATCGCCGCCGTGCTGACGGGCCGCGGGCCGTGGTGGGTCGCGCCGGGCGCGTTCGCGCTGGCACTCGCTGTACTGCTCGGCGCGCGGCTGGCGCCCGAGCGCTTCGCCCACCGGCCGATCGTCCGCGGCCTCGCGATCCTCGGCGACCGGCGCAGGCGCGGCGCCCTCGTGCTGCTCGTCGCCGGCATCGCCGCGCTGACCGTCGCGCGCGTCTGGCTGATTCTCGCCCTCTGCGGCCTGCCGCACGGACTCGACGAGATCGCCTGGGTCTTCGCAGCGCTGGGGATCTTCGGCGTGCTGCCGCTCGGGCCGGGCGCGCCTCCGGGTGCCACGCTGGCCGCGATCGGAGCTGCCAGCGTCGGCGCGGCGGTCGCGGCGGGCCTGCTGCTCAGCGCATCGGGGATCGTCGCCGTGCTCGTCTACGCGCTCGGGATCGCGGTCGCGCCGCGGCTGGGGCCATTGCGCCGTAGCCACCGTCGTCGTCGGCACACGGTCGCGGCGGACGAGCTTGAAGACGCTGCGGTCCTGGCCTGATTGCGCTTCGATCGCGTTCAGGAGTAGGCTCGGGGCGCCTCAACTGACACGCTGCCGCACGACTACGAGAGCAGGTCCATCAGCAGGGTCGACCAGCCGAAGTTGCGCGCGCCGAGCCCGGCGCCGGTGAGCGGGTCGTAGTACTCGCGAAATCCGTCGCGCTCGGTCGCGGTTTGCAGCGACGCGACGATGCACGCCGCCTCCGCCTCGTAGCCCAGCCCGCGCATCGCGGGCACGAACAGCCAAGCGGTGTTCATCCACGACGGGCCGCGCCAGCAGCGGAAGCGGTCCCAGCGGGGATTGAACGTCGGCTCCTCCATGCTCACCGACGGGATCCCGACCGGCGCGCGATAGCGCCGTTCGTCGAGCAGGTGCTGCTCGACGATCCGTCGGCGCACGTGCTCCGGGACGCCCTCGAGCACGAGCGGCGAGAGCGCCGACCACGTCGAGACGCGCACGGGCCGCTCGTCGCGCCCGGCGAGATCGAAGAACAGCCCCGTGCGCTCGTCGTAGCAGCGATCCAGCAGCGCGCGCTCGACGCGCTCGGCGCGCTGCGCCCAGCTCGGCTCGCCGGCAAGACGACTGAGCGCGCGCAGCGACAGCGCGTAGGCGACGTTCATCCACACGTCCTCGACGTGGTGGTCGTGACGCTCGATCATCGCGCGCGCGTCCCAACCCAGCCGCCGCCCGCGCTCGACCAGCAGCAGGTAGCCGATGCGGTCGTGCGTCAGGCGACCGTAGACCGGCTCGTACTTGGGCGAGTCGTCGAGGCCCGACTCGTCCGGCAGCACGATCGTCAGCAACCCGTCCGCGTCGGGGTCGCGAGCGTGCGCGAGCCATCGCATGTGCGCGGCCAGCTCGTCCAGCGCCTCCGCGGCGAAGCCCGGTTCATCGGGCGACGCCGCCGCGACGAGCTCCCACGCGAGCGCCAGCAGCGGCGGGCCGATCGTCTCGGTGTGCCAATCGCCGAGGAAGCCACGCGTCGCGTACAGCGGCGCGCGGCGCCAGCCGGCCCGCGCGTCCCAGAAGACCGTGTGTGGGAGGAATCCGTCGGGGCGCCCGGAGCGCAGCACCGTGCGCAACTCGGTCCGCGCCCGCGCGGGATCGATCAGCCGCCAGGCGATGGCGTGAAAGCACGAGTCCCAGTGCCACATGTGGCGATAGCGCGGCGGCGCCGGGCATGTGTAGCCGTACTCGAGCCCGCTGGAGTGCCGGCCCTCGCGCCAGTTGGCGCGCAGCACGACCTCCGCCGCGCTGACGAGCGGGCTGTCAGCCCGGCGCGCCGGTGAGAGCATTCCGCCCCGGACCAGCCAGCCGCTCGAGTGCCGCCGTCTCGGCTGCGAACGCCGCACCCCAGCGCGAGCGCAGCGCCAGCGCCGCGGCCGCCAGCGGGCTCGGGTCGCTGGCGCGGGCGTGCTCGATCGCCGCCAGCAAGCCGCCGACGTCGCCGGGCTCGTAGGTGCGCACGATGCCGCGCATGTGAGCCGCCGAAGGCGCCGTCGAGCACGTCACGACCGCGGCGCCGCTGGCCGCTGCCTCGAAGCCGACGAGCCCGAACGTCTCGTGCGCGCCGGGCATCACGACGACGCGCGCCGCCGCGTAGGCGCGGGCAAGCTGCTCGCGATCGCTGATGAACGGGCGCAGCTCGATCCGGTCGGCGATCCGAAGGCGCGCCGCGAGCGCCAGCACACGCTCCTCGAGCGGGCCGCGGCCGATCAGGACGAGCTTCCACGGGCGGGATGAGCGCGCGGCGGCGTGCAGCAGCTCGATGACGCCCTTCTCGCGACCCAGCCGCCCGACGTACAGCACGTGGTCACCGCGCTCTACGCCGGGCTGGGGCCGGAAGGCCGGATGCACGCCGAAGCGCAGCGGCAGCATTGCGGGCCGGCCGCAGTCGGACTGCGTGTCGACGGCCGACATGACCGCGTCGGCGTCGCGGTAGGTGTGGTGCATCCACGAGCGCAGCAGCGGATGCCACAGGCGGTCGGGGCCCGGCAGGCCGGCGGCGTCGAGCGCGATCGAGCCGTGATGGACCGCGACGACCTGGGCCCCCAGGGCATGGGCGGCCTGCGTCACGCCAAGCGGGCGCCAGAACGGGTCGTGCAGCAGCACGACGTCGGGGCGCAGCGCATGCAGCGTCGCCTTCAGCGCGCCGGCGCCGAGCGGCAGCCGGTAGCCGTTGGTCGCCGCCAGGCGCAGCGAGCGCAGCTCGTGGCGCCCCTGCTCGTGGCGCACGCGGCGACCGGGCACGATGACGTGATGGTCGATCGCGCCGGTCTCGCGCGCCCAGGCAGCCTTGGCGTCGACGTAGGTGCGAATCCCGCCGCTGCGCTCGCCGTAGAAGAGCGCTACGTCGGCGACGCGCAGGACCGGTGCGGGCCCGGCGAGCCGGCGGCGATGCGATCGGGAGCGGCCGCGCAGGTGGCGGCGCGCCTCGCGGACCGACGACTCACGCGGCACGAACGGCATCCCCGAGCGCCAGGACCGGCTCGAGGGCGCGGCGGTAGCCGTCGGCGAGGCGCTGCAGGGAGCGCTCCCAGGTTCGCTCGCCGACGGCCTCGAGCGCGGTGCGTGCGAGCCGCTCGCGCTGCTGGGGCTGATCGGCGAGCTCGTTGACCGCAGCGGCAAGGGCCGTGGCATCGGCCGTGCACAGCCGGCCGGTCAGGCCATCGCTGACGATGCTCGTCGGACCGCCCTCGGCGACGGCGATGACCGGCAGCCCGCTGGCCTGCGCCTCGAGCAGCACCTGGCCGAAGGTGTCCGTCCGGCTGGCGAAGAGGAACATGTCCGCGCTCGCGTAGGCGGTCGCGAGCTCGTCGCCCTCCAGCCAGCCCAGGAACGTCGCATGCTCGCCGAGGCGCTCGCGCAAGACGTGCTCTTCCGGTCCGCCGCCGGCGAGCGCGAGGTGCAGGCGCGGATCGCGCTCGCGCGCGGCGAGGAACGAGTCGGCGAGCAGGTCGGCACCCTTCTCCCTCGTCAGCCGGCCGGCGTACAGCACGGTGATCTCGCCCGGCAGCAGCTCGTCGACGCGGCGCGCGGGCGAGAAGCGGCCGAGGTCGACGCCGCGGTCCCAGCGGCCGATGCGCTCGTCCGCGATGCCCATGTCGCGCAGCACCCGATCGGAGGTGGGGCTCGGCGACAGCACCGTGCGGCACTGGCCGTAGAAGGCGCCGATCGCCATGCGAGCGGCGAGCTCGAGCGCCGGATCCTGCGAGCGCAGGCCGGCGTAGGCGGCCAGCTCGGTGTGGTAGCTGCCCATCACCGGCAGGCCCATCAGGCGCGCGATGATGCCGGCAGCCGCGCCGGACGGGCCCGGCGAGCAGAGGTGGACGAGGTCGTAGCGCCCCTCGGCGAGCGCCTCGACGATCGCCGGCAGGCTGGGCACGCCGACCTTCAGCCCGGCGTAGAACGGGATGTCGACCTCGGCGACGGCGCTGAGGCGGCGATCGACGTTGTGGTCGGTGCCGACGACCTCGACCTCGAAGCCGGGCACGCCGCGCTCGCGCAGCTCGTCGAGCGTGTGCGTTACGCCGTGCATGCCGCCGACGGCATCGGCGACGAGCGCGACGCGCAGCGGCTCGCCGTCGCGGCTGGCGAGCTTCGCCTTCTCGCGGCCGAGGAAGGCGGCGGCGGGCGCGTAGGGGATCGCCGCCAGACAGGCGTCGAACAGGTTGCCCGCGACCTCGGCGAGATCGTCGCTGCCGGGCGTGACGGTCGCGATCTGCTCGACCACGCGGGCGAGCTTGCGCTCGTGGCAGCGCCGCGCGCGGCGGAAGAGGTCGGCGTGGCCGAAGTCCTCGTGCTGCAGGTAGGCCAGCAGCTCCTGCTCGGAGAGGTCGAGCTCGACGGCTGCCAGCCAGGCGCGCAGCAGCGCCCGCGCGTCGTCGGGGCCCAGGCCGCTTGGGGTGGAGCCGCTGCGGGCATCGCCCTCCTTCATCAGCCGCTGCACCATCGAGAAGACCGCCTGCGGCGAGGGGGCGCCGCCGTCGCTTGCGCCGCGCCCGAGCGCACGCGTCGCCAGGCCCATCGCGGCGTGTGTCCACTTGGCGGCGCTGCCCTGCTCGCCGCGCGGGCGTGCCTCGCCGGCGACGATGTGGTCGAGGAACTGGCGCCAGGTCGCGCACGCGGGCGTCTCGGTGAACGTGCGCCCGATGTCGACGCCGGCGTGATCGTCGCTGCCGCCGACGCCGGTGCCGCCATGTGTCTCGATGTAGACGACCGCCGGCGAGTTCAGCTCGCGGGCGCGTGAGCCGTTGCGCGTCTCCCAGATGCCAAACAGCTGCGCCAGCCGGCGGCGGTGACGCGGCAGCAGCGGCGCCTCGACCGCGTAGAACGGGTGGGCGAGCGCGCACGTGATGTCGCGCTCGCGAAGCTCTTCGGCGACGGCCTCGACGTCGCCGGCGAGCGCCTGCAGGCGCTCGTGGTCATCCGGGTTGATTCCCCAGACAAGGATGTGGACGGCCTGCGGCTCGCCGCGAAACCAGGCCGTGAGCTCTTCGGAGACGAACGCGTCGGCGTAG
>Ga0136630_1001349_pt1 | contig 9964 bp, 11 predicted proteins | sample AntDrymUQ5682106_2_FD_105496 | JGI IMG/M metagenome (GOLD analysis project Ga0136630, IMG submission 105496) | Polar desert sand microbial communities from Dry Valleys, Antarctica - metaG UQ568 (21.06) | ecosystem: Environmental > Terrestrial > Soil > Desert | place: Antarctica: Dry Valley...
CGAGCCGAGCCCGGCGCGTGCCAGGACCTTCTGAATTCGTTCTCGACTCATGGGTTCTAGACGCGCGGGTTCTAGACGCATGGGTTCGAGATGAACAGGCTCGGGGGCGATCATGACGGGTGGCTCGGGGCGATCCGCTGCTGCGCGGCGCCTGTCGTCCCGGAGGACGCTCATCCCTCCGCCACCTCGCCGACCACCTCGCAGAGCTCCATCTCCCCCTGTGCCGCGGCCGGCCCGGACGGCGCGACCTCTTCCGGGGCCTCGATCGGCCGCATCTCGGGGAGGGGCGGTAGCTCGGACAGGGTCCTGAGGTTGAAGTAATCGAGGAACTTCGGGGTGGTGGCGTACACGGCCGGCCGGCCCGGCACCTCGCGGTGTCCCACGACCCGGATCCACTCCCGCTCCAGCAGGGTCTTCAGCATCCCGGTGCTGAGCGCGACACCGCGCAGGTCCTCGATGTCCCCGCGCGTGACCGGCTGACGATAGGCGATGATCGCGAGGGTCTCGAGAAGCGCGCGTGAGTAGCGCGGCGGCTTCTCTTCCCACAATCGGTTGAGCCACGGGGCGAGCTCCGTCCGCGCCTGGAACCGGAAGCCCTGTGCGACTTCTTTGAGCTCGATGCCACGCCCGGCATAGTCCTCTCGGAGCGCCGCGAGCGCCTGCTCGACCTCCTCGCGGATCCCGTCATTCTCGCCGAAGAGGGCCGCGAGGCGGTCCACGCCGAGCGGCTCCCCCGCCACCATGAGGGCCGCCTCGACGATCGGCTTGATCTCTTCCGGGCTCATGCCGCCGCCTTGACGTAGATCGGACCCTCGGGCCCGCTCTGCACGATCTCGATGAGCGATTCCCGCAGCAGCTCCAGGATGGCCAGAAAGGCCACCACCACGCCCCGGCGCCCCTCCTCGACGGTGAAGAGTTGCGTGAATGCGGTGTAGGGGGCCTCGGCGAGCCGGCCGAGCACCAGCACCATGCGCTCACGTACCGAGAGCGGCTCGCGGGTGATGTGGTGATGGGCGTAGCGCTCGGCCGCGAGCAGGACCTCGACATAGGCCCGCCCCAGGGCCGCCAGCCCGACCACGGGCTCGGGCCGCCGCACCTGCCGTGCGGGGAATGCCACCACCACCGGATGGACCTCGCGCTCCAGCCTCGGCAGGGCATCGATCCCGGCCGCGGCGTCCTTGTAGCGCTCGTACTCCTGGAGCCGCCGGATCAGCTCGGCGCGCGGATCGGCTTCGGGCTCCGCGACGGCCGCGGGCCGCGGCAACAGCATGCGCGACTTGATCTCGGCCAGCACCGCGGCCATCGCCAGATACTCGGCCGCCAGGTCCAGCCGCAGACCCTGCATCAGATCGATATAGACCATGTACTGCTCCGTGACCTCTGCGATGGGGATGTCGAGGATGTCGAGGTTGTGGCGCCGGATGAGGTACAGGAGCAGATCCAGGGGGCCCTCGAAGGCCTCCAGGATCACCTCCAGCGCATCCGGCGGGATGTACAGATCGTGCGGGAGCTCGGTGATCGGTCGCCCGCGGAACATGGCGATGGGAGCGCCCGTCTCGGAGCTCGTCTCTGGCGTCGTGTCTGGGACCGTGTGGGAGGCCATCGGGTGAAAAAAATCGCGAGAAGGGAGGCCGCGGCAGGGTCAGCGGTAGACGAGGCCCATGGCCTCCCGGACCTCGTCCATGGTCTCGCGCGCCACATCGCGAGCAGCATCGCAACCGTCGGCGATGATCCCGCGCACGGCGTCGGTATCGCGCTCCAGATCGAGGGCGCGCTCCCGGATCGGGGCCAGCTCCGCGAGCATCGCGTCGATGACGGGCTGCTTGCAGTCCAGGCAGCCGATCCCGGCGCCCCGGCAGCCTACCTGGACCCAGCTCTGCACCTCGGCGCTGGAGTACACCTGGTGAAACTTCCAGACCGGACACTTCTCGGGCTCGCCGGGGTCCTGGCGGCGCACGCGCGCTGGATCAGTGGGCATGGTCCGGAGCTTCTGGGTGATCGCCTCGGGTGCTTCGCGCAGGCCGATGGTGTTGCCGTAGGACTTGGACATCTTCTCGCCATCCAGCCCCGGCAGGCGCGCCTCCGGGGCGAGCAGCGCTTCGGGTTCGGGCAGGATGGTCCTGCCCGAGCCTTCAAGATAGCCGAGGAGCCGCTCGCGGTCCGTGAGCGCGATGTTGTGTTGCGATTCCAGGAAGGCGCGCGCCGTCGCCAGGGCCTCGGCATCGCCCTGCTCCTGATAGCGTTTGCGCAGGTCGAAGTACAGCTTCGCGGCCTTCTTGCCCATCTTGCGGGCCGCGGCCTCGGCCTTATCCTGAAACCCAGGCTCACGGCCGTAGAGGTGGTTGAAGCGGCGCGCCACGTTGCGCGCTAGCTCGACATGCGGCACCTGGTCGTCCCCGACCGGTACCTGCCCGGCCTTGTAGATCAAGATATCCGCGGCCTGCAGGAGCGGATAGCCGAGGAAGCCGTAGGTCGAAAGGTCCTTCTCGGCCAGTTTCTCCTGTTGATCCTTGTAGGTCGGGACGCGCTCCAGCCAGCCGAGCGGCGTCATCATGGACAGGAGCAGGCACAGCTCGGCGTGCTCGGGGATGCGCGATTGGACGAACAGCGTCGCCTCGCCCGGATTGATGCCAACCGCCAGCCAGTCCACCACCATCTCGTAAGCCGAGTCGGCGATGATCTCGGGCGCGCCGTACTCGGTCGTGAGCGCGTGCCAGTCGGCGACGAAGAAGAAGCAGTCGTACTCATGCTGGAGCGTCAACCAGTTCTTGAGCACGCCGTGATAGTGCCCGAGGTGCAGCATCCCGGTGGGACGCATGCCCGAGAGGATGCGGCGGTCGTAGGTCGCGCTCATCTCCGGGATCCGGCGCGCCCCCTAGGCTCAGAGTTTGTGAAAAAACCGTCGCGAGCGAAGGGAGGTCGCGTTCCGCCGGAGCGCAGGAACCGGAGTGTATGTTGAAATACATGAGGATTCCGAGCACCGCCGGAATGCGAGATCCCGAGCGCAGTAGGTTTTTTCACGAACTCTCAGCCACCGAGGAGTGTCTGCATCACCCACCCGATCACGTCCATGGTCGGCTCCATGAGCCGACTCAGCGCGCCCGAGCCGATCAGGACCAGGAGGATGATGAGACCGTAAGGCTCGATGCGCCCGTATTGCAGGGCCATCTCGGCGGGCAACAGCGCCGACACCACACGGCTGCCGTCCAGCGGGGGTACCGGCAAGAGATTCAATGCGATGAGCACGGCGTTGATCATGATCCCCGCGAGCCCGGTGGCCACGAAGTAGTCCTGGCCGTACGACAAGCCGAGCTTGGCCACGGCGGCCCAGATGAGCAGCATGACGACATTCGCCAGGGGTCCGGCGAGCGCCACCAGCGCCATGTCGCGGCGCGGGTTGCGGAGTTTGTCCCAGTTCACGGGCACGGGCTTGGCCCAGCCGAACACGATGCCGGCCAGGGCATACAGGAGCCCCGGCACCAGCACGGTACCGACCGGGTCCACGTGCTTCAAGGGGTTGAAGGACAGCCGTCCGAGCGCCTCCGCGGTGTCGTCGCCGAGCTCGCGCGCCACCCATCCGTGCGCGACCTCGTGCAGGGTGACGGCCAGCAGCACCGGCGGCGTCCAGACCACGAGGGTCTGGATCAAGGACATTTCGGCCATGAAGGATATCGCGGTTTGGGGATTTAGAGGCTTGGGGGATATCGGGTTCGGGGCGAGGGCGCGGGTTGCGCGCTATTCTAAACCTGCGCGCGCCCTATCGCTCGCTCCGCCTTCCACGGCACCGCGGGCAAGGTAGGCCCGCGCTGTGCCACCCGCCATTCTTCCACGCCCTAGCTTGCTGAATAGTGTGTACCGGGGGATTCCATTATGATCGCTCCCCACTTCGCGCCGCTGGAGCGCACCCGCACGCCGATGAAGATCCTGCTCGACTTCTTCCCCATCCTGGTGTTCTTCGTGGCCTTCAAGCTGGTGGACGACCCGCACCAGGGGGTCATGCTGGCGACCGCGGTGGCCATCGTGGCGACCGTCATCCAGGTCGGCTTCACCTACTGGAAGGACCGTCGGGTCGAGCGTCTCGCCCTCGTGACCCTGGCCCTCATCGTGGTCCTCGGGGGCTTGACCCTGGCCTTTCAGGACGAGCGCTTCATCAAATGGAAGCCGACGGCCGTCAACTGGCTGTTCGCGTTGGTGTTTCTGGGGAGCGACTACTTCGGGGCCAAGAACCTGGTGCGGCGCATGATGGAGCACAGCGTGAGCCTGCCGGACGCGGTCTGGGTGCGCCTGAACCGCGGCTGGGTGGCGTTCTTCTTGGCCATGGGCGCGGCCAATCTGTATGTGGCTTTCAACTTCGAGACCGAGGTGTGGGTCAATTTCAAGCTCTTCGGGCTCGTGGGCCTCACGCTCCTGTTCGTGCTAGGCCAGGTGCTGTATCTGATGCGACACGCCGGCGAGGCGGAGGGCCCGGAAAGTGGTTGACAAGGGGCAAGGCTGATGTTCTACGCGATCCTGTGCGTCGACGTCGATAACAGCCTGGCGTTGCGCGCCGAGGCGCGCCCGACCCACATCGGCCGTCTGCAAGCACTCCAAGACCAGGGCCGCCTGCTCCTGGCCGGCCCACACCCGGCGATCGACAGCCCCGACCCCGGACCGGCGGGGTTCACCGGCAGCCTCATCGTCGCCGAGTTCGAGTCGCTCGAAGCGGCGCGCGCCTGGGCCGACTCCGATCCCTACCTCGCCGCGGGGGTCTACCAGTCCGTCACGGTCAAGCCCTTCAAGAAGATCCTTCCATAGATGGGGGCCTTGATGGAGACCGAAGACCGGGTCGCCCGGATCCGCGCGCGCCTCACCGAGGCACTGGCGCCCTCGGCCCTCGAGATCATCGACGACAGTCACCTGCACGCCGGCCATGCCGGGGCCGCGGGAGGCGGGCATTACCGGGTGCGCATCGTGTCCGCCCGATTCGTCGGACACAGCCCCATCGAGCGGCATCGTGCCGTCTACCAGGCGCTCGGCGATCTCATGAGCGGTGAGGTCCATGCCTTGAGCCTCCGGGCGCTCGCGCCCGATGAAGATTGATGTCGGCGGCGCCGGATCGGGGTGGGCTCACTTTACGGCCCGACAACATCGCCTGGTGCTCCCGGGACCGAGGCTCCTGCCTCTATCACGCCGATCGCGCCGAGGTCATGGCACAGTTGCCCGAGGGCTCGATCGACTGCATCTGGACCGATCCGCCCTATCTCTTATCGAACGACGGCACTACTTGCGTGGCCGGGCGCCGCGTCTCGGTCAACAAGGGCGAGTGGGACCGGAGCCGCGGCTTCGCCGCCGACCATGAGTTCCATCGCGAGTGGTTGCGCGCCTGTCATCGTGTGCTCAAACCCACGGGCACGATCTGGGTCAGCGGCACCCTGCACGTCTATCTCAGCGTCGGCATGGCGATGCTGGAGGAGGGCTACCGGATGTTGAACGACATCGTGTGGGAGAAGCCCAACCCACCGCCTAACCTGGCCTGCCGCTTCTTCACCCATGCCACCGAGATGGTGCTGTGGGCGGCCAAGGCCCCGAAGGGCGGCCGGCATCGTTATACGTTCAACTACCACGCCATGCGCGAGCTCAACGGGGGCCGCCAAATGAAGAACGTGTGGCGTATCGTGGCCGCCGGCAAGTCGGAGAAGACCCACGGCAAGCACCCCACCCAGAAGCCCGTGGAACTGATCGCGCGCTGCCTCTTGGCCAGCACCCTGCCCGACGACACCGTCTTCGATCCCTTCGTCGGGACCGGCGCGACGGGGGTCGCGGCCTTGCTGCTCGGCCGGCGTTTCACCGGCTGCGAGGTGGATCGGAAGTTCATCGATATCGCGGTGCGCCGCCTGGTAGAGACCGATGTCCCCGACCCGGAGTGACCCTGCCGGCGCGACCCTGGCGCTGGCAGAGGACCTGATCGCGCGGCGTTCGGTCTGTCCCGACGACGCCGGCTGCCAAGTACTCATCGCGGAGCGGCTCGCGGCCCTGGGATTCTCCGCCGAGCACCTGCGCTTCGGCGTCGTCGACAACCTGTGGGCCCGGCGCGGGACGGAAGGCCCGCTCCTGGTGCTGGCGGGCCACACCGATGTCGTGCCCCCGGGTCCCTTGTCCGCCTGGCACAGCGACCCCTTCGTGCCCGAGATCCGCGACGGGCGCCTCTATGGCCGCGGGGCGGCGGATATGAAAGGCGGGCTCGCGGCCATGGTCACGGCGGTGGGCCGGTTTCTCGCCGCCCACCCCGAGCCGCGTGCTTCGCTGGCGTTTCTCTTGACGAGCGATGAGGAAGGCCCGGCCATCGACGGCACACGGCGGGTGATCGAGGTCCTCGGCGCGCGCGGCGAGCACATCGACTGGTGCCTCATCGGCGAGCCCAGCAGCGAGGAACGGCTGGGCGATGTCATCAAGGTGGGGCGGCGTGGCTCTTTGAGCGCCACGCTCCGGGTGGCCGGGACCCAGGGCCATGTCGCCTACCCGGAGCGCGTGGCCAACCCCATCCACTTGGCCCTGCCGGCCTTACACGCGCTCTGCACCACGCGCTGGGACGAAGGCAATGCCGCTTTCCCGCCCACCAGCCTGCAGATCACCGAGGTGCGGGCCGGGGTCGGTGCCGACAACGTCGTGCCCGGCGAGCTCACGGTCCGGTTCAACCTGCGCTATTCGACCGCCTCGAACCAACCGGGTCTGAAGCAGGCGATCACGGGCCTCCTCGCCGGCCACGACCTGTCCTTCGATTGCGACTGGCGGTTCGGGGCCGAGCCCTTCCTGTCGCCGCCCGGCCGCCTGGTCGCGGCCGTGCAGGCGGCCGTGGCGGCCGTGCAGGGTACCTCCCCCAGGCGCTCGACCAGCGGCGGGACCTCCGACGGACGCTTCATCGCCCCGCACGGGACCGAGGTGGTCGAGCTAGGCCCCATCAACCACACCATCCACCAGATCGACGAGCACGTCGCGGTGCGCGATCTCGATGTGCTCAGCGCGATCTACGAGCGCGTGCTCGAAGATCTGCTGAGCGACGGGTGATTCTGGGCGACTGATAATTTTGGGGCGCCGGCGTCCTGGACCGCCATCGCCTCCTGCGATTATGATGCGTCCCATGATCGACCGGCTGCCGGTAGACGAGATCCTGACGCGCTTCGCGAGCCTCCTGCCGGAGGGGACGGAGGTGCTGCGGGAGGACCTCAAAAAGAACCTCAAATCCGCCCTGGGCGCGACCTTGTCGCGCATGGACCTCGTGACCCGCGAGGAATTCGATGTCCAGGCGGCGCTCCTGTCGCGCACCCGGGCTCGGCTCGAAGCGATGGAGAAACGGCTCGCTGCCCTCGAAGAGGCGCTGCGAACGGAGCCTGCCCCGTCCGCACGCTCGACCTGAGCGTTTCTGAAAAAACCATCGCGAGCGAAGGGAGGACGCAACGGGAGATCCCGAGCGCACTAGCCCGGATTTCTCACCACCACCCTGCTGCGACCGCCATCCGCTCGGTCTGGCGGGCCGTCTTTGTGCTGCGCAATCCTGCTCCGCGCAAAGCCCCAGTGCGGCCATCCGTGGCCGCCCGCTCGGCGGGCCTGTCGTCCACCGGACGACAGGCTCATCCGCCTCGCCCTTCAAGCCGGCTCGACGTAGTGTCAGCTACGCCTTCGCCGTCTTTCAGTCCGTGCGGCCCGCCAGACCGGCGCCTTGGCGGCTTCGCGACGGGCAGTGGTGAGAAATCCGGGCTCGGTTTTTTCAGAAACTCTGAACCCTCTGGTTCGCGGCGCGTTCACTGCACCGCCACCGTCCCCTTGCAGGTATCGACGAAGGCCACGAGCTCGCGCTCGGGATCGGCATGGGTCAGGATTACCGCCCCGTGACCCCGGTGCGGTCTATGCCGAAGGTCGCACGGGCGATGTCCGCGCCCATGGCGCGGTCCCCTTGGCTCGTCACGTCCTCGACGTCGTGATCGCATAGGCAGGGCCAGCGAACTGGAGCGAGGAGCGGTCCTGGAGGGCCGGGATCGCCGTGATCGGCAAGCGGCCCGACACCATGCGTCCGAAGACCGTGACGTTCTCGGCGCCGAGCGCGCGCAGATCGGTGGCCAGGACCTCGGGATCGCTCGACGCCGCGGCATTGATGATGACGGACCCCCGGCGATCGGTACGAGCGCGTTGCTCGATTTGAAGGCCGGGAGGCCCGTCCCTGGCTTGCTCGTCTGATTTCAAGCGCGCCTGGTACTGGGCGTGCGAGGCCAAGAGGCCCTGACCCACCTCGCCGGGGCGGCCTTCGAGGGCGAGGTGCCGCTCCCGAGGGTCTCGGAACCTGGTAGCTCGATCACGCGCTTCCCCGTGCCTTGGGCGGGAGCGGCGGGGCCGTCGGGCCGAGCACGACGGCCGCGAGCGCCAGGTACAGAAGCCGTGGGGAACGCGCGTCTGTCTACGTTGGTTCATCATAAATATCCTTAGCATTCAAGATGATTTCATCAGCATCGCTGCGGCGACAGGGCGCCGGTCCGTGCAAGACAGGCGGCTCGCGCCAGGGTGCAATGCAGTTCGCTCTATGGAGCTCGGAAACCCTCGGTTCTGGTGCCGCCATTGCTCGCTTGCGTCGCTGCCGAACGAGCACTGTACTTGCGGCAGTCCCGTATTCCCGTACTACTGCTTATACCCGATAGGTTGGAAAGTTTCACTGGCTAGCTTATGTCGGTTATAACGCTCATGCAGCATTGTGCATTGGCGCCATCTTCCTGGCGCAACCGGGCCCACGTTCGTGAGTCCGGTCGAGTCAGGGCACCGTAAGTCCTTGGCAATCCGGATGGTAAAAATAGCCATCTATTACGTAGCAACAGTTGGAACTATATAGGATAAATATCGTATGAGTACTGAAACACCTAAACAACCTGGAAAGGAGATAGGAATGAGCGCTCTGTTCTTGCTCGCCCTATTGGCCTTGCCCATGGCAGCTCCTCAGGCCGCAATTATCACGGTCAACACAACTGAGGACTCAATACCGGGAACGCCTGGCAATTGCTCACTCCGCGAGGCAGTCCAGGCGGTGATCGATACAACCGCTCAAGATGGATGTCCCGCTGGTAGTCCAGAAGGTCCTCCCAATAGCTTCACCGGGAGAGACACGATTAACTTCGCTCTACCGACCCCCGCCACGATCACCCTTACTGCCCCGCTGCCGCCCCTCGACAACATCGACGACGGGGTTATCATCAGCGGACCGGGCTCCCGTCTTCTCACCCTTAACGGCAATAACCAGTTTCAGATATTCAGAGTACAGGGGGCTGAGGTAGTAACGATCGAGGGGCTGACGATTGCCAACGGCCGTAGTTCCAAAAACGGCGGCGGTATCCTGAACAATGGAAAGCTAACCGTTAATAACGTGAGATTCACCACGAATACTGCTTTCGAGGACGGGGGCGGCATCTCCAATGAGGGGGTGACTGCTACGCTCAGCGTTTTGAACAGCACTTTTTCCGGAAACGTAGCCTTCGATTTTCCCAATCTACCACAGGAAGAAGAGGGCGGTGCTCTAGTCAATATCGATGGGACCGTAACGATCGCCAACTCTACGTTCTTCGGCAACAGCGTTCCGAACATGGGTGGAGCCGTCTTCAATTCCGGTAATAATGACGGCACGGGTATATTGACGCTAATCAACTCCACGATCAACAACAATACCAGCGCGGGTGGCGGGGCTGTCTTCACCGAGAAGGGTGGCACAATAAGACTGCGCAATACCCTCCTCGCAGGCAACCCCGGAAACAACTGCGGATCCATCACTGGTGGTGTAATCGTTGATGAGGGCGGTAATCTCGATGACGGGACCTCATGCAACTTCGTTAGTTCATTGTCGAGCGGGGTAGCCGGGCTCGATTCGCTTGGCGTCCAGAACAACGGTGGCCCCACGGACACGGTCAAGCTTACCGCGGTAAGTGATGCCGTTGATTTCGGGTTGGACACC
>Ga0136630_1001351_pt1 | contig 9963 bp, 8 predicted proteins | sample AntDrymUQ5682106_2_FD_105496 | JGI IMG/M metagenome (GOLD analysis project Ga0136630, IMG submission 105496) | Polar desert sand microbial communities from Dry Valleys, Antarctica - metaG UQ568 (21.06) | ecosystem: Environmental > Terrestrial > Soil > Desert | place: Antarctica: Dry Valley...
GATGCCGCCCTCGCCGAGCTCGCCGACGCTGCCGGCGGGCTCGATCGTTTTCTCACCGACCACGCGGTGATCCTGGTCGCCGACCACGCCCAGACCCAGGTCGAGCACGAGCTTCCTCTGGCCGAGATGCTGGCGGCCCACTGGCGGGTCGCCGATCCGAACAGCGGCTCCGAGGGTGCCGACCTCGCGGTCAGCCCGAGCTCGCGGGCGGCCGCGGTCTACGTGCTCGCACCGGGGAGGCGGGGCCGGCGAGCTCACGCCGACGTGCGCGCCCGCCTCGGCCGCCTCGACGGGATCGACCTGTTCGCCTGGCTCTCGCTCGGCGACGCCAACCCGGTCGAGCGCCGCGAGAGCGGCCCGCCGCTCGCCGGCGAGGCGGTGGTCGAGCGCGCCGGTGCCGAGCTGCGCTTCCGGCCCGGCAGCGAGGTGGTCGACCGGCGCGGGCGGCGCTGGGACCTCGACGGCGACCCGGCCGCGCTCGACGTGGAGATCGAGAACGGCCGGATCGAGTTCGGCAACTACCCGGACGCCTTCGGGCGCCTGTGGTCGGCGTTGCGAGCTCCGCAAACCGGCGACATCCTGGTCTCCGCCAGCCCCGGCTACGAGTTCGTCGACTGGGGCGGGGTCACCCACTGCCCGGGCGGCAGCCACGGGGCACTCGACGCCGGCGACTCGCTCGCTCCGCTGCTGCTCTGCGGTCTCGAGCCGGGGATCGAGACCAGCCGCGAGCAGTGGGCGCTCCGCGATGTCGCCGGCCTCGTCCTCGGGCACTTCGGGATCGACTCCGAAGCACGGCCGCCGGTCGCAAGCGGCGCCGCGGCCCAGGCGTGACCGGCGCCGCCGACCTCGCCTGGGAGGCGCTCAGGCGGATCCATATCGGCACCCGCAAGCCGGCCAACTGGGTGCAGCTGGTCAAGTTCGGGGTGGTCGGGCTCTCCGGCTACGCGATCAACCTGATCGTCTTCTGGCTGCTCGCCCACCCCCTCGACCTCCACCACATCAGCGCCGCGATTGGCGCCTTCTGCGTCGCCGTGACCAACAACTGGATCTGCAACCGCCACTGGACCTTCCGCGCCTCCGACCAGCACGCCGGCCACCAGGGCGCTCGCTTCTTCGCCGTCTCGCTGGTCGGGCTCGCGGTCAACCTGGGGGTGCTCGCGCTGCTCGTCGACGGCGGCCTCGCCGAGCTGGCGGCGCAGGCCGTGGCCGTGGCGGTGGCGATGCCCGTCAACTTCATCGCCAACAAGCTGTGGACGTTCGACCGCGCTACGGGCGCGCCGCCGCCCTGATCCGGGCACGCGCGATCGGGGCGGCTCTGATCGCGGCGGTCGCTGCCGCGCTCTGGCTCGCCGGCCCGGCCGCGGCCCAGGAGCCGATCCCGCCGATCGTTTACCCGGAGCGCCCGGCGCAGTTCGAGATCGACGGCCGCGCGGCCACCCGGGTCGCCGCCGGGACCGCCGAGGTCCGCGGCGAGCTCGCCGCGCGGGGGCCGCTGGAGACTCGGGTCGAGGCAAGGCCCGAGGACGATCGCTGGCAGGTCGGCTACTTCGACGGCGACGAGGAAGTTGCGGTCGTCTTCGTCGACCCGGCGAGCGGCGCCGTCCGCGAGGCCTGGACCGGCGAGCAGGTGGCCTGGCCGATGGCGCGCGGCTACGAGGGCCAGTTCGGCCACGTCCTCAACGCCCCCTACGTCTGGATCCCCCTCTGCCTGATCTTCCTCGCCGGCCTGATCGACTGGCGCCGCCCGTGGCGGGTCGCCCACCTGGACCTGCTCGCCCTGCTCGCCTTCGGGGTCTCGCACGTCTTTTTCAACCAAGGCGAGATCGGCGTCTCCGTGCCGCTGGTCTACCCGCTGCTGGTCTACCTGCTGGCCCGCATGCTTTGGATCGGGTTTCGCGGCGGCGAGCCCCTGCGACCACGGCTGCCGGTGGTCTGGCTCGGTCTCGCCACCGTCGTCCTGATCGTCTTCCGGATCACCCTCAACGTCGCCGACTCGGGCGTCATCGACGTCGGCTACGCGGGCGTCGTCGGGGCCGACCGGGTCAGCAACGGGGAGGTGCTCTATGGCGAAGGGGTCTTCCCCGAGGACAACGGCTTCGGCGACACCTACGGGCCGTTCAACTACTACGCCTACGTTCCCTTCGAGCTGATCGCGCCGTGGAGCGGCGAGTGGGACGAGCTGCCCGCTGCCCACGCCGCCGCGATCGCCTTCGACGTTGCGACGATCGCCGGGCTCTTCGTGCTCGGGACGCGCCTGCGCCGCGGCCGCGCCGGCCGCGAGCTCGGGGTGGTGCTCGCCTTCGCCTGGGTCGCCTATCCGTACACGGCGTTCGCGCTGCAGTCGAACTCCAACGACTCGCTGGTCGCGGCGCTGGTGGTCTGGAGCCTCGCCCTGTTTGCGAAGCCGGCGGCGCGCGGCACCCTGCTGGCGCTCGCCGTGGCCGCCAAGTTCGCGCCCCTGGTGCTGGCGCCGCTCTACGTGGCCGGCGACCGGGGGCTGCTCGCCCGCGGTGAGCGGACGCGACCGCGCGCCTGGCCCGGCCGCCTGCGAGCCCCGGCGATCGCCGGGGCCGCCTTCGCCGCGGTCGTCGCGCTGATGCTGGCCCACCCGGCGATCGATCCGGGCCTCGTGACCTTCTGGGAGCGCACGGTCGCCAGCCAGCTCGACCGCAGCTCCCCGTTCAGCCTCTGGGGCCAGATCGAAGGGATCGACTGGCTGCAGAAGGGGATGCTGGCGTTCTCTGCCGTGCTCGCGGTAGCGCTCGCCTTCGTGCCCCGGCGGCGGACCCCGGCGCAGGTGGCAGCACTCGCCGCCGCCCTCCTGCTCGCCCTGCAGCTCTCGGTCGACCACTGGTTCTACCTCTATATCCCGTGGTTCGCGGGGCCGGTCCTGATCGCCCTGGCGAGCTGCGCCCCACGCCGATCGGCCGACCGCCCTGCGGTGTCCGGCTCGCCCTAGGGACTAGTCGGGCACCGGCTCGAGCACCTGCTCGATCGAGCTGGCGAGGCCGTCGGCGCCGATCTCGACCACGACCGCGTTCACCCAGAGGTCATTCTCGGCGGTCGTGAACCGCACCCCCATCTGGGTCCGAAAGCCCTCGAGCGCCTGCTCCCAGCGAACCCCGAGGACGCTGGCGCGGGAACCGGTCATGCCGACGTCGCAGATGAACGCGGTCCCCCCGGGGAGCACCCGCGCGTCCGCGGTCGGCACGTGGGTGTGGGTGCCGACCACGGCGCCGACGCGGCCGTCGAGGTGCCAGCCCATCGCCACCTTCTCCGAGGTGACCTCGGCGTGGAAGTCGACGAAGAAGACGTCCGCCTGGCTCTCGAGCCGGTCGAGCAGCATCTCGGCCTCGCTGAACGGCGAACGCGCCGCCCGCAGCTGCAGCTGTCCGATCAGGTTGATGACGCAGAGGCGGACCCCGTCGACCTCGAGCGTGGTCTGGCCGCGGCCGGGGTTTCCCGACATGAAGTTCGCGGGCCGCACCACCCGCTCGGAGTCGTCGAGGTAGCCGAAGACCTCGCGATGGCGAAAGGCGTGGTTGCCGAGCGTGATCAGGTCGGCTCCGATCGAGAACAGGTCCTCTGCCGTCTTCGGCGTGATCCCGAGCCCGCCGGCGGAGTTCTCGCCGTTGACGATGACGACGTCGGGGCGGTGGCGCTCGCGCAACCCGGGCATCGCCCGCGCCAGCCCGGCGCGCCCGGGCTTGCCGACGACGTCGCCGATGAACAGCACCCTCACCGCGCGGGAGGCTACTTGCGGGCGGCTTCGGAGACGATCGCGTCGGCCAGCCGCTCCACCGTCGCCGGGGCCTCGGTCAGGTACAGATGCGGCTCGACCGCCTCGAGCTCGAGCACGCAGGGCAGGCCGCCACCGTCGCGGACGGTGTCGACGCGGGTGATCAACGGGATCGCGCCGAAGCGCCGGCGCAGGTGGTCGACGACCTCCTGGGCGAGCTCGACTTCGTCGTCCTCGGCGCTCGACACCCGGACCAGGTGCGGGTCGTACATCGCCTCCGCCGCTCCCAGGGCGTCGTCTCGCACGGGGGCCACTTGGTCGGGTGCGAGCACGGCGCGCTTGCGCAGCACGTGGGCGAGCTCGCCGGCGATGTAGACCAGCGCCGTCTCGCCGTCGCGATCGACCGACTCGAGGTAGGGCTGGACCATCGCCGTGCGCCCGCCCCCGCGGATTCGCTCGATCAGGCGCCGCGCCTCGTCGTGGACCGGCGGGCTGAAGCGCCCGGTGTCGCGGCCGCCCGCCGAGATCGCCGGCTTCACAGCGATCTCGCCGTCGAGCGCGGGCAGCGGCCCGCCAGGGCTCACGTAGCGGGTCGGCACCACCGGCACTCCCGCCGCGGCGAGGTCGCCGAGGTAGCGCTTGTCGCTGTTCCAGCGAACCAGCGCGGGGGCGTTTCGCAGCCGCTCGCCGACCGACTCGGTCCAGGTGAGGTACTGCTCGAGCCGCTGTGTGTAGTCCCAGGTCGAGCGGATCACGACCAGGTCGAAGGCCTGCCAGTCGGCGTCGGCATCGTCCCAACGCAGCGAGCTCGGCTCGGCGCCGCGACCACGCAGCGCCTCGGCGAGCAGCCGGTCCTCGTCGAACTGCTCGCTGATCCCGTGGTAGGTGGCCAGGGCTATCCGCATCTGGTCGATCGTAGAAGGCCAGTTCGCCGCGGCGGGGACGCACCACTAGCTTTCAGGGCGGTGGGCGAGCTGACGGCGAACGGCAGGGGCGACGGCGAGACGGTGATCTCGGTCGCCGCGATCAGCAAGGCGTTCGGCGACCGCGCCGCCCTGCGCGAGGTCTCCTTCGAGGCCGGCTCGGGCGAGTTGCTCGCGGTGATCGGGCCCAACGGCGCCGGCAAGACGACGCTGCTCTCGATCCTCGCCGGGATCCTCGAGCCCGATTCGGGCTCCGTCTCGGCCCCCGGCGACATCGGCTGGGTGCCCCAGCAGGCGGGCCTCTACCGCCGGCTCACGGTGGCCGAGAATTTGCGGCTGTTCTCGCGGCTGGCGGAGGTCGAGGAGGTCGAGGCCACGGTCGAGAGGATGCTCGAGCAGACCGGGCTGCGCGAGCGCCGCGACGACCAGGTCGGTCGGCTCTCCGGCGGCAACCAGCAGCGGGTCAACATCGCGATCGGATTGCTCTCGGCACCCGCTGTGCTGCTGCTCGACGAGCCCTCGACCGGGCTCGACCCGCGCCAGCGCGAGCGCCTCTGGGAGTTCGTGCTGGCGCTCGCCGGCAGCGGCACCACGGTGATCTACTCGACCCATCACCTGCTCGAGGCCGAGCGCTACGGCGACCGCCTGCTGGTGCTCGCCGACGGCGAGCCGATCTTCGACGGCAGCGCCGACCAGCTCCACGCCGCCGCCCCGGCCTCCGAGGGCCGCGACTTCGAGGCGGCCTTCGTCCGCTTCCTGCGCGAACGGGGCCACTAGTGAGGGCGGGTCGACTGATGCGTTGGCTGCTGCTCAAGGACCTGCAGATCCTGCGGCGCTCGCCGTTGATCGTCGCCCTGCTGATCGCCTACCCGGTGATCCTCGGGGTCCTGATCGGCTTCGCCCTCTCCGGCGACGGCTCGCAGCCCCGGGTCGCCTTCCTCAACCAGGTTCCCGTGGACGAGGGCTTTCAGATCGGCGGGGACGAGGAGGGCATCGACCGCGGACTCGCTCGAGAGGAGCTCTGCTCGCGGGTCGAGTGCATCGACGTCAGCACCCGCGAGGAGGCCGAGCAGATGGTCGAGGACGGTGACGTGATCGCCGCCCTGATCCTGCCCGAGGACCTGCTCGACCAGCTCGAGTCGCTGGCCAGCCTCAACCCGCAACAGCCGATTGTCGAGGTGCTCGTCAACGAGGACGACCCGGTCAAGGCCGACCTCGTCGACGACCGGATCCAGGCGCTGATCACCGAGGCCAACCTGATCCTCTCGCAGCGGATCTCCGACGAGGCCGCCAGCTATCTCGACCTGCTGATCGAGGGCGGCAGCTTCGAGCTGCCGCTGGTCGGCGCCTTCGACGTGCTCGGGCTGCGCAGCAGCGGCGAGATCCTCAACGCTGTCCGGGCCGACCTGCCACCCGGCAGCGAGGCGCGCCCGGCGCTCGACCAGGTGATCCGCTTCGCCGATCTCGCCGAGGAGAACCTCGACTTCGCCCTGCCGCTGCTGGGGGCCATCGCCGAGCCGATCTCGGTGGAGAAGACGGTCGTCGCGGGCGACGGCTCCGAGCTCGACAGCTTCGCGATCGCGATCGCGGCGACGGTCACCCTGATGTTCGTCACCGTGCTGCTGGTCGCCGGCTCGCTGGCGCTCGAGCGCGAGGAGAACGCCTACGCGCGGATCACCCGCGGCACGGTCGGCGTCACCGGCCTGCTGGCCGAGAAGCTGCTGCTCGGGGTGGTGGCCTCGGTCGCGGTCACGCTGCTGCTCCTGGCGGCGCTGACGCCCCTGGTCTCGATCGAGTGGTCGCGCGCTCCCCTGATCGTGCTCGCGATCGTCGCCGGTGGCGCCGCCTTCGCCGCCTTTGGCGCTGCGATCGGAGCGTCAGCACGCGAGGTGCGGGCGAGCTCGCTGCTCGCCTTCATGGTCTCGCTGCCGATCGCCTTTCTCTCCCTGATCCCATCCGGGACCGTCAGCGGCGGCGTCTTCGACCTGATCGAGGTCGGCCGGGCGCTGTTTCCGTTCGACCCGGCGATCAACGCGATCGAAGGGGCCCTCGACGAGGCCGGGCCGGCGGTCGGCGGCGCGCTGCTCCATTGCCTGGCGATCGTCGCCGCCTATGCGCTGATCGCCCGGGTCGCCCTGCGGCGCTTCGGTTGATCTCGGTGCCCGCGGGTAGCTGAGCGGCATGGACCGAAAGCAGGCGAAACCCGAGGACCTGCCGCCGCTCGAACTGCGCAGGCTGCGCGACCTCGACGTGCGCCGCGACGATGGTGACGAGCGCCCGGGCTTCATCGCCTCCGCCTCCGCCGTGGTCCGCAGGGGCGACTTCACCTATGTGATCGGCGACGACGAGCTCGACCTGGCGATCTTCGAGATCTCCTCGGGCGAGCCCGGCACGATGAGGCAGGCGCTCGCCGGCGAGGTCCCCGACGATCCCGACGAGCGCAGGCGCGAGAAGGCCGACCTCGAGGCGCTGACCGCGATGCCGCCGTTCGAAGGGGTGCCCTACGGCGGCCTGCTGGGCCTCGGCTCGGGGTCCAAGCGCAGCCGCGACCGCGGCTTCTTCTGGGAGCTGGGCGCCGACGGGTCGCTGCAGGGCGACCCGGTGGCGATCGACCTGCAGCCGCTCTACGACACCCTGCGCAAGGAGATCGAGGAGCTCAACATCGAGGGTGCCGCGGTCCTCGGTGGCCGCTTCGCCCTCTTTCACCGCGGCAACGCCGAGGGCAGCGAGAACGCCGTCGCCGAGCTCTCCCTGGAGCAGGTGCTCGGCTCGCTGCGGGGCGACCACGACCTCGACCCCGAGGAGCTCGAACGGGTCGCGGTCTACGACCTCGGCGAGCTCGACGGGTGCCGGCTCTCGTTCAGCGACGCGACCGCGCTCACCGACGACCTCGTCGCCTTCACCGCCTCCGCCGAGGGCGGCGGCTCCAGCGGCGACGACGGCAGCATCCACGGCTCGGTGGTCGGCACGATCGACTCCTCTGGATCGATCACCCGGCTGCGCACGATCGACCGCAAGTGGAAGGTGGAGGGTGTCCACGCCTCGATCGACGCCGGGGTGATCGACTTCGTCTTCGTCTGCGACCAGGACGAGCCCGAGGAACCCTCGCCGCTGCTCAGCGCGACGATGCCCGCCGCCGAGGGTCTCGAGAGCGGCTGAGCTGTCGCCCGGCTCTAGAATCCGCCATGTGAGCTTCCCCGGGACACGGCTGCGGCGTCTGCGGCGCACGCCGGCCCTGCGCGAGCTGGTCCGCGAGACCGAACTCTCGCCCAGCGATCTCGTCCAGCCCCTGTTCGTGGTCGCCGGCGAGAGCCTGCGCGAGCCGGTCGAGTCGATGCCGGGAGTCGAGCGTTTCTCGATCAACGAGCTGGTCGCGGAGGCCTCCGAGCTGCGGGCCGTGGGCGTCGGCGCGGTGCTCCTGTTCGGGATCCCCAGCGTCAAGGACGAGAGCGGGTCCGGCGCCTTCGACAACGAGGGCGTGATCCAGATGGCCGTGCGGGCGCTGAAGGAGAGCCACCCGGAGCTCACCGTGATCACCGACGTCTGCCTCTGCGAGTACACCTCGCACGGCCAGTGCGGCTTCGTCCGCGAGGGCGGCGAGGAGGTCGACAACGACATCACCGTCGAGCTGCTGGCGCGGACCGCGATCTCCCACGCCGAGGCCGGCGCCGACGCGGTCGCGCCCTCCGACATGATGGATGGCCGGATCGGCGCGATCCGCCACCAGCTCGACGAGGAGGGGCACTCGGAGACGCCGATCATCGCCTACTCGGCGAAGTACGCATCGGCCTTCTACGGCCCCTTCCGCGAGGCCGCGGAGTCGACCCCGCAGTTCGGCGACCGCCGCGGCTACCAGATGGATCCGGCGAACTCGCGCGAGGCCCTGCGCGAGGTCCGCCTCGACATCGAGGAGGGCGCCGACATGGTGATGATCAAGCCCGCGCTCCCCTACCTCGACGTGATCCGCACGGTCCGCGACCAGACCGAGGTGCCGATCGCCGCCTACCAGGTCTCCGGCGAGTACTCGATGCTGAAGGCCGCCGCCGCCAACGGCTGGCTCGACGAGCGCGCCGCCGCGCTCGAGTCGCTGACCGCGATCCGCCGCGCCGGCGCCGACGTGATCTTCACCTACTACGCCAAGGAGGCCGCGGCATGGCTGTGAGGCGGAGCGAAGCGAAGCCGAGCCGCGCCGCCCTTGAGGCGCCTGATGTGAGGCGGAGCGAAGCGAAGCCGAGCCGCGCCGCCGTTGAGGCGCCTGTTCTGAAGGTGCCGCAGCCGAAGCTGCGCTCGCGCAAGGACGGCGCCGCGATCCCGCTCGACCAGACCGACAAGCGGCTGATGAACCTGCTGCAGTCGAGCTTCCCGCTGACGGCAGAGCCCTACGCAGCGCTCGCCGAGCAGGCCGGGCTCGAGCTCGTCGACCTCTGCGAACGCACCCAGCGCCTGCTCGACGGCCGCATCATCCGCGAGATCACGCCGATCTTCGACACCCGGGCGCTCGGCTACGAGTCGATGCTGGTCGCCGCCAAGGTCGATGCCGAGAATCCCCACCGCGCGGCGAAGATCATCAACTCCCACCCCGGCGTCTCGCACAACTATCTGCGCACCCACGAGTTCAACCTCTGGTTCACGATCGCGACGCCGCCCGACTCCGAGCTCGGCCTGCAGGGGACGCTCGCGGCGCTGCAGCGGCTCACCGGCGCCGAGTCGATCCGCCAGCTGCCGACCCTGCAGCTGTTCAAGATCAACATGAACCTGGAGATGGAGAAGGGCACCGAGGCCCTGGCGGCCACGGTCGAGGCGACGCCCCCGCGCGAGCTCGAGGCCCAGCCCTACGACGACACCGACATCGCCGTGATCCGGGCCCTGCAGGGCCCGATGGCGGTCACCGAGCGCGCCTACGACGCGGCGGCCGCCGAGGTCGGGATCAGCACCGAGCAGCTGCTCGAGCACCTGCGCGGGATGGTCGACCGCAAGATCCTGCGCCGCGTCGCCGCGATCCTCTACCACCGCCGCGCCGGCTTCTCCGCCAACGGGATGGGCGTCTGGCGCGTGCCCGAGGAGAAGATCCTCGAGGTCGGGGCGCAGATGTCGGCGGTCCGCGGGATCTCGCACTGCTACCAGCGCCCCACCTACGCGGACTGGCCCTACTCGGTCTTCACGATGGCCCACGGGCGCTCGAAGCAGGAATGCGACGCGATCCTCGACTCGATCGCCGACCAACACGAACTCCACGGCGAGGATCGCGCGACGCTCTACTCCTCGACCGAGTTCAAGAAGATCCGGCTGCGCTACTTCACC
>Ga0136630_1001353_pt1 | contig 9956 bp, 10 predicted proteins | sample AntDrymUQ5682106_2_FD_105496 | JGI IMG/M metagenome (GOLD analysis project Ga0136630, IMG submission 105496) | Polar desert sand microbial communities from Dry Valleys, Antarctica - metaG UQ568 (21.06) | ecosystem: Environmental > Terrestrial > Soil > Desert | place: Antarctica: Dry Valley...
AGGAGGCCGCGCAGCGTCTGTGTCACCTCGATGTCGATCAGGGTCGGCCCATGCGCGTCGTCCAGCAGTCCGCCGCGCTCGGCGTCGGTCGCCTCGCCCAGCAGGTACGCCACGACGACCGACGCGTCGGCGACGCACCTCACTCGCGACGGCCTGCGTCTCTTGCCTCGAGGATGTCGGCCGTCGTCACCCCCGCCGAGCCGCGTTCACGGATCCGGGCATCGAGCTCGTGCGCAGCCGGCGTCCGAGCGGCACGGGTCACCTCGCGCAAGACGTAGTCGCTGAGCGATGTGCCCTCGGCGGCGGCCCGGGACTTGAGCGTCCGGTGGACATCGTCTGGAACGTTGCGGAGCTGGATCAGACCCATCAGCTCATGATGGTTTCATCGCTGCCGCATGTCAAGTGGACGCTACCCCTCCAGCGACTGGCGCAGCCCCAGCACCCGCAGCGCGCCGCGGTCGAGCTCGTCGCGGGCCAGGGCGCCGTCGCGCGCGGCGCGCTCCAGCGCCTCGGCGGCGTTGGCGGCGGTGGCGTAGTCCTTGGCGAACAGCGGCAGGTCGACGCCGGCGCGCATGGCGAAGTAGGCGAGCTGGCCGGCGGCGCCGAAGCGCACGACCGCGGGGGTCTGGAGGTCGTCGGTGATGACCACGCCCTCGAAACCCATGCGCTCGCGCAGCTCGCCCTTGATCCAGCGGTCGGCGAAGGCCGCCGGGCGGGGGTCCAGCGCCGGGTAGGCAGCGGTGGACATCATGATCGCCTCAACGCCCGCGTCGATCTGGGTCTTGAACGGCGCGGCGTCGACCTCACGAAGCTGGTCGAGTGGCAGATCGATCTGTGAGGGCGCGTTGTCGGTGTTCACCGCGGACACGCCAAGGCCGGGATAGTGCTTGGCCGTGGCGGCCACGCCGCCCTCGCGCAGGCCCTCGGTGAAGGCCAGGCCCAGCTCGCTGACCGGCCCGGACGCCTTGCCGTAGGCACGGTTCTCGCGGGCGATGGCCGAATCTCCTCCGCGGGGGATGTCCACGACGGGCGCCAGGTCGAGATTCACCCCCGCCGCAGTGAGCGTGGCGGCCGCCGCGCTGCCCGCCGCGCGCACGCCGTCGGCCCCGCCACGGGCCTGGACGGGCGCGGGCTGCTCGGGCGCACCCGGGATACGGCGCACCGCCCCACCCTCCTGGTCGGCCATGACCAGCAGCGGCGCCTCAAGGCCCGTCGGACGCTCGATGGCCTGCAGACGGTCGACGACGGAGCGCACCTGCTCGACCGACCGGACGTTGCGCGAGAACAGGATCACGCCGGCCGCCTCGCCGCGGGCGATGCGCTCCACCAGCTCCTGAGGGGGCTCCAGGCCGTCGTAGGGGAATATCATCCGCTGGCCCACGGCCTGGGCGATGGTCAGCGGCGGTGTGTCTTCAGCCTCGGCGAACGGCGCGCCGCCGTCGCCGCCGGCCGTCTGGCCCCAGACGGCGACCAGCAGCGCTGCGCCCAGCGCGGCCGCGAGGAGGATGATCAGCCGCCCAGGCACACCACAAGGATCGCGGATCGGCGACCTTCACCGGGGTTCCAGCGCCGCGGCGACGGCCTCCGGGGCCTCGAGGTGCAGGGCGTGCCCTGCACCGGGGACGACGGTGAGCGTGGCGGCGGGGAGGGCGCCGGCCAGGCGGCGGGCGAGCGCGAGGAACTTCGCGTCGCGCGCGCCGGCCAGGACGGCGACGGGCATGCGCAGCTCGCCGAGGCGCTGCCAGACCGGCTCCATGACGCCGGTGCCCAGACCGCGCAGGGCAGCGGCCAGCCCAGCCGCGTCGTTGCGCAGGCGGTCGGCACAGGCGGTGGCAGCAGCTTCCGGCGCCAGGCCGGCGAAGAGCGGCTGAGCGGCCCAGCGGACGGCGAAAGCCTCGAGGCCGTCGCGCTCGATCTCCGTGGCCAGCACCTCGTCGGCTGCTCGGCGCTCGGCGCGTTCGGCGGAGTCCTCGATCCCCGCTGTCGTAGAGATCAGCACGAGGCGGCGCACGCGGTGCGGATGGGCCAGCGCCGCGTGCAGGGCGATGCGCCCGCCCATGGAGTAGCCGCACAGGACCGCGTCGTCGGCCAGCGCGGTGACGTCGGCGACGACGTGGGGGAAGTCGACGGGCCGGACGGCGGCCGACGCGCCGTGTCCGCGCAGGTCGGGCGCCGCCACCGCGTGGCCGGCCTCCTTGGCCGTACGCTCCACGCGCTCCCAGCTTCGCCCGGTCTGGGTGAAGCCGTGGAGCAGGACCACCGTCTCCGACACGCCCGCCATCTTGCCGCCCGACACCGATCAGCACGTCCTCGTCCGCGCCCTCGTCGACGAGCTGGTGCGCTGTGGGGTGCGCACGGCTGTCACCTCCCCCGGCTCGCGCTCCACGCCGCTGGTGCTCGCGCTGGTGCGCAACGGGCGGCTGGCCTGCCACTCGCTGATCGACGAGCGCTGCGCCGGATTTTTCGCGCTGGGCGTCGCCAAGGCGACCGGGATGCCCGCCGTGCTGGCCTGCACCTCGGGCACCGCGGCGGCCAACTACCTCCCCGCCGTGGTCGAGGCCTACGAGGCGGGTGTTCCACTGCTGGTGCTCACCGCCGACCGCCCGCCCGAGCTGCGAGACGTCGGCGCCGGGCAGGCCATCGACCAGATCAAGCTCTACGGCCGAGCGGCCAAGTGGTTCGTCGAGGTCGGCAATCACGAGGCCACGCCCCAGCGCCTGCGCTGGTTGCGCTCGCTGGCCTGCCGTGCGGTCTGGACCGCGCTGGACGACCGCCCCGGCCCGGTGCACCTCAACCTTCCGTTCCGCGACCCGCTGGTGCCCCCCGGCGAGCTGCCCGAGGACGCCACCGGCCGCACCGACGGCGCCCCCCGGCTGGGCCGCTCCCTCCGACCGGGCGTACCGGGCGTACCGGGCGCAAGCGGCGCCATCCGCACGGGGCGCCGCCCGCTGATCGTCGCGGGCCGGCTGGAGCGCCGGCCCGGCGCGGAGGACCGCGGCGCGACCACGGCCGCGCTGGCCCAGCGCCTGGGCGTGCCGCTGCTGGCCGATCCCCTGAGCGGCGCACGGCGCGGGAGCACCGCGGTCGCCCACTACGACGCGCTGCTGCGCGACGAAGCCTTCGTTACCGGCGCGGCGCCCGACTGGGTGCTGCGCGTCGGCGACCTGCCCACCTCCAAGCCGCTGCGCCGGTGGCTCGCCTCGCTGCCCGAGGAGGTCGAGCAGATCGCCCTGGAGCCCGAGGGGGTCTGGCACGACCCCGACGGCGTGCTGGCGCGCATCGTGCCCGCGGGCGAGCCGATCGAGGCCGCGGAGACCGAGCCCGGGTGGCTCGAGCGATGGCGCGAGGCCGACGAGGCCGCCCACCTCGCTTTGGACACCGAGCTGCGCCGCCGGCTCAGCGAGCCACTGGTGGCAAACCACCTGGCCACCACGCTCCCGGCCGACGCGGTCCTGGTCGTGGCCTCCTCGATGCCCGTGCGCGACGTCGAGGCCTTCGCGCCTGTGCGCGACGATCCGCCGCGCGTGCTGGCCAACCGGGGCGCCAACGGGATCGACGGGACGGTCGCCACGGCGCTGGGCGTCGCCGCCGTCCACGGCGGCCCCGTCGTGCTGCTGATCGGCGACGTCGCGCTGGTCCACGACCTGGGTGGCCTGGCCGCGCTGGCCCGCGCCCGCCGCCCGCTCACGATCGTCCTGGTCGACAACGGCGGCGGTGGGATCTTCGACGCGCTGCCCGTCGCGGCGGCGACGGACGCCTTCGAGGAGCACGTCGCGACGCCGACCGGGATCGACTTCGCGGCCGCCGCCTCAATGGCCGGGATCGCCTACCGCCGCGTGGAGGCCCCTCAACAGCTGCGCCCGGCGTTCGAGACCACGCTCCTGCACGTGCGCACCGACCGCGCCGAGATCCTCGCGCTGCGCCGGCGCTGCGTGGCGGCGGTGCAGGCGGCGATCAAGCCGACCGACGGCGACTCAACCCCACGGCGCGCCGGCCACGAGGGGTGGGACCCCGAGACCTACCTGACCTGGATGCGGCGGGAGGGCGTGCCGGGCTACGACCGGCTCCAGGAGGAGGCCGTCGCCGCGACCCGCGACGTGCCCGCACGCTCGATCCTCGAGCTGGGCACCGGCACAGGTGAGACGGCGCGGCGGCTCCTCGAGGCTCGCCCCGACGCGGTGCTGGTGGGCGTAGACGCCAACGCCGCGATGCTCGTCGCCGCGCGCGAGCGCCTCGACCCCGACCGTGTGCGCCTCGAGCTGCGCCGCCTCGAGGACCCCCTCCCCGACGGGCCCTTCGACCTCGTCGTCTCGGCCCTCGCGGTCCACCACCTGCAGGGACCCGAGAAAGGCGACCTGTTCCGCCGCGTGCGCGCGGTGCTGGCGCCCGGCGGGCGGTTCGTGCTCGCCGACGTGGTCGTGCCGCGCGACCCCGACGCGGCGGTCACGCCGCTGAGCGACGTCGACTTCCCCAGCACGGCTGATGAGCAGCGGCGCTGGCTCGCCGACGCCGGGTTCGAGGCGACCGTGACATGGGAGGAGGGCGATCTCGCCGTCCTGGCCGCGAGGGTGGGATAGTCAGGCGGCCAGCACCGGGAGCAACGCCTGGAGCTTTATCTCCGTCTCGGCCAGCTCGGCGGCCGGGTCGGAGTCGCGCACGACGCCCACGCCCGCGTAGCAGCGGCCGACCGTGCCCTCCAGCAGCGCGGAGCGCAGCGCGACGCAGAACTCGCCGTCCTCGTTGGCGTCCGTCCAGCCGACCGGGCCGGCGTACCAGCCGCGGTCCATGCCCTCCAGCGCGGGGATGAGCGGCTGGGCGACCGCGTCGGGCTCGCCCCCGACGGCGGGCGTGGGGTGCAGCGCGCCGGCCAGCTCGACCGCGGGGATCGGGCGCGCGAGCTGCGCGCGCACCGGGGTGGCCAGGTGCTGGATGTTGGCCACCTTGACCACCACCGGCTCGGGCGCGGAGGTGACCCACACCGCGTGCTCGCCCAGGCTGCGCTCGATGCGCCGCACCACGATGGCGTGCTCACCGCTGTCCTTGTCGGAGCGCAGGAGGCGCTCGCCGAGGTGGTCGTCGACGGCGGGGTCGGCGCTGCGCCCCGTCGAGCCGGCCAGCGCCAGCGTGGAGGCGCGCAGCCCGTCGCGGCGCACCAGCAGCTCGGGGCTGGCGGCGACGAAGGCCGCGTCGCCGCGACCGACGCAGAGCACGTGGCAGGCCGGGAAGGCCTCGCGCAGCACGCCCAGGACGGCGGCAGGGTCGTGCGGCGTGCCGGCGTGCACGGCGACCTCGCGGGCCAGCACGACCTTCTCCAGCGCGCCGGCGCGGATGCGCTCCACGGCCCGGGCCACGGCGGCCTCGTAGTGCTCGGGGGGCATGGCCGACGCCACGCGCACGCGGGCCGCCGGATGGGGGTCCAGCAGGGGCAGCGGCGCAGCGTGCAGTCCGGCCAGGCGCCTCTCGACCCGGGCCAGGAGCTGCTCGGGCAGGTCGTCGGGGCCCGCGAGGACGGCGGCGGTCAGCCGCGCCTCCCCCCCGCGACGCGCCAGCGCGACCTCGGGCACGTGCAGGGAGGCTGGCGGGAAGCCGGTCCAGGGCGGCGAGGCGCCGCCCTCTGGCGCGAAGGCGAAGCCGCCGACGGCCACCGCGCCGCTGCCCCCCGGGCCGTCGGGCGCGTCGAGCAGCGCGCGGCCCACCAGCGCGCGCCAGCGCGCGGCCACGGAGGCGAAGCGGTCCGGGCCCCGCGCGTCCAGCGCCACCGCGCAGCCCAGCGCGGCCAGTGCGCTGCCCTCGCGCTCGGGCTGCTCGAGCACCCACCACGGCTCCCCGGCGCTTCGCGAGGTGGCCACCACCGCCGTGGGATCCACGTCGCCGGCCACGGGCACCGTGACGGCCACCAGCACCGCCTTCCCCGAGCGCCGCGCGCGGCGCACGCCCTCGGCCAGCCGCCCGGCCAGCCGCTCCCGGTCGCCCGCCGCGAGGCCGAAGGCCGAGCCCCCGGTGCGCGGCGCGGCGACCGTCATGGCCTAGGTCTCTCCTCGGCCTCTGCTGATCGCTATCTCCCCCGTGCGCATCATCTCGATGAGCCCGAACGGGCGCAGCATGGCCTCGAAGGCGGCCACCTTGTCGGTCGTGCCCGTGACCTCGAGGATGATCGAGCGGCGGCCGACATCGACGACCTTGCCGCGGAAGATCTCGCAGATCTGCATGACCTCGGCGCGCTGGGTGCCCTCGACGGCGACCTTGAACAGCGCCAGCTCCCGCGCGACCGTGTCGTCGGGCTCCAGGTCGCGGATCTTCAGGACGTTGATCAGCTTGTGCAGCTGCTTGGTGACCTGGTCGATCGGGTGCAGCGCGCCGTCGACGGTCAGCGTGATGCGCGAGATGCTGAGGTCGTCGGTCGGGCCGACGGTGAGCGTGTGAATGTTGAAGCCGCGCCGCGCGAACAGGCCCGCGATACGCGTCAGCACGCCCGGCTTGTCCTCCACGAGGATCGACAGGATGTGCTTGCGGCCAGTGCGCAGCCCGCCTGCGGCCTCGAGCTCCTCGAGGCTCAGCAGCTCCTTGGTGCCGGGCTCGCCCATCGTGCTCCTCACCCGACCATGTCACGCGCGGCCTGGCCGGGCGAGATCATCGGGTACACGTTCTCCTCGCGACCGACGCGCACGTCGACCATGACCGGGCCGGGCGTGGCGATGGCCTCGCGCAGCGCCTCGACCAGGCCGGCACTCTGAGTCAGGCGCAGGCCGGTGGCCCCGTAGGCCTCGGCGAGCTTGACGAAGTCGGGGAAGTCGCCCATGTCGACCTGGGAGTAGCGTCGGTCCCAGAACAGCTCCTGCCACTGGCGGACCATGCCCAGGTAGCCGTTGTTCATGATCACGACCTTGATGTCGATGCCCTCCTGGGCGCAGGTCGCGAGCTCCTGCATGTTCATCTGCACGGAGCCGTCGCCGGCCAGGCAGACCACCGTCGCTTCGGGGCAGCCGATCTTGGCGCCCATGGCCGCGGGAAGCCCGAAGCCCATCGTCCCCAGGCCGCCGGAGTTGATCCACCGTCGCGGGTGGTTGAAGTGGTAGTACTGCGCGGCCCACATCTGGTGCTGGCCGACGTCGGTGGTGATGATCGCGTCGCCGTCGGTGGCCTCGTAGAGCGCCTGCACCAGGTACTGGGGCTTGATCTCGCCGTTGGTGGCCTCGTCGTAGCGCAGCGGGTGCTTGGTCCGCCAGCCCTCGATGCGCTCCCACCAGGTGTCCAGGCGCGAGCTGTCGATCTCCAGCGCGCGATACTCGGCCACCAGCTTGGCCAGGACGTTCTTGGCGTCGCCCACGACGGGGATGTGGACGGGCACGTTCTTGGAGATCTCCGCCGGGTCCACGTCGATGTGGATGAACTTCGCCCGCGGGGCGAACTCGCTGAGCTTGCCGGTGATGCGGTCGTCGAAGCGCGCGGCGACGCAGCAGATGAGGTCGGCCTCGTCCATCGCGTAGTTGGCCGCGCGCGTGCCGTGCATGCCCAGCATGCCCAGCCACTGCGGGTGGGGAGCGGGGAACGCCCCCAGGGCCATGAGGGTGCAGGTGACCGGGAAGCGATCCAGGGTGGCCAGCTCGCGCAGCTCTTCCGAGGCGCCGGCGTTGACCACGCCGCCGCCCACGTAGAGCACGGGGCGCCGCGCGGAGGCCAGCGCCTTGGCCGCCTGGCGGATCTGCTTGGTGTTGCCCTCCGTCGTCGGCTGGTAGCCGGGCAGCTTGACGTCGGTCACCGGCTGGTACTCGATGTCGGCGCGCGACAGATCCTGCGGGATGTCGACCACCACCGGACCCGGGCGGCCGGTGCGCGCAACGTGGAAGGCCTCGTGCAGTGAGCGCGGGATCTCGTCGGGGTGCTGGATCATCCACGAGTGCTTGACCGCAGGCATGGTGATGCCCATGGTGTCGGCCTCCTGGAAGCCGTCGGTGCCCAGCAGCTCGGTGCGCACCTGGCCGGTGATGAACACGACGGGGACCGAGTCCATCATCGCGTCGACGATCGGGGTGACGAGGTTGGTGGCGCCGGGGCCAGAGGTCCCCAGGGAGACGCCCACGCGGCCCGTGGCCTTCGCGTAGCCCTCTGCGGCGTGGCCACCGCCGGCCTCGTGGCGCACAAGGATGTGGCGGATGCCCCCGTCGACGAATGCGTCGTAGGTCGGCAGGTTGGCGCCGCCGGGCAGGCCGAATACGACGTCGACGCCCTCCGCCTTCAAGCATTCCATCACGGCATCGACCGCACGCATGCGACCTCCTTCCACGGCTGCTCGGGGATCCGGACAGGAAGGCGTCAGCCCACCTTCGGGTTGACACCAGATCCTATCGCTCGACCGCGAGCCGCTCGTCGGCGTCGACCCAGTCCAGCTCGTTGCCACAGCCCGTGCACAGGGCGTCGTGGAGCATCACCACGCGCCCGCAGCGCGGGCACCGGCGCCGCGGCTCCTCTGTGTCGAACCGGTAGACCACGGCGGCGAGCAGGCCGAACACCGGCACCACGCCCGCGATCAGGAACCACAGCCAGAACGAGGAGCCCTTGAGCTTGCCCACGATGCCGCCCGAGAGCCCGAAGAACAGGGCGATGACAAGGTAGGCGCCGCCGGCCATGGCACCGCCGAGGCTAGCGGTGCCGGCCGGCGGTGCCGACTGCTGCTACGCGACGCGGAGGAGGCGGTAGCGGCGGATGCGCTCCGGGCCCGGGCGGGCGTCGGGGCGGACAGGGAGGAGGAGGATTCGCTTGTGCATGGGGCCATGGTGACCCAGCGCCGGCCCGATTCCCTTGGCCGCGGGGACAGTATGTGCGCCGCCGGCCTGGACGGCGGGCGGAGCGCTCAGCGGCGCCCGAGACGCCTGGCGTGATCGAGAGCGGGACGGGCCCGGGGGTCCAGGCGGCGGCGAACCCGCCAGCGCGCGCCGGCGAACGCGCGGTTGGCCACGGTGGCGAAGCCCTGCTCGTCCAGGCGCAGTGCCAGCAGCAGGTGGGCGATGCGATCGCCGGCCGGGAGGTCGGGGTCACCTGTGCCTGGTCCGCCATCGGCGGACCGGGTATCGACGCGCACGCACCAGCAGTGCACCCGCCGACCCCGCGGTCGCACGAGCAGCGCGCCGGCCTGGCCCACGAGCCACACCCCCAGGCGCCCTTCCTCCACCACGAGGCCGGTCCTTGCGTGCAGGTCGCGCGCCTCATGGCCGACGAGGTCGCCGAGCAGGCCCAGCGCGACCCGCTCGGGCTCGGGTTCGGGCGGCCCGTGCGTGCGCCGTCGCGGCGGGCGCGCCACGTTGGCCCCCCGCTGCGCGTAGAGCTCGGGGATGATCCAGGCGTGGGCCAGGGCCACCAGGGAGACCGGCAGGGCGAGCGGCTCGAAGACGACCAGGACGACCGCCACGACGAGGAAGGGCACGATGTGGGCGACCATGGTCAGGCCCCACAGCCACTCCGCCTGGCGCAGCTCGCCCTCGTCGACGCGCCGCCGCCAGGCGACGGCATCGGCCTCCGGAAGGAGCTGGTCCGGCGCGACCCGCGTCGGCGCCGCGGACACGACACGACTTGGGGGACCCACCTCAGGCGGCCCTTACGGCCTTCGCCACGAGGCGATCGACGGCCGCCTTCGGCACCCCTACCCGCCGGAGATGGGCAGGCGCAGGATGACCGTGGGGGCGTCGAGCGGCAGCTCGCGCACCTGCTCGGCGTGCCCCGGGCCCGTGGACACCATTGCCAGGTAGCCGCGGTCCAGCTCTTGGCGGAAGGCCTCGACCGCGGCCTCGACGGCCTGCGGATCGTCGGCCGTCCACTCGGCGACGGTGGAGTGACCCGTGTGGTCCATGCGGATGAGTCGCGACATGCCGGCCTCCCGTGGCGGGGCGAAGGGAACGCGACCGATGGTACTGCGCGGACCGCGCCGTGACGACGGCTTCTGACCGCCGCGAGCGCCTGGG
>Ga0136630_1001354_pt1 | contig 9953 bp, 9 predicted proteins | sample AntDrymUQ5682106_2_FD_105496 | JGI IMG/M metagenome (GOLD analysis project Ga0136630, IMG submission 105496) | Polar desert sand microbial communities from Dry Valleys, Antarctica - metaG UQ568 (21.06) | ecosystem: Environmental > Terrestrial > Soil > Desert | place: Antarctica: Dry Valley...
AGTTCGACGGCAAGCCGGCGCGCTGCCACACCTTTGTGATCGATCCTCCGAGATCGTCGCTGCGCGATCGGTTGATCAATGCCTTCGGGGTGCAGGGCCCGTCCCGGTTCTGGGTCGACGCGTGGACCGATGCGGAAGGTCGCGTGCGCCGGATCGCGGCGTCCGATCACGCCCCGAATCCCGATGGCACGCTCCCACCCGGCGCGGTGCGCACGACGGTCGAGTTCAGTGAGTTGGGCGTCTCCGCGCCCGTCGTGGTGCCGCCGACCACGTGAGCGCGGCCGATAGCAGTGGATCGAGTTGGCCCTCTACGCGCTTGGAGCGGCCACCTTGCGCGCCTGCTGGACGTGCGCCGACGCCGGGAAGGTCACCTCGAAGCGCGTGCCGCGCGGGCGCCGGCGACCGTTCGTCGTCGGCGAATGCAGCGTCACCGAGCCGCCGTGCGACGCCGCCACCGCCTGGACGATCGACAGCCCGAGCCCCGACGAGCCGCCGCGATCGCCCGCGCCGCGGAAGAAGCGCTCGAAGATCCGCTCACGCATATCCTCCGGGATGCCAGGCCCGTTGTCCTCGATGGTCAGGCGCACGACGCCCTCGACACGCTCGACGCTGGCACGCACGTGTGTCCCCGGTGGCGTGTGGCGGATCGCGTTCTCCATCAGGTTGAGCATCAGCTGGTGCAGCTCGTCGCGCGCGCCGTCGACGATCGCGCGGTTGGCGTCGATCGACAGCTCATGGCCTTCGCAGATCGCGCTCAGCTCGGCCGCTGCCTCGATCAGCACCTTGCCGGCGTCGACCGGCGCGTGGGGGGCCTTGCGCTCGGCGTCGGCGCGCGCCAGCAGCAGCAGGTCGGCGACGAGCCGGCGCATGCGCTGCGACGAGCGCAGCGCCGAGCCCGCTGCGTCTCGCTGCTCGCCCTCCAGGCTGTCGGCGAGCAGCTCGAGGTTGGCGAGCACGCTCGTCAGCGGCGTGCGCAGCTCGTGCGATGCATCGGCGACGAACGCGCGCTGACGCGCGAGCGATGCCTCCGTATCGGCGCGCGACGCGTCGAGCGCATGGAGCATCCCGTTGAGCGTGCGCGCGAGCTCGGCGACCTCGTCGTCGGCTTCGACCTGCGGCAGGCCGAGCGCGGGGTCGCGCGTGCGCTCGATCTCGCGCGCCGTCTCGGTCAGCTCGGCGATCGGCGCCATCGCGCGACGGGCGAGCATCAGGCCGGCGAGCAGCGCCAGGCCGGCGCCCCCCAGCACGCCAAGCAGCAGGAACAGCCGCACACGGTCGACGGTCGCCTGGACGTCGGCGAGTGGACGTGCGTACTGGACGTAGAGCCTGAGCTGCGCGAACTCGAGGTCGCCCGAGATCGTCGGCGGCAACCTGCGCGTCTCGATGCGGTAGCCAGCGCGCTTGCGCACCCCGTCCTGCGGAGGACCGAGGTCCGCGTCGCGCCGCGTCTTGACGAGCACGCGCGGCACGTCGGGCTTGAACGGATTGGGCGACACGACGCGGACCACCGCGCCGCTGGCGCCACTGCCCTCGGCGAAGTCGTTGAGGTTGGGCGTGAAGTTGACGAGGTAGGTCTCGCCGGTGTCCGGGTCCGACGCGGCGCTGTCGAAGTGCACGCTCGTCCTCAGCTTGTCGGCTGCGTGAGCCACCTGGGCGTCGAAGTCCTCATGGATGCGATCGGTCGTCAGCGCGCCGACCGCGCCGGCGAAGCCGCACAGGATCACGAGCGTCAGCAGCGCCGATCCGCCGGCCAGCCGCCAGCGGATCGGCAGCTGCCTATGCGCGGAGTACGTAGCCCGCGCCGCGGATCGTATGAAGGAGACGCGGCTCATCGCCGGCTTCCAGCTTCCTTCTCAGGTTGGATACGAAGACCTCGATGGTGTTCGTCGTCGCGAACGGATCGTAGCCCCAAACCTCCTCGAGCAACCGCTGCCGAGGCACGACGATACGCTCGTTGCGCATCAGGTACTCCAGCAGCTCGAACTCGCGCTGGGTCAGTTCGACCGTGCGCTCGCTGCGGCGCACCTCGTGCGTGTCTGGGTTGAGCTGCAGATCGCCGACGACCAGCGACGCGCTGCCGCGCGGGGGGCGACGGCGCAGCAGCGCCCGCAGGCGGGCGAGCAGCTCCTGGCGCTCGAACGGCTTGACGAGATAGTCGTCGGCGCCCGCGTCGAGGCCGGCGACGCGCGCGTCGACCGCGTCGCGCGCGGTCAGCATGAGGATTGGCACGTCGCCGTCGAGGCGTAGGGTGCGGGCGACGTCGATGCCGTCGAGCTTGGGCAGGCCGAGATCGAGCACGACGAGGTCGGGGGCGAACTCGCGCGCGTCGACGAGGGCGGCCTCGCCGTCGTAGCTTGCGCGCACCTCGTAGCCCTCCATCCGCAGCGACCGCAACAGAACCTGAGCGATCTCTTCGTCATCCTCGACGACGAGAACACGTGGCGGGCGGTCGGGCATGGGACTGAGGGTATGGATCAGACGTCAACCTCGGGTTAACACGCGCCGCCGACGATCCAGCCACGTCACGACGGTCGGCCAGGTCACGAACACGATCACGAGGCTCAGCAGCTGAGCACTGTAGTCCAGGCGCAGCGTGAGCCACGTGCCGGCGTGCAACGCGACCGCGGCCGGAATGAACAGCCAGCGCAGGCGGGGATTGATCAGGACGAGGAAGAAGAGGCACTCGACGGCCAGCAGGCCGTAGGCGGACAGGTGCGCGATCCAGGCGTGGTCAGCGATCCACAGGGCGATCGGGTTGTGGCCCTGCGAGTCAGAGGCCAGGTAGAGAATCCAGCGCATGTTCTCGCTCGACGCCCAGCCCAATCCGCCCGACTCGACGATCTTGTGCAGACCCGCGATCAGGTACGCGAGCGCGACGGCGAGCATCGCCGCGCGCACGGGCCAGCCGTAGGACGGACCGACCGCCGCGGCGGGCCGGCTCACGCCCCTGCGCCTGGCCCGCACGCGCGCCAGCCAGGCATCCAGCGACCACACATCGCTGTGGCGCGCGAACACGATCGCCAGCAGGCACAGCATCAGCAGCACGTCGTTGTGCATGACCTTGCCCTGTGCCGTGTACATCCCGTTTAGCAGCATCGCCGCGGCGAGCGCGATCGGCAGCATCACGCGTGCGAGGAGCCCCGCCGCGGCGAGCGCCGCCGCAACCATCCCGACGACGAGGCAGGCGCTGACGACCGAGCGCGAGGGCATCTGCTCAAAGAGCGTCATGAACGACAGCGGCCGAAACAGCTCCCGCGGCTGCTCGGTCAGCGCCAAGTAGACATCGCTGCGCGAGGCGAGCCTGAACAGCAGCACCGAGCACAGCCCGATGCGCAACGCGGCGAGCTGACGCGGATCTCCGGGGCCGAACGCCCACGCGAGCGGTGCGGCGAGCAGCCGCGCGGGGTTGGCGGGCGCCGCGCCGGCGGCGACGACCGGCCGCGCGCTCATAGCCCGGCCCTGGCGGTCGCGGGTTCTGCCGATCGCCTCGTCGTAGCACCCGGCACCGCGGCGGCGCGGGCGCCGTGACCATCGGCGCAGGTCCAGCGCAGCATCGGGGTCGCCGCGACCGGCTCGCGGCGACCGACATGGCGGCGCATGTCGCGCGTCGTGGCATACAGGCGCAAGCCGCCCCGCGTGCTGCCGCCCGCACCGCGCACCAGCCGCGCCCACGCCTGACACGTCGCTTCCTGCTCGTCGCGCGACAGCGACCCGTACGTCGCCATGACCGAGATGAAGTAGCGGTTGGCCCTCGGAAAGCTGCCGAAGCGGATCGGCGTCTCCCTGTCGCGGGCGTCGACGCTGGTCGCCATCCAGCCCGTGGAGATCGGCTGGCGCTCCCTCGAGAACAGGCGCCAGCCGGTGAGCGGCCAGGCCTCGATGCTGAAGGCGCCGCAGACCGCGATCGCCAGCGTGAAGGCGATCACGAACAGGCGCGCGGGCCAGGCTGCCAGAGGCATGCGCCACTGTAGCCGGGCTCGCGGGTGGGCGTCCAACGGTCAGCCTGCCGCGCCCGCAGGCAGGACCGTGAGCGGTGCGCGTCGAAAGCAGACGGCGGCCCAACATGGCAGCCGCCCGCAAGCCCGCACCTCGCAAGCGCGCGTCGCGCAAGCCCGCGTCACGCGCATCCAAGCCGCGCCCGCGCGCGCGGCGATCCTCGCCGCGCGCCATGCGCCTGCCCGTCTTCGAGCAGCGTCATCTCGATCTGATCGGCCTCGCCCTGATCGCGGCCGGGATCTTCCTCGTCTTCCCGCTGTGCCTCGGCTGGGACGGCGGCGCGGCGGGTCGGGCCGCCAGCGACGGCTTCGCGTACCTGGTGGGGGAGTTCCGCTTCGGCGTCCCCGCGATGATCGTGCTGGCCGGCGCGATCATCGTGCTGCGTCCCGTGCTGCCGACGGTGCGTCCCTTCCGTTCCGGCGCCCTGTGCCTGTTGCTGGCGCTCACGCTCGCGTTCGCGGCGGGCACGTTCGGGCTCGGACCCGGTGGCGCGCGCATCGACTACTGGGCCGACGACTTCGTCAGCGCGCGCGGGGGGATCACGGGCCAGGCGCTGCTGTACGCGACGGCGACGGCCTTCTCGATGATCGGTGCTCACATCGTCGCGCTGTTCCTGGCGCTCGCAGGGGTGTTGTTGCTGACGGGCGCCTCCGTGGCCGGCGTCCTGCGCGCGACCGGATCCGGTCTGGCCGATACGACGCGCGCGATCGGGCGCGCTGTGCCGCGTCGCACGTTCGAGCGCCACGACCGTGACGACGACCTCGATGACCTCGAGGATCCGCTCGAGCCACCCGCGCTGCAGCCCCCGGACATCGACGACGGCGAGCTGGTCATCCGCGCCACCCACGTCGAGGCGCCGTCGCTTGACGGCGCGCGGCGCTATCCGGACCTCTTCGGCGAGCCCGAGCACGAGCAGCACGAGGGCGATCCCCATGACCAGCTCGACGAGCACGACGAGCCCCAGCCCGACCCTGCGCTGCACGATCCCTTGCAGGAAGACCCGCTGCCGGCCGCGACCGACGGGGTGACGCTCGTCAAGCCCGCGCTGGATCCGGCCAACCTCACGCCGCAGGGCCGCATACGCGGGTCGATCACCGACGACCCCGAGTTCGTCTGGCGTCTACCCGACGTCGGTGTGCTCCGGCGCTCGAGCGCGGAGCAGTCGCGCCCGGACACCGCCGGGCAGGAGAAGACCGCCGCGCGGCTCGTCGAGGCGCTGGGCCACTTCGGCGTCGAGTCCAAGGTCGTCGGCACGGTCGCCGGCCCGCACATCACGCGCTTCGAGCTGCGCCTGGCCCCGGGCATCAAGATGAGCAAGGTCGCCCAGCTCAAGGACGACCTCGCCTACGCGCTGGCGGCGACCGACATCCGCATCCTGGCGCCGATCCCCGGCAAGACCGCCGTCGGCGTCGAGGTTCCCAACCAGCGCCGGCGCATCGTGCAGCTCGGCGACGTCTTTCAGGCTGCGCCCACGGGCTGGTCGCCGCTGACCGTCTGGCTGGGCAAGGACGTCGCCGGCAAGGCGATCGGCGCCGACCTCGCCAAGATGCCCCACCTGCTCGTCGCGGGCACGACGGGCGCCGGCAAGTCGGGCGCGATCAACGCGATGCTGTCCAGCGTGCTGCTGCGTGCGACGCCGCACGAGCTGCGCCTCGTCCTGATCGATCCCAAGCAGGTCGAGCTCAACCACTATGAGTCGATCCCGCACCTGCTCACGCCGGTCATCACGAGCCCGCGGATGGCGGCCAACGCGCTGCAGAACCTCGTCAAGGAGATGGAGCAGCGCTACTCGATCATGTCGCTTGCCAAGACGCGGTCGCTGATCGAGCTCAACCGCGCGCGCGACAAGCGCGGCGAGCCGCGGCTGCCCTACATCCTGTGCGTGATCGACGAGCTCGCCGACCTGATGATGGTCGCGCCGGCCGACGTCGAGGACTCGATCATCCGGCTGGCGCAGAAGGCGCGCGCCGTCGGCATCCACCTCGTGCTCGCCACGCAGTCCCCGCGCGTGGACGTCATCACCGGGATGATCAAGGCCAACGTCCCGTCGCGGATCGCCTTCTCGGTCTCCTCGCAGACCGACTCGCGCGTGATACTCGACTGCAACGGGGCCGAGTCGCTGCTGGGCCAGGGCGACATGCTGTTCTCGCCCGTCGGCACGTCGCGGCTGCAGCGCATCCAGGGCGCCTACATCGACGAGCCGCAGATCGAGGCGCTGACGTCCTTCTGGCGCAGGCAGGGCGAGCCCGAATTGCGCGAGGATCTGCTCGAGGAGGTGCAGGCCGACGATTCGGAGGCTCAGACCGATTCCGACGACGGCTTCAGCCCCAACGAGGACTCGCTGCTGGAGGATGCAATCCGGCTCGTCGTCGAGATGGGCACGGCGTCGACATCGATGCTCCAGCGCCGGCTGCGGCTCGGCTACACGCGCGCCGGGCGGCTGATCGACATGCTCGAGCGGCGCGGGGTGATCAGCGGCTACGAGGGCTCCAAGCCGCGCCAGGTGCTGGTCGGCGCCGGCGACGTCGATCGCTTCCTCGCGAACCTGCGCGAGCGCGGCGGCGGCGCGGTCGCTGCGATCGCGGATGAGCCGGCGGTTGCAGTCGAGCCGGCGGTTGCAGTCGAGCCTGCGCCCGGCGAGCCCGAGCCGGTCCACGAGTAGCCTCTGCCCATGCCGGAGATCGGTGCCACGCTGCGCGAGGCACGCGTGCGCGCGAGGATCGACGTATCGGAGGTCGAGGCCGAGACCAAGATCCGTGCGAAGTACTTGCGCGCGCTCGAGAACGAGGAGTGGGATCTGCTCCCCGGCCCGACGTACGTCAAGAGCTTCCTGCGCACGTATGCGGAGGCGCTCGACCTCGATGCAAAGCTGCTCGTCGACGAGTACAAGCTGCGCCACGAGCACCTCAGCGAGGTCGAGCTGCAGCCGATCAGCGCAGCGGCGCAGGCGCGCGGGCGGCGGCGCTCGGGCCCGGTCGTCCCGCGCTGGGCCGTGATCGGGCTGATCTTCGCGCTGCTGATCGTGGCGCTCTCCCTGCTCGGCCGGGAGAACGAGAAGAATCCGAGCGCCGGCAACACGACGACGCAGACGACGACCCCGCCGGCTGGTGCCGGCGGCGCGAACCCGCCCCCCGCCGCCGTCGCGCGCCCGGCGGCGCCGCCGCGCATGCGCCTGGGGATCGTCGCCACCGGTCAGGTCTATGTCTGCCTGAAGGACGCCAACAAGACGCTCATCGACGGTGAGACCCTGCAGGCCGGCGAGCGCACCAGAACCTACCGCGCGCGGCGCTTTCGCATGACGCTCGGCAACGCCAGCGTGAAGCTGTTCGTCAACGGGCGACAGCGCCGCGTGCGGCCCTCGAGCGACCCGATCGGATTGGCGATCAGGGGCCGGCGCGCGCTCCGGCCGCTGTCGAAGATCGGGCGGCCGTACTGCGAGTGACGGCGCGTCATGGCTCGCCGATGGCCGAGTCGACAACGAGAAGTGGTTCCTCGCGATGAGCCTCCGTGCCGGCATCGTCGTCACCGGGACCGAGGTTCTGACCGGGCGGGTCTCGGACCGCAACGGCCCGTGGCTCGCCGACCGGCTGCTCGAGCTGGGCGCCGACGTGTCGTGGATCGTGGTCGCCGGCGACCGCTCCGGCGAGATCGAGGCGGCGCTGCGCTTCCTCGCCGGCGAGGGCGTGCGCCTCGTGGTCACGAGCGGGGGCCTGGGTCCCACGGCCGACGACCTCACGGCCGAGGTCGTGGGCCACTTTCAGGGTCGCGCGATGATCCTCGACGAGGCACTCGAGGGACGCATTGCCGAGATCCTGCACTCGATCATGTCGCGCTGGCCAGATCTCGACCCCGAGGCGATCCTGCAGTCCAACCGCAAGCAGGCGCTGATCCCCGACGGCGCGGAGATCCTCGAGCCGGTCGGGACCGCGCCGGGGCTCGTCGTGGCGCCGGCCGAGGGCTGCGACGGTCCGCTCGTCGTCGTGCTGCCGGGCCCGCCGCGCGAGCTTCAGCAGATGTGGCATGCGGCGGTATCCGGCAGCCGCGGGCTGGCGGCCGTCCTGCACGAGGCCGTCGAGCACCGCCGCGACATGCTGCGGCTGTTCGGCATGCCCGAGTCCGAGATCGCGGCGACGCTGCGTGCGGCGGAGGAGGCTGGGATCGCCCTCGCGCGCATGGAGATCACGACCTGCCTACGTCGCGGCGAGGTCGAGGTCGTCACGCGCTACGAGCCACAGGACAGCGCGGAGTACGAGCGCCTTGCGGCGTTCATCCGCGACCGTCATGCCGACACGCTCTTCTCCGAGGACGGCGCGTCGGTCGACGAGCAGGTCGTTTCGATGCTGTCGCAGGCCGGCGCAACGATCGCGGCCGCGGAGTCGTGCACCGGTGGGCTCGTGTGCGCGCGGCTCACCGAGCGAGCGGGCTCGTCGCAGGTCGTCCGCGGCGGGCTCGTCGTCTACTCCGATGACGCGAAGGTCCGGCTGGCTGGTGTGAGCGCCGTCACGATCAGCGAGCACGGCGCGGTCTCCGAGCAGGTCGCCGAGGCGCTGGCGGACGGCGCTCGGGTGCGCCTGGATGCGGACGTCGGCATCGGTGTCACGGGCATCGCCGGACCCGGGGGCGCGACCGAGACCAAGCCCGTCGGCCTCGTGTGCTTCTCGGTCTCACACCGCGATGGGCGGCGCCTGACGCACAGCGTGACGCTGCCGGGCGGGCGCGCCGATGTGCGCGATCGCTCGACGACCGTCGCGCTGCATCTCGTGCGGCGGCTGCTGCGCTCACGCAGCCGATGAGCGACCGCCTGCGGCTGTTCGTCGCGGTCGACCTGCCACAGGACGTGCGCGGTGCGCTGGCCGGCTGGGCGACGCGCGTGGCGCCGGACGGCGTGCAACCGGTGCGCGCCGAGAACCTGCACCTCACGCTCGCGTTCCTCGGCTCGCGCTCGCAGCACGAGGCCGATACGGTCGCGGCGCTGCTGCCCGGCCTCGCGCGACCGCTGGACACGCTGAGCACCGCGGGCGCGCTGTGGCTTTCGCCCCGCCGTCCGACGGTGCTCACCGTCGCGCTTGCCTGCCCGCCGCAGCTGCAGGCGCTGCAGGAGTCGGTCGCCGCAGCGCTCGCGGACTCGATCGGCTACGAGCCCCAGCAGCGGCGCTTTCGCCCGCACGTGACGGTCGGGCGCGTCGCGCGTGGCGCGCGCATCCGCAGCAGCGCCGAGGTGCCCGACGCGCCCGCGCTGACCTTCTGCGCCGACGCGCTCACGCTGTACCGCTCGCACACGAGACCGGGTGGCTCGCGTTACGAGCGGCTCGCGAGCGTCGCCTCAGCCGTGCCGGCTAGCTCTCCGACGTCCCGCGTTCGGCGGCACTCGGTAAGGGCACCCTAAAATGGAGTAAGGTGCCCCTAAGACCTGTTCCGGACTCCGATCGAGGTAACGCGCATGTCATTCAAGCGGTTGTCGTCCACGCTCGCGGTCGCGTTCATGGCCGCACTGGTGCTGGGTGCTTGTGGCGGTGACGACGACGAGGGCTCGGCGGTCTCGCGCCCGGACAAGCTCGCGGTTGCCACGACCTACGCCGATCTGGCGCTGGCGTCCTACGACGCGTCGATCGACAGCACCCGCACGATCCAAAAGGCCCTCGACGGGCTCGTCGCGAAGCCCAGCGCCGGCACGCTCAAGAGCGCACGCGCGGCCTGGCTGGCGGCTCGCGACGACTACATCCTGACCGAGCCGTTTCGCTTCTAGGCCCGGAACTCGCGAAGCTGTCCCGAGCCGCAAAGTAGCGAGCGGGGCAGCTCAGCTGTCTACGTCGAGTAGCTCAAGGGCTCTCTCCGCGTCTTCGCGTGTTGGACGGCTGTAGACGCGGGTCGTCTCCAGGCGAGCGTGTCCGAGGAGTTCGGCGACGATGACGAGGTCGGTCCGGCCGCGCACGAGGCGCGTGGCGAAGGTATGGCGC